>Ga0181563_10000049_pt1 | contig 89192 bp, 84 predicted proteins | sample 011ome_25_FD_133759 | JGI IMG/M metagenome (GOLD analysis project Ga0181563, IMG submission 133759) | Coastal salt marsh microbial communities from the Groves Creek Marsh, Skidaway Island, Georgia - 011512CT metaG (megahit assembly) | ecosystem: Environmental > Aquatic > Marine > Intertidal...
AACGTTCAAAGGCACGGTCTATCGAACAGGACAAGAATGGTCTTAAATCAATATTTGACTGAAATCCTGTTTCTTAACCGCATATAGTCCATTCTAATCCATCATAGTGATATGGAGCAGGTAGATGATATTTGCGTGATGGGAGTTCGATTTTGAAGATATTTTTATATTTGGCGAGGCGCACCGTTGCATCTCAATGATTGAGATTCAACGGTGATCCCGGTTCAATCCCAAATCCAACAAATAAACACATACTCCTCCAAGCAAATAAGCTACCAAATCCAGAGGGTCGAATGAGCTTCCAAGGACGATATCTGACAACCTACTTTCCCAACCCATTCTGGCTGGAAATTGAGCTAATTGCAAAAACTCAATTGTAAAGGAAAAGAGTATGACGGCAAAAATGATTTTTCTAGGATCTAAATTGATTATGGTTCTTAATGAATAAAAGAGAAGCCAAACAATAAAGAAATCCCCCATAAAATAACGGATAAAACCTCCTTTAAAAAAGTGTTCAATGGCAATTTCAAGCAGTAAAGTGAAGAGTGCTAATAAAGCGTAATTCCATTTCCATCTTATCATATAGAGTACAAGAAAAGAAAAACCGCAGCTATTAGAAATTCAATAACTGCGGTTTGATTATACGTTTATTATTCGTTGTTATTTATGCTTTTTTTGTGATTTGCCAAGCTCCATTTTTCAATAAATTCTCCGCTTGTTTGTATTTGAGCGTTTTTGTTTCGCCGGTTTGCATGTTGCGGATTTCAACTTTTTCGTTACGTCCAATTTTTGGTTGTGCGTGAACAACTGGCTTCCGTTTTGGAGCCTGTCTTGGTTGACCCGCATTTTCTCTTGCTTGTTCGTAACCTTCACTCCCTTTAAACTCCTGCTCACGTTGTTGAATTTGTGCTTCTTGAATGCTCCTCCGCTATTGCTAAATTGACTCTCCTTAGTTGCCTGTTGCTGCTCAGGTGCCTGTTGTGGCAAGTCCGACTTTGCAAGGAATGAAATCACCTCTTTACTCATTTTGCCCATCATGGATTGGAATAAAGTAAATGATTCTTTCTTGTAAATCACCAAAGGATCCTTTTGCTCGATGGAAGCGTGCTGAACGGTCTGACGTAAATCATCCATCTGACGCAAGTGCTCTTTCCACTCATTGTCTATAAATCCAAGTGTAATCATTTTCTCGATTTGCTTCTTGAATATCTTTCCACCCGTTTCTTTTCCTTCTTCTAGATTAACAATGACACGTAGTGATTTAGATCCATCACTCACAGGCAACATCATATTCTTATAACGATCACCTTCATTCTCTAGAACCTTTTCAATCACCGGCAATGCCATCGCATTTAAACGATCTGCTTTTTGCTCGTAAGCCGTCATTGCTTCATCAAAAATGCGGTCAATCAATTCACCTGGATTAGTCGATTCAAACTCACCTCGTTCAACCGGAGATGAAATCTTCAGGTAACGTACCAAGTCAAATTCGTATGCGTCAAAATTTCGAGATGGGAAATGCTCGTTAACGATCTCTTCAGCGACATCATAGAACATGTTAGAAATGTCCAGTTCCAAACGATCTCCATACAAGGCATTACGACGCTTTTTATAAATCGCATTTCGTTGCGCATTCATAACATCATCATATTCTAACAATCGCTTACGAACGCCAAATGCATTTTCTTCCACTTTCTTCTGCGCGCGCTCAATGGATTTAGTAATCATCGAATGCTGAATTACTTCGCCTTCTTTATACCCCATTCGATCCATAATTTTTGCAATTCGTTCAGAACCGAACTTACGCATTAAATCATCTTCTAAAGAGACAAAGAACTGAGAAGATCCTGGATCTCCTTGACGTCCTGCACGACCTCTTAACTGTCTATCTACACGTCTTGAATCATGACGTTCTGTTCCAATAATACCTAAACCGCCAGCTGCTAATACCTCAGGCGTTAATTTAATATCCGTACCACGACCGGCCATGTTCGTTGCAATTGTCACCCTCCCTGCATGTCCTGCTTCAGCAACAATCTCTGACTCACGTTTATGATATTTAGCATTCAATACATTATGTTCAATTTTTCGCATTTGAAGCATTCGACTCAAAATCTCCGAAATCTCAACTGTTGTTGTACCAACTAGAACTGGACGTCCAGCTTCAACCATTTGCTGCACTTCATCAATTACTGCATTGAATTTTTCACGTTGCGTTCTAAATACCAAGTCTTCCTGATCCAATCGTTGAATCGGCTTATTAGTTGGAATCACAACAACATCTAATTCATAGATATCCCAGAATTCTTGAGCCTCCGTTTCGGCAGTACCCGTCATACCAGATAATTTATGGTACATTCTGAAGAAGTTCTGTAATGTAATGGTTGCATAAGTTTGTGTTGCTGCCTCGATTGTCACATTTTCTTTTGCTTCAATCGCTTGATGAAGGCCATCTGAATAACGACGGCCATCCATAATACGCCCCGTCTGCTCATCCACAATCTTAATCTTACCATCCATAATTACATATTCAACCTCTTTTTCAAAAAGTGAATACGCTTTTAATAATTGGTTAATGGTATGAATACGTTCTGACTTTTCACTGAAATCGTCAATCAATCTTTCTTTTTGATTCAGCAATTCCTGCTTCTCCAAATTCTGAGATTCCAATTCATTCAATTGTAATCCGATATCAGGCATTATGAAGTAGTTGCGATCCTCACCATCAGAAATCAAGTCAATACCTTTTTCAGTTAACTCAATCGTATTTTGCTTTTCATTGATAACAAAATATAATTCCTTATCTGCTTTCGGCATCTCACGTTCACGGTCTTGCATGTGAAAGTTCTCTATCTTTTGCAATTGCGCTCTAATTCCATCCTCACTCAAATACTTAATGAGGGCTTTATTTCTGGGGAATCCACGATAGGCTCTTAATAGAGAAAGTCCACCCTCAAATAGGGTCTCTTTATCCGCATCACCGGTTTCCATTCCTTTTAGTTTGCTTTTGGCATCAATCAAAAACTCGTTAACTAATTTTTTCTGTGCTGCCACCAATTTTTCGATCTTTGGCTTGAGATCGTTAAACTCATGCTTATCTCCACCAGACATTGGTCCAGAAATAATCAAAGGCGTTCGAGCATCATCAATTAAAACAGAATCGACCTCATCAATAATGGCGAAGTGATGTTTTTGCTGAACGATTTCATCTGGATTTGAGGCCATGTTATCACGCAAATAATCAAAACCAAATTCATTATTCGTTCCGAAAGTAATATCTGCCCGATACGCCGCTTTACGTTCTGGCGAGTTTGGTTTATGTCGATCAATACAATCTACCGTTAAACCGTGAAATTCGTATAGAGGACCCATCCATTCTGAGTCACGCTTTGCTAAGTAATCATTCACTGTAATTAAGTGTACACCTTTCCCAGCCAATGCGTTAAGATAGACCGGTAGCGTCGCTACCAATGTCTTACCCTCACCTGTTTGCATCTCTGCAATATTTCCTTTATGCAATACGGCTCCACCATATAATTGAACATCATAGTGAATCATGTTCCAAGTCACTTCAGTTCCGTATGCATTCCATTTATTAGCCCATATCGCTTGATCGCCATCGATACGAATATGATCTTTTTCGTCTGCTAGTTTATGATCATAATCTCTCGCCGAAACAACAACTTCTTCATTCTCTGCAAAACGCCTAGCCGTTTCTTTGACAACAGCAAATGCTTGAGGTAAAATTTCATCCAAGACCGTTTCAATAACCTTATCAATCTCTAATTTGAGTTTGTCAACCTTTGTATAAATGCCGTCTTTCTCTTGAAAATCCATTCCGGGATTATCATCTGCTTTTTTATTTAGGGCTTTAATCTCGTCTTCAAGCTCTTTAGTTCTATCCTTTAATTTTGCTTTGAACTCGTCAGTTTTTCCGCGCAACTCATCATTGCTCAATACTTTAATTTGAGCTTCTACTGCTTTTACTCTGTCGACGTAGGGTTGATATATTTTATCATCCTTCTTCGACTTGCTTCCCGCCAGTTTCTTTAAAATTCCAAACATTGTTTATTTTCAAATTAATGAGTCGCTAAAATTAGCGAGTAATACTGATTTAACCCAATTTTAAAACCAATAATATCGGGTCCGTATTCCGAATTAGTCAGAAATGATGCCAGTTTGTGCAATTCGGACAATATGTCGGACTACACTAATCTACCCTGCCAAAAGATAAGTTTCCAAATTGGTAATGATAGTGAGAGGCAATTAAATAGGTCTAATTGACATATAGTTATTCGCACAGACCTTACCTATACGCTGAACAATTGCCATTAAAAAAAAGCCCGAGAACATAATGCTTCGGGCTTTCTATTAATATTCATCTTCATTGAAGAAGAAGTCATCCTTAGTCGGATAGTCGGGCCAAATTTCCTCGATACTCTCGTAAGTTTCTCCTTCATCTTCTATTTCCTGTAAATTTTCTACCACCTCTAGCGGTGCTCCTGTTCGCATAGCAAAATCGATAAGTTCATCTTTCGCTGCTGGCCAGGGAGCGTCTTCAAGGTATGAAGCTAGTTCCAACGTCCAATACATAGTTCTTTCATTTTCATTATTGCGCAAAAGTAATTTTTTTAATTTTCCACGCAAGTTTTTTTGATTTATTTTTTTTAAATACTTATTTAAACCTTTGGTTTCCATGGAATTTCCTCGGCTCCAAGTTTTTTACTCACCAGACGGCTGTATACAAACAAATAATCACTCAATCTGTTCAAGTAAGCCAAGATAACAGGATCAATCCCCTCCCCTTTTGTTGCATCATATAAAGCAGCTACTAATCGCTCCGCACGTCTACAAACGCAACGGGCAATATGACAAAACGATACTGTTTCATGTCCTCCTGGTAGTATAAAGCTTTTCATTGGCTCCAATTCGCCATCCATTGCGTCCATTTCTTTTTCTAATCGCTCCACATCAGAAACTTTAATTTCTGGCAATTTCATTCCACCTTTCGAAGGATCACTCGCTAGCCAAGATCCTATAGTAAACAAACGGTCCTGAATTTCGATAAGCATATCTTTGTGTGTTTGATCAATAGCCCTGTCACGCAACAAACCCAGATGAGAATTCAACTCATCTACAGTACCATAAGCATCAATTCTGATGTTATATTTTTCAACGCGTGTGCCTCCGATTAAACCAGTGGTTCCCGTATCTCCCTTTTTTGTGTATATCTTCATTTTAATATTTTAGTACAAAATTTTGCTTTCGCTGGCCTTCTCTTTTGGACAGAATTCCGAATCGAAAAAGATCCATACTAACATTCAGACGTTTGTCCGCTTTAATACGTTCCCATGCCTCTATCATTTCTTTGCTCCAATTGATATCGTCTAGGATAATAAACCCTTCTTCACTCAGGTGTTCTACAGCCCATTCAAAATATTTTAACGTCGGCGCTAGACGATGATTTCCATCCATGTAAATCAAATCAAAAGTAACGCCATCTAGATGCGTTAAAACTTCATCAAAAGCGCCTACTTTTTGAACAACGTTTTGTATACTCAATTGTTCGAAATTATTTTGAGCAATTTTAGCCGTTTCTGGGCACCCTTCAATTGTCGTGACTTTTACATTTGACGATTGACCTGATAAATATGCTGTTCCTAGCCCAAGAGAAGTGCCTAATTCTAAGATGTTTTCTAGCGCATAGACATCGACTATCCTTCTTAAGATGCGTCCTTGTTTCTCAGACACTGAGGCATGCTTTACTATATCAGCTATCTTTCTTTTATTGGTCGAATTTCTGCGCGATCCAGCCCCAAGATCCGTCACTTCAATTATAGTCTTATTCTTCTTGAGTTGCTTTCTGAGGTTCTCAATTTCTTGAACCTTACCTTTTTTTCGATTACGGACAACATCCAAATAGAATCGGTACATAAAAGGAGAATGCAAACCATATTGATTTACACTTTGTCGACGATATTGCAAATAATCTCTGATCACCCGAAACAAAAATAAACGGTTAATTGATTAAACTTCAATGAATTTTTTTGAATTTTTCAAAACTTCTATCTTTAGTTCCCGTATTTAAAGAGAAAGTGTCCATAAAGGTTCACATTAACATGAAAGCAACCCCTGAAAAAATAAAAGAGCAGCAGGCAAAAATCAAAAAAGGTAATCCAACCATTGAATTACTTGGATCCTGCCGTATTGATAATGGAATTGGACTTTTATCTGAATCTGAGCAAAGTCTTGCCATTAAAGATTTTGAGAATAGCAGACCAAACCTGAATATCAGTTTTTTTATTCCTTCAAGTGGTTCTGGATCACGCATGTTTGGAGCAGCCTATACTTTTTTAAATCAGGGAAAACCAGATGATCGTTCTATTGAATTTATAGAACACCTCATCAATAGCATTGAAACATTCGCTTTTTATAATAAGCTTTCACAAGACATTAAAGATGACTTAAAAAAAGGAACCATTGAGATTGAACCTTTTTTGAAACATCTCCTATCATCAGACGGTTTTAATTTCGGAAATCGACCAAAGGGATTAATCCCGTTCCATCGTTATGGAAATTTCATTATTAATCCTTTTCAAGAACACATTTTGCAAGGAGCTGAAGTGGGCGGTGAAAAGTCACATTTTCATTTTACGATAAACGAACGTTTTAAAGAAGATATTCAGCACAGTATTAAAATTTTGCGTGAGACTACAGGTATTGATTTTTATTTTGATTTCTCTATTCAGGATGAAAAATCGAACTCATTGGCCTTTGATGATCATGCAGAGCCAGTATATGATAATGAAGGAAATATCATCAGTCGACCAGCGGGTCATGGCGCTTTGATAGAAAACCTTGATAACATTGACTCTGATCTCATCTTTATCCGAAATATAGATAATGTTCAACATCAGGATCATTCTAAAAACTCGGCCAATTATCGAAAGATGTTGGCTGGAATCTTGCTTGATTTTCAATCACGTGTATTTGCTATTCTAAAACAAATCGATAATAAAGGTGACTATGTTGGCGCTGTGCAAGAATTAAATGCCATGTACGACATGCGTCTTACTCCTTCGGACATCGTTTCCACCGAAAAGCTATATAGCTTATTAAACCGACCGATTCGAATATGTGGAATGGTCAAAAATGAAGGTCAACCTGGTGGTGGACCATTTTGGGTCATGAGTGACGAAGGAAGGCCACGTCGTCAGATCGTTGAAAAATCGCAGATTTCAGGTAAAAACGCCCAATTAAATATGCTGATAAAATCAACCCATTTTAATCCGGTTGAAATTATTTGCGCTCCCAAAGATTACCATGGAGCAAAATTTGACTTAAAATCGTTTAGCAATAGTGATCAATATTTTATTGTGAAAAAAGATCACAAAGGCATACCTGTCCAATTCATAGAGCAACCTGGATTATGGAATGGAGGCATGTACCATTGGAACACCCTATTCTACGAAATTGGTAGTGAATGTTTCAGTCCTGTAAAAACGGTTTTAGACTTACTAAAACCACTTCATCGACCAAGTAAGTCAAATCATTAACCGTTCATTGAGATCAAAAACTCTTCATTAGAAAGGGTTCCTTGAATTCGCTCTTTGATGAACTCCATCGCTTCGACTGGATTCATATCCGCTAAATACTTTCTAAGAATCCAGATACGTTGCAGCGCCTCTTTAGACATTAACAAATCCTCTCGTCTTGTTCCTGAACCCGTAATATCGATTGCTGGATAAATACGACGGTTTGCAATTTTACGATCCAATTGCAATTCCATATTACCCGTACCTTTGAATTCCTCAAAGATCACCTCATCCATTTTCGAACCGGTTTCAGTTAAAGCGGTAGAAAGAATGGTTAATGAACCACCGTTTTCAATCTTACGTGCTGCTCCAAAAAATCGTTTTGGCTTATGTAATGCATTTGCATCGACACCACCTGACAATACCTTACCAGAGGCAGGCTGTACTGTATTGTATGCTCGTGCTAAACGTGTAATTGAATCCAATAGAATCACCACATCGTGCCCACATTCCACCATTCGTTTGGCTTTCTCCAAAACGATATTAGCCAATTTAACATGCTTGTCAGCTGGCTCATCAAATGTTGAAGCAACAACCTCAGCATTTACTGAACGTGCCATATCCGTTACCTCTTCAGGACGCTCATCAACCAAAAGTACAATCAAATAGACTTCAGGGTGATTTGCGGCAATAGCGTTTGCCACATCTTTAAGCAAGACCGTTTTACCCGTTTTTGGTTGCGCAACAATCATCCCCCTCTGCCCTTTTCCAATTGGCGCAAACAGATCCATAATTCGCGTTGACATTGATTCTTTAGGGTGACCCGTAATTGTAAATTTGTCTTTCGGGAATAATGGTGTTAAATACTCGAAAGGTACACGATCACGCACAAAATTAGGCTCACGACCGTTGACACTGATCACATTAATCAATGGGAAGTATTTCTCTCCACTTTTTGGTGGGCGAATTGCTCCTTTTACCGTATCACCGCGCTTCAAACCATGTCTTTTAACTTGGCTCTGAGAAACGTAAATATCATCTGGTGAAGGCAAATAATTATAATCAGAAGATCGGAGGAAACCATATCCATCCTGCATCATATCTAAAACACCTTCGCTGATAATTAAACCATCAAAATTATAACCATAAAACTCTTCTAAGTTCTTACGGTTATTATTGGTGCGTTTGTGCCGCGGATTATTATTCGTGTTGTTGCTATTATTTTGCTGATTATTATTGTTATCCCCCTTATTATTCGGGTTATTATTCTGCTTTTGACTCACGTGTGGCTTATCCGCATTTCTATTCTGGTTAGCTTTTGGATGTGCTTTTTTCTCAACCGGAGTCGCTTTCTGAACTTCTTTTGGTTCTTCCTTCTTCTCTTCTTTGACTTCAGCAGCAGGAGCTTTTTCTACCTCCTCTTTTATTTTATCAGAAAAGTGATCTTTTTTCTCAGTTTCCTCACCAACAGCTTTTCTACGACGGCGTTTTCTTCTGGTTTGATCACCTCCTTCAGTATTCGAAGGCTCGTTAACAGGTTTGCTTTCATTTCCTTGAGCGGCAATAGCATCTACCAATTCTTTTTTCTTTAATGATTTGGCATCAGCCACACCCAATTGTGTAGCAATCTCCCTTAACTCCGCTACTTTCTTAGCGTTTAGTGCTGAAATATCAGTCATAAAATATTTGTCTTTCGATTTCTTCTTTGAATGAAAATACGTGCTTGAAAAACTACGATTTGGGCGAAAATGCCCGTTTTAGATTCAATGCAATAATACGAATATAATTTCGAACAATCCATTTCACATTAAAAATAATTCTCACTAGTTACCAACGATAAACTGTTGGTTGCGAATAGACCCAAACTGAAATAAAAGGTTCAAATCCCATATATTTGACATTCTAAAACAAAGCAAGTGACATTAATTAAATCAATTTCAGGTATCAGAGGAACAATAGGAGGAAAACCAGGTCAAGGTCTTACTCCTATTGACGCTACAAAATTTGCCGCAGCCTACGGGATGTGGATTCAATCAAGAAACAAAGGTAACGACGTCACCATAGTTATCGGCCGAGATGCCCGTATCTCTGGTGAGATGATTTCAGAATTGGTTATTCGCACGTTGCAAGGTTTAGGCATACATGTTGTCAATCTTGGCTTATCTACAACCCCAACGGTTGAAATTGCTGTTCCTATGGAAAAAGCACAAGGGGGCATCATCATTACAGCGAGTCATAACCCAAAACAGTGGAACGCATTAAAGTTACTGAATGAAAAAGGCGAGTTTATTTCAGACGTTGACGGAAAAGAAGTCTTGTCCATTGCCGAAGAGGAGGATTTTAATTTCGCTCCGGTTGACGATTTAGGATCATTAAGAAATGACAACAGTTATATGAACAAGCATATACAAGCCGTTCTTGATTTGCCCCTAGTGGATCCAGAAGCAATCGCTGCTGCGAATTTAAGTGTAGCAGTTGATGCGGTAAATTCTACAGGCGGATTATTCATTCCAGCATTGTTAGAGGGCTTAGGTGTTAAAAAAGTGCACCAACTGTATTGCGAGCCTACAGGACATTTTCCGCATAACCCTGAACCATTACCGGAAAACCTAACTGAAATCGCCAAAGTTATTAAAGCGAATAGCGTTGACTTGGGTATTGTTGTAGATCCTGATGTTGATCGTTTAGCATTTGTTTGCGAGGACGGTTCAATGTTTGGTGAAGAGTATACACTCGTTTCAGTGGCAGATTATGTATTATCTCATACACCTGGAAATACAGTTTCGAACCTATCATCTACGATTTCTTTAAGAGAGATCACTGAAAAACGATCAGGATGCGAATACCATGCGGCTGCGGTAGGTGAAGTAAATGTTGTAACAAAAATGAAAGCTGTAAACGCTGTCATTGGAGGTGAAGGTAACGGCGGAATCATATACCCTGAAAGTCATTACGGAAGAGATGCACTAGTAGGTGTTGGATTATTTCTTACCCAACTCGCCAAGTCTGGGTTAACAACTTCAGCTTTAAGAGCGACCTATCCGGGCTATTATATATCGAAGAACAAAATTCAACTTGAACCAACAATGGATGTCGATCACATTTTAAGTCAAGTCGCCGATCATTATAGCGATCAAGAAATGGACACAACTGATGGGGTTAAAATTTATTTTGGCTCTGAATGGGTTCATTTGCGCAAAAGTAATACCGAACCGATTATTCGGATTTATTCTGAAAGTGAATCTGAAGATAAGGCCAATGACCTTGCCAATCAAATTATGGATAAGATTCGCTCATTTGCATAAGTAATTCAGGTTGATCAACTATCTGATTATCGAACTCCTTTCTTAAAAATAGAATTTTCAAGACTTAGGTTTAATAGCCTATTCGAAAATTAACTCTGGTTTCATCTTTCGATTCTATTCGATTTTGTTAATTTTATTGAGCTAATTAAAACCATGAAAAGATGCCGTGTTCACCAAAATTTTGTCGGTGGCATGATTATTTCATAAACCGAAGGGTATTTCACCGATCAATAAATTTTTGACAACATGAAAAAAATTGCCTTATCATTATTTTTCGCTGTCGTAGGGTTTACTGGCTTTTCTCAAATTGAAGAGTTGACACCTGAAGAACAGTTTTACCGCGACTCCATTATGCATTTGAATGAGGAAAATGCAGCGATTCAACTTTCACAAAAGGCCTATAACGAAGGAATTGCTGCTTTTCAAAAGCAAAGCTACAAAACGGCCGTTAAAATGTTTACGGAATCCATTAATAATGATCCGAAGTTTACACCTGCTTATTTTAATAAAGCGGTTGCACAAAACAGAATGAAAGACTATAAAGGAGCTATAAAAACAGTGGAAAGCTTACTTGAAATCAAACCTGACTATACCAAAGCATTTTTTCAAAGAGCATTGGCTTATCAAGGTTTAAGTGATTTTTTAAACGCCGAAAAGGACTATCAAAAAGCTATTGAGTTAGAACCAAAGAATAAGAAGGTGTATTATAATTATGGTACGATGAAGTTTATGCAAAAGGACTACTATGAAGCCATTGCGCAATTCACAAAGGTTGTCATGTTAGATCCTGAAGACGCTTATGCATTTAATGATAGAGGTTCTTGTTATCGCATGTTGGAGAAATACAGTCTAGCAGTTAAGGATTATCAAGAGGCAGCAAGGAAGAACCCAAAGTTGACTTTTGTTCTGAACAATATGGGTACAACTCAAACTAAGTTAAAAATGTACTCCGATGCTTTAACCTCTTTCAACCAAGCTTTATTGGTTGATCCCAACTTCTACCTCGCATATAATAACCGTGGCGTGACACACATGGAAATGGGACGTGTCGATGACGCCATTAACGATTTTACGAAAGCCATTCAAATTAATGGAGATTATGCTCCTGCTTACAGCAATCGTGCTGGTGCTTATTTTAAACAGGAAAAATATGAGCTAGCAAAAAAAGATGCTGATAAAGCGATTCAATTGAATCCGAAATTGGCTGACGCTTATGTCAATCGAGGAATGGCATTAGAAATGTTGCGTGATATGAATGGCGCTTGCAAAGATTGGCAAAAAGCGAGAGAGCTTGGGTCTGAGTTAGCTAAAGCATATCACTCAGGAAACTGTTCAAATTAATCTATCAACCATTTAGAAAGAGAAAAGACATGAAAAAGTATATTCTATTAGCTTTCATTGGGATCGCATCATTGACATTTGGGCAGGATGTAGAATTTAAAGGAAGTAATTTTAAAGAGGACAAAGACGGTTTTAAAACCGCTAGAGAAGAATTGGACTTAGGAACAGAACAATGGCTACTTGGTAACGCACAAGTCTTTGTCGTGAAAAGTCCAGAAATGTTCTACAAAAAAGGCTTAGAGCATTTTGAAAAAGCTTACGCATTTAATCCGAATAGCGCAGAGCTCAATTTTAAAATAGGTGTTTGCCACGCACATTCAACCAATAAAGACAAGTGCATTAGTTTCATTAAAGATGCACACGAAAGAAATCCAGAAGTAGACCCCTTTATTGATTATTATATGGGGTTTGCCTTACAATTGGATGGTAAATTCGAAAAAGCAATTGAGTTCTATACGACATTCGAAACGGAATATCGCAAAGCAGATGATTTTGGAAAATTTGTAAAACAACGTAAAAATGAGTGTAAGGCAGGGATGAAATTAGTCCCAAACCCAATCCGTGCATGGATTGATCACGTGCCTGAACTTTCTTCTGCTTTTGATGATTATGCTCCTTCAGTTACGATGGATGGGGAAGAAATTATCCTTACATCGAATCGCCCCAATGCAAATCAACCCAATGAGGTCGGTGTTTATGATGACGAAATTTATTCTTCTGTTTTCGTAGATGGTAAATGGCAAAAGCCAAGGGTTTTGAAAGGAAAAATCAACAGTAAAGCAAATGACGTATCAAACAACCTTTCTTACAACGGTACAAAAATGTTAATGAGTCGTATCAATGCACAAGGAAATATGGACATCTATGAGTCATTCTTAAAAGGAGACACTTGGTCTGAACCAGTTAGCTTTTCGCGTGATATCAATTTTAAATCCAATGAGCGTTTTGCGTCTTACAACTTTAATGATCGCTCTATTTACTTTGCAAAAGACAAAGAAAATGGAAAGAACGGCTATGACATTATGGTGTCAGGTGTAAAGGTTAAACGTGAGCGCAGTTATGGATTGCCTGTTCAGGTACTAGACGTTAGTTCTCAGTTTAATGATGGGCCTATTTACTTGCATCCTGATGGAAAAACCATGTATTTCGCTTCCGAAGGATTTGATTCAATGGGTGGATACGACATCTTTATGTCCAAAAAAATTAAAGGCGGAGGCTGGGGTCAACCAATCAATATGGGATACCCAATTAATACACCTTATGATGATTATTTCTTTGCTGCTACAGCTAACGGTAAATACGCTTATATCGCTTCAAACCGAGCTGGAGGAAAAGGTGGATTTGACATTTATAAAGTTACATTCTGGGGCGAACCTAAAACGCCTTTATTTGCAACAGAAGATTATTTATTAGCCTCAGTTGCTACACCAATCCAAGACCCTGAATTGGTAGGTGCAGTGAAGGTGAGCAGCCAAGCTAACTTAACGGTTTTTAAAGGGATAACTATCGATGCAATTACCAAAAAAGCAGTAGAAGCGGTTATTGATATTACTGATAACCGAACTGGCAAAGTGGTAGAATCGTTTACAACAAACAGTGCTACAGGTAAATTTCTTTTATCGTTAGAGTCTGGAGGCAATTATGGTATTGCTGTAAAAGCTGATGGCTACTTATTCCATTCTGAGAATTTTGATATTCCAGACGGAAGTGCCTATAATTTGGTGAATAAGACAATCGAATTGAAAAATATTAAAATTGGCAGTAAGATTGCGCTTCGAAATGTATTTTTCGACACAGGAAAATCCGAAATTCGATCGGAATCATTTGCTGAGCTTGATCGTTTAGTTAAGCTTCTAAAAGATGTTCCGGCACTAAAAATTGAACTTTCAGGGCATACGGATAACACAGGTTCTGTTCAAAGCAACAATAAGCTTTCACAAGATCGTGCAGAAGCTGTTGTGAACTATCTTGCCTCGAAGGGGATAGCTAAAAACCGATTAGTTGCTAAGGGTTATGGCTCAAGCCGACCTGTTGACACCAACGATACAGCAAGCGGCCGTCAAAATAACCGTCGAACTGAATTTGAGATTACAGGAAACTAATGGTTAATTGAAAATAATTAAAAAACCTCCACTTTTTATAAGCGGAGGTTTTTTTGGAATATATACTAAAAGAATGAAGATCTTTCGACTCCTATTCGCCGTAGTATTCATCTTTAGCGGTGTTAATCTATACGGACAAACCAGCGTCTTTACAGCAAAAAACAATGGTCGAACTATCGTAAATGTCGGTTCTCAAAAAACAGATGTCTTTTGGTATTATCCCGAAAAACACTTAATAGCGGAACAATACGAACGACTTGAGTTAGCCGTTGACTTACCCGAATCAATAGAAAAAAAAGTCAATCATTTTTTAGAAACAGATGATACCATTAACGGCATCAACCCATTCCTTGAATGGCAATTGGACATCACTGCCAACTTCACCCATGAACTAACAAAGTTTGAGCGAGAGATCGACGCTTTTTATTACAATAATTTCTCTCGAGACACAAGCGATGCTGATTTTAGAAAATGGGACTGGATCAAAGAAGAGACTGCACATCCATTTCGGGTTCGTTTTGCACCTCCCAAAGGTGGAAAATGGAACTGCATCATTACGGTTACTTCAAAAGACACCTCTTTTCAACTAAAGCCTTTCCAATTTGAAGTACAAAGAACGAATGAACCGGGTTACGTGAGTCTAGGTCCAAGTCGAAAGTACTTTACACTTGGCGGTGAAACCTATTTTCCTTCTGGTCAAAATCTTGTTTCTCCTCGATGTGAATTCTGTTATAAAAACAGTAATGGAGATCTACCAGACGAAGGAAAAGATGCGTATGCTGCGCAATCATTAGAAAGTTGGATGCTAAAACCAACAGCTATGAAAGGTTTTTTGATGTTTCAAAATCATATGAAAAGTTTAGCTGCACATGGCGGAGATTATTTTAGAGAATTATTGATGCCACAAAATCAGGACATTGAGTGGGAAAAACTAGGCAATTACTGCGGGCGTCAAAATAGAGCTTGGGAATTGGACGAACAGTTCTTTTTAGCCGAATCGCTTGGGCTAAAAATTCAATTAAACGTTCAGATTCAATTTGCCTTGGTCACCAATCCCAAAAGAGTATTCTGGAATTGGTCTCGCGATCCGCAGGACAAAAAGCACATTAGCGAAGACCACCCCTGCGCTAATCCTTATAATTTGCAAATTGAGACGACCAAGAATGATGACCCTAATACGTTTTATTCAGATCCAACCGCAAAGAAATTCTACAAGCAGAAATTGCGTTATTTAATTTCACGTTGGGGATACTCAACCAGTTGGGCTGTAGTGGGCATGTCCAGTGAAATGCAAAACCCATGCACTGATGCTGAAACCTGTGTCAGTTGGATGGAAGAAATGGGTAATTACTTGAAAAAAGACTTGCAAATGGACCAACTCTTGAGTCCAAGTTTTTTAGGCATCTATCATGATCCTGAAAATTACGAATACAAAATTTTGGAGCAAGATGTTTATGATATGAGCACGCTCAATTGGTACTCTGCTAGCCCAACAAAATATCAAGGTTTAGCACGTACCATAAATCGATTTGTCGAGCAATTTAATAAGCCCTTCTTTTTTGGTGAAATTGGCAATTCAGATCTATATCCTTGCGACACAGCAAGAATTGAATGGATCAGAGATGCGTGGATGACAGCTTTTTCAGGCAATGCTGGGGTGGGCATGAATTGGGATGAACCTTTTGATAATGAACTTCGCAAGCAACTCGGAAATATCCGCAAATTAACTGGGGGAATTGATTTTGATAATAACGGAACACCCTGGCAAACCAGACGTGTTATTTCTGATAATCGTAAAGTAGAATCTATGTATTTGATTAACCCAGAACATACTGCTGCGGTTGGTGTTTTATCTAACCGTTATTATAATTGGTATATGTATGGAGACACAACCGAAGAGGGCTGCAGCAATCGCGTCCCCATAGACCCAGGTTTTGATGGCAGCAAACCGAGCGCTGAAAAAGGTGTATGGGAACGCACCTATAAAGAACAACCTGAGAATTATATTGATAAAGCAAGAGGTTCAAGTTTGATGAATGAACCTGTACAATTCTCTCCTTTTGAGGCTATCGACTACAATAATGGATTCTTCTACCGAATTCGTTTCAAAGATTTTGAACCTGGTTATTATACCATCGAATTTTACAATGCATTAACCATGGAACTCCTTGATGAACGTACGAATTGGGGGCCAAACATCCGACTCGAGTACCCTGAAATGAATGAAAATAGTGGATTGATTGCTTTCAAAATTTATAAAAACAGTTTAAAACAATTTCCAGAAATTACCAAAGAAGAACGAATTCCAATCGACTATACAACGGCTGAGGTGAAAACAGAAAAGAGTAGCTATTATACAAAAAACAACCGTTATGAATTTGAGATAAATCGACGCTATAAATCCATCACTTTTAATTTATTAGACGAACCTGCGGAGCAGAATTTTGAAATCGTTTTAATCGATCAACAAAAGAATGAAGAAGTTTATCGAGCAGGTTTTGAAACTCTGACTTTTACCACGAATATTCAAGGTTTGAAAAAGAGCGTTTACCGTGTTGAAATCACAATCAACGGAATCACCTATATAGAGGAGTTCCAATTGCGGTAAAATTCTACTTTATTTCAGGTATACGCATCCCCATAACAAGGACATCATCGATTTGCTCGGTATCACCTCGCCATTGAATAAAGGCTTTTTCTAAAACTATTTTCTCCTCCTCTTTTGATAGCGGATAGTTTTCCAGCAATAATTCTCTAAAACGCTTATAGCGAAATTTCTTGCCATCGGGTCCACCAAATTGATCAGCATAACCGTCTGAAAAAATAATATATTTATCTCCTGGTTCTAACGCGACCGTATGATTAGTATATCCATCCTCTGGATCCTCAATCAAATCACTCCCAATCGACAAACGATCACCTTTAATTTCAAAAAGAACTAAATCATCGGTTTGTTCTCTTAATATGGCTTGTTCTGGTAATAGACGTTCGCGTAGGATCGATTTTTTGCGAATGATATAAAGCGGATTCTTTGCTCCTGCAAAAACCAAACCTGAATAATCATTCTTTATCGCACACATTGCGATATCCATGCCATCTCGAATGGTACTACCATCAACGTTTTTTCTTTGTAGATCTTTGATTACGCCTTGTTTAGCGAAGAAGGTGTAAACTCTCCGGCAGATGCATTGAATTATTTGAATCAACGAATGGGGGAGAATCAATCATTCGAAACTTTAAGTCTTATTTATTATTCTCTAAAACATAGGTTAAAACCTTTTCCATCAAGTGAACACGATCTTTTCCACCAACATTATGCTTATGCATTGGGTATGGGAAAAAGTCCATTTGAACACCGGCCTCAACAAATGCTTGCACCAAAGTTAAGTTGTGTTGCATAACCACTACATCATCAATGGTTCCATGAATCAACATCAAATCGCCTTTTAAATTTTCTACATAATTATGTAATCTGTTCGCATCGTATCCTTCCACATTCTCATCTGGGCGATCCATATAACGCTCGCCGTACATAACCTCGTAATATTTCCAATCCGTAACTGGACCACCGGCCACACCAACATTAAACACACCTGACTGACGTAACATTAAGGATGTGGTCATAAATCCTCCGAAACTCCAGCCATGAACAGCTAAACGGTCAGGATCAACAAATTTCATTGACTTTAGGTGTTCAACACCTGCCAATTGATCTTCCATCTCCGCCTTTCCTACTTGACGGTGAATAACACTTTCAAATTCAAACCCACGATTTGCCGAACCTCTATTATCAACTGTATATACCAAATAGCCTTGTTCGGCCATCCAATACATCCATAGACTTGCTCCACCTAACCATGAGTTAGTGATTAACTGAGCGTGTGGTCCACCATATACATAAATTAATACTGGATATTTTTTAGTTGGATCAAAATTGCTTGGTTTGATTAGCCTGTAATTTAAATCTGTTTTACCATCACCTGCTTTAATCGTGCCGTATTCAGCCTTACCCATGACCACATTTTGGTATGGATTTGGAGCATTAATCAGTTCGCGACTTACTTTTCCTTTTTTCAAGGATACAATGATTTCTTTGTTCGGAATATCGATTGACGACATGGCGTCATACATATAACTGAAATTATCCGTGAACGAAACGCGATGTGTTCCAGCACCCTTTGTCAATTGCTCTTGCTCTCCTGTCTTCATATTTACACGAAAAGCATGTGTTTCCATTGAATTGGGACCTGTCCCTTGAAAATAGACATTACCCAACTCATCATGACCTAAAATTTCTTGTGCCACCCATTTGTTTTTTGTTAGTTGCTTCACTAAAGCACCTTGATCATCATATAGATAAAGATTCATGAATCCATCTCTTTCGCTCATCCAAACAAATTGATTATCATTCACAAAATAAACAGGGTGCTCAGGCTCTACCCATCGGTCATTTTTCTCTTCAAATAACGTTTTCACCAATTCACCAGTTGTTGCATTGTACTTGTGCAATTTCATGTGATTTTGACCTCTATTTACCTCAGCTAGGTAAAAGAACTCACCTTTCGGACCCCATCCAAAATTGGTCAAATAGTCATCCTCTGCACCCGTTGGACGAACACTTACCGATTTATTATTCTCTAAATTCAACACACTGACTTGAGGTTTCTCACTACTTTGACCAGCCATGGGATACTTGATCGATTTCAATGATCCTGTCGGGCTTGTTATGTCTAATAATGGATAATCTGCAACTAGCGATTCATCCTTCTGATAAATACCTAATTTCGTTCCATTATTTGACCAAAAGGTACCCTTTGTAATACCAAATTCGCTTCTCGCAATCGCTTGACCAGAAACCAAAAGACCATTTTCATCTCGTCCAATTGGATAGGATGCCGTTGAAACATAGACATCATTCTCCACTGTATACGCTAGATTCCCAGATGCTGTAGATAGATCTGTATTTTCGGCTTGCCCTGGAAATGACGCGACAGTTTCAGCCGTCTTATCTTCAGTATTCACTAAAAAGTATTGATTCTCAGCGCTCGTGTAGAAATGAGAAGCATCTTTCCATGCAATCACATTTACATAACGAAAAGACTTCCCTGTTGCTTTGTTCAGATGGGCCGTTGTAATGATATCTGTTGTTTTATCATTTTTCACATTGCCACTAAGCAAGGTTTGATAATCCGCTGACAAAAAAGAATACGTTTCAGTACCTGGAACCCAGTTAAACATCGTCGTGTTTGCTGGATAATACTTCCGATATTGATTCATCACCGCATCTTCCAACGTGAGCTGGTCTTGCGCAATTAACTGACCTGAAACTGCACCTAGCAGCAAAAAGAGAAATAGATTTTTCATATTTATTATTTGAATTGTCGTAAAAATAGGAATTATAATCGCACCCACTGTTATTACTACACAAAAGGCAGAAATCCTATATAAGCCTTAAGCAACAAAAACTAGACCGATATTTCTAGCTTATTCCATTTCACACGGTCATACTTCTTACATCGACTTTATCTAGAGCTAGATTGGAAGAATCGAGCAAACCTCGGTCGCTTTATCCCATTTAGACAATGCCATTCTAGCCTAAAATTTGTAAATTGCGCCCGTATCAAATTTTAGCAAATAACTATGTCGGACACAGTGGCGCGTAAAAAAGTGAAGAAAGCAAAAACAAGCAAGAAGGATATTTTAGAAGGGTTTAGACTCATGTGTACAGCTAAAACAATGGCTGAAAAATATGAGGCAAATGCAAAAGTGACATCCAAATATGTCCACGCTACTTCTCGCGGTCACGAGGCAATTCAATTGGCTTTAGGGATGCAATTAAACCCGCAGGATTGGGTTGCTCCTTATTATAGAGATGATTCTATTTTATTAGGAATCGGAATGGAGCCTTGGGAGATTATGTTGCAAGTATTTGCTAAAAAAGATGATCCTTTCTCAGGCGGACGAACATATTATTCGCACCCGAGTTTAGATCGTGACAATATGCCAAAGATTCCGCACCAAAGCTCGGCAACTGGAATGCAGGCTATTCCAACAACCGGTGTAGCCATGGGAATTCAATACAAGGAAAATCAGGGTTTAGCAGAGGATTATAATGGAGAAGACCCTGTAGTCGTGTGTTCATTAGGAGATGCATCCTGCACAGAAGGCGAAGTTTCTGAAGCTTTTCAAATGGCTGCCTTAAAACAGTTTCCGATCTTATATTTAGTGCAAGATAATGAATGGGATATTTCTGCAAATGCTGAGGAAATCAGAGCTCAAGATATTAGTTTTTACGCTCAAGGTTTTAAAGGACTAGAAGTCGTTACCATTGACGGAACAGATTTTGATCTTTGTTATCAAACAATAAAAAGAGTTTTGGGCAAGATCCGAAAAGAAAGACGTCCATTTTTAATTCACGCAAAAGTTCCATTATTAAATCACCACACTTCTGGTGTTCGTAAGGAATGGTACCGTGATGATTTGGAAGAAGCGGCTAAAAAAGATCCTTATCCAAAAATCATAGAACTTGCTAAAAGCGCCGGTGTTAAAGCCGAGGAGATTGACGCAATCGAAAAAGAAATTAAAGACAAGGTTGATGAAGACTATGAAAAAGCCTTCAATTCACCTGATCCAGATCCGGAAAATTTAACTGATTTTTATTTTGCTCCGACTCCAATTACAGAGGAAAAAGGAGACCGTGAGCCTGCTGGCAAAAAGCCGACCGTTATGGTAGACAGTGCTCTATTTGGTATTCGAGAGCTATTAGCTAAACATCCAGAAGCATTGCTTTATGGACAAGATGTTGGGGGACGATTAGGAGGCGTTTTCCGTGAAGCAGCAACGTTAGCGCAACAATTTGGAGATGAACGTGTTTTTAACACACCTATCCAAGAAGCTTTTATCATTGGTAGTACGGTTGGTATGTCTGCAGTTGGTCTAAAGCCTATTGTGGAAGTTCAGTTTGCCGATTATATCTGGCCAGGACTCAATCAATTGTTTACTGAAGTTAGTCGATCTTATTATCTATCAAACGGAAAATGGCCCGTAAGTGCTATTATTCGTGTTCCTATTGGCGCTTATGGTAGTGGTGGACCTTATCACTCTTCTAGTGTAGAGTCGGTCGTTACAAATATCCGCGGAATTAAAGTGGCATACCCTTCAACTGGAGCTGACTTAAAAGGATTAATGAAATCGGCTTTTTATGATCCGAATCCAATTGTTATGTTAGAGCATAAAGGATTGTATTGGAGTAAAATTAAAGGTACAGAAGGCGCAATGACAATTGAACCTTCTGAAGATTATGTTATTCCATTCGGTAAAGGACGTCAAGTGCTTGCCGCTGATGAAGATAAAATTGCAGCTGGGGAATCTTGTGTAGTCGTGACCTATGGTCGTGGCGTATATTGGGCATTGGAAGCGGCTCAAGAATTTGAAGGACATATTGAGATTATTGACTTAAGAACATTAAGTCCATGGGATGAGGAAATGGTCTTAGAGGCTGTCGACAAGCACAGTAAATGTGTTGTGGTGACTGAAGAATCTATTGAGGCTACGTTCAGTTTGAGTATTGCTGCAAAAATTCAAAAGAATTGCTTTACCCAATTAGATGCGCCAATTGAAGTTGTTGGCTCGGTTGATACACCAGCAATACCATTAAATTCGATATTAGAAGCAACGTTATTGACCAATGCAGAGAAGGTCGCTGATGGCATTCGAGCTACCCTAGCCTTTTAATTTTATGTTTTTCTTGATTATTGATCGATTCCTAAGAAAACGCAAAGGATTGATATAGATGAAGATCATCAAAGGAAAACCCGATCAATTAGAAACAATTTTTAGCTTACTTCAAGCCTGCGCTGCTGATATGCGCGACCAAGGCATCGCCCAATGGAATGAGAATTACCCATTATTGGAAGATGTTCAAAAAGACCTGTTTAGCCAATCACTGTACATCGTCCAAATTGAAGGTAACTTAGTCGGCATTGTTGTGTTTGACGAAAATCAATCTCCTGAATACACTGATGTTGAATGGGAATTCACAAAAGGAAAAATAGGCGTAATCCATCGTTTAGCTGTTCATCCACAATTTCAAGGAAAAGGCATTGCTCGCAAACTCATGGATTATATTGAAGTGTTCGCCAAAAAGAATCAATATCAATCAATTCGATTGGATGCCTATAGTCAGAATCCAAGAACTTTGAAGTTCTATCAAAACAGAGGTTATAAAAAATGTGGAGAAATCTATTTTCCTTATCGAGACGATCCTTTTGATTGTTTTGAATTAAACTTAAGTAATTGCTGAAACACCTCCGATATAAAACAATACCTCTCTTGATCAAAGATTCCATTAAAATGGCGACGTCGCCAAGGAATAGTAAACAATACCACCCACAAAGGTGACCAAACAACTGAATAAGGTTCCAATCAAAAAGAGCGCCATTCTCTATTTAGACATCTCAATCCTTCCATTCAGATAATGTAGGTTCAACGCTTCCAATACAAAACCAAAAGAATAAAAAACATTGGCAGCAATTCCATAGAAGATGATTCCCAAAATATCATACAGGTTAAACATAGGAAACAGAAAAAGGATGCTGATCAATCCTGACAAGCCAACAGCAACATTGAACCAGACGCGTCTTTTTTCCCACCATTTTATGGCCTCCATCATGCTGGAGGTTTGATGCTCGGATGATTCGTCTAAAATTTCAGTTTCCATGCGGTTTGGGTTTTGATCTGCTCAATTAATTCACCCTCTTTGAATCGAACCAAACAATTCTTTTCGAGTAAATTTTGAATGAAACAATTATATAAACGTCCCTGCAGCCTCTAAACGCGGCTTCCAATAGGTAGATTTTTCAATCTCTGTGATAATAACGCCTTTGCTCGTTGAGGCATGAACCATGACCAGGTTATCACCCTTTTCACTTATCACCAATCCCACATGTGAGATTCCTGAACCAGAAGAAAAGAATAATAAATCCCCTAGAAAAGCCTCTTTTGTCTTTACTTTCTTCGCACCTTTCAATTGAGCTGATGCGGTGCGTGGAATAACCAAACCGTATTTTCGGTGAACATATCCAACAAAACCTGAACAATCAAAACCATTAGGATCTGAACCTGCCCAAACATATTTGACACCTACTAATGATTTCGCGTAGACCACCATTTTCTGTCGAAATGACAATTGCTTCGCCTCTGATTCGGATAAATTTTCGGCAACAACTTCTTTTTCAGAATCCCCATCCTGTGTAGGTTTAAAATCTGGCCTTGGACGAATACCTTTCAGCTGATTCATTCTAAAATCTTGAATCAATTTTGCTTCTGGTTTCATTTGTTTACTTGAAAACGTCGTCTCAAGATCAACTAAATAGGTTTTTAGACTTGCAATTTCATGGTAATGAGCGGCGAGATAATGTTCAATTTTCTCGTTTTCCATAAAGGTATTATAGATAGTAATCGCTTCTTTTATCGCATTTCGATTTCTACGAAACCAACGTTCATCATTCGCCATTCTAAACAAGGCTAGTGATTTATAAAAAGATGGTAAACCACTAAAGTCATACTCAGGCTTAGCGATCAATTTCTCTGCTTTTCGAAGCACTTTATGATAATAGCCTTGATCATAGAGGATCTCTAATTGATCAATCTTTTTATCCTGACTGTAGGCAGCGATACTCACAAAGGCAAACAAGATAAAAACAAGCTTCTTCATACTACAAATTTAGCGCGCAAGTGTTGAAAATCGGCCATTAAAAGAGGGCATGTATCCACAGCCTGCTGTTAATTCAAATCAAGAAATTCAAACACGGGGTCTCAATTTCTCGTAATTTTGTGTGTTTGGACAGGTTTAATTATAACCTTTGATAATTTGACGGTTACGGCAAAAGCTGAACGTTTATTCAAAATAATTCGAATTTGAAATACTATATAATCGCCGGAGAAGCTTCTGGAGACTTACACGGAAGTAATTTGATGCAGGCCTTGCAGCATCAGGACTCAAATACGTCGTTTCGTTTTTGGGGTGGTGATTTAATGGCCGCATATGGCGGAGAACCGGTCAAGCATATTAAAGATTTGGCTTTTATGGGTTTTGTAGAAGTTGTTGCTAATCTGCGTACAATTCTCACTAATATTAAATTGTGTAAATCTGATCTACTAAAATTTCAACCAGATGCCTTAATCCTAATAGATTATCCTGGATTTAATATGCGCATTGCAGAATTTGCGAAAGCGAATGGAATACCTGTTCATTATTATATCTCACCGCAAGTTTGGGCTTGGAAACAAAACAGGGTGCACAAGTTGAAAAAAACGGTGGATTTCATGTATTGTATCCTCCCCTTCGAAAAAGACTTTTATAAAAAGTTTGAAATGGAGGTTGATTATGTGGGGCACCCGTTGGTTGATGCCATTCAAAAATTTAGATCTGCTGCTTCTTTAGAAACTGATTTTCGAAAAAAACATAACCTAAGCGAGCGTCCTATTCTGGCTTTATTACCTGGTAGTCGACTGCAAGAAATAAAGAAAAAATTACCCCTTATGCTAGGGGCAGCCAATGCGTTTTCTGACATGGAAATTGTGATTGCTGCAGCACCCAATATCGAGGCGAAGGTCTATTTAGATATTGCTAAAAATATTCCGATTCAGATCATCCCTAATCAAGCTTATGAGGTGCTAAATAATGCATATGCTGCTATGGTAACATCCGGAACCGCGACATTAGAAACGGCTCTATTTCATGTACCCCAAGTCGTTTGCTATAAAGGCAACCCGATTTCTGTAGCCATAGCAAGACGTTTGGTGAAGATCGATTATATCTCCTTAGTGAACCTCATTATGAATAAAGAAGTGGTTAAGGAATTGATTCAATCTGAATTGACAGAGAAAAATATAATTGAACATCTTGGGCCGCTCATTGAAACTAGCAAAAAAAGAGAAATTTTACTTACTGCTTACAACGAATTAGAAGCTATTTTAGGAGGCGGAGGCGCTTCTGAAAAAGTAGCTGGTTTGATTTTTGAACGTACAAAGCAATAAATCGGCATGCGATTAACGGTATTATCCATATTACTCTTCTTAACCTGTTCGGTAAATGGACAGGAATTATCGATTGGAGTCATGCGTGACTATACGATTGATGTTTTAGAAATTGATTATCATGATGGAAATTATGCCATTTATGGGGATAGCACATTGGTCACCAATTTATGGAAAGATCAAAAAATACTCTTTAAACGAAGTGGTCAAAAAATTAAAGTAGTTAAATCGGATAAAACGATCGGCTTCTACAGTCGCATTGAGATTCAAGAAATGAAATCGGGAAATGCTTTGCGGATTCAATGTCTATCGCCGGTCTCAAAAAAATCTAGGAAATACCGAAATGATTTTATTCTCATTCCCAAGGGTGATAAAGGTATACAAGTGGTCAATCAGGTTGAAATGTCTAACTATCTCGGAGGTGTCATTGAAAGCGAAGGTGGCGGTGGAAAACACATCGAATATTATAAAGTACAAGCGATATTGAGTCGCACTTATGCATTAGGGCATTTGCAAAAACACCGAAAAGAAGGATTTCAATTATGTGATCGGGTGCATTGCCAAGCCTATCACAATATGTTGATTCATACAGCGACCATCAAAGATGCAGTTCAAGCCACTAGAGGGGTTGTAATGTTAGACCGTCACTTGAAACTCGCTCAAGGATATTTCTTTGCGAATTGTGGTGGTCAAACCAGCGAAGCCGATTTCGTATGGAATACAGCTGTACCGCATTGCAAAAGTGTTGCTGATCCTTTTTGCACGGACTCTTGGCAAGCCAATTGGACAAAAAGAATTGATGCTAATGAATGGAAGAATTACTTAGTTGAACAGTTTGCTTACCCCGTCAATGATTCGATATACGGTCCATTAATCTATTATTTTAAACAACCTGCTCGACATGCTTTTTATGTTTATCCACAATTAGGCATCCCTATTCGCGATTTACGCATGCACTTTCGCTTAAAATCAACATGGTTCTCGATCCATAAAGAAGGTAATGAGGTTGTTTTAACTGGAAAAGGTTTTGGACACGGTGTAGGGCTATGTCAAGAGGGAGCAATGGGTATGGCTCGCAAAAATTATACAGCACAGCAAATACTGAACTTCTATTTTACAGATGTTTTGCTGATGAATTATTTCGACTGGACGTTTTATCGGCAAAATGATCCGATGGAGGAAGTTGACCTCTAAATCACCTCATCCATAATCGATTGAACAACTTCTGGATTTAACAACGTTGAAGTATCACCAATCTTACTCGTATCTCCTCCAGCTATTTTCCTAAGAATTCGACGCATAATTTTACCCGACCGCGTCTTTGGCAAGCCGTCAGTGAATTGGACTTTATCTAGCTTAGCTATTGGTCCGACATGCTCACTGATCAATTGATTGATTTCTTTTCTTAGTTGATCACGATCTGCACCTGTATCTTTTAGTATCACAAAACCATAGAGTGCATTCCCCTTGATATCATGCGGAAATCCCACAATAGCAGACTCCGCCACTGCTGGATGTTCATTGATGGCATCTTCAATAGGCGCTGTACCTAGATTATGTCCAGAAACGATAATGACATCATCTACCCTACCTGTAATACGGTAATAGCCTGCCGCATCTCGTCGAGCTCCATCACCGGTAAAGTATGCATTTTTAAATGCACTGAAATAAGTATCCTGATAGCGCTGATGATTTCCCCATATTGTTCGTGCAATAGAGGGCCATGGGAACTTTATACACAATTTACCTTCCACCTGATTACTCGCTATTTCTTTACCGTTTTCATCCATCAAAGCCGGTTGAATTCCAGGCAAAGGCAAGGTTGCAAAGGTCGGAATCGTAGGAGTAGCATAAGGTATCGGAGATATCATGATTCCGCCTGTTTCGGTTTGCCACCAAGTATCAACGATTGGACTGTTTTTGTTTCCGATATTGTCATTATACCAATGCCAAGCCTCCTCGTTAATTGGTTCACCGACCGTTCCGAGCACTTTTAAACTCGATAAATCATATTTTTCAACGAATTTTAAATCTTCTTTTGCCAAGGCACGAATGGCCGTTGGTGCGGTATAAAACTGATTGACTTTATGCTTTTCTACAATCTCCCAAAAACGACCGCAATCTGGATAAGAAGGAATCCCTTCAAACATTACGGTTGTTGCTCCATTGGCCAGTGGTCCATATAAAATATAAGAATGTCCGGTTATCCAACCAATATCTGCGGTGCACCAGTACACATCACCTTCTCGATATTGAAACACATTTTTAAAGGTGAATGCTGTATACACCATGTAACCGCCAATGGAATGGACCATTCCTTTTGGCTTACCAGTTGAACCTGAAGTGTAGAGAATAAACAAAGGGTCTTCTGCATCCATAATTTCAGGCGCACATTCAGTTGAAGCCGATTCAGTCAACGGAGCTAACCAATAATCACGCCCTGACTGCATATGTATTTCCGTATGGATACGTTTTGCAACGAGGACCGTTTCTACACCAGGACAGGATTTAAGTGCCTCGTCCACAATACCTTTCAGATCAATCGTTTTTGCTCCGCGATTTGCACCATCGGAGGTGACGACAATTTTACTATCAGAATCAACAATACGCGTAGCCAAAGCAGAAGCCGAAAAACCGGCAAAGACGACTGAATGAACTGCTCCTATTCGGGCACAAGCCAATACTGTATACGCTAACTCCGGAATCATGGGAAGGTAAACACAAACTCGGTCTCCTTTCTTTACCCCTTTAGACTTCAAGACATTGGCCATTTGATTGACTTTGTCGTGCAATACTCCATAAGATATGTGCAATGCGTCTTCCGATGGACTATTCGGTTCAAAAAGAATAGCGGTTTGATCCCTTTTTGTGCGTAGATGTCTGTCAATGCAATTCTCCGTGATATTCAATTGGGCATTTTCAAACCATTTAATCTCAGGTTTTGTAAAATCCCAACTGAGCACATTATCCCATCGTTTATGCCAAAGAAAATGCTCTTCTGCAATCTCCTCCCAAAAGACTTCTGGCTCTTTGACAGATTTTTCATAAACATTAAAGTATTCTTTTAAATTTTTGATGTGATAATTACTCATAATACATTTTGTTTTTTCTTCAGCTGGAGGATGATGCACTAATATAATGAACTCCTTGTATTTCTTAAAGAACTATTCATCATAATTCGAAAGCCTTTAGCTCTAAATCCATATCTCTTTTTTTTATATATTTACGTATCCCACACTGCATTTACGACGCAACCGTAACCAACTTCAATTTTTATGCTTAAGCGTTTTTTCAAACGAAAAAATAAGAGCAATTATCCTTCCAATGAATTTGAAAGGACGATTGTGAAAATTACTACCGACGGAACAGAATGGGAAAATTTCTACTCGAAACTCTTATGGGTCATCCATTAGGCTTGTCGCTCTTGATTCTGGCCACATCCCTGTTTTCACATCGATTGATCGCATATACGATCAGGGTGTCATTAAAGAAAAAGTACCCGTCATTAGTGTTAAAGGTCAGGATTTACTGGACTTCACAAAAGGCAGTCCTATTGTAATCAATCCTTATTCGGCTCACGTAAAAGAACTGCAACCCGAAGAAATCGAAAATTTATTAGAAGGACGGATTGATCAAACGATAGAAGAATTAAAAAATCAACCATCTGTTGATGGTTATCGAAAAAAATCACTCGATATAAAAACAGAACAACTCCTGCTCCAATCTATTGCAGATTTTGAGCGGATTGTTCAGAAAGTTCCTCATCATTGGCAGAGCTATTTTTCAAAAGCCAAAGCCTTTCAACGGTTAGGTGAACATCAAAAAGCACTCGATACATTGAATGCTGCAATGAAAATTGAACCGAAGAACCATCTCATACCACTGACAAGGCTCTTATGTACTCAAAACTAGCATTAAAAATTGCGCCGAAAAATCATGTACTGCATGGCAATCATGCCATCAATCTGCTCGTAGCTGGTCGGAATGATGAAGCGCAAGAAACGATCAATGAAGGTCTTCAGATAAAAAAGAATGATAGGACAAATCAGCACATCAAACAAATCATTGAAGCCGTAGTTTCAGGTGAAAAGAGTACACCTACATTTGAAGAATTATTGGGTAGTTAAACCGTTGAGGTAAATCAAAATTAGTGATTCGAGTTGGTAAAAGTTTTTGGGAGAAAAAGAAGGGCTCTCAGATTGCTAACCAACTTATATAACTATGAAAATAATTCCACATAATACCTCTGAGAGCCCATGAAGTACTCGTTAGTACCAGTTCAAATATCCGAACATAGACTGGATTTCTTGTTTTATTTTTACTATTCGGTCGTTTTAATTACTATTCGGTATTTCACCGATAAATTTATTCGTATTATCTAGCAATAAATGTCATTAACCTTTTCAGAACAACGATTAAGCGCTGAGCATAAAAGAAGGCTTAGACTGACTTAACAAGTGAAAGAAGATCTATTCTTCGCCTTTTTTCTGATTCCTTTTTTCTCGATGCAGATAGACAAAATTGCTGGTCGAGACCATTGATGAAAACCCTTCGAAAAAGAGAATTATGACATTTTTTCGTAAAAAGAAAGGTTGGAGTGGTTTATAATGCTACCTTTGACCCGAACAATTTATTATTAGAATGAAAAATGGAACAGTAAAGTTCTTCAACGATTCCAAAGGTTTTGGATTTATCATTGAAGACGATTCAAACGAAGAACACTTCGTACACGTAACAGGATTAATCGACGATATTAACGAAGGTGACAAAGTTGAGTTTGAATTAAAAGAAGGAAGAAAAGGATTAAACGCAGTAAACGTTAAAGTATTATAGCATTATAATTTCGAGTATTCAAAGAGGCTTTCAAAACTGAAAGCCTCTTTTTTTTTGCTTATTTTTCTGGTTGATAGGGGGAAACAATGTTTCATTCGTTAAATACATCTAAAACAACCGACTATGAAAACGATCTCATTATTCATTCTTTTTTTATTTCAATTAGTCATTTTCGCACAAGAACCAAAAGGTGATCGAATGATCGCTTGGATTGCTGAAACAGTTGAAGGTGAAGAATATCCCGATGCGCTAGCATATGTTTCTGCTGGATGCATGGAATCAGTTCATCATTTCTTTAAATGGAGTGACCTGGAAACGGAACCTGGTGTTTTCGACAGTACTTTTTTATCCGACAACCTTGATTTAGTTAACTGGTTTTATCCGCTTTATGACCTAAAAGTCGAAATGACAATTGCCATAACCAATACAGCGGCAAAAGAAACGCCAGAAGATCTTTTGGCGGTTGATTATGATGATCCGACCTTCATTAATCGCTTCAAAACATTACTAGATACCGTATTTGTTCATATTTCGCACGTAGATATAGTTGTTTTAAATATTGGTAATGAAACAGACATTTTATTTGGAACAGATGCAAGCGAATACGAAGCGTACAGCGTGTTCTTGGACAGTATTGTACCCTATGCTAAAGCAAGATATAATGAATTATACTCAAAAGAATTAAGTCTAGGAGCAACAATGACTTTAGAGGGACTTACATCTCCAGAAAAAGGTGACCTGTGTGCCCTGTTGAACGCACATACGGATATTATTTCAACCACATACTATCAACTAGCCTTTGATTTTACCATGAAAGATCCTGAAGTTGTTTTGGAAGATTTTGATGCTTTAGTTGAGGCATATGCTGATTCTGACCAGCCGATATTCTTTTCTGAATGTGGTTACGCCTCTTCTGAAACGTGCAATAGCAGCGACGCGCAACAAGCTCAATTTTACTCGAAAGTTTTTGAAGCTTGGAAACTGCATGCTGATCGCATTAAATACTTGACCGTATTCAAATTAACCGATTGGACAGAGGAAGATGTGATCGAATTTGGCGAATACTATGGTTTGGATGACCCGATTTTTTTGGAATACCTCAGAACACTCGGTTTACGGGATGAAGATGGAAACTTTAAAGTTGGTTATGATTTTATTCTCTGCGAATTAGCTGCAAGAGACTGGTGCGATACAGAATGTGCCTTAACTGAAATTGAAGAGAACCAAGATCAGAACGTACTGATATACCCTCAACCTGCAAGTGAAGAATTAACAGTCAATGTGCCAAACCAAGAGATCCGCGATTTGAAATTATTTGATCAAACGGGGCGCCTTGTTCGTCAGGTAATGTCGTCTACTATGTTGGTCAATGAATTGCCTTCAGGAATCTACATCGTACATGTAGAAACACAGACGGGTATCGTTCTTCGAGAAAAGGTGATTGTGCGCTAATCTCTTTCTTATTAAAAGAATGTTTCGCCATTTCAATGATTATGTTGAACTTTGAGCAAATCAATGTTTCAGTATCAGTATTAAAGCGACATATCATTATCACAGCAAAGATTCAACCATACGGTTTAATGAGTTTTGCGAAAAATATGTTTCGGAAATACAGAGCCGTAAAGGTGTAAAAAAAGCGATACAACGTGGAGAGCTCCTGTTGAATGGTGAAAAAACTGAAGGTGGACGTTGGTTGAATGAAGGTGACTGCATTACATGGGTAGAGAGCGAGAACAAACCGCCCAAAATCTACCCGCTTGATTTATCTATTATCTATGAGGACAATTACATCGCAATCATTGAAAAACCTGCCGGTATATGTGTTAGCGGCAATCAGTACAAGACGGTTTACAATGCCCTTGGACACAATCTAAGTCCATCAACAGCCATCGACGCATTGCCATGGCCGTTGCCCGCACACCGATTGGATAATCAAACCCGTGGCTTACTTCTTATTGCTAAAACAGCCGGTGCTAGAATCAAACTTGGTCATGATTTTGAGTGTAAAGCTATCCATAAGATCTATCATGCATTGGTTGTCGGAAAGCCAGAAAAAAAAGGCGAAATAAAGGTGGATATCGATGAAAAAAAGGCCCAAACATCTTACGAGCTTATTAGCTATACCCCCGCCTGTAAAGGTGGCTATTTGAGTTTATTAAAACTAACTCCACACACTGGACGAACACATTAGTTAAGGATACATTGTGCGCATATAGGTTCGCCTATTTTAGGGGATTCATTATACAGCAAGGAAGAACTCTTATTGAAAAACAAAGGACTCTTTTTAGCTGCTACCGGCATCCGATTATCGCATCCGATTATTGGCGATCATTTAAGTTTTAACACAGCTATACCCGAAAAATTTTGTAAGCGCATGACTTATGAAAAAAGAAGGTATGATCATTTCCAAAACAGCCGCAATAGCTAAAGTAACATACATCACATATTCTTATTATTAAGTTAATATTTTTGGAGTATATACCCCATGAAATTAAAACTCGCCCTTTTCGCCATCACCGGAATCACCGGACTACTATTCGCCATCAATTCAAGTTTTACGGAAGGACAATTGAGAACCTATGGCGTCGACCGTGATTTCCATGCTGGACTACCCCTTCCAGAAGGATCCAACACGTTATTTTATGGATCCGGAGCTTGTGAAATGTGTCATGGAGAAGGCGATTTAGGTCCAAACCCTGACGCGAATACTGACCCTGACGGAAATGATATTTCGTTGGTCACTACCTGGCAATCCACAATGATGGCGAATTCTGCCAAAGATCCTTTTTGGCAAGCAAAAGTGAGTCATGAGCAATTGGAAAACCCCGATATTGCTGATGATATTGAAGCTATATGTTTAAAATGTCATGCACCATTGGGAACCTTCAATGCCATGCATCATGCGGTACCTTATTCATTGGATAGTTTAAAAACAGACCCGATAGGTTTAGACGGGGTATCCTGTTTAGCTTGTCATGCCATGGCGCCAGATGATTTGGGAAGCGTATTTTCAGCAAATATGACCTATGATACCAATGGCAATGTTTATGGTCAATATACGGATCCGCTGACGATGCCTATGAACATGGAACTCGACTTAATGCCAACCTTTGGCGCTCATATTTCAGAATCTGAAGCCTGTGGTGCTTGTCATACCTTAATTACTCATCCTGTAAACGAAATGAGCGAAAGCTTAGATACTTTTTATGTGGAACAAGCAATTTATCATGAATGGCTAAATTCAGCTTATTCAGTAGAAGATGAGTCTTGTCAAGACTGCCATTTACCTGTTATGCCATTTGACGTAACGATTTCTAATCGTCCGCCTTGGCTCGATAGTCGAAGTGACTATGCACGACACGATATGGTTGGTGGCAATGCATTTATGCTCCGCATTTTTGCGGATAATGGTGATACACTCGGCTTAACAGCCTCCACTACTGATTTTGAAAACACCTTGGAAAAAACGCTTCAATTATTGGAAAATGAGAGTCTGTCATCAACACTTGAAATTGAATCTACGGATGACGATTCAGTGACCTACGCATTTGCACTTGAAAACCTAGCGGGACATAAACTACCAGGCGGTTATCCGAGCAGACGGTTAGTCGTTGAATGGTTAGTGCAAAAACAAAATGGTGATACCGTTTTTCATTCGGGTAAGTTTAACGAGATCTATGGAGTGATCGGAGAAGACGAACCTTTTGAGCCACATTATGATCTAATTCGAGAGGAAAATGAAGTTCAAATATACGAGGTCATAATGGCCGATTATCTAGGTGATGAGACGACTGTGCTAAAGTATGCACATCATAATTTAAAAGATAATCGTTTGGTACCAAGAGGTTTCTCAACTGATCATTATGCCTACGATACCGTCCGTATCGTTGGTCAGGCAGAAACAGATGCCAATTTTAATGAGGACAATGCCGGTACCGATATCATTAAACTAAAAATACCCCTTCAAGAAGGTTGGGAGCAGTGGGTTGTCACCGGTCGTGTTCACTATCAAACTGTGAGTCCAAATTGGCTGGAAGAAATGTTTTCGTACTCCAGTGATGAAATTGACCTTTTCCGTTATTTATATGAAAACGCAGATCTTACTCCTGTTCTACTCACAGAAGCAAGAATTAATGGATTCAGTAATATAAAAGAGGAGAATGTCGCTTTTACCATTTACCCGAACCCTGCCAGAGCTTCATTTAGAGTCGAATCATCGCTTGTTATGGATAAAATACTCCTGTATGATTTAAACGGAAGAATCATTGATACATTACCTGTAAACGATAGACAAATAGCCTTATCTGCAGTTCTAAGTGGCACTTATTTGGTAAAAGTTGTATTTGAAAACCAACAACAGTATACGCTAATTGTGAGGGTCGAGTAGCTCTTCATCTCAGGTTTGAACAAAGTCTAAATTATTTTTGTTATTTCATGTGTTATGACACAGAAAATTCTAGGACTTTTATTATTTCAATGGATACTATCAACCTCATCTTTGACTGCATTATCTCAAAGACCGAGAGAAATTCAGGTAGATAATCCTCCACCAGACATGACCGATATACCAACACTCATATTCATTCTAGGTGTTCCAATTATTTTGGTACTTGGCTATGTTTTTTTGAGAAAACGTAAAGGAAAATAGTCCATTAATGAATCAAAACAGTCCGTTCGTAAAACTCTCCTTGACTATGGCGTTCAATTTATAATACTTTGCTCAAAGCACGGTAAACCGAACGCTCCACCTAATTAGAGAAATCAATCAAAGCTTTCAGTAGGCATATACCTATTGAAAGCTTTTTTTGTACCCTTAATCACTCTTACTCAAAACATTTATACACTTCGACTTGTTTTTAAGACAGAAACAAGAATTATGAAAAACGTACTGATAATAGGAGGTTCTTCCGGCATCGGATTAGCGCTCTCACACCAACTTACAAGTCAAGGGCATCAAGTCTTTTCGACATACAATACAAATAAAAAGGATCAGCTTCACACCAATGAAAAATCAATCCATTTTGACGTTTTATCGGACGAATTGGATGCCGACTTCTTACCAGAGACGATTGACGCCCTCGTATACTGTCCTGGATCAATTAATCTAATGCCGTTTGCAAGAATCAAACCTGCGGATTTTGCCAAGGATTTTGAATTACAAGTCAATGGGGGGATTAGGGTATTACAGACCGTCTTACCAAAACTAAAAAAAGGAACAAATCCCAGTGTTGTCTTTTTCTCGACAGTTGCTGTGCAAACGGGATTCAATTTCCATACTCAGGTTTCCACATCGAAAGGGGCGATTGAAGGTTTAACACGAGCGCTTGCCGCTGAATTATCCCCAACAATTCGCGTCAATGCTATTGCTCCTTCCCTAACCGATACACCTTTAGCATCTAAACTGCTAAATACAGAAACGAAAAGAGAAGCAAATGCTGACCGGCACCCATTAAAAAGCATTGGTCAACCCGAAGATATAGCGGAAATGGCAAACTTTTTAATATCAGACCAATCCCGCTGGATTACAGGTCAAATTATGCACGTAGATGGCGGTTCATCAGCTATTAAAAAATAAAGAATTATGTTTAAACTATTCAAGAAAAAATCACCACTCGACAAGCTATACGATCAGTACGAAAAAAAGATGAAAGAAGCGCATCAGCTCTCCACATCAAATCGCAGTGCAAGTGATGCAAAAGTTAAAGAGGCGGATGATATCCTCAAAAAGATCGATCAATTAAAAGCAGAAGCATAGATGGCCTTTTATCAGAAATATCAAGAGCAAAAAGTACCAGCAACATTAGAAGAAGTCTGGGACTTTATATCTTCTCCAGCAAATCTAAAAGAGATTACACCAGACTATATGGGCTTTGACATTACGTCCAAAGACCTGCCAGAAAAAATGTACCCTGGTATGATCATTAGTTATCGGGTTTCACCATTAATGCGCATTAAAACCACATGGGTAACGGAAATTACGCAAGTAAAGGATAAACACTTTTTTGTAGATGAGCAACGTGTAGGCCCCTACTCGATTTGGCATCATCAACATATACTTGAACCCATTGAAAACGGTGTTTTAATGAAGGATATCATTTCTTATGTACCTCCCTTTGGTTTTTTGGGTGCGATTGCAAACGGTATCATCATCAAGAAAAAACTAAACGAAATTTTTGAGTACAGAAATGAAGCGGTAGCAAAACGATTTGGGAAATATGAATAAAACGTTCAACGAACGCGATATCGATCGAATTATTGAAATGGCTTGGGAAGACCGTACTCCTTTTTCTGCCATAGAATTTCAATTTGGATTGCCTGAAAAAGAAGTCATTGGACTGATGCGTCGTGAACTAAAACGCTCAAGTTTTAATCGCTGGCGGAAGCGCGTAAATAGCGGTGTAAGTTCAAAACATTTGGCGAAAAGAAGTGATGAAATACAACGTTTCAAATGCACACGACAAAAATCTATATCAGGTAATAAAATCTCTAAAAGATGACCTTCCCGACGGATTATGGCGCTATTATCGACCGGATAAAAAATATAGATCCAATTCGATATGGAAAAACACGTAATTATATTGATGGCGACGTCACCTTTTTGTCGCCTTACATTTCTCGTGGCGTTATTTCTACAAAAGAAATTCTGGAGATCACTTTCAATCGCGGATTTTCGCCCAAAGAAATCGAAAAATTTATACAAGAGTTAGTTTGGCGGGAATACTGGCAGGAAATCTGGTGGAGTAAAGGCGAATCAATTGATGAAGATCTAAGACATCTCCAAATAGACGTCCTATATAAAGGTATGCCGAAATCCGTTTTAGCTGCAGAAACTGGCGTTACTGGCATTGATCAAGGAATTGAATCACTTTACCACTCTGGCTATATGCATAATCATATTCGGATGTATACAGCTTCACTAATCTGCAATATCGGTAAGCGACAGTGGTATATCCCTGCCAAATGGATGTATTTCCACCTCCTAGATGGAGATTGGGCCAGCAATGCATTGAGCTGGCAATGGGTTGCAGGATCAAATAGCGATAAAAAATACTATGCCAATCAAGAGAACATCAATCGATTCTGCCACACCAAACAAACGGACACTTTTATAGATCGTTCATATGAAGAACTTGCTCAAATGTCCTGTCCGGATCAATTCATTGCTGACGCAAATTTAGAATTGAAGACTGAACTACCTCCTCGTAACGATATTCAAATAGACTCAACCATTCCGACAGTTTTATACACGAGTTATAATCTAGATCCTAATTGGCTTCAGGATGTTAAAGCCAATCGCGTTTTGATTTTAGAACCTAGCCATTTTGAAAAATATCCGGTCTCTCAAAAAGTCCTTGACTTTATTATGGCATTGAGTCAGAATATTTCCGGAATTCAAGTTTTTGTAGGAGAATACAAAGAGCTTGTTGAGCGCTATTCGCCCGGTGAAATCTATTTCAAAAATCATCCATTTACGCGCTATTTTAAAGGAATCGGAACTGATTTTGATAAAATAATGCCCATTTCAGGTGATTTCTCTTCGTTTTTCAAATATTGGAATAAAGGAAAAAAAAGTGTTCAGTGGTAAAGAAAAAACGTATTAATATCGTTTGGTTAAAACGTGATCTTCGACTGCAGGACCATGCCGCCCTTCATGCCGCTGAACAACAAGACATACCTTATTTGATTGTATTTTTCTTCGAACCTGCTTTATATCAACACGCAGATACCTCAATACGACATTTACAATTTCAATATGATTCTGTCCTAGAAATGCATGAGCGATTAGCCGCTTTTAATAAATCACCCTTTATGTTTCATGGTGAAGCGATGGCCATTTTCAACTGGTTGAATGAGGAATTTCATATCAATGACGTTTATAGTTATCAGGAGAGTGGCGTACAAGTGACGTGGGAAAGAGACAAGGCAGTGGCTTCTCTTTTTCAGAAAAATGAAATTGGTTGGATTGAATTTCAGCGCGACGGTATTAAGCGCGGTAGATCAAATCGTGTTGGCTGGGATCAGGATTGGTTTAACACCATCAAACAGCCACTGATCCTTAATAATTATCGACCTCAGGAAAGCATCAGTTGTAATCATCCATTTCCACTTCCCGAAGATTTTCGAGCTAAAATGGAAGCCTATTCAGCCGCAATGCAACCTGCTGGACAAAAACAGGCTTGGAAATATATAAAGTCATTTGCCGAAGATCGCGGAAAAAATTATGCGCGTTTTATATCCAAACCAGCAGAAAGCAGAAAATCGTGTGGCCGAATCTCACCTTACTTAGCCTGGGGAAACATCTCCATTAAGCAAGCTTACCACTTTATTCGTAGCCATCCGAATTATGAAATAAATAAACGAGCCTTTAACGGAATTCTAACCCGACTCAAATGGCATTGTCATTTCATCCAAAAATTTGAAATGGAGGTGGCGTATGAGACTCGTTGTGTTAATCGGGGATATGAATCAATGGAACGGGCAAACAATCTTGAATTTATTGAAGCTTGGAAAACAGGAAAAACGGGATATCCACTGGTTGATGCCTGCATGCGCTGTGTTATAGAAACAGGCTGGCTCAATTTTAGGATGAGAGCTATGGTCGTTTCTTTTTTATGCCATCATCTAGACTGCGATTGGCGAACGGGTGTTTATCATTTGGCAAAGCAGTTCTTAGATTATGAACCTGGTATCCACTATCCTCAATTTCAAATGCAAGCAGGAACAACGGGCATCAATACGGTTCGCATATATAACCCAGTAAAACAATCGCAGGACCATGACCCTCAGGGAGAATTTATAAAAAAATGGGTCCCTGAATTACGTGAAGTACCAGCCACTTTTATTCACGAACCATGGCAAATGACACAAATAGACGAAGCTTTTTGTGGCGTAAAAATAGGTATCGATTACCCTGCCCCACTGGTTGATTTAAAAGAGAGTGGAAAAGAAGCACGAGCAAAGATATGGGGACAAAGACGTCTCAAAAAAGTGAAGACAGAAAAACAACGCATTTTAGAAAAACATACCCGGCCTAGCCGACCAAAATCATCATGATATGCATTTAACGAGAGAAGAAATTGAAGCAACCAATCGCATTCAACGACTAAATATTATTAATTCCATAACGGGTATTAAAGCCGGAAACTTAATCGGAACGATGTCCGAAAACCACGGTTCCAATCTTGCCATTTTTAGCTCGGTTATTCACTTAGGTAGTAACCCGGCATTGCTCGGGTTTATTCTGAGACCAGAAGGTGAAGTGCCGCGCAATACATTTGAAAACATTATTAAAACGGAACGTTATACGATTAACCATATTCGATCATCATTCATCGAAAATGCACATTATACTTCCGCAAAATTTGATCCACATGTTTCAGAATTCGAGGCTTGTGATTTAACCGAAGAGTACCTACATGATTTTCCAGCACCTTATGTAAAAGAAAGCACCGTAAAAATGGGGATGCGTTTTCTAGAGAGTATTCCGATTAAAGCAAATAACACCAAAATGGTGATTGGTCAAATTGAGCATTTATACTTCCCTGAAGAAACAATGAGTGAAGAAGGTTATGTTGATCTAGCTGCAACCGATTCTGTCGGCATTGGTGGACTAAATAGTTATTATAGTCTGAACAAACTAAACACCTTTCCGTTTGCACGCAAAACAGAATTACCTGAATTTAAACAATAGCTTCAATGGATGTTAGTCTTATATTTCCGCATCAACTATTTGCTGATCATCCGGCTATTTGCAAAAGTAGAACGGTTTATTTGGTGGAGGAATTGCTTTTCTTCAAACTCTATCCCTTCCACAAACAAAAAATTGCATTTCATCGGGCCAGTATGAAAGCCTATGAATCGAATCTTCGAGAAAAAGGTTATCAGGTGGAATATATTGACGCCATTTCGGTAATTGCCGATATTCGTCAACTTATACCAGGACTAGCAAATAAAGGAGTAAAAACCATTTTTACAATAGATCCTTCCGACTATTGGCTTGAAAAAAGATTAAAAGAAGGATGCATAACCCATCAAATCAAACTTCAGTTAGCTGAAAATTCAATTTTCATCAATACAAAAGAAGACCTTACGCACTTTTTTAAAGCGGATAAAAAATCATTTTTCCAAACAACATTTTATAAACAGCAACGAAAGAAACATTCGCTACTTTTAGACGAAAAGGGAGCACCTCAAGGAGGATCATGGACTTACGATCAGGACAATCGCAAAAAGTATCCCAAAGGAAAAACACCACCTCCTATTCATTATCCTGACCAAAATGAACATTATCAAGAAGCTGTAGAATATGTCAAGAAGCATTTCGTCCATCACTATGGGTCGATAACTGAGCAACCACTTTATCCAATTGATCATGCAGGCGCAGAAACATGGTTAAGTGATTTTTTTGAATACCGTTTTCATGAATTTGGTGCTTATGAAGATGCAATCGTAAAAGAAGAAACCATACTAAACCATAGTGTCCTAACGCCAATGATGAACGTCGGTTTGCTTGAACCCAAGACCATCGTAGAAAAGGCCATCACTTATAGCAAAGAGAATGACGTCCCGATTCAATCCACAGAAGGTTTTGTACGTCAGATCATCGGTTGGCGAGAGTTTATGCGCGGCATGTACGATATCAAGCACATAGAGCACCGTACAACTAATTTCTGGGATTTTCAAAATTCCATGCCTCAATCATTCTATACTGCCGAAACAGGCATATTACCAATAGACGAAACCATCAAAAAAGTATTGAAAGACGGTTATTGTCATCACATAGAAAGACTGATGGTGTTGGGTAATTTTATGTTATTGTGTGAAATACATCCAGATGCCGTATACCAATGGTTCATGGAATTATTTATCGATGCTTACGATTGGGTGATGGTACCAAACGTTTATGGAATGAGTCAATTTGCGGATGGTGGGTTATTCGCTACGAAACCTTATATCAGCGGGAGCAATTATATCATGAAGATGAGCAATTATCCGAAAGGGGATTGGCAAGAAGTTTGGGATGCTCTTTTTTGGCGATTCATGCATCGACAACGGACGTTTTTTGAATCTAATCCAAGACTAGGTATGCTCGTTCGAAATCTAGATCGAATGGATAATAATAAACTCAGCCATCACTTAGCTGTTGGTGATGAATTTCTTAAGAAAATTCATGGCTAATTTTCAAGACCACTAAGCAAACTAATTTGTATCTTGTAGTTTGCAAATCTTGACCAACAAATGAAGTTTTTTTTCCTGGCTATTTCTTTCTTAACATTAACCTCTTCATCGTCAGCTGCTGACTATGAGAACTTAAATCAATGGAAAGATACGACCAATGCGGATACAACAAGAATCAAAGCACTGAATGAATACATTTGGAGGTCGCTTTTATACTCAAGTCCGGATAGTGCCATCTATTATGCTTATGACCTGCAGAAATTGACAGTTTCAACGGGAGATAGCTCATTAATCGCGGTGGTTTATAATACGATTGGGTCATCCTATTATTTCATTGGTGATTTTGGACAAATTGACGACGTTTGTGTCTTTGGTATGAAAATCAAGTAATTTTAGCGAACCGATTCCGTGTCAAATTTGTTAAATTACATACGACATGACGACACAGAAAAAGAAACCGCAAACTGGCTTTGTCTTTTCAGAGTTTAATGCTCCAGAAAAAGAGGGCTTTGACAAATTTTTTGAAATTTTCAAAGAGATCATTACGTATACTTCTGGAGATGTTGAGGAAGCGCTAGATTGGTTAGCACACCTCGATATGGAATACAAATTAAGTACTGAAGATTATAACCTCGACGACTTTATAGCGGACCTCAAAAAAAGGGGTTATTTAAAGGAAGACGATCCCGACGGAAAAGGAGGACTATCCATCACAGCCAAAACGGAAAGAGCCATCCGAAAAAATGCCTTGGAGCAGATCTTCGGAAAATTACGCAAATCAGGAAGTGGTAATCACCGCACCAAGCATCTTGGAACAGGAAATGAGCAGAGCGGTGAGTTTCGAGATTATACCTTCGGAGATAGTCTCTCTCAAATCGCTATGACCGAAAGCATCAAAAATGCTCAAGTAAACAATGGAATGGATCAATTCCAGTTGCACGAAAAAGATTTGGTGGTTAATGAGACACACCACAAGGCGCAAATGAGCACGGTATTGATGATTGATATAAGTCATTCAATGATTCTTTACGGTGAAGATCGGATTACACCCGCCAAAAAGGTTGCCATGGCTTTGGTAGAGCTCATTCGAACTCGCTATCCAAAAGACACACTCGATATCTTGGTCTTTGGTAATGATGCTTGGCGTATTAAAGTCAAAGATTTGCCATATCTGCAGGTTGGTCCATATCATACCAATACGGTCGCTGGATTAGAATTAGCAATGGATATGCTACGCAGAAAGAAAAATACCAATAAGCAAATATTTATGATTACAGATGGCAAACCCAGCTGCTTGCGTTTGCCGAATGGAGAGTATTATAAAAATAGTTTTGGTCTCGACCCTCGTGTAACAGAAAAGTGTTATACAATGGCCCGTCAAGCTCGGAAATTACAAATTCCAATCACGACGTTTATGATTGCGCGTGACGAATACCTCATGGAGTTTATTCAGGAATTTACGGCAGCAAATAGAGGAAAAGCATTCTACACCGGATTAAAGGGATTGGGTGAAATGATTTTCGAAGACTACGAACAAAATAGAAAAAAACGAATTAGAGGATAAACTCATTTACAATCAAAAAGTAAAATGAGATTACATAAAAAAGACACAATGGAAAAACCAACGATAAAAACCTTAGGCGAGTTAAAGCAATCAGGATATCAGAGCAAGAGTATAAAAGACGAGTTAAGACAAAACTTAATGGCCAAATTGGCAGCAGGAGAAAAGAGTTTTGAAGGTATTATCGGATATGACGCCACCGTGTTACCTCAGCTTGAAAGAGCTATATTATCGAATCATAACATTAATCTTCTCGGATTGCGTGGGCAAGCAAAAACACGTTTAGCGAGAGGAATGGTGAGGTTGTTAGATGAATGGATTCCGATTGTCAAGGAATCTGAAATTAATGATGATCCCATGGATCCTTTATCTCACTTTGCACAATCTCTAATAGCCGAGAAGGGAGATGATACACCTATTGAATGGCTGCACAGAGAGCAACGCTTTTTTGAGAAATTAGCAACCCCAGATGTAACGGTTGCTGATTTAATTGGAGATGTTGACCCGATTAAAGCTGCCAATCTAAAACTATCTTATGCTGACGAGCGGGTTATTCATTATGGTATGATTCCAAGAGCCAATCGTTGTATTTTTGTAATCAATGAATTGCCCGATTTACAAGCCCGCATACAAGTAGCTCTATTTAATATTCTACAAGAAGGAGACATTCAAATTCGTGGTTTTCAGATTCGATTGTCTTTAGACATACAATTCGTATTTACAGCCAATCCGGAGGATTATACGAATCGAGGGAGTATTGTAACACCGTTGAAGGATCGAATCGGTTCGCAAATTTTAACGCATTATCCAATTAATCGAGATATTGCTCGAGCCATTACAAATCAAGAAGCAAAGGTATCACCCAAACTGGCAGCAAAAGTGCATGTGCCAGAGTTAGTAAAAGAATTATTAGAACAAATTGGATTTGAAGCAAGACAGAGCGAATACATCGATGTCAAAAGTGGTATTTCTGCTCGAATGTCGATCACTGCTTATGAGAACCTCATGAGTACAGCAGAATTGCGTCTGTTGAAATCTGGCGAGAATAAAACTTCTGTTCGTATGAACGATTTAATGGGTATCATCCCAGCTTTAACTGGAAAAGTTGAGTTGGTTTATGAAGGAGAGCAAGAAGGTTCTGAAAAAGTAGCTGAAATCCTCATTGGTAATGCGATAAAAACATTGTTTGACGAATACTTTATCACCATAAAAAAGCTAGCGAAAGACGACGAATATAGTGTCTTTGATGAGCTCACGGAGTGGTTTATCAATAACCCTGGTTTTGAATTACTCAACGAAGCCAAGGATAAAGAATATTATCAAGCTATTGAAAGCGTATCCCCGTTGAATGATATTTTAGAAAAGTATCAGCCTAATATTTCAGCTGAAGATAAGCCATTCGTAAAAGAGTTCGTTCTATGGGCATTAGTTGAATATAAACGACTGTCTAAAAAGAGCTTTGCCGAAGGTTTTGAATTGGAGGATAATCTGTTGGGGAGGATATAAGTCATAAGAAAAAGGGGGACTTTACTACATCTCTAACATGTAAGAAATTAGGATAAAAATAAGTGCGCTTTATGCAAGTATTCCATGAACAAGATAGTTACAATAAGTGTACTGATACATTGTTTAACAAACTATCACTTATATTTGCATGCTCATGTACAAACGCATTGCACTTTTTTCATTCTTGCTAGTATCCCACATGATTGGTTTTGGGCAAGAACCGATCGATCAAATTGTACCTGAAAGTTTAAATCTAAAATACCTCGAACATCTGGTCAAAATGAAAATTGACAGTGTTCGAAATGAATATAATTGCGATCCCTTAATCAATGACTCTATATTGTACATTGCTGCTGCACATCACGCAGCATTTATGCAAGAAAATCGCCGATTAACGCATTACGAAGATGAAGAAGGACAGTATAACAGTCCACAAGATCGGGTGACTTTTTATGGTGCTCCTCATTATTTGGTTGGCGAAAACGTCATCAAAACGAACGCAAATGCACTTGTCAAAAGCAAAGTAGAGAAAACACTATTTGGTAAAGGCTATCGTTTTTTTGACACCAATACTTATAGAGGATTGGCGGACAATATTATCAGTGGATGGGTAAATTCGAAGGGGCATTTTGAAAACATCATTACACCTGAATACCAAATCACAGGATTAGCAATCACTTATGAGGATGGGCAGATTTATGCCTGTCAAAAGTTTGCTCAAGTCCCATATGTTTATTCCTTCGATGAATCAGACAGCTTCTTTAGCTATTCAAACTATCAACCAAAACCAACTATTGCAAGCTTCGCTGGAATTAAACGCGAGTTATTAGATGATCATCGTTACAAATGGGAATTAAAACACGATCGGCCGGAAAAGTGCAATGAATGTCTAGAAATGATTCGGGAAAAACCTTTTATCACTTTGAGATTTGAACCTGGTAGAAATGTTTTTATTCTACGCGTTGAAAACGCAGCTTATGTTGATCGAATGACGCAAAACAACAAGGATGGATTTGCAGTGGAGATCGTCGAATATAATGATTACGCCTGCGGAAACCCAGCCTATTATGAAAAACCCAGCCGACGCAATGGTCAACTCAAAACAAATGGTAGAATTTTAGAACCCGTATTTAGAAATGACCTGATCAAAGGTTTCAAAAAAAGAAAAAAACAAAAAGAGGTTAAATTCCTTTCCTATTTATTTGGTGCAGACTCGGTAAAAATTAAAAATCGATTTGCAAAGTATAAAAGTGCCCAATATACAAGTGAATATTATGAGATAACACTCGGTCGTTTACCCAAAGATGTAAACGGTTTATGGGCTCATAATTTGCTCTATATACAAGACGGTCAAATTTGTCATGTCGACTATTTCACGAATTATTGTGGTGGTTTATTTATCGACACGGTTACTTTTGACTTCATGCCGTTTCCTGCTGAATCGAAACCAACATCTTTTAAACCCACAGCTTCCAATCAGTACTTTACCGTTCCATTTGAACAAGGCAAATCAGATTATGAAGAGGATGACATTACACCATTTGTAAAAGCCCTAGAGAATGTTGATTATAGCGTTGACTCTGTAATCATAAAAGCATACGCTTCGGTGGAAGGCGACTCTATTGCTAACATAAAATTAGCCGAAAAAAGGGCAAATAGTATTCTTAATGTTTGGCAACGCAATCAGGAAAAAAAAATCAATGCCATGGTTGAGACCGCTATCAGTTGGACCAGTTTTTATCATAAGATCGGAGGACATCCCAAATACCGTCACCTAGCTCGATTAGACCATCCAGCATTAATCAAAGCCTTGGAAGATGAAAAAACAAGAAACGATTTAGAACGTATTTTGAAAGCGGAACGAAAAGCTGAAATTGCTCTTTACATCCGTTTACCAGCAACTGAACAAAACATTCCATATCTCGTCGTCGATCAAATCAATGTATTTAAGCAAAAACTGGAAAGTCCCTTACAATCAGACCGATCAATCACTGCCTACCTTGATTCGATTAATCGATATTATACATGGGCACATCAGTTGGTTACGGAGGGAAAACTAGACAGTTCGACTTTCGCAGCTATAAGCATGCCGCCAATTTTTAGAACAGACGCCAAGCTAGCGCAGAAGTATTTGATTTATGGATATGAAATGTATCCTGCTTTCGCAAAGAATGATCAATGGATGGAAATAAAAGATGAATTATGGAATGAGCTATCACTTCTGCCTCAGAAAAATCTTTCATCTATTTTTTGGTATGACTTGGCCTATTTCAAGACACGTGCAATCATCCAAAAAAGACAATATGAGGTAGATGCCATTCAGGATGTACTCAATCTATTTCAACCTTTACGATCCTTCTATTACGAGGACACAATAGCACAGGCGAATATTGAATCCTTAAATTTCAACCTCAATATGCTGCTCCTGAATCATGTTTTTCCTGAAAATCCAGAAGCTTTTTCTAAAAATGCAGAAGTGGCTTTGAATCAAATCGGGCTTTATTATTCGAATAACGATACAGTGGATGTCGAGCTCGTTTTAAACATGTGTCGAATGGCGGTATATTATAATAATATATTTCAAGCACAAACGCTAGCAGTTCCTTACTGGAATGAACCCGAAGTGGTTAAATACATCGTGCCGCTGAGTTACCAGCATCCGTCAAGTGAAGGTACCTTTATTTATTATGCTCAACTCATCCAATTGGCGAAAGAATTAGCTCCAGAAACCTGGTGTAATATGTTTATGCATGAATGTGGCATCCCTTTTCAAGCCTTCGACCACGAGGAGTTACGAACTGTTTTATGCGAGACATGCGAAGGAAAGAATGACTATCTGAACAAGCTAAAAGCCGGAAGTCTTAATTAGATAATCTCAACATCTACTAACTCATCAGCAACACGTCCGCCTTTATTTTGACGGTTGGAATATTTCACGGCTTGTACCAATAATACGATGCAAAAAGCCAAATTAATGACACCCCAAATAACAAATACCGGTCCGACCTCATGAAATGATATTCCCCTAGGTGAACTTAACATCAAAACATCCCAAACCAGCATAATGAAGGTAAAAGACATCCCGATGATTGTCATCACTTTTGTTGTCGTTGTCTTCACTTTAACGATATTTGAGATGTACAAGGCCGCATAAAAAAGAATAAACAACATCATAACAAGACCTGCCTCAAACGTAATATCACCGGCACTTCTTCCATAATAATCATAACCTGAGCCATAATCCATAGAACTAAAAAAACTATCCCAATAGGCCGAACTCACTTCGTCGATATAATATGCTGCGACAATTCCCAACACGATGACGAGGACGATACCAATAATATTCATTGCTTTCATAGGTTGTTTATTTTTTTTAGAGTTTCAATATAACAATTTTTTAAATTGATCCTCGAAAACAGCTGATCTCGTGCTCGTTTATACCAATTAGAATAGGTGATTATCAGTAAAGTCCTATTTTTGATTTATGATTTTTGAAACCCCTAGACTGATTATTCGATTACTAAGAAAAGAAGATATCCTCCCTTTTCATGAAATGCAAACAGATCCAGAGGTAATGAAATATACCGGAACTCCTGCCAAATCACGTAAAGAGAATGAAGAAGATTTAGACTATGTCATTTCTTGTTACAGCATAGCGCATAACGACTTTTGGATTTGGGCAGTCGAACGAAAGACGGATCATGCATTTATCGGCACATGCGCGATTGTCAAAACAGAAGTAGGACAATTTGGAAAACAGGAAGACGAACTTGGCTTAAGACTTTTGAGAAAGCATTGGGGAAATGGTTATGGCAAAGAATTGATTCCTGCAATGCTTGACTATGCTTTCAGAAAAATGAATATCACAGAAATCATAGCTGAAGTCGACCAGCGGAATATGGGTTCCGTAAAAATCTTAGAACCATTTATGACATTTGAAAAGGCCTATTTCAATGAAAAGGATAAAACTAATGATAATTTGTACCGTGCCAGAAGGAAAGATGACGCTTGTTGATGGAGCGATCCATCTCCAATTTCCCAAACAGCGCACGACTTGTTTTCCAGCATCTAATTAACGTGCCCTCCACCTTTTAGGACACCAAAAACGTGTAAAACCTCAGGGAATATTGCATCCATACTCTCTCTTGCACCATTTGTTGATCCAGGCAAGGCCATCACCAAAGTTCCGTTTTTTTCTCCCACAATACTTCTTGACAACATGGCATAAGGCATTCTTTCTTGTCCATATCTTCTGATCGTTTCTTCAATTCCAGGAATACGACGATCTAATAAAGGTTCAAGTGTATCAGGTGTTACATCACGAATCGAAAGACCTGTTCCGCCCGTATAAATAACCAAATTTAAACCTGCATTCACATGCTTTAAAAGCTCTGTTTCAATACTATTCTTTTCATCCGGAATGATGGTATAGTCAACCACTTCGACGCCAAAGCCTTCTAATTTCTCTTGAATCACTTTCCCCGCTTTATCCTGCTTTTGTCCGGCTGAGATAGTATCAGAACAAACAATAACCGCCGCTTTTAGATTCTTTTTGGATAGAAATTTATTTTTAAAATCAGACTTACCCCCTTTTTTGCGAAGCAATTTGATCGTTCCAATCTCTATTCCTTTATCTATCGGTTTAAGCATGTCATACATATTCAAAGCTACAACACTAACCCCGTGCATCGCTTCTACTTCAACGCCTGTTTTATAGATCGTATGCACTTCCATTTCCACATGTATATCTAATCCATCTATGCGGTAAGTAATCGCAGTATATTCAATCGGTAAAGGATGGCAATCCGGTAATAAGTCTGGTGTTTTTTTAACCGCCAATAAACCTGCAGCTTTTGACATTTCAAAAACATCTCCTTTTGGAACACTGCGGCTCTTAATAGCTTCAATTGTCTCCGCTTTGCTGACCCGAACAACGGCTGTAGCAATCGCTATTCTCAGGGTACTCGATTTCTCTGTAATGTTTACCATCTTATCAGTTTAGGTATTGACTTTCCATTGGTGTGAATTATCCTCAAACAGTTCTTTTCCAAAAACAGGTACTTTCGCTTTAATCTCTTCAACTAAATAACGGCAAGCATCCATAGCCATTTGACGGTGTTTTGAAGAAGTGAAAACGAATAAACAAATTTCTCCTGTATTTACTTTACCGAGGCTATGGTAGATATGCATGCAGGTTAAATCGTACTTTTCAAAAGCGGATTCGCGAATTTCGTGAAATAAATTTTCAGCCATCTCTTCATGTGCTGAATATTCAATCGCTTGTACCGTTTTACCGTCAATTTCATCTGCTCTTACCTGACCTAGAAAAATATCATGGGCTCCTATATTGGTTTTTACCTGATGATGAGCGATTGAGGTTGCAATCTTTTCTGGGCTAATTGGCCCCTCAACAAATACCCTTTTTGGCTTCTTCTTTTTATCCGTCATGTTAAATCCTTTAATGCGTTAATACCTCCTGCCAATTCGAAGAGGTTATTCATCTTATATGTTGTTTCTAAAAATTCTTTTATCTGCTTAGATCGAACTCCGCTTTGACAAACCAAAACAATTTTCTTTACTGTTTGTAGCGTCTCAATCTTTGCTTTCAATTCATCAATTGGTAATTGTAAAACGTTATCTCCAATCAATTCAGGTACCTCCCATAATTCCCGCACATCCACTATTAGATGATCGCCATCATTCAGCAGGTCGGAGAAGTCTTGTGGATCAATTTGATCCGATTCTATTTTAGTATTCATTCCACAGAAGCGATCATAATCAAAAGTCAAAAAATCAGCTTTTTGATCAATTACTTTTTTTATTGTTGCTTCATTTCGATCCACTTTCAAAACCGTTGAAGATGCATTTAGAGCGTCATAGATTAATAGTTTGCCAGATAGTGGCTCACCTATTCCTAAAATTAATTTAATCGCCTCATTCGCCTGCTGTGTGCCTATTATTCCTGGTAGCACACCAATGACCCCGATTTCTGAGCAATTTTTAATTTGTCCGGGCTTGGGAGGCTCTGGAAATAAGCAACGGTAAGACGGTCCTTGTTTATAGTTAAATACACTCACCTGTCCCTGAAATTTATAAATCGAGCCATAAACCAATGGCCTAAATGTAATGACGGCTGCATCATTGATGAGATAGCGCGTTGAGAAATTATCTGTTCCGTCAATAATGATATCGTATTGTTCAAATAAGTCAAGTGCATTTTGGTTCGACAACCTTTCCTCAATCGCATCAAAAGTTACAAGAGGGTTCAATGCTTGCAAATGTTTTGATGCGGCCGATGCCTTATTTTTACCTATATCCTCAGTTCGAAACAAAACCTGCCGCTGCAAATTGGATTTATCCACTTCATCAAAGTCCACGATACCAATACGACCAACACCCGCTGCCGTTAAATAAGAGAGAATAGGACATCCCAATCCTCCTGCTCCAATGACGAGCACACGAGCAGCCATGAGTCTTTCCTGACCTGCTAGTCCGACTCCATCCAAAATGAGGTGCCGATTATAACGTATTTTGGCTTCGCTATTCATAATCATCCTCCCGAAAAAGGCGGCAATACGGCGATTTCGGCCATCGCAAGAATCGTTTTATTTAAATCTAATAGTTCTTGATTTACCGCTAACTGATAGGTTTCGTTTTTTAAGGCTGGGTATTTTTCAATCAAATATGCTCTGAATGCATCAATGGTTAAGGACTCCGCAATGTCCCAATGCTCCTCCGATAAATCAGTCACTTCCTGAATCTTTCCAAAATAGCGCACCGTCACTTTCATTTCAAATCCTCTTTTGCGTTGATATTTTTAAACAATTCTTCCGACCAGGTATTTGCATCAAAAAGATGCACATTTAACCCGTCCATCGCATTCATCATTTTTAATTGGTTTAAAGCTAACTGTTCTTTCAGGTGATTCAAAGCAGAGCGACTATAAATTCCGATTAAAGGATGTATTCGATCTCCATTTTTTGGAAAACAAACATCAACATTATCAGAAGCGGCTATTAATTCTGAAAGAAATGCACTTGTTATATTAGGCGTATCGCAGGATAACACAATATACTTTTCGGCATTTACATAATTCATCCCCGAAACTATTCCGCCTAGGGGACCTTTTTCATCAACTTCATCTTTCACTATCAGATAACCGAACTGAGCATATGCTTTGTTCGCCGTCATTATACAAATATCATCGGTTATCGATTGAACTGCCTCTAAAACAAAACTGACCATAGCTTTACCTTGATAAGACATCAATCCTTTATCTTGGCCCATTCTTCTACTCTTTCCTCCTGCCAGGATTATTGCTGCTATTCGCATAAGCTATACATGAATATGATAGACTAAAACTTCTTCACCTTTTAATACCGTTTCTGCTTCTGTTGGAATGTATATGAGCACATTGGCTTCAGAAAAAGATTTAAGCATAGCTGAACTTTGACCACCTAATGGTCTTACCTGATTTTTGTCCAGTTTAGCTCTTAAAAACTGAGCACGACTCCCTTTTTTAGAATACGATTCTGCCATTAAGGCTTTGCTCGTTTTTAACCCTTGAAAACCTTTTCCATACATTTGGTTTAAGGTAGGTAAAACATAAATGTAAAAGCAAGATAGTGCGGCTGCAGGATTACCCGGTAAAGCTGCCACAATCTGCTGATCTTTCTTTCCGAAATAAAGTGGCTTTCCTGGTTTTTGATTGACCTTGTAAAATAATTCATTCACCTGATTTTCAAGCAATGCTTTATATACATAATCATAGTCACCAACAGAAATACCACCAGAGAGCATCAAAAGATCCGCATTTTCAAGCGCCGTTTTAATTACCTGAACCGTCTGTTCATAATCATCCGGTACGGTTGCAACTTGAACTTCATCAAACCCAAAAGTATTCAATGCTGACTGAAGCATAATCGAATTGCTTTCGAAGATTTGACCTGGAGCTAAATCGTGCCCAGGCGGAATCAGTTCATTTCCGGTTGTCAAAATATGAACCGTTGGCTTCCGACAAACAGGTAATTCTGTGATTCCCATCCCTGCCAAAAAACCAATACTTGCTGCATTTAAAACCGACCCTTTTTCAAGTGCCATACTCCCTTTTTTTATCTGCTCACCTTTTGGTCGGATATTTCTCCCTTTTTCAACGGCTCGGTCAAAACGAACCTCATTTCCATTTGTAATCGCCCATTCTTGCTGAATGACAGTATTTGCTGTTACAGGTACTTTTGCTCCGGTAAAAATACGAACACATTGACCAGGCAGTAACACAGGTTCATTTGCTGAACCAGCCTGTACCTCGCCAATCATTTCATAAACCTCATTCCCAGTTTTAACATTCACTGCATAACCATCCATAGCCGACTGGTCAAAATTGGGCAAATCTATTGGAGCAATGATTTCTTCTGATAAAACATACCCCAGTGAATCCTTTAAATCACGACTCTCCCTTATTTGTTTAGGACTGGTCTCCCTTAATATCTTTAATGCTTGTTGAACTTCGATCATTTCCTTAGCCAATTGAATGACTAAAGATACAAAGAACGAATCGTAAGTCTTAGATGAAAACAAAAAAAGCCCATCAGTCTGAGACTGACGGGCTTTTTATTATTCGTTTCTTAGGTAACTTATTTCACAACATTTTTGAAAGCTGCGTTTTCCATGAACTTAAGGAATTCGCGATCTTTAGCTGCTTTTTCTTTAAGACCTGGATCTTTAGCGAATGCACTCTTAAGGTTATTCACTACCATGTCTAAGTTATCTTGTCTTGCACCGATTACGGCTTTCAAGTAATATCCAATTGCAGACTCAGCATCCATAGAACCATCTAACGTAGATAATGCTGCGCTATAATCTCCATTTAATGTTTGAGCCAATGCTTTGTTGAATGTTGTCTCACCACCGAAGTTTCCGATTGCTTCAGCATAGTCACCATATTGGATATCGATAATCCCTAGGTTGTACTTCACTTCAGAACCAGCACTTACTGCAGAGTTCAACAATTCAGTTGCACGATCACGATCTCCTTCGATACGAGCGATCATACCCAAGTTATTTAATGTAACTGGATTTTCGTTAAGGTCATTTGCCTTTTGGAAGTTAGACTTCGCATTAGCAAGATCGTTTTGCATGTAATATACATATCCAACGTTGTTGTGTGCTCTCCAATCTTCTGGATAGTTCTTCTTAGCTAAATCATAGATTCTCATTTTCTCTGAAAGATCTTCGTATAAAGTTGCTGTGAATAACAATTCTTCAATTGTTAATGTATCAGCTTTCGTTTTAGAAAGGTTTTTCAACTCTTCATCAGACCATCCAATTTTGTCATATACAACTTGTAATTGTGTACGACGAAGTGAAGGAAGGATATCTTTTTCCAACTCTTTGTATGTCTTAGCCATGTTAATGATCTCTTGCTCTCTTTTATTCAAGTCAGGAGTCATTTCCAATACACGGATGATTAAGTTCTTGTCTTCAAGATCTGATTCTCTGACTGCTTTTTCGAATCCAGACCAATCTTCACCTTTAGGCATTTGGCTAAAGAAATTTGCTGTTGCTTCGAAGTCAGATTTTTTGATGATCTTAACCGCAGCTTCCTGACCAGAGTTTGCACGATCACGTGCTAATTGATCATTATCTACAGTTTCACCTTCTGGTGAAGCGTATGAAATCAAGTTCATTTTCTTAGGAGCTACTTTTGGATTTGCTGCTGCTGCGGTCAACCACGCTTGTAATTCCTTAATGTCATCTTCCTTTAATTCAGAAGAACGTAAATTATACTTTCCTTTTAAATAATTGATTTGTGCTGTGTAAGTTTCCTCCGTAGTACGAACGAAATTATCAGTACCAATCAATGCCTTATCGTCATTTTGAACCCACAACGGCGTTACGATTGTACCATCCGCAATTTTCATTGGCTCTAATTCCTCTTCTTTTTTTCCTTTGTTTACTTTTCCAGTAATCATTAAATCCGCAACCTCTAAATCAGGTGAATAAGCGATCACATCAGTATAGTTAAAAGTAGATCCAGCTTTGAAGTTGATCGTTTGACCGTTTCCAGTTGCTTTTTCTCCTTTAATTGTGATTGTCTTGAAAGCTTTATTTCCAAGCTTTGGAGTGATTTCAGCTGTAGCTTTTTTGTTTAGTCCTTTTTCTGGAACCTTAACTGATACATTCACTTTAACACTATCTCCATGCATTTCAACAGGATCCTGCTGTACAGTGTACTCAACTGGCCCAATAAGCTTACAACCGGTTAGCATAGCTGCCGCTACTGCGATCGCTGCCAATCCTTTATAACTTTGCTTTTTCATTTGTCTGATTTTAAAATCTTGCATTTACTTTAAATTACCTAAAAACAATGCAATAATAAGTATTTTTTTTGACCTAGTGAAAACTTGTCGATGATTTAAGGATAAAAGGTCAACTTCTTTCGACATGCGTCTAGATTTTCTTAATTTCTATGTCGTTTTTCAAAGTATTGATTAAGTCTAATATAGACATTTTTGAGGTAGGATGAACCCAAAATTGATCCACTTCTTGCAGTGGTAATAAAACAAAAGATCTTTCGCTCATTTTAGGATGAGGTATGGTTACATGCTCCAAGTCCATAACTTCACCGGCATAGTCCAGAATATCTAAATCTATAATTCGATCTTGATAACCTTGTCCTTGCTCTCGCTGAAGTCTGCCCATTGTGGACTCGATGTTTTTTATGGCTATCATCAATTCCGAAGGTGTTAATACAGTTTGCACTGCTATCACCTGATTAAAAAAATACTCTTTGGATTCAAATCCCCAAGGAGGTGTCTGATAAATGGATGAAATCGCTTGAACAGCGCCGATTTCTTTTTTTACCATATCAATAGCGTGATTCAGGTTCTGTTCCTTCTTACCTAAATTGGTACCTAATCCGAGCAATACTTTTTTCATCTTATGGAATATCATTTATTGATGTTTCATCCGTTGGTAAAATTAGTATTTTTGCACAAACGAGTTTCTTTGAAGATGAAGCAAATACTATTGGTTGAAGATGAAGAAAGCCTAATTAATGTACTAACGTTGAACCTGGAAATGGAAGGCTACGATGTTGTCGTTGCAAAAACAGGTCAAGAGGCGTTGGACAAATTTGATGAAGCTATTGATCTAGTCATTCTAGATGTGATGCTGCCAATTATTAACGGTTTTGACGTTTGCGCCAATCTCCGCAAAGAAAGTAAGGTGCCCATTCTTATGATCTCAGCAAAAGGAACACCAAATGATCGTATAACTGGACTGAAGGCGGGTGCAGATGATTATTTAGTAAAGCCTTTCAATTTAGAAGAATTGTTGCTCCGAGTGGGTATTTTGATTGATCGCAATCAGAATAATAGCGATACGGAAATGAATCATTTTGATTTCGGGGGGAATGAGGTTGATTTCTTAACCTATGAAGCAAAAACGGTTCATGGGGAAACCTTAACATTATCAAAACGAGAAGCAGCGTTGCTGAGATTACTAATTTCGAGAAAAAACGAGGTAGTTTCCAGAGACTATATACTCGATGAAATTTGGGGGAAAGATAAATTTCCGACCAGCCGAACGATTGATAATTACATCCTAAACTTTCGGAAATATTTTGAAAAAGAGCCGAGCAACCCGTTGTTTTTCAAGAATTTAAGAGGTGTGGGCTATAAGTTTGAAGCAAAAGATTCAGAATAAAGACAACCCTTTTACAAAACCCTACGTCTATACATACAGAAAGCAATTAATTTTGCTTCTGGTTTTAATTTCCTTGCACGGTAACCTGAAAAGAGATATGCTACCAAGACTATCAGTAAGCTCTTTTCAGGTTTTTTTTATGGGATAAAAAAAACGCCTCATCAGAGATGGGCGTTTTCAATATTCTGTTCAAAAGACCTTATATGGTCATAATATCTTTTTCTTTGGCTTCTATTAAGCTATCAATTCTTGAAATAGAACTATCGGTCAGTTGCTGAACTTCATCTTCTAAAACACGAACACGGTCTTCAGCGAGTCCGTCATTCTTCAATTTTTTCAATCCGTCATTTGCATCCTTACGATTGTTACGAATACTTACTTTGGCATTCTCTCCTTCGCTTTTTGCTTTTTTGACAAGGTCTTTACGTCGTTCCTCTGTCAATACAGGCACATTGATAATAATGCTCTCCCCGTTGCTCTGCGGATTCAATCCTAAATTAGCATTGATGATACCCGTTGCGATGGCGTCAAGATTCGACTTATCCCAAGGTTGAACTGTTAGTGTTTTAGCATCAAGCGTATTCACCGTTGCTACTTGATTAAGTGGCGTTTGAGCTCCGTATGCTTCAACAGTTACGCTGTCTAGCATAGACGGCGTTGCTTTTCCAGCTCTAATTTTTTCTAGATTTGCTGAGAGGTGATCAATAGATTTTTGATTTCCTTCTTTTGCACCTTCGATTATGAATTCAATTTCGTCTTCCATATTCAAATTTTTATACCGTTACTAAAGTACCAATTTTTTCGCCCGATGCGACTTTTTTCAAGTTTCCTTCTGTATTCATATCAAAAACGATGATTGGAACGTCATTCTCTTTACACAAAGTAAAAGCAGTCATATCCATTACGTTCAACCCTTTATTATAAGCGTCATCAAATGTAAGGCTACCATATTTTTGCGCATCAGGATTTTTCTCAGGATCAGATGTGTATATACCATCCACACGCGTACCTTTTAAAATAACATCCGCATCCATTTCAATAGCTCTTAAGGCTGCGGCTGAATCGGTAGTGAAATAGGGATTACCAGTACCTGCTCCAAAAATAACAACGCGTCCTTTTTCTAGATGACGCACAGCACGTCGTTTAATATAAGGTTCTGCAATTTCTTTCATTTCAATTGCCGATTGAAGACGAGTATATAAACCTTGTTTTTCCAAAGCAGCTTGCAAAGCCATACTATTAATCATGGTAGCTAGCATACCCATGTAATCTCCTTGTGTGCGATCCATTCCACCATCCTCGGCTTGCACGCCTCTAAAAATATTACCACCACCAATAACGATTGCAATTTCGACACCTTCGTCATGGAGTTGTTTGATTTCCGTTGCATAATTATCCAAGCGGTTATTATCAATTCCAAACTGCTTATCGCCCATCAAAGCCTCTCCGCTTAATTTTAGAAGTATTCTCTTGTATTTCATACTGTTAGCGTTAATTTGGCTGGCGATTCACAGAAACTCAACCTGATTTTCGCCTGAAAATTACTGGTTATTAAAAATAAAATTAAAAAAAAAGAGAGTTAAAAAACTCTCTTTTTTATAATTCAACTATTTTACTTTAAAGCGACTCGCTTAAAATCCTTGACGGTTAACCCTGACTCAGATTCATTTAGAAATTGCTCTACAGATTTTTTGTTGTCTTTGATAAACGGTTGGCTTAACAAAGTATTTTCTTTGAAGAACTTGTTCAATCGACCTTGAGCGATCTTGTCAGCCATCTCAGCTGGCTTTCCTTCTTGGATAGCCAATTCTTTTCCAACTTCCAATTCGCGATCAATCGTAGACTGATCAACTTGGTCTTTGTTTAATGCGATAGGAGCCATTGCAGCAATTTGCATAGCCACTTGTCGACCAGCATCAGTAGCGGTATCAGAATCTTTCGTTAAACCAACGATAGATGCGATTTGGTTACCTGGGTGGTTATATACTACAACAGATTCAGCTTCGATAACATTTAAGTTAGTCAATTCTAGTTTCTCACCGATAACACCTATTTGCTCTGTTAATTTCTCTTCAACAGTCAATTTATCATCAAATTGAGAAGCTACGAAATCTTCTACTGAATTTACTCCGTTAGCGATTGCAGCATCAACTAAGCTATCAACAAATGCGTAATAATCACTGTTTTTAGCTACGAAGTCAGTCTCACAGCTCAAAGAAAGGATAATTCCTTTTTTGTTACCGTCAACTGTCTTTGCAATAACAAGACCTTCTTTAGTCTCATTGTCTCCTCTTTTGGCAGCAACTTTTTGTCCTTTTTTACGCAACAAATCAATTGCCGTCTCCATATCCCCTTCTGCTTCAACAAGTGCTTTTTTGCAATCCATCATGCCTGCACCTGTTTTTTTTCTAAGCTCGTTTACGAGTGAAGCTGTAACTTTCATTTCTTTCTTATTTAACGTTTTCGTTATTTTTTTTCTTCAACTGCCTCTTCTTTGTCTTTGGCAGCTTTTTCTTTTGATGCTTTCGCTTTTTCTTTTGAGTTTTTACGCTCTTCTAATCCTTCATTGATAGCCGCAGCCACTTTTGACAAGATAACGTCAATTGATTGTGTTGCATCATCGTTTGCCGGAATTACGAAATCGATATCTCTTGGATCAGAGTTTGTATCAACCATTGCGAAAGTAGGAATGTTCAATTTGTTCGCTTCTTTTACTGCAATGTGTTCTTTTAAAACGTCGATTACGAATACAGCAGCAGGAACACGCGTCATGTCAGCAATTGTACCGTAGTTTTTATCCAACTTCGCACGCGTTCTTGACAATTGAAGACGCTCTCTTTTAGAAAGAGTATTCAATGTCCCGTCTTCACCCATCTTATCGATCGAAGTCATTTTTCGGATCGCCTTTCGGATTGTTCCAAAGTTGGTTAACATTCCTCCAGACCAACGCTCAACAACGTAAGGCATACGTGTTGGCTTAATATGTTGTTCAAGAATATCTTTAGCTTGTTTTTTCGTCGCTACGAAAAGAATTTTCTTTCCTGATTTTGCGATTTGCTTCATTGCCGCACACGCTTGGTCTAGTTGTGCGATCGTTTTATTCAAATCAATAATGTGGATACCTTTTTTCTCAGTAAAGATATATGGAGCCATATATGGGTTCCATTTTCTTTTCAAGTGTCCGAAATGTACTCCGGCTTCTAATAATTCTTCAAATGTTGCTCTTGCCATTTTTTTGTTTTTTACTCCTTCTCAAAGTCTTGAGAAGAATGTTTACTTTCTTTTTACTTTCTAACCCCGACTCTACGGGACACTTTTTCCAAAGCAACCAGCAAGTAGTACAAGCTTCGATACATCGAATCAAGTAATCTTGACAGTTTAGATACTAAACGGTGATTCCAATTCGGAATCGGTTGGGCGCAAATATTAACGCTTCGAGAATTGGAATTTCTTTCTCGCTTTTTTCTGCCCTGGTTTCTTTCTTTCAACCATTCTGGAATCTCTAGTCATGAGACCCTCAGCTTTAAGTAGAGGTTTGTTATCTTCAGAAATCTCAACCAATGCTCGAGAAATACCCAAACGCAATGCTTCCGCTTGACCATTCACTCCACCACCATCGATATTTGCAACAACATCATATTGACCTATAGTCTCTGTTAATACAAATGGTTGGTTGATTTTTTCCAATAGAACAGGAGTTTTGAAGTAATTAGATGCTTCTCTCTTGTTCACTGTAACTTTCCCCGTACCTTCTGAAAGGTAAACTCTGGCAACTGCAGTCTTTCTTCTACCCAATTTATTAATTACAGTCATATGCTTATTTAATTGAATCCAATTTAATTGCTTGTGGCTTTTGTGCCTCGTGGTTGTGCTCTGAACCTACACATACCTTTAAGTTTGTGTATAAAGCATTCCCTAGCTTATTTTTTGGCAACATTCCTTTTACCGCCTTTTCTACAAGACGCTCAGGATGTTTGTCCATAATTTGACGCGCAGTTAAAATACGCTGTCCTCCTGGGTAACCCGTGTGACGGATGTATTGTTTTGTATCCATCTTATCTCCGGATAAAACAATTTTTTCTGCATTAATAACGATCACGTTGTCTCCGCAGTCCGCATGTGGGGTAAAATTTGGCTTGTGCTTCCCTCTAATGAGGTATGCTACTTTACTCGCCAAACGACCAAGCGTTTCTCCTTCAGCATCTACCAACAACCACTTTTTATTGGCTGTTTCTTTGTTGCTAGAAACTGTTTTGTAGCTTAATGTATCCACTATAATTGTATTTTTAGTTTATATACTATTCCCCCAAAAAGGGGCTGCAAATGTACGACGTTTAATTTTATTAACAAAGATTCTGTGGAAAAAAATAAAATCTAATCCCTTTGCCCTCCTATTCAGATAGTCTTTCGTATTTTTGCGTTGCAAATTTAACCGTTTTTCGCTTCATGAGTGACGCTATCAAACACGAATGTGGAATTGCCCTTCTCAGGCTCAAAAAACCACTAGAATTTTATCTCCAAAAATATGGGACTGCATTTTATGGCCTAAATAAAATGTACCTCCTAATGGAAAAGCAGCATAACCGGGGGCAAGACGGTGCTGGATTGGCTAATATCAAATTGGATATGGATCCAGGAGAACGCTACATTAGTCGTGCTCGATCTATAGACCCGAAGCCTATTCAGGATATCTTCAAAAGGGTTAATAGTCGCTTTTCAGAGATTGAAGAAAAAGATCCTGCGCTTTTAAAGGACATCGACTACTTGAAAAAGAACGCTGGATTTACAGGAGAGTTGTTTCTTGGCCATTTACGGTATGGTACTTTTGGTCGTAACTCCATTGAAAGCTGCCATCCATTCCTTCGCCAGAATAACTGGCAAACACGTAGTTTGATCGTAGCAGGTAATTTTAACTTGACCAATAACGATGAGTTATTTAAACTCCTTTTAAAGCTGGGTCAACATCCAAAAGAGCAATCAGATACGGTTACCGTATTAGAGAAAATTGGACATTTCCTCGATGAGGAAAATGCAAACCTTTATGACCAGTATAAACCAAATGGTTACTCGAATAGAGATGTCTATAATCTAATCGGTCAGAACTTAGATATTGGTGGTATTCTCAGAAAATCATCTGAAGTTTGGGATGGTGGTTACGCCATGTGTGGATTAATGGGACACGGTGATGCTTTTGTACTGCGTGACCCTTCTGGAATTCGACCTGCTTTTTGGTATGAAGACGATGAAATCTGTGTCGTTACTTCGGAAAGACCGGTGATTCAAACCGCTTTTAATGTTAAAATTAACGATGTTAAGGAGCTAACACCTGGACATGCTTTAATTATTAAAAAAGATGGTACGATCACTGAGGAGAAAATCAATGAACCACGCGAATTAAAACAGTGTTCATTTGAGCGCATCTATTTTTCTCGTCCGGGTGATAAAGATATCTATAACGAACGAAAAGAATTAGGTAAACTTTTAGTGGACGCCACAATTAAGGCCATTGATGAAGATGTCGATGGTTCGGTCTTTTCTTATATTCCAAACTCTGCAGAAACAGCATTTTTCGGCCTTGTAAAAGGTTTGGAGAAATATCAAAACAAAGTGAAATTTGATTTGATAAAATCAGCCGGAGATCAGCTTTCAGATGAAGATTTGCATAAAATCTTAGCGAAGCGAACACGTGTTGAGAAAATCGCTATAAAAGACACGAAGCTCAGAACATTTATCACACAGGATGATGGACGTGATGACTTGGTGGCACACGTCTATGATATCACATATGGTACTGTCTACGAAAAGAAAGACAACCTTGTTGTTGTTGATGACTCTATTGTAAGGGGAACTACTTTAAAGAAAAGCATCCTCCGTATATTGGACAGATTAGACCCTAAATGCATAGTAGTCGTATCTAGCGCTCCTCAAATTCGTTATCCGGATTGTTACGGTATTGATATGGCAAAAATGGGTGATTTTATTGCTTTTGTTGCTGCTATTGAATTGCTCAAAGACACAAACCAAGAGCATATTATCAACAACACATACGAAAAGTGTAAAGCGCAAGAAGGGCTAAAAAAAGAAGAAATTCAAAACTATGTGCGTGATATTTATGCACCGTTTACACCTGAAGAAATATCAGATAAGATTGCGAAACTTTTGACACCTCCAGAAATCAAGGCAGAAGTTAAAATCGTCTATCAAAGCATTGAAAACTTGCATAAGGCTTGCCCTAATCACCTCGGAGATTGGTATTTCACTGGAAATTACCCAACACCAGGTGGTAACAAGGTTGTAAACAAAGCGTTCATCAATTACGTTGAAGGCAGTAACGAACGTGCCTACTAAGACCAACTATTTGTCGTTTTGAATACGTTTCATCAAGAATTGATGACTAAATAAATCAAAACCAATCTTCAGTAATACGAAGATAATGAGTAACCATGTATCACTAAATCTGAAAGTGATTGCGAGGATAGCGATTATCATGGTTAATGCTAGGATTAGAGTGTTTTGAAGCACATTTGCAAACCCATATTTTCTCTCCGTAAAATTCAAATAGCGTCTCGGCATGTAAAAGCTGAATTGGTCCATCATGTGGTAAGCGAGTAACATGACAGGAAATAGCAACCACAATTCTTCGGCAGCAAAAGTCCCAATTTCTGATTTGAAAGCTGACCAACTCATTCCGTTTAGCTCTGTCAATACGCCATGAAAAGCATAGGATTCCAAAAAAAAGATAATTAAAAAATGTGGAATTATAAGCACGAATAGAAAAGGTGGAATCTTCTTTACTTTTCCTTGATTTGCCACCCATAAATACCGTCGAACAAATAGCAATTGACCGACAAATTGATCAATTAAATAATAAATACCGATGATCAGGATTGACCAATCAAAAAAGAAATAACCCGCAAACGGCAATACCAACTCGAAAAGGTATTGCTGAACAATTGGGTTTCTTAATTTTTTCTTTTGTTCAATTAACACTACCGCAAACTGTTCAAGTTATCCTTTGCCAGCTGAAAATCCGGATTGGCATCAATCGCTTTTTGATAATACTTTTTCGCATTCGGAATATCTCCACTTAGCTCATAGGCAAGGCCCAGATTATTATAGGCTTGGAAGTACATTGGATCACGATCTGTTGCCAATATAAGATAATGAATAGCGCTATCAAGTTTCTCCGTTAAGACCAAGTGAATATAGCCTTGGTTATAATAAGGATCGGCCCAAGTTGAGTCAATTGCATTTATTTTTTTGTAAGCTGTTAAAGCCTGATCAACTTCTCCTCGCGTTTGGTGATACATTCCAATATTATACCAAGCTTCTTGACTTTCAGGATAAATATCCAAGGCTGAATTATAATACTCCAAGGCTAAATCAGACTTGATTTGATCATACATCACACCCATTTCGATATAAGCTGAATAATAGTCAGGATCTTGCTCAACCGTTGTTTGAAATGAGGAAACTGCTCTATCCCAACTCTCTTTTCTTCCGGTATCATAATAATCCGTTCGGTAAATAATTCCTCTCATGAAATAAGCTTCCGCCAAATTCGGGTTGATTTCAAGTGCTGTACTAATATGCGCATTTGCAGCCGCTGGATTATCTAAAAGGGCGTATAGCTTACTCAATCCGATTAGTGCTCCTGTATTCGCGGTATCTTTTTCTAAGATATACTCATAATGAAATTTACTGGTATCAAGGTTAGTCATGGAAAGGTGCAAGTTCGCGTACATTAATCTGGCATCCATATTCACAGAGTCTAAGCGCAAGGCCTGCTCAAGATCATATTTAGACTGAGGAACATCTCCTTTTGCTAATAAAAAAACTGCTCGCTTATATCTCCAATCAGAGCTTTTTGGATTAGCGTCTACCTTTTGATTAAAATAAGTCATTGAGTCGATTGCAACTACCGTGTCAATCTGATTACTTTCTTCAGCCACCACTTCCTCTGCTCCACCTGAGCAAGAAAAAAAGAAAAATATAAAACTTAAAATTGCCAAGAATTGCTTCATGATCATATTGATTTTTGGCGTAAAAATAAGACATTATATTCATCTCGCTGTACTTATTTATTGAATGGTAGGGAACAACAAGTGAACGGAAGTGTTAAAAAGGATTGAAGACCTAAAATATTTCCAAGAAGAAGCGGTAAAATTCAAATGAATTAAACGTAAATTTACCCACTTAAATTAGATAATGGAATACATCAGTGTTTTTGATATGCTAAAGATTGGAGTTGGACCATCCAGCTCTCATACACTCGGCCCATGGCGAGCAGCAGAGGCATGGCTGCAAACGCTAAACGATGCTCACTTATTAGATCAAGTTCAGCGTGTTCGGGTGGACCTGTATGGTTCTTTATCATTAACCGGAAAAGGGCATGCAACGGATACAGCTGTACTACTTGGACTGAGTGGACAAGACCCTGAAGAAATTCCAGTAGAAAATATTGGATCCATTACACAAGAGATTCAACAAACAAAGTCTTTGGCGCTTGGGAATCAAAACCCAATTGTTTTTGAGCCAGACAAAGACGTTTGCTTCAATAAAGACTTTCTACCGTTTCATGCAAATGGCATGAAATTTACCGCTTTCGACCTTGGAGGTAAAGAGATTTCAGAAGAAATCTATTACTCCATTGGAGGAGGATTTATCGTCCAAGAGAAGAATGATGATAATGCGGTCGAATTTTTGAACGATCGACAATATCCCTACCCAATTGCAAACGCGGCACAATTAGGTAGTTATTGCGAGCAATCAGGCTTAAGCATTTCAGAAATTGTCTTTGAGAATGAGAAAAAACTTCGAGACGAAAAAACCATTGATGCGGAGCTAGAACGGATTTGGAATACCATGCTGGAATGTATGTTCCACGGTTGTCATACACAGGGTATTTTACCCGGTGGATTAAATGTTAAACGTCGTGCTTTTGAAACACATAAAAACCTCATTGGTAATCATGTATACGCGAACCCAAATGAATGGATAAGCGCCATCCGAAAAACGGAGGTGAAATTTCGCCAGATTTTAAAATGGGTGAGTTGTTTTGCATTAGCTGTAAACGAAGTCAATGCCAGTTTAGGACAGGTTGTAACCGCTCCAACAAACGGAAGCGCTGGTGTTATTCCGGCTGTGTTGATGTATTACCTCGTTATTGAGGATCATAAAGCATCGTTCAAAGAGATTAAACAATTCTTATTAGTTGCTGGAGAAATCGGTAGCATCTTCAAAAAAGGAGCAACGATCTCAGCAGCCATGGGCGGTTGTCAAGCAGAAATAGGTGTTTCTTCAGCGATGGCTGCAGGTGCGCTGACCGAATTAATTGGCGGAACACCCGAGCAAGTGATGATGGCTGCAGAAATAGCAATGGAGCATCATTTAGGATTGACTTGTGATCCAATCGGTGGCCTGGTTCAAATTCCATGTATTGAAAGAAATGCGATGGGTGCTATTAAAGCCATTAATGCTGCAGAAATGGCCATCGACTCAGATCCAAAAGACGCCAAAGTCCCATTGGACAAGGTGGTCAGAACCATGCGCGAGACAGCCGAAGATATGCATACGAAGTATAAAGAAACTTCTCAAGGCGGCTTGGCTGTTGATGTAGGATTAGCTGATTGTTAAAGCTAAGGCTATACCTATCCTTCATTTTTTTAAACCTCCCATTTCTTAAACGGAGTCACTTATTGTTAATAATCCTTAACATTTTTTAACAGCGCTATAACCTACGCTAGATCAAGGGTTAGGTAACTTTACCTTTTGGTATATCAGACAATCATTATGGAAGAATTAGAAGCAAATAATACAACTAATCCAATCGAGGTAATTAATGCCAAGATACAGCAAGAGAGTCAATTTCTTGATTTAATCAACCATGAAATGAGCAAGGTTATTATCGGACAACAATACATGGTCGATCGACTTATGATTGGTTTGTTAGCGAATGGACATATACTCTTAGAAGGGGTTCCCGGTTTAGCTAAAACGCTTGCCATTAAAACACTATCCGATACAATTGGCGGAACATTTAATCGTGTACAATTTACACCTGACTTGCTTCCCGCTGATATTGTTGGTACCATGATATACAATCAGAAAAAGGAAGAGTTTACGGTGAAGCAAGGTCCTGTATTTGCCAATTTTATTTTGGCAGATGAAATCAACCGTGCTCCAGCAAAAGTACAGAGTGCTTTATTGGAAGCCATGCAAGAGCGCCAAGTAACACTTGGACAAACAACTTATAATTTGCCGCAGCCATTTTTGGTTATGGCAACACAAAACCCGGTTGAGCAAGAAGGAACATATCCATTGCCTGAAGCTCAGGTTGACCGTTTTATGTTGAAAGTCTATTTAGACTACCCGTCAAAAGAAGAAGAGCAAATTATTGTTCGTCAGAATATTTCTTCTGGTGGATTTCCAAAAGCAAATCCAGTAGTTAGCCTCGATCAAATTTTGAAGGCTAAAGAGTTAGTTAAGGAAATTTATTTGGATGAAAAAATTGAAAAATACATTGTTGACTTGGTTTATGCCACAAGAACACCTGCCGATTATCAACTCAGTGAACTTGAAGCATATATCGGGTTTGGAGCTTCTCCGCGCGCATCAATCAACATGGCATTGGCGGCTAAAGCATATGCTTTTTTAAACAAACGTGGATTTGTTATTCCAGAGGACGTTCGTGCCGTTTGCCCTGACGTATTGCGTCACCGTATCGGTTTAACCTATGAGGCAGAAGCGGAGGATATCACACAAACAGATATTGTGAAGAAGATTATGGATATGGTCGAAGTGCCATAACCCATCCAATTATTTATATAAATATTTCGCTCGTAATTTCCGAGTAAAACAACGCATTAGCATTAAGCATAAATCAATTGGAAACAAAAGAACTCATAAAAAAAGTTAGGAAGATTGAGATCAAGACCAAGCGGCTCTCGAATCAAATTTTTTCTGGTGAATACCATTCGGCATTCAAGGGTCGTGGTATGGCTTTTAGTGAGGTTCGAGATTATGCAATTGGCGATGAAATAAGAACAATAGACTGGAATGTAACCGCTCGCTTTAACGAACCTTTTGTAAAGGTTTTCGAAGAAGAGAGACAACTCACCGTTATGCTCTTAGTTGATATTTCTGCATCCGGCATGTTCGGAACAAGGCAGCAATTAAAACGTGAAACCATAACTGAGTTATGCGCGGTTTTGGCTTTTTCGGCCGTTTCCAATAACGATCAAATTGGTTTAGTACTCTTCTCGGATAAGATCGAAAAATTCATTCCACCAAAAAAAGGAAAATCACATATCCTTCGAATCATCCGAGAGTTGATCAATTTTGAACCAACAGGTAAAGAAACTGATATTGAACTAGGGTTGAAGTATTTCACCCAGATGATAAAGAAAAAGAGTGTTGCATTTGTGCTGAGTGACTTTGTCGATCAAGGCTTTGAAGATGCGTTAAAAATTGCATCGCGTAAACATGATGTCGTTGCTCTGAAGGTAACCGATAAGGCCGAAAACGAATTGCCACGAATTGGAATTGCACGATTTAAGGACCTTGAAACAGGGGAATCTCGCTGGATCAATACTTCCTCGGCTCGTGTTCGTGCCAACTATAAAGCCAAAGCTGCTGAGCGGGATGAGCAAATTCGAAAACTGTTTATGAAAACCAAAACAGACTTTGCCGAAATCCATACGGATGAAGGCTATATTAAACCACTCATGAACTTGTTCAAAAATCGCGGATGAAAAACCTGTTCGTCATAGCGCTTTTGTTTATAGCAGGTTCCTCCTTTGGGCAACGTGCTTATATGGAGTTAGACACCCATGATTTACGTATTGGTGAACAGACCATTTTACATTTATTTCTAGAATACCAAAATCCGAATGGGAACGCTTTAATTAACTGGCCTTCGTTTGACGAGACACTGACAAAAGATATCGAAATTGTTCGACAGTCTGTTGATCGCGATAAGGTTATCGACAGTCTTTCACAAACCTATTTGAGAGAGCAAGAATTATTGATCACCATTTTTGAGGCCGGCGAATACACCGTGCCATCGCAAGAAATTGGATTCAATGATACGATCCTAACTACGAATACAGAATTGATAAAGATTGAAACGGTGGAAGTAGATACTTCACAAGGAATTGCAGATATCAAACCTATTTACTCTGTGAACTATCCTTTCTCAGAAAGAAGTCGGGATTGGCTAAAAGAAAATTGGATTTGGATTGCCATTATCATTGTATTAATACTCAGCTTCTTTATCTGGCGCTATTGGATGAAAAAGCGACAAAGTCAGCCTCAGCCCGAACCGATTGAAGAGATCATACCTGCCCATATTTTGGCACTCGAAATATTGAATCGTCTAAAAAATACTGAAGAATGGAAATCGCCCAAAAAGAAAAAATACTATTCTGAATTAACCGATACGGTTCGTGCTTATTTAGAAAACCGTTTTAATATCCGCGCAATGGAGCAAACCACGCGCGAGATTTTATTGCACCTTAACCACACCAATATCAGCGATGAGGATAAGAAATACCTTCGTAAAATTTTATCGGAAGCTGACATGGTGAAGTTTGCCAAATTTACTCCTGACGATATTGATGCATTCAACTATTTGCAAAAGTCCATAGACTTTGTAAACCGTACAAAGCGAGATGACGATTGATTTGTTTGACATATCATTATTTGAGTACACCTATACGCATAAGGTGGCGTTTTGGCTATTCCTATTGATTCCGATTATCCTACTCTGGTATATTCGAAAAGAATATGTTGCCAGTCAATTTAAAGACATCCGTTTATCGACGATCAAGACCTTTGGCAAAGCGTCGTTTAGCTGGATTGCTTTACTACGTCACTTAAACTTTTTTCTTTCTTTAATTGGTTTGACACTGCTTGTTTTAGCCCTTGCTCGTCCGCATGACGATAAAGATATTGAAGAGTTTAAACGAAAAAACATAGAAGGAATCGATATTATACTCACCATGGATGTATCCGGAAGTATGATGGCCGAGGATTTTAAACCGAATCGATTGGAGGCTGCGAAAAATGTTGCGCGATCATTTATTGAAGAACGACCGAGTGATCGTATTGGTCTTGTTTTATATGAGGGAGAAGCTTATACACAAGTGCCTTTGACAACCGATCATAACCTATTACTGGATGCATTTGATGATGTTGAATCAGGCAAGGTCTTAAGGGGGACGGCGATTGGAGTTGGATTGGTCACTGCTATTAATCGTTTGGAAAGTAGTGATGCCAAAAGTAAAGTTATTATTCTACTAACAGATGGTGTCAATAACTCTGGGGACGTTGATCCAATAACAGCAGCACAAATCGCCAAAGAATGTGGTATTCGGGTTTATACGATCGGAATTGGTAAAGAGGGCTTAGCTCCTTTTCCGGTGCAAACGCCTTTTGGGGTGACGATGCAAAATCTTCCTGTAGAAATTGACGAAGAATTATTAACAGAGATTGCCGAAATCACAGGTACTGAATATTTCAGAGCAAAAGACAAAGCAGAGCTCGAAGCGATCTATGAAAAAATTGATCAGCTGGAAAAATCAAAAGTGCGCGTACTTGAATTTAAAACCGATCCGCCAGAAAAATATTATGCCATCTTATTTTGGGCATTCGTACTCATTGTATCATCAAAACTAATTGGAAACACCTTATTAAAAAGTATTCCGTAAATGGAGCAAAATCAACACACATATAATTTACGTGTCATTTTGATTGCAGTGTTGATCTGGGAAGTGGTGTTCTGGTCGGTCTATTTCGGTCTGTATTTCTTTTTGATCGATCAAGTAGAGGCTTTCCGCTTTGAATGGGAGGCCGCGCTATGGGGGCTACTTTCTATTCCGCTATTTCTTTCAGGATATTTGTTCTTGATACGTTGGAAAAACACTGTATTAGAGCGCTTAGCCGATAATCGACTCATTCCATTTTTGACGCAACCTGTATCATCAATCAAGTCATTTTGGCGATTCTTTTTCTTCCGCAATGCTTTAACTTTTTTGATCATTGCCTTAGCGAATCCACAGTTTGGAAAAGGCACAACTAAAGCGGTTTCAGAAGGTATTGAAATCATGGTTGCATTAGACATTTCTAATTCCATGCGCGCCTTAGACTTAGATCCTAAACGCGATCGTTTGCAGGTTGCGAAAATGGCAATTGAACAATTACTCAATAATTTGCACGGTGACAAAGTTGGACTTGTCCTGTTTGCTGGAGACGCCTTTGTTCAGCTGCCTATGACAACGGACTATGGTGCTGCGAAGATCTTCTTAAACTCTGTCAGTCCGGAAATGATGAGTAATCAAGGAACAGCTATTGGAGAGGCAATAGATGAATGTATGTCCTCATTTGATTTTAAAAATGGTGTCAATAAATCGATCATTATTTTATCCGATGGTGAAGATCATGAGGGCAGCGCGACGATGATGGCAGAACAAGCCTACTCCGAGAATGTCATTGTGAGCACTGTTGGTATGGGTACACCTATGGGAACACCAATCCCGGATATAAAAAATGGTCAATATGTCGGTATGAAAAAAGACAAAGACGGCAATACCGTAACTACCCGACTCAATGAGGCGATGTTAAAAGAAGTTGCCAATGCAGGCGGTGGCGCCTATACAGCTGCTCAGGGAACCTATGTCAACCTCTCTGGTCTTTTAGATTCGATTCGCTCTATTGACAAAACGGAGATGGAATCTAAATTATATACGGATTATAAGGATTATTTCCAATGGTTTTTAGGCTTTGGTTTATTGTGTTTTGTTATTGAGTTTTTTATTAGTGAACGTCGCTCTGGAATCATCCACAAATTACAAGAACTATAATGAAGTATAGCTGGTTATTCATATTGTTTATCACCTTCAACAGTTTCGGGCAAAACGAACTAAAAAAGAATTGGTATAAAGGAAATGTGGCCTATGAAAACAGCCATTATGAAGATGCCGTTTATTATTATCAAAAGGCTGTTGATGCTGCTCCATTGAACTTTAAGTCTAACTTCAATCTAGGCAATGCTTATTTCCGTCAAGAAGACTTTGAAAAAGCGATTGAACAATTTGAAAAAATAACAGCAGTAGCTCCAGAAAAAATTGATGAATCTTGGGTCTGGCACAACCTGGGTAACGCCTATTTTGTCAACCAACAAGTAGATGAAGCTATTTCATCCTATAAAGAAGCCTTACGCATTAATCCGCGTGCAGAGGATACACGCTATAATCTAGCTTATGCACAATTGTTAAAACAGCAACAAGAACAACAGCAACAAAATCAAGACGACTCTTCAAATGGCGAAAACAACGAGGAAAGTGAATCGGAGGAGAACGAAAATCAGGATGGCGAGCAAAACAATGATCAAAACCAAAATGGAGAGGGCGAACAAAATGAGGATCAAAACGGAGAAGGTGACAACAATGAAGGAGAAAACGATCCATCAGAAGAAGGCAATCAAGAAGAAAATAATGATGGTAATGAAGGTGATGAAAAGGAGGATGAGAAGAATCAACCTGATGGCGGCAAACCCCAGCGAGCACCGATTTCAAAAGAGCAAGCAAAACGGATTTTAGAAGCCGCAGGGCGAAAAGAGAAACAAGTCCAAGAAGATTTAGATAAAGAAAAAGTTGTCGGTACAGGAACCGGGGGAGATATTGACTGGTAATGAAAAAGGCGATTATATTCATATTGATAATTAGCGCAGTGACAGGATTTTCACAGCGCACCATAGAAGCAACTGTGAGCAGCACTTCTGTGACTACTTATGAGCGTTTTAATTATGAAATCACGGTCAATAATAACGAGTGCAATGTCAGTCCTCCCAATTTTGGAGATCTAACAATCGTTGGAGGTCCTTATACATCACAATCTAGTTCATTTACGTCCGTAAACGGGCAACGGACTCAAAGTTTCGAGACAAAATGGACCTATACGCTGGAAGCTAAAAAGAAAGGCAACTATACCATTTCAGCCGCAAAAATGATTTGTGGCGACGAAACACAAGAAACGGAGTCAATCACCATTAGTGTTGGAGGTGAATCACAACAGCCTTCTGTAGATAAAGACTTTTTTATGCGCTTAAGCAGCAATAAGTCTAGTGTGTATGAAGGAGAGCCCTTTATTGCTTCGTTAAAATACTATTCAAGACTTCAGCCGCAATCATTTGAAACCCTAGAATTGGGAGATGCTACGGGGATTTACAGACGCGATTTAAATCCGGATCGTACCAATTTTAAAACCGGAACAGAGATTCGAAATGGTGTTCGTTATTATACCATTGAATTGCGTGAAGAGCTTTGTTTCGCCCAGCGACATGGAAAAGTGCAATTAGAACCCTACTTCACGAGTTTAATTGTCTCGAGAGACTTCTTTAATCGCTATCGAAAAGAAACCTATTCTAATCCATTGGAGATGACCATTAAAAAGATCCCTGGCAGTGATCACCCTGACTTTAATGGTCTAGTTGGATCGTTTGAAGTAAAAGGGGAGTTGAGTCACGATCAAGTTAAAATGGGAGAAGCCATTGATATTACAATCTCCATTGAAGGAAATGGTAATATGCACGATCTTGGCAATGTTGCACTTGATATTCCATCCGAATTTGATGAATTTGATCCGGATATTGAAGAAGCTACGAAAGCTACACGAAAAGGTATCGGCGGAAAAATCACCTATAACTTTGTGGTTATCCCAAAACACTATGGTAGTTATACGATTCCGGGATATTCGTTCACTTACTTTGATTTAGAGAGTGAAAAAATGCGCACCATTCAAACACAAGATTTTAACATTGAAGTCGCCAAACGACGAGGCGTTGATATCGACCGCCTTCAGGAAGTTCCAAGTGAAGAAAAATCTATTCGTTATATTGATGAAAAAGCGGATGCTTTATTTAGCACAGAAGACTTCTTTTTTGGTTCATGGGGCTATTGGTTTTTAATTCTGGGGCCATTTGGAATTGTACTGTTGCTGGTCTTTATAAAACGAAAAAAAGAAAACCGTTCGGACGCTGAAATTCAAGAATTAGATAAACGTCAAATTTTAAAGAAAACGAAAGTTAAGCTGAATGAGGCCAAAACATTGCTCGAGAGTGGCGATCAAAGTCAAGCACAACGCATTCTGCAAATTGCATTGGAAGAATTCTTTATGACAAAACTTCAAATGCAGCGGTCAGAACAATCACAGAATAGTATTGAATCTGCGTTGATTAACAAAGGAATAACGTCCGAAATTATCCGTCAGTATCGTGACATCAGTACCAAATTGGAAATGGCACAATACGCTCCCATAACCAATGAAAACCTTTCCCAAACAATTACGAATGCTGAAAACCTATTTTATGAATTGGACAAGAATATATAGCGTCATACCCGTTTTCGTTGTCTTATTTATGACAACGATAGCTTCCGCTCAATCAGATGCCTTATCATCAGGTAATGCGGCTTATGCAGCCGGTAATTATGCTGAAGCAAAGGATCATTATTCGCGGCTTGTTGCTGATGAAAAGATGAGCGCATCACTCTTTTACAATCTTGGCAATTGTTTTTATCAACTCGATGAATTAGGAGAAGCGATTTGGGCCTATGAACGTTCATTAAAGATCAATCCTGGTCATGAGAACGCCCGCTTTAATCTTGCATTTGCTCAAAAACAAACGTATGATAATTTAACGCCGGAATCTTCCGATGTATTGAGATGGTTTCGTGGGACATTCTTTGTTTTAGGATTAAACTTTTGGTCATGGATCAGCATCATTTCCTTACTGGTATTCTGTATTTTGCTCTATTTCTTTTTCACCACGAAAAATCCGAAAATTAAGAATTACGCCTTGACTTTTGGTTTCGTATTCTTTGGTTTGTTAAACGCAGCTGGCCTTTTGGCAATGCTTCATAAACAATATATTATTGAACGGCATTCCGCTATCATTATTGAAGACAGTGTCATCATTAGAACGAGTCCGTCAGACACCGCAAAAGAAGCGTTTAACTTACACGAAGGTACAAAAGTAGATCTCGAACGGTCAAATGAAGACTGGATTGAAATTAGCGTCAACGGCAATACCGGATGGGTTGAAAAAGAAGCGCTTTTAGAGATATAAATAATTCAAACATAAAAAAAGACCGAAGAACAATCGTCTTCGGTCTTTATAGTCTATTAGAGCAAATCGTCTATTGATCTATACTACCAGTTACCCTTTTCATAAAGGCATTGAGTGCCTCTTTTTCAGGTTTTCCTGCAACTATCTCCTTATGGACTTCAATGGCGCCGTATAGGTTTGAAATCATCTCACCTAGAACATCCAACTCCTCATCCTTTAGCGAGGGTATATCTGCAAGCATTTCTAATGTTTCAATGGTTTCGAGTACATAATCTTCGTCGTACTCTCCAATGAATTCATTGACTTTTTTAATTATTGGTAACCTCATCGATAAACGTTTTTAGTACATCTGCTTTATTGGTTTGAATCTGACCAACTAATTTGCCGCCTTTAAAAGCCGCGAACGTTGGCAAATTTGACACATCAGCGAGTTTACGTGACTCTGGTAATTTTTCTGCATCCACCATCACAAACGTGTCAGCCTCTTGTTCTGAAGCATGACGCTTGAACTTTGGCTTCATAATTCGACAGTTTCCGCACCATCCAGCAGAGTATTGCACTAAAACAGTATCGTTTTCCGCAACTACTTGTGCCAGATTATCTTCTTTCAACTCTATGTACATGGCTATTATTTTTTAGTGTGAAGCTAAATATGAAGCAACACCATCACGGTTTGCATTCATCGCATCCTTTCCTTCTTCCCAGTTTGCAGGACAAACTTCTCCGTGGTTCTGAACATGTGCATACGCATCAATCAAACGAATGAACTCGCTTACATTTCTTCCTAATGGCATGTGGTTAACACTCTCATGGAATACTGTACCGTCTTCTTCAATCAAGTAAGTAGCACGGTAAGTTACATCATCACCTTCAATTAAACCATTTTCATCTGGCTCAGAGCTGTCTAATATACCTAACTCATGTGAAAGGTTACGGTTGGTATCCGCCAAAATTGGATAGGTAACCCCTTCAATTCCACCTTGATCCTTTGGTGTATTTAACCATGCAAAGTGAACCTCAGCAGTGTCTACAGAAGCACCAATAACCATTGTGTTTCTTTTTTCAAACTCACCCATTGCAGCCTGAAATGCATGCAATTCTGTTGGGCAAACGAATGTAAAATCTTTCGGGTACCAAAATAACAGAACTTTCTTCTTGTTCTTTAAAGCTTCATCTAAGACATTGATTTGTTTTGTTTCGCCCATTTCATCCATGGCGTTCACTGTAATGTTCGGGAATTTTCTACCTACTATTGACATATCTAATTGTTTTTATTGTTAAAATTTCTTTTACAAAAATAACATAGATTTACGCAATTCGTACGAAATTTTCATTCTATATATTTATGGGTCTATAGTTTTTACTTATACTATGTGAATATTTATACGATTTGATGATACGCTTCGTTTTACTGCCGATCCATACCCAATTCTGCATTTACTAGAATTGCATATCTTTACCGATACGAGATGTTTGACAGGATAATTAATATACTTCTAATCGAAAGTGATTTGGCGATCGCAACTACGCTAAAAGGTATACTTTTGCAACCTGGTCATAATATTTTTGTCGCTAAGGACGAAACTGAAGCGCTAGAACTTGTCGCATTAAAAAACTTCGTTCTCATATTTCTGAATCTGGACATGCCCAACACGGATTATGATCGATTAATCGAAAAAATAACACCTGAAACAAAAGGATCAGTAAATCGCGCTTTGAACACCACGATTATAGTCAGTTCAGCCAATAAAGAAATTGCCTACAAGACGGTTACCCAGAATGCAAAAATTACCACGTTTGATTATTTAATGCGTCCTTTTGATCCGGATATCGTTCATGTAAAGGTTGACATCTATAAGCGCCTTTACTTTAAGCATCAGCGCGTCAGTCAATTATTGGAAACCATATTGCCTAATGAAACCCTACATGAATTTCAACGATTCGGTAAATCCAGTCCGCGTAAGAAAACGAACTGTGCGATTATGTTCACCGATTTTGTTGATTTTTCAGCTAAAACGAGGAATAAAGATCCGCATGAAATTGTCAGAAAGTTAGACCAATACTTCAGTCATTTTGATGGTATCATTCAAAAGTATAATCTCGAAAAAATAAAAACAATTGGAGACGCCTATATGGTTGTTGGTGGAGTCACAGAGGAAGACCCCTTTCCAGCGATAAGAATGGCTTTAGCTGCAATTGAAATACGCAATTATATCCAAACTGAAAAGCAAACGCACCGCGCTTTTCAAGAAGATTATTGGGAGATTCGAATAGGAATCCATATTGGGGACTTAGTTGCAGGTATTGTTGGTCAACACAAATTTAGTTTTGACGTCTGGGGCCATGCCGTTAATATTGCTGCGCGCTGTGAACAACATTCAAAACCGAATAAAATAAACATCACTGAAGATTTTGAGCAAGCCATTTCACCCTACTTTGAGGTTAAACCAAGAGGGAAAATTAAGCTCAAAAATCAGGGAGAGGTGGATTTATTCTTTTTGGAAGCGCTCCTTCCAAACTACTCCATTTATAAGGAAGGGCGTACCCCAAATGCTGATTTAAGAAAACAGTTAAAGTTGCCGACCGCTGACCTAGAAGGTATTCGAAACTATATTTTGACCCGATTAAAAGCAGAGTTGGATGAGAAGCTCATCTATCATTCTCATGAGCATACTGAAAGAGTCGAAGAGGCCGTGTTGAAATATGCCCAATTGGAAAACTTGCATGCACACGATATTCTGCTTGTAAGGACTGCCGCCTTATTTCATGACGCTGGTTTTTTATTTCGTTACCATGACAACGAGGAATTGTCTGTTGACCTCTTCAAAACTGTCGTACCTGATTTTGGTTATAATGATGAAGAAATTCAAAAAATTGAGGAAATCATCATGTCTACGGTATACGGCAATAAACCGACTAATATGCTTGAAGCGATTATGTGTGATGCTGACCTTGATTATCTGGGTCGCGTGGACTACCACGTTACAGCTGAATTACTCTTTGATGAAATGGCTTTATTTGGCCTTACTTTATCCGACCAAGAAAGAATTCGCAAACAAATCCATTATCTAGAGGAGGTACATGATTATTATACTGTTTCCGCGAAAAATACGCGCGGACCAGGAAAAGCGAAACGACTGGCTGAATTGAAAAAGCAACTTAAGGAATAACCCTTAAATAAAAAAACCCCATTCGCCCGTCTCAGACGAACAAATGGGATTTAAATATGGTTGTTTGAGATTTCTTATTTCTCCATTTTGATCACAGTAACTACACCATCATCATCAGTTTGTTTTAATTCTAAGTAAGAACCAGAAAGATCAACAATCTCAGAAGAGTTAATCGTAGTTGAAGAGAGATCATCTTTCACTTCCAACGTTGTACCATCATTAGACACACGATAGATGTCAGCTTCTGTCGCATCTCCGAAATCTGTATTGATTGTCGTTGTGACATTACAAAATTCATCATCCTTTAGTTTACAAGCTTCAAAAGACATTGTTACACTGTTAATGAAACCTTCAGCTAACCAATCAACGGTTACACCGTCGTCAGACACTTTGTATTCTGTTGCTGTCCATGTACCGTCTAATTTTTTTACAGCACTTTGGTTCTTGTTACAAGCAACAGCCAATAAAGCTATTGCAGCGATCATTAAGATTTTTTTCATTTTAATTGTTTTTAAGTTCTCCCCAAATATACAAAAAGCATACCATTTATATATCAGGGGTAATACACATTCACAGAACAAAAAAAGCTCCCTAGCTTGCACTAGAGAGCTTCATTATATAACAAGTAAGTTATATTAGTTCTTCGTTAAAGTGATTTCAGTGATGTCACCATCTTCGTCCGTCTCTTTTAATCGACAATCTGTTTTTGACAATTCAACGATTTCAATTGTTTCGATCGTCGTGGACGCTGCATCATCCTTAGTCTGCAATGTCGTCCCATCATCCGTTACAGCATAAACATCTGCTTCAGTATCCGTACCAAAAACTGTTTCTAGCGTTGTAGTTAAAGCACAAAATTCATCGTCCTTTAACTTACAGTTTCCAAACGTCATAGTAGCGGAGGTAATTAAACCTGACTCAATAAGGTCAACGGTAACACCATCTTCAGTTACTGAGAATGAAGTAGCTGTCCAAGTTCCATCCAATTTCTTAACTGCTGCTTGGTTTTTGTTACATGCTACAGCCAATAACGCAACTGTAGCAATCATCAATAATTTTTTCATAACTACATATTAAGTTTAGTCTAAAAAACGTAAATACTTTCTTCTGGGTTACAAAGTTTAATGATTTCTATCCATTTATCTGGCATAACTGTCTTCTTCAATATATTGCAAATACTTCACCCAGTCTAGTGCCATCTGCCCCTTTAGCACCCTCGGGAATTTATGTTGGGCACCATATTTATTTTTAATCTTCATAAAATCGTAAAAGACTTTATTCGGCAAAATGTTTAATTCAATTTCTTCCAGCGCAAAATTACGGTCAATAAGATAATCGGTGTTTAGCATCGATAATTCATAATCCAACTCTTCTCTTAATGATTTAGATCTTCCTATTGGTTGATCACATCCTAAATACCAAACATGTTTAAAATTATCGGTTGCTGTTTTTGGGTTCTGTCGCATCTGTCTATTTTTTTGCTTTTCTTTAAGAAAAATGGAATCAGACAAATAACTAAAATGCTGATTTTCAATTGAATTTATTTTGTGACATTTGAATTTTATCAGTTGAAAACGGTTAAATTTGGTAGATGCGACAAAACCATTTACCCTTCCACTCAGTGGATGATTTGAGCTCTTGTCGATATTGCTGCTCCAACTCCTGATGGTCAGATTTTGCTGATTGAGCTTCCTTTTCTGCTCTTTCCAAAGTAGACTTTAGTTGCGCATTCTCAACCTTCAAATTTTGACGCTCTAGCTCAAGCTCTGGTTTATCACCTGAGGACATCGTCTTAGCCAATAGATAACCTATAACGACACCTGCTACTAACCCTATTATCAGCAATAAATAATCCATCTTTACCTCTTGTGATCTTTATTATATCTTAATTGAGCAACCAATTGCTTTTGTCTCTGTTACCTCAGGCTGTTGTCCTTTTAAAAGGGCATCTACCGCATCTTCTACATATCTTTTAGTCACAGCTTCTGCATCTTCATGGTTATCGTCAATTGCTCCAATGTAAGCAACACGATTACCTTCATCCGTTTTTTCTAGGATGTACATATGAGGTGTTTTTGTCGCACCGTATTGCGGAAAAATAGTTTGTCCTTCATCCATCAAATATGGAAAAGTAAATCCTTTTTCTTCAGCGCGCACTTGCATATTCTCATAACTATCTTCTTCAACAATTTCCGGATTATTCGGATTTATAGCGATAACTGGATATCCTTGAGATTTGTATTTAGCATCTAGTGCAATGATGCGATCCTCATACGCCACAGCATATGGGCAATGGTTACATGTAAATGTCAAAATGAATCCTTTTGCATCTGTATAATCAGCAAGTGAAACCATTTCACCATCGATATTCATCAGTGAGAAGTCGGTTGCGATATCACCAACGGCATATCCTTCATTCATCTGCTCATCCTCCTCAGTATCAGTTGACATTTCTGTAGAATCTAAAGCCGTGGTCAATGAGTCATTCTCATTTTCTGATGCTTTGTTTGATTCGCTCCCGCCACATGCGATTAGGACTAATGATAAAGCTAGCGGTAGGATATATATTATTGAATTCATGTTTTTGTGTTTATAGTTGATTTTGGAATTGCTGTACTTCTTTTTCTAATGTTTCAAAGGTGAAGGATTGCTCGTAAAAGTTTCGCTTTTGACCACTATAAATTATTGTAGCAGGAATGGCACCTGTCCAATCAGCATCAATTTGAGGGATCCAGCTATTGGCATCTGGTTCATTTAGCAGAATGACACGCTCTTTCAATTGTCTATCTTTTAGAAAAGGAAGAAGATCAGAGCGGATTTTTGATGAGAAATCTAAGCTAATAAGTGTCAGTTCAATATTTGGATATTTTTTAACCAGCTCTTGGAAATAAGGTAATTCAGCAACACATGGAATACACCATGTTGCCCAAAAATTAATGACATGAAGACGTTCATCTTTCTGATAAAGCAAGGGCTGTAGAGCCTCAAAATTTACCACCTCGACTTGATAATCACCATCGTGGTATAAGGTATCCGTTTTCAGTTGCACGCTGGCGTAACCCTCATTTTTTGGAGAAGAACAACTTTGAGCAAGTAATAATATAACCAGGGTAAGCCCTATGGACAGTAGTTTCTTATATCGATGTATCATTTCACTGTGAAGAACAAGCTCTTCAACTCTTTTGTTTGATTGATATGCAGAGACTTGGGCATTATTTCTTCTGCAGCCTCGGCATCTTCACTCACGGCTAAAGGTTCAAAAGCGACAGCGTTAGCTGCCTCTCTCTTTGAAAAAACGCCTCTACCCAAATTGGTTTTTTTGCTTCTTGTTACACTGGTTGCATTATCCGCTTCGGCATCGTTCATTTCAACATCTACAACTTGATCATCCATATAACCAGGGGCTTCCATTTCTTTGCGTTCTTGATCAACTTTATCCTTTTCAATTTTACTTTCATCTCGTATCTCATCCGCTGCATCTTCCATGGCTATGTCTTCTGTGAAAATTATACGACCATCTTCTCCAGGGACCGGCAATTCATTTAACTCCTCCTCTATCTCAGCTACTTCACCAAACGCATCCATCCGATCACGATCCATAACAAGCTTTTCATCAAACAATGCTCTGTCCGAAACCTGCTCTTCTTCTCCTTCTGATAATTGACGAAGCCCTTGACTATTTTCTTCTTCACCCGTTGTGACATCATCTACTGTAGTTTCATCAATACCACTATCATTTTTTACTGGTGGGACGTTGATTTCATTCGGTATGTTTTGAGCTATCTCTGGTTCATTCCAATCCATTTGAAACATCCATAAAAACCCGACCACCAAAACAGCTGCGGCAGCTAATTGAAAGCCTGGTTTTTGATAGATTCTCTTATCTTCAGGCAATAAAAATGCACCAATAGCATTAAGCCAGATCACTGGTTTCCGATCATCTTGATCGAATTGGGCCATCACTCCTTTTCTCAAGTCTGGTGAAGCTGAAATTTTATCTTTTTGAAATGCCGTATTTGTTTCTGTCAAAAACCAGCGCATTTGACTATATTCCTCAGCATTATCCGCCCATTCAGCTAATAGCTCTCGCTCCTTCCCTGTCAACTCCTCCCAGGATTTATACCTGATGATATCTTCCACTTCCTTTGTCATACGCTTGTTTTTCTATACACTTCAAGTTTTGAAGCCAGGGTTTTTGTCGCAAAATGCAATCGTGATTTAATTGTACCTGTGCTCACATCCATAATTTCTGCTATTTCTTTTAAGGATAACCCCTCGAAATGTCGCATCATAAATACTTCTTTATGCTTATCACTTAATTTTTCTAATTCTTCTTTTAAGGCCTCGCCAAAATTCGCGGCTTCTAGCTGAACATCTTGCAATTGATTTTCATCCTGACCACTAAACCCTTCTGGCATTTCATAACTGGTTGGCTTTCTAACCTCTTGTTTTTTATACTCATTCTTACACATATTATTTGCCACCGAAAACAACCAAATCTTAAACGGTCTTGACGGGTCGTAATGTGTCGGTTTTTTAATAATTCGTGTAAATAAATCATGTGTAAAATCTTCTGCCTTCTCCCTATCTTGCCACAATTTGCGATGAAAATAATTGACCATATACAATTCATAACGCGCATAAATTTCCTCAAAAGCTTTCCTATCACCCTTTATAAAAAAGCGCATTAAATCTTCATCACTATATGTATCGTATCGCTTTTTAAAGAGCTTCATTCTATCTTGTCATAGGCTATGAGGATGGCTATAACTTCATCTTTTTTACCTGTTTGGTCAGTTAGTTTTAATAATACGCGCTTAATTGCAGTTCTTAAATCAGAACCTTTTGGTGCAAGTTGATAATAAGTCATTAGTGGTGGAAGGTAATTGCGGTAGAGTTTTCTTTCAGCGCGATTATTTAATGTCAACGATTTCAATTCTTTTTGTGCCCTTGTCCAAAAGTTCTGCAGATGAATCATTTGATTTTCTGAACCATACCGATAGGATAACCCGGTTAGGAAAACTTTATTTGAAAACAGCGTAAAATAAGATTGATTTACGGTTGTGCTAATTGCCATTCCTGAGCCGCCTTTTGGTAACAGCTTCATGAGGTATGCTTTTTCATTATTTAAAAACTCAATATTGCCAAGGCTATAAGCGGAATTAATTTTCGCTCGGTACTTGTCATTCAGTAGAAAATCTAAATTGATGATTTTTAAATTCTTGTTTATCTGTCCCGTTGATTGTAGTGCAAGTAGAGGTAGACCATCTTCTTCACCACAAACAATTAGCGCTGACACGGTTGGATCTGCAGCAAGTGCTTTGTAATAAACTTGGGTATTGGAGCTCACCGCACCTAAAATTTGTTGAGCGTAAATTTTAGCTTGCCCTTCATTATTGGTCAACAAATAATAAGAAAAAAGTTCAGCTATTAAATCTCTATTATCGGGCTGCAAGCGTTGCGCCTCCATTAAATGTTTCGAAAGACTTAAATCATATATTCCATTCACATACTTTACAAAATGATACTCAAACGAATTGGATGCGTTTTTCTCTAGAATAGACACAATACGATCTAATTGCGCTTTTTCATCAGTCGACAATCCTTTGGTATCGTCTCTTTTAAAGGCTGCTTTTTTTTCTAAATAACTCTCTTTTAAGTCGTAGGGAGATAAACTAGGCCCTTGACCTAAAGCAGTCGTTATGGACAGTAGAAACAATAGTCCAATCCCTAATATTTCTTTGATCTTTCTCAAAATGATCTGTTTAATTCGCTTTTCAAAATTTTGATGTTTCCATCCAAACCTTTTTGCTCTGTACACCTATTTTTCAATTTGGTTCAATATTTCAAAACAATACAAATAATGAACCATCGTGAGCTTTGTTAAAAATAGCAGATAATTTGTATTTTAGCTATAACCTAAACCATATGACTATGAAGCGTTTACCTTTTCTACTCTTATTCTTAATACCAATCGTTTTTACCGGTTGCTCAACAGCGGGAGCTGAAAAAATTGCAGATGAATTTCACCAAAAATTGGATGAAGGGGATCATGATTACATCATTAATCAGCTAGCCGATATTGATGGAAATGCAACTACCGAAGATTAGACCTCTTTCTTAGATTTAGTTGCTAGTTAGGGACCACAAACCAATAGACAAAAACAGATGGGCTTTAGTAATAAAATCAATAATGGCCTTAAAACTGTAAAGTTGAGCTACACGTTCGAAACAGCAACCTATGGTTTGATTTACGAACGGATTGTCTTGATTGAAAGAGGCGGTGGATACAAAGTATTAGCCGTGTTTATGGATTCGGATGAAGCTGTTGTTGAAAGTCAAACGGAAGATTATTAGACCTAGTTAGGCGTAATTTCTGTGGTGATGGTCACCTCTTTGAATTCGTTTTCAATATTGGCATAGATTCGAATATGCTCTACGGTCAACCCTTGTTTGTCAGCCGTATTCATCTCGATCGTCAAGATCCCCGATTCTCCAGGATTTAACTTCATTTTATCAAGCGCGCCACGCATGCAATCGCAGCTCGATGAAAGACTATCAATTTCTAGCACTTGTTCTCCCGTATTTTGAAAGGTAAAGGTTTGCGTTAAACCCGTTCCTGCTGTCACGCTTCCAAAGTCATGAATTTGTTTCGTAAAAAACAGCTTCGCATAGGTTGTATCTGTCCGGACAAAGCTGACACTCTGAATTTCAATTTTTCGTTCCAGTGCTGCTTTACGACTGTATACTGAATTTTTTTGATCGTTGATATTATCGCTAATCAATCCGTCTGCCGAATATTCCCCGAACGGAATTTGAACGAAAGTCAATGCACCGCCATTAGCTGCATTTTGATCGAGATAAGGTGCAAAATATCCATCCTCAATTTCATAGAGATAATTAATTAAACTATTGATCCGTCTTTTTGTCAAGTTGACGTTATAATCCGTTTTTGCTAATGGACTGGCAAAACCTCTTACCGTCACTTCAATGGCATAACCCTTCGCCAATTCTTCTTTTAATAATCGTAAAAACTCTTCCAGATCAATAACACCTTGTTCTACATACTGTAGGAAAAAATCATCAATATCCTCCTGGGCTTCCTCAGCAGCATCTCCTGACAATCCGCTTGAATATTCTTTTTTATACCGATCCTCCATATCGACATAATCATCATACGATTCCATATAAGTCAAATCTGTCGTTGTATCGCGTGTTCTCGGATCCGGTTCATCATTATGAAAATACAAAGTGACAGGAAGTTTTTTATTCAAATCTGTTAACGACTCAAATCGTGTAGGCGGTTTTAACTTTGGCAAATAAGCCGTAAAAATATCATTGCAGCAGGTTGGATTTTTAGCATAATTAACGCCAATGCGATTGGATGAATAATAATACCGATCATTGGTCTGATCAATAACGAAATACGTATCATTTTGACTCGAATTAATGGGTAGACCAAGATTTTCGGAACTCATGAAACGCATCTCTTCATTTTTGGCAACAAAAACATCTTGACCTCCAAATCCTTCATGCCACGAGGAACTAAAATACAATTGATTGTTCAACGTATCATAAAATGGACTGATATCGTCATCCATTGAATTAACACCTCTTCCTAAATTTCTGGCCTTACTATACCGATTGCCATTCTGCGTGACCATACTGTACCAGATATCCAGTCCGCCGATGGTTTTGTTTCGATTGGAAACAAAAAATAGATATTCTTGCCCATCAATTTTGGTAGCATGCGGCATGGTTGTGATGGCCCCTGGTTCATTGATAATTTCACCTAAACTATCGACATTAACAATTCGTCCATTCTTAATTTCGCCAACATAAATTTTACAAGCATAATTCGGATCACAACGCGAAAAATAAAAACGTTTACCATCTGGACTCATGGAACCGTTGGCACTGTTCATTCCTTTTTCCTTCGTACCTTTTAGCTGAATGACATTTGAAAAAATACTATCCTGTTGCTTGGCGGTATAAATTTGAAGTGAATATTCTTCTGTAAACACCTCTTCATTATGATTGATTGAATCTGCTTTTAAGGAAGTAAATCCTAATCCTTCGGACCAGAAAAAAGGAGCCAGTTCAGCGTCTGGAGTATTGACTGGAGATGGCAAAGAACCTACAATATAATCTGCCGTATCACGAATGGCCTTAATAGCCCAAAGACAACTTTTTATAGATTGCTGCGCTTTTTTATACGGATACTCCTTTCGATTCTTTTTAAACGTTTTTTTGGACAACTTCCAATGTTCCAGTGCCTCTTCATAATCGCCATTATACTGTTCCATTGTGGCAAGCCAAAAAATACTTTTCGGATAGATCAATGCATTTTCTTTTGCGTACACTTTCTTGTAATAGAAAGCAGCTTTTTTATAGTCTTTATAGTGTCGTTGCGCTTCTGCCATTTTCCAATGTACCTCAACGGAATTAGAATCTATATCCATTGCTTTTTCGTAATATAAAATGGCATAATAGAAATCTCCTTCCACGATCTTTTCATCGGCAAACTCCATCATTTGCACAAAGGACTGCCCGAAGACAAGGTTCCCCGTCAATCCAACAAGAACGAGACAACGTTTCAAGAAGAGGTTTATACTTAGAGATAATCCGGGCATATACGGTGTTGAATATTCGAAGGTTTAAAAACATGAAGCATGTATTGTAAGGAGAACTCTAAACCTCCGCGAACATTACTTGCAGGAGCTAATTGCGAAAGATTGACATCATAACTCACCCCAGCAATCCAATTATTATAATAAGCACCAACGACGGCATAGATCGCATCTCTATTTCGGAACCACAAACCGGCATAAGGTGCAATATACTCACCCTTCTTGTCTTTATAAATATATCGGACATTTGAACCAAAAACGATCTCGCGATAAGTACCTTGAAATTGCATAAAAAGACCTGGCTGTAAATCCCATTCAAAATTTAAATCGTAAACCCCCTTAGCATGAAAGGATACCCTGCGATCACGCTCGATTAATTCATTGCCATAAAAACTTTGCTTTGCTTGCGGAATATTAAACCAACCTAATCCGGCTACTATTTTTTTCCTTGGTTCAATTTGCCATTTATAGGCGACACCTAACGACAGACTTAAACCTGTTCGACTAGCTGTTTCAAAAGTTTCCATTGTTGGTAAATCGGGATCATAATAAAACCCGTTAAACTGATTATCAAAATTCAATTGGGTAAAGTCAATACGACGGTGATTAAACCCGATTTGCACTGCAGGCGTTATGGTATGGGCTGAGTCTAAATCGAGTGGGATATCAAAAGCGGTTGAAACATTCATTTCAATAGTACGGAAATTACCGTCTCCTGCGGCGTCATGAAATAAATTGATACCATGATATAGTCCTGGTAAAAGCAATTCCTCTTTATTTTCAGCGGACAATGCGATCGTATTAAAAGGTCTTGAAACTGAACGCCATTGACTTCTTTGATTGGCCGAAAATCGCCAATCCCCTTCAAAGTTTCCTGTTAAGGCAGGATTCAAATAAACGGGGTTCATATAAAACTGTGAGAAATGAACATCTTGTGCAGATCCTGAAAACGACAGCAGCAAGAAAAATGCGAATATGCAGGCTTTCCAACTTTTCATTTAGCGAAGTACCGTTATATTTCCTTTGATTAAATTCTCTTGCCCATCAAAACAAATAACTTGCAAATGGTAAACATAGACATCGGGATCAACAGGTTTATCTCTAAATGTACCATCCCAGCCAATCGCTTGATCAGTTGATTCAAAGACTAATTCGCCCCATCTGTCAAAGATCTTTAGCGTAACTTCTTCTAAATTCTGTCCTCTAACAAACAGTATATCATTCTCACCGTCATCATTTGGCGAAAAGGCATTCGGAACAAAAATATAGACGTCTCCACAAATATATTCATAGGTTGAAACGGTGACCGTTGCACCTGTTTGACAAATGCCATCGGACATCAAAACCGTATAGGTTTTCGTCTCATATAAAACGGCTTCAGTTGTTTGTTCAGTAGGATTGGTAACACCTGCATCTGGAATCCAAAAGTATTCAAAAGCAGGATCATCAGGGAATGCTTCTAGCAGCGTTGTGCCGCCTTCAGGAACAAGGTCAGGCGTTGCAGTGGCAAATACAGAAGCAGGATTAATTTCGCGAACTTCTACCCAAATGGAATCTTGAATGATACAGCCCAAATCAGTCTCAGCTGTCAAATAATAATACATGGAATTTGGTGGAACACCAGCTGCGTAACTATCATCCTCAAAAAACAAATGCTCATTTGGTCCCCAATCAAAGGTCATTTCAATTTCTGGGAAAAGGTTATTGACAGCAAGGTAAACTGTATCTTCTAGACAGATGATGGTATCATTACTCAATTCAATGGCTCCGTCTACAAATGTTATCGTGACAGAATCGACCAAATCGCAGAGCTCCCAACCATTCGAAGCTTGAACATAATAAGTAGTCGTTGTGAATGGGCTAACCACAATGGTCGAATCCATATCATCATCATTGAGCATAGTTCCGAAATCAGGGTCATCTGACCAATGAAATGATATTGCTGTTCCATTCGAATTAGCAATGAGCTCGGTTGTTATTTCCGTACAAACTACCGTATCGTTAGGTACTTCCAACTGCAATTCATCATAGACGGTAATGATCTTAACCGCCGTGTCTGTCAATCCACAAATGGTATCGGTGATGGTCAATATTACCTCATATTCTCCAGGCTCCGTAAACAGAACCACCGGACTTGGGCCATCTTCTAAAATCTCGGCTCCAGGACCGAACTCCCAGTCAAAATTAGTGGTATCATTACTTTCGTTTTCAAAGGTTAAGGTTAAAGGGGCGCACCCTTCTAATAAATCCACCTCGAAACGCGCCACTGGAACAATTTCAAAATCGAATTTATAAAAGACATTATTACAATTTGAACTGAGATTTAACTCCGACCATGCATCATCTGTTGTTGGGAAATCACTATTTCCGCCACAACCACCACACACACCTTGATAAACCACTCCATACTTATCAAATCGCGATGTACCGCCATCTACATGCTCATCTGAATCAGGTCCGCCCATGTACGTTCCATACAATAAACTTTCAGCGTCTCGCTCGAGAACAATCATATAAAAATCAAAGCCATTTGGAGAATCTTCTAGATAGGCATCATCTGTTGTTGGCATCCCAGTAGTTTCCGCTCCACCAGGTAAAATATTACCGCCCCAACCAGCTACATAAACATTCCCACAAAAATCGACTAAAAAGGCAGAAGGTGAAATATCCGTAGTAGGCGATCCATTGCCAAATACTGTCGTATATTCCGTTGCCGTTAATTCTGAATTTAATTTCCAGATAAATTGTGAACTCCCCGGATTCGAATAAACATCTGGAGAAGTTGGCATATCACCCAAGCTTTGCCCGACAATAAAGACATTGTCCCAACGATCTACCTCAACAAAAAACACTTGATCATAGGCAATCGTTCCGATATAAGTACTTTGAATTATGGCATCACCATCTTCGTTGATTTTGGCAACATAGCCATCTGTTTTACCACCATTATAAGTTGGTGAAATTCCTCCAGCCGTTCCTGGAATATCATTAGAAGTTGTTCCTCCAGCGATGACCACATTATAACTCGAATCAATTTTGACGGAATAACCTGCGTCATTATCATTACCACCAAAATAACTCGACCACATCAAATCAGAAAAATCCGCAGAAATTTTAAAAACTACCGCATCTTGATAACCTCCATAGGTCATTTGAAAGCC
>Ga0181563_10000052_pt1 | contig 87304 bp, 74 predicted proteins | sample 011ome_25_FD_133759 | JGI IMG/M metagenome (GOLD analysis project Ga0181563, IMG submission 133759) | Coastal salt marsh microbial communities from the Groves Creek Marsh, Skidaway Island, Georgia - 011512CT metaG (megahit assembly) | ecosystem: Environmental > Aquatic > Marine > Intertidal...
ACAAGAGAAAAATCCTCTCCGTAGTAGTTCTTAGCCACCACATGATGAAACGAACCTCGGTTTCCTTGTATCGCTATTTTTGGTTTGTCTTGCATTTTAATTAAAAAAAAAAGTCCCGAAAAAATCAGGACTCTTAATTGTATATGTTGTAATGATCTTACTACAAAGTCCACTTAGCTTCGTTATAGAAGTAATAGAAGGCATTGTAATAAGAAAAATTGTTTTTCATGACTTTTAAATCGGCACAAATGTAGCATAGCTTTTTAAAAAAACAAACACTTCCTCCTTTTTTTTAACGTTTTCAACAGAAAAGAAGCCGTTTGGATAAAAATGAAGTGAAATAAACTATCTTAACTACACAAAAAGTACATTCAATGACTGCAGCAGTACTGATTACCATTTTTACAGTGCTTTTGGTTTTATTTTTAGAGCGTTTAAATTCCACTTGGATTAAAAAAATTTTTAATTGGCTACCCTCTATACTTCTAGCTTACCTCATCCCCGCAGTCTGTTCATACATCCTAAATCGAGATTTTTCAGAGGTGACAATTCATCAGTGGAGTAAAGATCTTTTTATCCCTCTTGCTATAGTCGCTGTGATGAGTAGTCTATCAGTCTCCCAACTCAAGAAGGTGGGATGGAAGCCTATAGCCGTTTTTTTATCAGGGTCTTTGTGGATCGCTATTTTTCCCGTAGGATTTTTACTGTTCTTTCAAAATACTGATTTTGTGTCGGAGAGTTTACTCGGACTTGAGCGTTGGAAAGGGATTCCACCCATAGTTGGAAGTTGGATTGGGGGAAGTACCAGTCAATTGGTATTAAAGGAATTGGTTGCCTGTCCTGAAGCTTTATTCCTGACCATACTTGTTTTGGACAATATACTGGTCAATCTGTGGACCATAGGTATGTTCCAAACCATCAAAAAAAGTGATACCGTAAACAGACTGTTGGGAATAAAATCCTATGAACCTCCATCTGAGGTCAATACCAATCAAAATAAAAGTCAAAGTCCACTGTTAAGCATCTCCATCCTTTTGGGCAGCGTGTTTTTAGCACACATCAGCCTCCCCTCTTTTGTAGGTAAAGTAGTTGCTCTTTCTCTATTGGGCTTGGGATTTGGATTTTTTATCAAATCCTGGAATAGCCAATTTACCCTTCAGTTGGGCAGTATTTTAATTCTTTTGGTGATGGCCGTTTTGGGTCTTAAACTGCAATTTGATCTGATCCAGTTTGACATCGTATTTATGGGCTTTTTGGTCGTTTGGTTAAGCAGCCATTTTTTAGTTATGCTCGGTGCAGCAAAGCTTTTAAACGTCCATGCGGCTTGGGTTCCTATTGCGAGTATGGCCAATGTAGGAGGAATTGCCACTGCTCCAGCCGTTACGGCTGCCTACGAAAAAAAATGGATGCCACACGCAATCATCTTGGCAGTACTCAGTATGGCTACGGGAACATTTTGGGGAATGGTTACCGTAGGTCTAATTCAATTTTTACTCCTTTAACTCTATGTCAAAAAACAATTACCTCCATTTTATATTATTGAATATCGCAATGCTATGTGTTTCAACTTCTGGAGCTTTGGGGCGTTATATTAACTTACCCCCACCCCTAACCATTTGGTCGAGAGCTTTAGTCGCCTTTGTATTGCTATTGATCTATGTGATTTGGAAGAAAAAGCGCATCCTTTTAAACTTTAAAAAAGAAGGATTTACAGCCTTTATCAGTGGAATCTTAATGGCAGGACATTGGGTTGCCTATTTCTTTGCGCTTCAATGGAGCTCAGTTGCTATAGGAATGCTCTCCCTGTTTACCTACCCTATGATTACCCTCTTATTGGAACCCTTTTTCTTTGATGTAAAATATCAAAAGAGACATTTGTTCCTAGGGGTGATGATTTTAGCAGGAGTCTATCTTTTGGCTCCCAGCTTTGAATTGAACAACAGCATTACTCAAGGGGTGCTGATGGGGTTGTTGTCATCCTTGTGCTATGCCCTTAGAAATATTTTTATGAAGCAAAAAATTGCAACGGTGGACGGTTCTGTACTCATGCTTTACCAAATGGGAGTAACCATGGTCATTCTACTCCCGGCCCTGTATTACCTTGAACCGGAATCCTATATCGACAAACTGCCTTTTATCCTTATTTTAGGTGTAGTGACTACGGCTGTGGGGCATACTCTTTTTCTCAACAGTTTTAAGAAATTCTCGGTAGGTACTGTCAGTATCATGAGTGGAATTCAACCCATTTACGGGATTCTATTAGGTGTCGTCTTCCTCAGTGAAATTCCTTCTAATCGAAGTATATTGGGAGGTATCTTGATCATACTGACCGTATTGATCGAACAAAAAAGCACCCAAACAACTGAGGAGAAATAAGTATCTTTAAAACAAAAAAAATGAGTTTAGTCATTGCGGATGTCAGCAAAAAATACGGTAGCGTTCAGGCATTAAAAGGCATCAGCATCAAACTTAAAAAAGGGGAGGTCGTTGGACTGTTGGGCCCCAACGGTGCTGGAAAATCTACACTGATGAAAATACTGACAGGCTATTATACCAATTGGGAGGGCCAGATTCATTTTTTTGATCAAGACCTGCGCACTCAGCTCGAACACATCCAAAGAAAGACTGGCTATCTAGCGGAAAACAACCCGCTCTATCCTGAAATGTACGTGATAGAGTATTTAAAATACAATGCAGACCTCTACCAAATTTCCAACCCTTCACTAAATGAAATCATCCAAAAAACGGGACTGGAACAACATGCCAAATCAAAAATCAACACCCTTTCCAAAGGATACAAACAACGCGTTGGCTTGGCTGCAGCACTGCTCCACGATCCAGAAGTTGTCATTTTAGACGAACCCACTACAGGACTAGACCCCAACCAACTCGTTGAAATTCGAAAGTTGATACGAGAGCTGGGTAAGAACAAAACCGTGATTCTATCTACCCACATCCTTCAGGAAGTAGATGCCATTTGTGATCGGGTGGTCATCATTAACAAAGGTGAAATCGTCTTGGATCAGTCTTTAGATCGACTGCGAAAAAACCAACAGCAAATCATCGAAGTCAGTTTTGACTACCGAATAGAAACTGAGGCCTTGGCAAGACTTCCTCAAGTAGAAAAGGTTAAAAATACTCATGATTTTGACTATGAAATTTACCTTAAAGGCAATGAAGATCAACGCCCTGCAGTCTTTGACTTTGCCCATGATAACGGACTTAAAATCTTATCCCTACAACTTAAAAACGAAAGCCTTGAAGCTCTTTTTAACGAACTGACAGCCAATTGATTTATATTTTATAAATTCGTTATGCTAACCTCAATCTGACCCCAATACATGAAATCCATACTGTATAGCCGTGATCTATTTGGATATTTTTCATTAAGATTTATCGTAATGTATTTGGCAGACTTGGAACAAATTCAATAATTCAAAGTATGCAGATGGAACAATTCGCTGAATTTTTAATTCAATATATACACGCACCCCTTGGAGGAATTGCATTGCTTAGTGGGGGTATTTCTTTAGTCAGTAAAAAGGGGAGCCTTTTCCATAAAAAATCGGGAAAAGTTTTTTTTACTCCATGCTTCTGTCTGCTTTTTCAGCTTTAGTGGTCTCTGTTTTACCAAATCATAAAAGTCCCTTTTTGTTTTCCATTGGAATTTTTAGCTCTTATTTTTTAATCAGCGGAATTTTAAGCTTGAGGTACAAACGGAAGGCAGTTCGTCTAAGTATCGATAAAATCATCATTTATTTAATTTGTATCACTGGATTTGCAATGGTAACCTACCCCATAATTCTCTACAGTAAATTGAATCTTATTTTAACTGTTTTTGGATTGGCGAGTATCAAGTATGGAAAAATTATTGCCTTGCTAAACAAGGATAAATTAGATATGTTATACCAATGTTTGACAACTGACAACCAGCTAAAGGCGGGTAAAGCCATTGCAAACATCACAGTGACCGAAAATCAAAAAATCAAGCTAAGTTTGGACTGGGAATGGTTAAACGGCAACAAAACCTCTGGAAAGTCTGAATATATAGAACTCTAATTTAGTTTAATCTGTCCCCCTAAAACACCTCCCTGGCTATGGCTTTAATATTGTCTGATTTACTCATGGAATAATAGTGTAAAAAAGGCACTTTGGCTTTTTTAAGTTCTTTACTTTGGGTGATACACCATTCAATTCCCACTTGCCTTACCGCCTTGTTGTCTTTACATTTGATGACTTCTTTTACCAAGGCTTCGGGTAAATCAACATGAAAACGGTGGGGAATCATGTTGAGCTGTTTTAAAGTAGAAAGCGGTTTTAGTCCCGGGATGATGGGTACCTCAATTCCTTGTGCACGTACTTGTTCGACAAAATCAAAATACTTTTGGTTGTCAAAAAACATTTGGGTTACCATATATTCCGCTCCCGCAGCTACTTTTTTCTTTAAAAAATGAATGTCGCTTTCCATACTCGGGGCTTCCATATGTTTTTCAGGATACCCAGACACCCCAATACAAAAATCTGTAGCATGGGAGTTGAGCAGTTCATCGTCCAAATAAATTCCCTTATTGAGGTCGGCAATTTGCCCAACCAACTCATTGGCGTACTGATGTCCATCTTGATTGGGTTTAAAATAGGTTTCTGATTTTAAGGCATCGCCTCGGAGGGCAACTACATTGTCAATTTCTAAAAAGTCCAAATCGATCAAAAAGTTTTCCGTATCCTCTTTAGAAAAACCACCACAGAGTATATGGGGTATGGCATCCACCTTATATTTCCCCTGAATCGCAGCACAAATCCCGACTGTACCGGGTCGTTTTTTTATCACTTTCATCTCCAACAATCCATTTCCTGCATTCTTGTAAATATGCTCTTCTCTGTGATAGGTCACATCCACAAAAGGAGGGTTGAATTCCATCAATTCATCACACACATCAAAAAGTTGGTTGATACTTTGCCCTTTAAGCGGAGGAAGTATCTCAAAAGTAAATTGAGTAGTTCCAGGGGATTGGGCTATATGTTCTGTTATTTTCATTTATTCTCTGTTCTAAGTTATTCAGCAAGGTTGGGATTCAACCATTTTCTGGCTTCTTCTAAAGCTATTCCTCTGCGTTTACTATAATCGACTAATTGGTCTTCTTTGATTTTACCCAGACCAAAATAACGCGATTGTGGATGGGCAAAATAGTAGCCTGAAACCGAAGAGGCTGGCAACATCGCCAAGCTTTCCGTCAGGCTTACGCCTATAGTTTCTTTTACCTCTAGCAGTTTCCACAGTGTCTTTTTTTCCAAGTGATCTGGACAGGCGGGATAACCCGGTGCAGGTCTGATACCTTGGTATTTTTCTTGTATCAATTCTTCATTGGACAGGCCTTCCTCGCTTACATAAGCCCAATGTTCAGTTCGGATTTGGTGATGTAAATATTCCGCAAAAGCTTCAGCAAAACGATCCGACAGGGCCTTGACCATGATGGAGCTGTAATCGTCATTCGCCTCTTCAAATGCCTTGGCCTTTTCTTCTGTACCAAAACCAGTAGTCACGCAAAAAGCTCCCATATAGTCAATTTTCCCTGAAGCTTTTGGTGCGATAAAATCGGCTAGGGCGATATTGGGTTGGGCTTTGGTTTTTTTTAATTGCTGCCTGAGGGTGATCCACTGCCCAAGGGTTTTAGATCGATTTTCATCTGAATAGATCTCAATATCGTCTCCCACAGCATTTACAGGAAATAACCCAAAACGCGCCTTGGCAGTCACCCATTGTTCTTCAATCATTTGATGCAACATGGTTTGGGCATCTTGATACAAAACCTTTGCCTGTTCACCCACTACCTCATCTTCCAGCAGATCGGGGTACTTTCCGTGAAGGTCCCAAGACCTAAAAAACGGAGTCCAATCAAAAAAGGGCAACAACAACTCTAAATCCAAGGATTTGATGGTGTGCGTTCCTAAGGTCTTAGGTCGCTGTGGGTTGAATTCATCCCAATCGATTGGAAAGGGGTTCTGCTGGGCTTGGCTGTAACTGAGGTATTCTTTTTCAGAGCCTCTAGACATAAATTTAGCCTTAAAGGCTTCGTAATCCTCTCTTATTTTAAGGGTATAAGCTTCCTTTTTATCTTTTTGTAAAAGATTGCTTACCACTCCTACAGCTCGAGAGGCATCGTTGACATGGATCACTGCGGACTTTGATACTGGTGCAATTTTGACCGCCGTATGCGCTTTGGATGTGGTTGCACCCCCAATAAGAACGGGGATGTCAATATTCAATCGATTGAGTTCTTTGGTCACATACACCATTTCATCCAAAGAGGGAGTGATGAGTCCAGACAGTCCGATTACATCTACTTGCTCCTCTACCGCACGCTGGATGATTACTTCAGGAGGCACCATTACCCCCAGATCGATGATCTCGTAGTTATTACACGCCAAAACCACACTTACAATATTCTTTCCTATATCGTGGACATCACCTTTTACAGTAGCCATCAATACTTTCCCTGCATGCTGTTTGTCCCCGCTTTTTTGAGCTTCGATAAAGGGCTGTAAATACGCAACCGCCTTTTTCATAACTCGTGCTGATTTGACTACCTGAGGTAAAAACATTTTCCCTTCTCCAAAGAGATCACCAACGATATTCATACCATCCATCAAGGGCCCTTCGATAACTTCTATTGGCTCATTAGCTTTCAATCGCGCTTCTTCAGTATCGGCTTCTATATAGCTGTCAATTCCTTTGATTAGGGCATGGCTAATTCTGCTTTCCAAGCTTTCTTTTCTCCAGCTATCGTCTTGTTTTTTTCTGGTCTTGGAGGTGGATACCAATTGTTCTGCATATTCTAGCAAACGTTCGGTCGCATCTTCTTTTCGATCTAGCAGTACGTCCTCGACGTACTCCATAAGTTCTTTGGGAACCTCGTCGTAAACTTCGAGTAAGGTTGGATTGACAATTCCCATATTCATCCCATTTTTAATGGCGTGGTACAGAAAAGAAGCGTGCATGGCTTCACGTACTGTATTGTTTCCACGAAAAGAAAAGGACACATTGCTTACTCCTCCACTCACACTGGCATGGGGGAGGTTGGCGCGTATCCATTTGGTCGCATTAAAAAAGTCCAAAGCATTTTTTCGATACACTTCCATACCGGTTGCTACGGGAAAAATATTAGGATCGAAGATGATGTCTTCGGGAGCAAAGTCGATTTGGTTGATGAGTAAATTATAGGAGCGTTTACAAATGGCGATACGACGGTCTAAATTATCTGCCTGACCTTCTTCGTCAAAAGCCATAACGATGACCGCTGCTCCAAACTTTTTTATGGTAGCTGCATGAGCTAAAAAGTTAGCTTCACCTTCTTTTAAGCTGATGGAATTGACTACACATTTCCCCTGAACTACTTTGAGTCCTGCTTCGATGATTTCCCATTTGGAACTGTCGATCATCACGGGGACACGGGCAATATCGGGTTCAGCAGCAATCAGATTGAGGAAGGTCGTCATTGCCACTGCTCCGTCTATCATTCCCTCGTCCATATTGACGTCGATAATCTGTGCTCCACCTAAAACTTGTTCACGGGCAATTTCTATAGCTTCATCATACTGTTGGTTTTCTATCAAGCGTAAAAACTTTCGAGATCCAGTCACATTGGTGCGTTCCCCTATATTGACAAAATTGGTTTGTTCGTCAATGACAAGGGGCTCCAAGCCGGATAATCTCAACGGTTTTTTCTTAAAATCAGTCATTCAGAAGGGCTTTGGGGTTTCTAGGACTGTATTTTTTGGCAAGCTCAGCTATCAATCGGATGTGTTCGGGTGTGGTTCCACAACAACCCCCAATGATGTTGACCACATCTTGTTTGAGGTAATCTTCAATCAAATCACGCATTTGCTCTGGAGTTTGATCATATTCACCAAAGGCATTGGGAAGTCCTGCATTGGGATGAGCAGAAATAAAGTGATCGCTTTGCTTGGAAAGTCTTTTGACATAGGGTAATAACTGATCAGCGCCCAAGGCGCAGTTAAACCCAATACTGAGTACAGGAATATGACTCAATGAAATTCTAAAGGCTTCAACGGTTTGTCCAGACAGTGTTCTACCACTAGCATCTGTAATAGTTCCACTAATCATGATGGGGGTTGAAGCGCTTTTTTTAGCTCTTATCTCTTCTATGGCAAATAGTGCCGCCTTGGCATTTAGTGTGTCAAAAATGGTTTCTACCAAAAGCAAATCAGCACCTCCGTCAATCAAACCTTCTACTTGTTCTTTGTAGGCTGTTACCAATTCATCAAAGGTCACCGCTCTAAAACCAGGGTCGTTTACATCAGGAGACATACTGGCTGTTCTATTCGTTGGACCGATAGAACCCGCAACATAACGTGGCTGATCGGGTGTTTTATCTCTGTATTCTTCTGCGACTTCTTTGGCGATTTTTGCACTTTCGAAATTCAACTCATAGGCTAAAGATTCCATTTGATAATCCGCCATTCCTATGGAAGTTGAAGAAAATGTATTGGTCTCAACGATGTCGGCACCTGAATCAAAATAGGCGCGGTGAATGGATTTGATAATTTCAGGCTGAGTCAGCGAAAGCAGGTCATTATTCCCTTTAAGCGGACAGGGATGGTCTTTAAATCGGGTGGAACGAAAATCAGCCTCCTCGAGTGGGTGTTGCTGTATCAGGGTTCCCATAGCTCCATCTAAAACCAAAATGCGCTTTTCTAAGGCTGAATGTATCTCCAATTTAGGCATCTAAAGCTGTTTTAATATCGTTACAAATATCCTGATGGTGTTCTAATCCTACTGAAAGTCGGATCATTCCTAGGCTGATTCCTACCTCTTCTCTCTCTGTATCTGACAATTTACTGTGGGTGGTTGAGGAAGGGTGAGTGATGATGGACCTGGAATCTCCTAAGTTTGCAGAAAGCGAACACAATTGAATTGCATTGATGAATTTTCTTCCCGCTTCAAGACCTCCTTTGACTTCAAAAGAGATGATATTTCCTCCTTTTTTCATCTGTTTAAGGCAAGTTGATGTTGGGGATGAGAACTCAAAAAGGGGTATTTCACCCAATTTACTTTAGGATGTTGCTCAAGTTTTTTAGCGATTTCTAATGCACTTTCACAATGGCGATCTACTCTTACAGCAAGGGTTTCTAAACTCTTGGACAAAACCCAAGCATTAAAAGGAGAAAGTGATCCTCCTGTATTTCGAGCAAAGAGATAAAGTTCTCGTATCAACTCTTTTTTTCCTACGGTAACTCCTCCGAGTACTCTCCCCTGTCCGTCCATCAGCTTGGTGGCAGAGTGAATGACCAAATCGGCTACAAACTTAATGGGTTGTTGTAGATAAGGTGTGGCAAAACAAATGTCAACTACAAATAATAAATTGTGTTTTTTTGCCAGTGCACCTATGGCTTCAAGATCCAAAATATCGACCCCAGGGTTTGTGGGTGATTCCACGTAAATACAGCGGGTATTTGGTTGGATCGAGCTCTCTAAATCTGCTAGCGCATCTACAGCAAAATAGGTAGTAGCAATCTCCCATTTGGGAAAATATTTGGTAAACAGGGTATGGGTAGAACCGAAAATTGCTCTTGCTGAAAGGATGTGATCGCCTGCATTTAAAAAAGTGGCAAAGGTTGCAAACACTGCTCCCATTCCACTGGCAAAGGATACTCCATCTTCAGCGCCTTCCATTTGAGCTACTTTTTGGACAAATTCTGAGGTGTTAGGATTTGAAAAACGACTGTAAATATTTCGCTCTTTTTCCTCTGCAAAAGAGGCGCGCATTTCTTCCGCATCTTCAAAAACAAAACTTGAGGTTAAGTGTAAAGGGGTAGAATGCTCTGCAAAAGAAGAGCGCTCCATCTGGGTTCTGATCGCCTCTGTTTCAAATAAATAGTTAGACTTCTGCTCCATTTAGGATTACTTTATGGTAGATTTCTGCTGTGGGTTCTAGGGTTTTTGATACTGAACAGTATTTGTCGTAGGAAAGTTGTGCAGCACGTTTGGCTTTTTCGGCTGAAAAATCACCTTCTAAATAAATGATAATGTCAATTTGATAAAACAGGGCTGGTACCTCATCGGCATTGCGATGTCCTTTGACTTCCATTTTCAAGACCTTAGGATTGATCTTTTGCTTGTTTAATATGGCAACAATATCAATTGCGCTACATCCGGCAACTCCCATCAGCAAGAGCTCCATTGGACTCACACCCTGGACTTCTCCACTGGTTTTTGATTTGTTGTCCAAAAGGACTTTATGCCCATTGGGGTTGCTAACTTCAAATAAATAATCTTCGTTGATACGCTCTAAAGAGACTTCCATAGTTAAGAGGTTTAATTGTTAAAAATTGGGTTTAATATTTTGATCATGGCGTCATTTTCGATTAAAAAGGCGTCATGTCCGTGAATCGACTTGAGCTCGTGATAGAAAATAGAAGTCTTTTCAGGTTTGATCATTTCATAAGTTTTCTGGTCTTCAACGGGAGTAAAAAATAAATCACTGTCAACTGCGATAAGGTGAATTTCACCTTCGATTTTTTTTATCAGATCTAGCGCTTTTTCTCCTTTGCGTTCAATATTGATGGATGCCAACAAATGGTTGACTAAAATATATGCTTCCAAATAGAAACGTTCAGCCAGCTTTTTTCCGTGATGCAATAACCAACTTTCTATATTGTAAATTCCCATTTCTTCGTTTATAGTCCGATCAAATCGTTGGCTAAACGACTGCGGGGTTCTATAAGTAAGCATTGCGTGTATACGCGCATCTTCTAGAGGATTATTTGAGTTTTCTAGAATCCGTTGTTGTAAAAATGTATTGGCCAAAATCCAGTCATTGGCTTTCCAATCGGCGGCGACAGGGATGATGTATTTTGCCAGTTGTGGTTGCATAACTGCCATTTCCCAGGCTATTCCTCCCCCTATAGATCCTCCGACCAAGGCGTGCAGTTTGCTAACCCCTAAAAGCTCCAGTCCTTTTAAAAAGAAGAGGGCAATATCACCGGTATGAAAATCCTTAGCATTTGAAAAGATTTGACCTTTGACTCCGTTACCCGGTATGTTAAAGGCTAATACGGCGTATCGATTGGTATCTATGGTCTTATTTGGCCCAACAAGTTCTTTCCACCACCCCTTTTGACCGGCAACATCGGAGTCGCCAGTCAAGGAATGATTGATTAAAACTACTGGTGCTTTGTCTATGGCTTGCCCAAAATGTTGATAATACAAATCGAGCTTTGCCAAGGACGTACCAGCATCTGTTTTTAGATCAGTTAATGAAAGACACTGAATCGGGTTCATGCGAATCTACAATGAAGCAAAGGCATTTTCCAAATCCTCAATCAAATCGTTTACGTCTTCTAGACCAACAGATAGACGAATCAAATCTGGAGTTACCCCAGTTGCTTTTTGAGCTTCCTCGTCCAATTGTTGGTGGGTAGTACTTGCAGGATGAATGATCAATGATTTAGTATCACCAATATTGGCCAAGAGCGCAAAAAGCTTAGTTTTATCAGCAACAACTTTTCCTCCTTCAAAACCTTTTTTAAGTCCAAAGGTTACGATTCCACTTTGTCCTTTAGGCAAATACTTCTGAGCCAGGTCATTGTATTTAGAGGTTTTGAGTCCTGGATAATTAACCCAAGCCACCTCTTTATTGGTTGAAAGCCAGGCTGCCAGTTTAAGTGCATTTTCGGAATGTTTTTTCATTCTAATATCCAAGGTTTCGATTCCTTGTATACTTTGAAAACTATTAAACGGACTGGGCGCACTTCCCAAATCTCTTAAGCCTTCTATCCGAACCTTAGCTATAAAGGCTATAGCTCCAAGAGCTTCGTGATAGTTGAGTCCGTGATAACTGGGATTGGGTTCCGTAAACTCAGGGAAATTTCCATTACCCCAATCAAAGGTTCCGGCATCGATAATCACACCACCCAACGAAGTTCCGTTACCCGTCAAATACTTGGTCAACGAATGAATGACTATGTTGGCTCCATACTCAATTGGGTTTAACAAGGCTGGAGAAGCAACGGTGTTGTCAACTACAAAAGGAACTTTTGCAGCTTTTGCCTGATCTGAAATTGCTTTTAAATCCAAGACATCCAGTTTAGGGTTTCCTAAAGACTCTGCAAAAAAGAGTCGTGTATTCGGTTGAATGGCATTAGCAAAATTTTCAGCGTCGTCTGGATCTACAAAAGTTGTTGTAATACCAAAACGAGGCAAGGTATTAGACAATAGGTTATAGGTTCCTCCGTACAAACTATTTGAGGCTACTATGTGGTCCCCTGTTTTTAGGATGACCATAAGTGTAGTTGCAATAGCTGCAGTGCCCGAGGCAGTTGCCACAGCGGCTACACCACCTTCCATAGCGGCCAATCGCTGCTCCAATACATCATTGGTTGGATTGTTTAGTCGGGTGTAGATAAAACCCGGCTCTGCCAAAGAAAAAAGATTGGCAGCATGGTCAGAGTCATTAAATACGTACGAAGTTGTTTGATAAATTGGAACTGCTTGGGTTCCTTTTGAAGTTGAAGCATCATGCCCTGCATGAAGTGCTTGAGTTGCGAGTTGATTACTCATAATTTAAATGAATTTTTAATTGTTTCTACATGATCTAATTGTTCCCAGGTGAAAAGTGCTACTTCCTTCGACACTTTTCCGTTGTAGGGAGATTCAAACGTTTTGGTTATCGTACGAGGCGTACGCCCCATATGCCCATAGGAAGCTGTTTCCAAATACATAGGATTTCTCAACTTGAGGCGTTGTTCGATTGCGTAAGGACGTAAGTCGAATAGGGCTTTTGCTTTGTCAGCAATTTCCGCATCCGTCAAATCTACTTTTGCGGTACCATAAGTGTTGACATATACTGAGGTAGGCTCTACCACACCAATTGCATAACTCAATTGAACAAGTATCTCATCGGCTACGCCTGCAGCTACGAGATTTTTTGCCATATGCCGTGATGCATAAGCAGCACTGCGATCTACTTTGCTGGGATCTTTTCCACTAAAAGCTCCTCCTCCGTGACCTCCTTTACCTCCGTAAGTGTCCACTATGATTTTTCTTCCAGTCAATCCCGTATCACCGTGAGGTCCTCCGATTACAAATTTCCCAGTAGGATTTACATGATAGGTAATATCGGATCCAAAAAGTTGCTGGACATGAGCTTCGCATTTTGCCAATACTCTTGGAATCAGGATAGAAACGATATCAGACTTTATTTTTTCCAACATTTTTTCTTCATCGGAATCAAAATCGTCGTGCTGGGTAGAGACTACTATGGTGTCAATTCTCAGCGCTTGATTATGATCATCGTATTCTATGGTCACTTGAGATTTTGCATCAGGACGCAGATAGGTAATCGCGTCGTTTTCTCTTCTCAGGGCTGCAAGTTCGATTAAAATTTTATGCGAAAGATCTAAGGCCAATGGAATGTAATTATCCGTTTCCTTAGAGGCATAGCCAAACATAATTCCTTGGTCACCTGCTCCTTGGGCTTCTTTTTCCGCTCGGTCAACTCCACGGTTGATGTCTTGGGATTGTTCGTGTATTAAAGAAACTACCCCACAAGAATCACCGCTAAATTGGTAGGCTCCTTTGGTATAGCCAATGGCATTAATGGTTTCACGTGCAATGGATTGCACATCTAAATAAGTACCGCTTTTGACCTCTCCGGCTAAGATCACCTGACCTGTAGTTACCAAGGTTTCGCAGGCTACCTTACTTTCGGGATCAAATGCGAGAAAATTATCCAATAAAGCATCACTGATTTGATCAGCAATTTTATCAGGATGGCCTTCGCTTACCGATTCAGAAGTAAAAAAATATGACATTTATAAGTTGCTTTACGGAAGGATTCAAACGGTGCGTTTATAAAGCAACACTGCTTTAGCATTTTTTTATCGAGGTTGCAATCAGTCAAATCCTTCCTCATTTAACAGTTCAAAATTACATATTTTTTTTAAAATGCAAAGTTTCCCTAAAAAAACTTTAATTCCCGTTTTTAAAAAGCCGTTTCCTTTTTTGTTTTCAAAAAAGCAGCTATTTTGCAGTAATACTTTTAAGAGGAACAATGCATATCGCAATTGCGGGAAATATTGGAGCAGGAAAAACGAGTTTAGCCGAACTCATTGCTAAACACTACAACTGGGAAGCCCATTATGAGGATGTAATTGACAATCCGTATCTCGACGATTTTTATACCCATATGGAGCGCTGGTCTTTCAACCTTCAGGTGTATTTCTTAAAAAGCAGGTTTCAACAACTCTTGGCGTTTCAAAACAATAAAAAAACCATAGTCCAGGATCGGACGATTTATGAAGATGCTTTTATCTTCGCTCCTAACCTCAACGCTATGGGATTAATGAATCAACGGGACTTTAAAAATTATCGTGAATTATTCGATTTGATGGAATCCTTAATCGAAGGTCCAGACCTGTTGATTTATCTACGCAGCAGTATTCCCAATTTGGTCAATAAAATCCACAAACGCGGACGTGAATACGAAAACAGTATCAGTATTGATTACCTCAGCAGACTCAATGAACGCTATGAGGCATGGATCAGTACCTATGATAAAAATAAAATGGTCATCATAGATGTCGATGATTTGGACTTTGTTGAAAATAAAGACGACCTGGGAACGGTACTCGCCGAAATTGATAAGGGTCTAGGTAAAATTGTATAAAAGGATAGTATCCTTGTTCAAATTTAAATAATCAGTTAAACGAATTCAATAGTTTTATTTATTTTGATATTTTTCTTCCATGTAAAAAAGAATTTTTTACAATTTTAGAATGTATTTAAATTATGATGAATTCTTTTTTTTAAATCGTTTCTTAATTGTGCCTTTTCGGCATAATTTTCCCATGATTTTATTACGTCATTTATTTCCTCAATAATTTTCTTTCCTTTTTTAATATTGTTGTCCTCTGCTATTGTCATTAAATCGTCTTTATTGATCTCCAGTCTCTTTCCATTAACACTCAATGTTTGTTTGTTTACCCAATAATTATTTGGGTCAAAAGAGAAAATTAAATCATAAGCGGGTGCTAATCTCCATTTTTCATTCTTTTTTAGTATAAATGAAAAGTTCTTAGTGTGGTCGTCATAATTGGTTGCTATTACGTTAAATACCATTCTTCTAAACATTTGTTCCGCTTCAGGGTAGGTTAGTTTTAACAATCGCATGGTTTGAAACACTTGCTCATAACTGTAGCCATACATGTCATTAAAGTCGAAGTGTTGTAGGCCACACAATGATTGGACATGATGTTTGGTATTGTCCTGTCTGTCAAAACGTTTTGTCATAAAATGCGCTCTCCCATTTTCTTCTAACAATTGACATTCGCTAATTTCTATACCACTATCTATTGCCATAAGGTAATATGCATATTCTACTCGACCCCAACCAAAACTTTCACCAAACTGTTCTCCACTAACACCATCAAGTTTTAATAACCAATGCTCGAAACCTTTAGGAACATTTCCTTGTCCAGACCTTATTTCTTTAGTTTTAGGGTTGTAGCCAATTACTGCTTTTGGTCGAGCTCCACCAGCCGATGTTCCTATTTTCAATATTTCCATCATTGCTTTCTCCTCATCTTCATTAAGATTAGTCAAGAAATCCTCACGTTCGTTTAAGATATTTTTTGCAAGCTCAATCAAGTTGTTAAGTTCGAGTGAAAAGGTTTTTATTCCAGTTTTTATTTGTGCAGGTTCAAACTCCATTGCGCCCACCCCTCTTGTTCCAATAAAGCATAATTTCTCAACTGGATTCATACTGTTTTCTGACCTTCCTTGTTGAGATAGCCATGTGCTGATCAATTTATTTCCGTATTTGTCTGGTAGGGCATCGGATAGCAATCCTGGAAGTCCTTTAAAAGTATCTTCAGTTTCATTACGCCCCTTTCTATTTTCTGGAAAACTATATATCCTTGAACCTTGAGCAATCGGCATTTTAATTGGAGATAAATCCCACCCTCTTTCAATAAAACTTGGGTCATATTGAAAATAACCTAGTTGTTGCGATTCATCCCATCGAATAGCTCCAGCCAATTCATTCCATATCTTTACCTCTGCGACATCTACCATCCTAAATCTTCGTTTTTACTATGGTCAACTCTTTTTGATGAGGCATGTTTTCTTTCCTTTTTCTTCAGCTTCGCATATTCGATTGGGCTTATTTGGTCTTGAACCTTGAATACATCCATTATGTATAGTAAATCAAGAACTCTTAATACCTGTATTAAGCTGTCAACTCTTACTTTTTCACCTCTTTCCAATAAGCTTAATGTAGAACGACTGATACTTGCTGTTTTAGCCACTTGATCTTGGGATTTGTTTTGATTTAAACGATGTGACTTAATAAATCTTCCAATGGTTTCCATGATAGATTTATCTGTCATTGCTTCCCATTCTGTGTATGATTTTTCATTCATAGTAGCTTAATTCTGTTTTTTTTTAATGCTTTCTAATGCAAATATAATTATTAAATTATAATTATTTACCACTTATGAATGATAACTAATGCAAAATAGCACTTAATCACTCTTCTGAATGACAATTCATTCATATGAAATTAACGAAATTTACCAAGTTAAAGGTGTCACTACAGCCACTTTTTATAGCTCTAGGGATTGAACAGTATTAAGGGGCTAACTAAGATTGCATAAAAAAAGGCCAGCAAAGCTGACCTTTAAAAGTTTCTAAAACTTACTTTTTATTTTTGCGTTCCCTCTTCTTCTATATGTTTGTGAAGTTCGGGTTGAGATTTTGAATCAGCAGTTACTTGAACGGTCATTTCATCCTCACCTTTTTCAGTAGTGATGGTAACCTCAACCATTTTATCAGTTTTTTCACCAGGAACGACTAATTCTACGGTTTGTTCTTGAGCCGACTGACTTAAGTTGTAAGCGGTCATTTCTGAACTGTCCATTGCAATACTTGGTGCGATGACCAAAGCTACTACAGACATCAATTTGAGAAGGATATTTAATGAAGGTCCAGAAGTATCTTTAAAAGGATCTCCTACAGTATCACCAACTACAGCAGCTTTGTGAGCTTCTGTTCCTTTTCTTCCTTGCTCTTCAATCATTTTCTTAGCATTATCCCAAGCTCCACCGGCGTTAGACTGGAAGATGGCCATCAACACCCCACAAGTAGTTACTCCTGCGAGTAAGCCTCCAAGCATTTCAGCACCCCCTATAAAACCAACGGCTACGGGGACAACAATTGCAAGTACACCAGGCAATACCATTTCTTTGATAGAAGCTGTTGTTGAGATTGCAACACATTTGTCGTATTCTGCTACACCATCAGCGGCGTCAAATATTTTTCTGTCTGCTGCAGTCGCCTTGGACATATCTGAATCGTATTTGATCATCACGTCAAGTGCTGCTCTTAAAGCAGGAATATCTCTAAACTGACGACGTACTTCTTCGATCATCGCCATGGCTGCTCTACCTACCGCATTCATCGACAAGGCAGAAAATACAAATGGCAACATTCCTCCAACGAGTAGTCCCGCCATAATTTTAGGCTGTGATACATCAATGGCAACTACACCTGCAGTTTTCATAAAGGCTGCAAACAAAGCTAAGGCAGTCAAGGCTGCTGAAGCAATTGCAAAGCCTTTTCCAATCGCAGCAGTAGTATTTCCAACTGCGTCTAATTTATCTGTTCGCTCGCGAACTTCGCTAGGGAGTTCTGCCATTTCAGCAATTCCACCAGCGTTGTCAGAAATCGGTCCGTAAGCATCTACTGCCAACTGAATACCTGTATTTGCTAACATTCCTACTGCAGCAATTGCAATACCGTAAAGACCTGCAAAATAATGTGAAACCAAAATCGCTCCTGCAATTAAGATAATGGGAACTGCAGTTGACATCATTCCTACTCCTAAACCAGCGATAATGTTTGTAGCTGCTCCAGTTTCCGATTGCTTTACAATAGAATTCACAGGTTTGGTCCCTGTGCCTGTATAGTACTCTGTTACTTTACCTACTGCCAATCCGGCAACGAGTCCAGCAATGGTAGCATAAAAAACTCCCATAGCTCCTGAAGGTAAACCTTCAACACTTTCCGGGATAAATGCGTTTATTAAAAAATACGATGCTACAAGCATCAATCCAGCTGAACCAAACTCTCCCAAGTTTAAGGCCGCATGTGGAGAACCTCCTTCTTTAACTCGTACAAAGAAAGTACCGATTATAGACATTACGATTCCTACCGCAGCTAAAGCTAAAGGGAGGTAAACAGCACCTAAACCGTCAAAGCCAGGGGTTATGATTAATGCTCCCAATACCATGGTTCCAATAATTGACCCTACATAAGATTCAAAAAGGTCAGCTCCCATACCGGCAACATCCCCTACATTATCACCTACGTTATCTGCAATAGTTGCAGGGTTTAAGGGGTGGTCTTCTGGAATACCTGCTTCTACTTTTCCTACTAAATCAGCTCCTACATCGGCCGCTTTGGTATAAATACCCCCACCCACACGTGCAAACAATGCAATGGATGAGGCTCCAAGTGAAAATCCAGAGAGCACATTAAGTACTTCTGTGATCTCCCAACCTTGACCGCTGTAGATGGCGAATAAACTACTTAGACCCAATACACCTAATCCAACAACACCCAAGCCCATTACAGCTCCTCCGGCAAAAGCGACTTCTAGTGCTTTTCCTAATGATGTTCTGGCAGCATTGGTCGTTCTAACATTTGCTTTAGTGGCTACTTTCATTCCGATAAATCCAGCCAGTGCTGAACAGATCGCCCCTACAATAAAGGACACTGCTACCATACCGTTGGACCCAGCTTCTGCCTGTCCTTTAAAGAATAAAAGGATTGCAACTGCAACTACAAAAATGGATAAGATTTTATATTCCGCTTTTAAAAAGGACATTGCCCCGTCAGCGATATTTTTAGCTATACGAGCCATTTTCTCATTTCCAACTTCTTGCTTAGAGACCCAATTGTTTTTAATAAATACAAAGAGAAGCGCTAAAACTCCAAAAGCAGGTAAAAATTGAATGATTAGTTCCATCGTGATTTTTTATGATTAGTTTGTGATTTTTCGTCGGTAAAAGTAGTAAAACAAAGCTGAATTCAAAACCTCAGCAATAATCTATTTGGCAAGGGAGGAAACAGCAATTGACTACTCTTCAGTTTAAAATTATTTATAAAGTACTTTTTTGATTGATCTTACAACATCTTCCGCATTGGGCAACCACTCTTTTAACAGTACTGGTGAGTAGGGAGCAGGGGTGTCTGCGGTATTGATTTTTTCAACAGGTGCATCCAAATAATCAAAGATTTCACTTTGAACCTGATAGGTGATTTCAGTTGCAATGTTTCCAAATGGCCAAGACTCTTCGAGTATCACGAGGCGGTTGGTTTTTTTGACTGATTCAAAAATAGTCTGATAATCCATCGGTCTGATGGTTCTCAAATCGATGACTTCACAGTCTATATTTTCTTCTGCGAGAATTTCAGCAGCTTTCAAGGCCTCTTTTAAAATTTTTCCAAAGGAAACTAAGGTGACGTCTTTGCCTTCGCGCTTGATATCAGCAACACCTATGGGTAAGGTGTATTCTCCTTCTGGCACTTCTCCTTTATCCCCATACATTTGTTCAGACTCCATAAAAATTACGGGATCGTTATCTCTGATCGCTGATTTTAAAAGTCCTTTTGCGTCGTAGGGATTTGAAGGCACAATTACTTTTAGACCTGGGCAATTTGCATACCAGCTTTCAAAAGCTTGAGAATGGGTTGCTGCCAACTGACCCGCAGATCCTGTAGGCCCTCTAAAGACAATAGGACAAGGGAATTGTCCCCCAGACATTTGCCTAATTTTAGCTGCATTATTAATGATCTGATCAATACCTACCAAGGCAAAATTAAAGGTCATAAATTCGATTATAGGACGATTACCGGTCATGGTAGATCCTACTCCTATACCTGAAAACCCAGCTTCTGAAATCGGAGTATCGATTACTCTTCTTTCTCCAAATTCATCAAGCATGCCTTTTGAGGCCTTGTAGGCCCCATTGTATTCTGCTACTTCCTCACCCATCAGGTAGATGGTCTCATCCCTCCGCATCTCTTCGCTCATCGCCTCTGCAATGGCCTGTCTAAATTGTATGGTTTTCATGTATCCGTTATCATTGAGGCGCAAATTTAATCAATAATTATCTATTTGCTTTACTCAATAAACAAGGAAAATAAGCGTTAGAAAAAAATAGTCCTTGATTTATTAAAAAATAGTGTACTAAAAACATAATTTTGTCCTTATGAAACTAAAACAAATGACGGTTAAAGGAATCTCCTACAGCGAAACGCAGACTGGAGCCTATGCCCTGATTTTGAGTGAAAGCGAAGGTGATAGAAAACTCCCTGTAATCATCGGTGGATTTGAGGCTCAGTCCATTGCCATTGCTTTAGAGCAAGAGGTCAAACCCAGTAGACCACTGACTCATGATCTTTTTAAAAGTTTTGGTGAGCGTTTTGAAATAATTGTAAAACAGGTCATTATCCATAAACTGGTAGACGGTATTTTTTACGCCAGTTTGATCTGCGAACGCGATAAAATAGAAGAAATTATTGATTCTCGTACTTCGGATGCCATTGCTTTAGCCCTGCGCTTCGGAGCACCCATATACACCTATGACTCTATTTTGAAAAAGGCTGGCTTTACCGCTGCGGTATCCTCTGGTGAGAAAAAATTATCTGAAGACAATTGGATTCAAAACTTTGTAACCGAACAAAGTAAAAAGACCATCTCTAATGAGGAACTTAGTGAACTTTCTGTAAAAAAACTCAGAGACCTTCTGAGTACACTTGTCCTTCAAGAAAACTACGAAAAGGCAGCACGAGTAAGGGATGAGCTCTCCAAAAGAAAAAGCTAAACTGCTTTGTTAATTTTTTTTGAACAATTTTTTTAAAAGTCAGACTTCCAATCTTTGAATTGCAGCTATTTTTGAGTAATGCTATTCACACAAACGAATGAAACAATATTTAGACTTACTGCAACATATCGATACCCACGGGGTTGAGAAAACTGATCGCACTGGAACTGGAACAAAGAGTGTTTTTGGATATCAAATGCGGTTTAATCTGGCGGAGGGTTTTCCCTTGGTAACAACCAAAAAAATCCATTTAAAATCTTTAGTACACGAATTGCTTTGGTTTTTAAAAGGATCGACCAATATCGAATACCTTCAAGAAAATGGCGTTCGGATTTGGAATGAATGGGCAGATGAAAATGGAAACTTAGGTCCTGTTTACGGTCATCAATGGAGGAACTGGAACAGTGAAGGCATCGACCAAATTCAGGGTGTTATTGATACCTTAAAGTCTAATCCAGATAGTCGCAGGTTGCTTGTTTCAGCGTGGAATCCAAGTGTGCTTCCAGACACCAGTGTTTCGTTTTCTGAAAATGTAAGCAACAACAAAGCCGCGCTACCCCCTTGTCATGCATTTTTTCAGTTTTATGTTGCGGATAATAAACTTTCTTGCCAGTTGTACCAACGGAGTGCTGATGTATTTTTAGGTGTTCCTTTTAATATCGGTTCGTATGCCCTATTGACCATGATGGTTGCTCAAGTTTGTGGATTTGAAGCTGGTGATTTTGTTCATACTTTCGGTGATGTACATATTTACTCCAACCATCAGGAGCAAATCAAAGAACAATTGTCACGATCTCCCAAGCCTTTACCCACCATGAAACTCAACCCAGAGATCAAAAATATATTTGATTTTACTTACGAAGATTTTGAGCTTTTAAACTACGATCCACATCCCTTAATCAAAGGCAAGGTGGCTATTTAGTTCCCTAAAAGTCTTTAAGGTTTTTAACAACTTATTCAGGTCGTTTTCTGTATTGTAAAAATGAAAGGAAACACGCACACCGGAACTTCTTTGTACACATCGAATATTGTGTTTATGAAGAAAGGCAAATAGTTCTTCCCCTCCTTTGATATTAAAAATTGAACTGTGTTTTGATCGTTCACTTACCCATTGGGGTAAAAATTCATTTGCTATCAACTGGCTTTTTACTTCTTCACTCAAAGCAGCTTTTTCTTTAACTAAGGATTGAAAGTCGTGTTGAACCAATTCTCGAATCGCAAAATCTAGACTCGCCATCCCAAGTATGTTGAAATGTCCATTAAAAAAACGTTCTCTAATTGCATCAACTTTTTGGCTTGTCATTGCAACAAAAGCTTTAGAAAGCATTACTATACCGTTGCCAAAACCTCCGAGTAGCCATTTATATCCGCTGCCCGCAACTAAATCAAATGGAGATTTATCAAAATGAAATGGGTGTGCCCCTAAAAATTGAGTTCCATCACCAATGATGATCAAGCTAGGGTACTCCTTTTTTAAACTGAATAAAAACTCTTGATCAATCAACAAACCGGAAGTATATTGCACTATACTCAAGGCCAAAATTCCAAAGGTCTCTGATTTTAATTTTTCTTTAATGGCCTGCTCTATCTGTGGTTGCATAGCAATTTTAGTACTATCAAAGCCTTCCTCCCTAAATGCATCAGTCAAAGAAGGATAATCTTCTTCTATCAATAAGACCTTCGCTTTTTTGGGCAAAAAAGAAAGTGCTGTTCGGATTCCAGTAGAAAAATTTGAGGTACCTAAGCAGCGGTCAGCAGTTAGACCGAAAAATGATGCAAAATTTTGATGCATAGAATCCAAGTCATCGTAAGCTTGCATTTTATATTGGTCTCCCCCATTTTGGAGGTAGAACTCTTCGTGTGCTCTTCTAAATTCAGCTAATTGAGTGGACATCAAACCCACATAAGCAGTATTGAGGTATGTTGTATTTGTTAATAACGGATAGTACGCTTTTATCATGGGTTGAAGAGAAAGTGTATTTTTGCTTCAAAATTAACCTTTTAGTAGGATGAATGAATCAAAATCTTCAAAAGAAATAACCTTAATTGCAGCGGCATCAGAAAACAATGCCCTTGGGAAGGACAACAAACTCATCTGGCATCTTTCCGAAGATTTAAAACGTTTTAAACGACTGACTCAAGGCCATGCCATTATCATGGGGAGAAAAACTTTTGAATCCATGCCAAGAGCCTTGCCCAATCGAAAAAATATAGTGCTGACGAACAATAAGGACTATCAGGTTAAAGATGCTTGGGTGGCTCATTCAATTGATGAAGCATTGCGTTTGACTGATGGAGACCCTCAACCTTTTATTATTGGAGGCGGAGAAGTTTATAAGCTATTCCTTCCAATTGCTGATAAAATTGAGCTTACTCGTGTACACAGCAGCTTTGAAGCAGATGCTTTTTTCCCAGAAGTGGATTCTACTCAATGGGATTTAGTTGAAGAAGAAAAGCATCACAGTTCATTTGACCAGCCTTATGATTATTCCTATTTGACTTATAAAAAAAAGACTAAATGAACGCATTTGTATTTCCAGGGCAAGGAGCTCAATTTCCCGGTATGGGAAAAGACCTTTTTGAAATCAGCGCCATAGCAAAAGAAAGATTTCATCAAGCCAATGAAATTCTAGGTTTTGAAATCACTGAAATCATGTTTGGTGAAGATGCCGAAGCATTAAAACAAACCAAGGTAACTCAGCCTGCTATTTTTTTACATTCTACCATTTTAAGTGAGGTCATGGGCGACCGCTTTCAGCCTGAGATGGTTGCTGGTCACTCGCTTGGCGAGTTTTCCGCCCTAGTAGCGGCAGGTGTTTTCAGTTTTGAAGAAGGCCTGTCTCTTGTTAGCGAACGTGCTTTAGCCATGCAAGTAGCATGCAATGAAGCACCAGGAACTATGGCAGCGATTCTAGGTTTGGAAGACGAAAAGGTTGAATCCATTTGTGAGTCAACTCCAGGGGTTGTGATTCCGGCCAATTACAATTGCCCAGGACAATTGGTTATTTCTGGAGCTGTTGATGCTGTTGAAAATGCCTGTGAGGCATTTAAAGATGCTGGTGCCCGTCGTGCCCTTTTACTGCCTGTAGGTGGTGCTTTTCACTCTCCTTTGATGGAGCCTGCCAAAGCTCGTTTGGCAAAAGCGATTGAAAACACCACTTTCAATGCTCCTAGCTGTGCTGTATATCAAAATGTGACTGCAAAAGGAACTTTAAATGCTGATGAAATTAAATCAAATTTAGTAGCACAACTTACTGCTCCAGTACGCTGGACGCAGAGTGTTCAGCAGATGATAGCTGACGGAGCCCTGCATTTTACTGAAGTTGGTCCTGGAAAGGTCCTTCAAGGGTTGGTCAAAAAAATAGATCGCAATATAGAAACGGCTTCAGGGAGCTAAAACCTAATTTTTGTAAACAGTACCATTTTTCATAACAAAGCTCACATTTGTCAGTGTGGAAATTTCATCCTCTGGATTTTCATCCGTAGCGATTATATCTGCCAAATAACCCGTTTTTAATTGCCCTAACTGATCGGCTTCATCCAATAAATCAGCATTTACAAAAGTGGCTAGATGCAAAGCTTCACTAATGGGCATACCCACCTCGTTCATGTAAATAAATTCCTTGGCATTGTCTCCATGAGGATAAACCCCAGCATCTGTTCCAAATGCAAGTGGTACTCCAAATTCATAAGCCTTTTTAAATGTATTCTGAATTTGTGCTCCAATTGCAATTGCTTTTGGAACTATAATAGCGGGATAAGAACCTGGAATCTTTGCTTGTTCAGCAACAAATTTTCCCGCAGAAATGGTTGCAACTAAATAGGCGTCTTTTTCTTTCATCAATTCCATGGTTCGCTCTTCGATCAGGGTTCCGTGTTCAATAGTCTTTACACCATTGGCTACTGCGCGATACATTCCCTCATCCCCATGGGCATGAGCAGCAATTTTAAAACCATAATCAGTAGCTGTTTGAGTTATGGCTGCAATTTCTTCATCTGTAAATTGAGGATTTTGTCCGCTTTTAGCTACACTCAATACCCCACCAGTAGCAGTAATTTTAATCCAATCTGCTCCATTTTTATAACGCTGTCTTATTGCTTTTTTAGCATCATCTACGGAATTTATCACTCCCTCTTTCGGTCCTGGATCTCCTTCAAAAGTATTTTTAAAACCGTTGGTAGGGTCTGCGTGACCACCTGTTGTACTGATAGCTTTACCCGCAGTAAAAACTCTTGGCCCAGGAATTAGTCCTTTATTAATCGCATTGCGAAGGGCAATATTTACCCCGGTACCTCCCATATCACGAACAGTTGTAAATCCAGCCATCAAGGTGCGATTGGCTATCTCTGCCGCTTCAAAAGCGGTATCCTCAGGATTGTTCTGAAAAACTTTTAAATACCGATCTGGACTGTATTCACCCTCTATGTGAACATGCATGTCGATAAACCCTGGGTAAACCGTCTTTGATTTTAAATCAATAACATTCGTACTCGTTTCTTTAGGTTGTTGGTACCCCTTATCAACGGATTTGATACGGTCTCCTTCAACCACAATCGTATGTGGTCCTACAAATTTTCCTTTTTTAGCATCAAAAACTTCCCCGCAATGGAGATAAGTCGTTTGTGCAGAGATGAGACCAAAGATTAAAAAGAAACATAAAGTGTATCTCGTTTTCATATAAAAATTTTAATTAAAAAAATCTAGAACTGTGCTAGCAATATACTCAATTTGATTGGTAGTCAATTCGGAATGCATGGGTAAAGAAATAACCTCTTTGACCAATTGGTTAGTTACTGGAAAATTAGCAGGATCTACACTGGGGTCGGCATAAGCTTTTTGAGCGTGTAAAGGAACTGGATAATAGACTCCACAGGGAATTTGGTGCTTGTTTAAATGGGCTACTAAAGCATCTCGATCAGCTTTGAGTAGTCTCAGTGTATATTGGTGAAATACGTGGGAGTCACAATCCTTAGATCTAAAAGGGGTGATAAGTTGATCGTGATTTTTAAAGTAATTAGTATACCTAATGGCTGCTTCTTTTCTACGCTCATTGTAAAAATCCAAATACTGTAATTTAACTTTTAGGACAGCTGCTTGCAGAGCATCTAACCTTGAGTTTACTCCCACAACATCGTGATAGTAACGGGTGTACATACCGTGATTAACAATTCCTCGAATAAAGTGAGCCAAATCGTCATCATTGGTAAAAATAGCACCGCCATCACCGTAAGCTCCAAGGTTTTTGGAAGGGAAAAAGGAAGTTGCTGAAATGTGACCTAAAGTTCCCGTTTTAGCTTTCGTTCCATCTTCAAAGGTATGGGTAGCTCCGATACCCTGAGCATTATCTTCAACCACTGCTAAATCGTGTTTATTAGCGATTTCTAATATGGAGTCCATATCAGCACATTGTCCAAAAAGATGGACTGGAATAATGGCTTTTGTTTTTGGGGTTATGGCCTTTTCAATAGCTTTTGGATCTATATTAAATGTCTTGGGATCCACATCAACGAGAACTGGTTTTAGCTTCAATAAAGAGATGACTTCCACCGTAGCAGCAAAAGTAAAATCTGCGGTAATTACCTCATCTCCTGGGACCAATTGAAGTCCCATTAAAGCGATTTGAAGCGCATCCGTTCCGTTTGCACAAGGAATTACGTGCTTAACACCTAAATAAGCCTCCAGATCAGACTGAAAAGCTTGTACCATGGGTCCGTTGATAAAGGAAGTAGTTTTAAGCACTTCATCCATAGTAACTGCAACTTCCTGCTTAATAAAGTCGTACTGACCTTTTAAATCCACCATTTGGATTTTTTTCATCGATTAAATTTTATCGCAAATTAGTTAAAAAAAAGACTGATTTTCCTAACTAGACCAATGTTTTAAAACGTTCAGGAATTCGCACTAAAGCAGTACCTTTTAATGGAGCGGGTTTATTCCATGCAAACCATTTTCTGCGCCTGCTTAGCAATACTCTCGCTTTTTTGAAAAAAGCATCTGCTTCATGAGGCTGTTGTGTTTCTATATTGGAATACAACTGAAACCGCCGATCAAAATGTCCTTTCCAACCTGAAGAAAGCAACTGATTGTTTTGAGTGTTTTTTTTGGCATATTCGTAATCCACTAGTCCAAAATGAAAGAGAAATAAATTAGAATCTATAGTGTAATTTTTTCCTTTTACTCGGTGAAAACCAGAGCCCCAGTTTAGCGGTCTTAAAGCCACTATAGGCTTGGTATAACGATCTGAAACTTGAGCATATGCTCGTTGTGAAAGAAAGGGCTTTTTTAAGTCAATAGGCTGTTCTAAGCTTGGGTGTTGTCCAACATCTAATCCAAGGGCCGAGAGCGAGCTGCTATTAAACTCCTGAGATAAGTAGGCTTTAAGTGAACATTTTTGATTTGGATCTAAAACCAGGAATTCATCAATATCCATTGCCAACACGAGCTGATAATTCTGGAACAACTCTTGTGCAAATTTTGAAATGTGCTGGGCTCTCTTTCGATCCCCTTTGGCACGTTTGTATTCGATATGAGGAACCTGGAAGCAGTTTATTTTTTTTGAAAGCGAAGGCAATTTTTGATCCATTCCATCAACAAAAAGATATAAGTTATCATAACCAAACTGGCTGCCGTAGTAAGTGATCCATTTATCAGCAAAAAAACTGTCATTTCGAACCATGGAGACTACTGCTATTGACTTTTCTTTGGTCATTCTGTTTCAATTTCAAGTATTGACTTCATTTTTTGTATGACTCTTTCTTGATCTTCTAGACTAGCTAAATCCAAGCTTTGAGCACAGATAAAAAGCAAGCTTTCGTCCCTTATCGCACGATTAAATTTACGGTTGACATATTCTGCTCCCCTGTTGTGAGGCTGCAAATATATCGCCTGGGATGTTTTGAGATTTTTATTCCCTGATTGAATCTCAAGATGATTCGCAAGTGCAACCGTATTGAACTGATAGTAATTGCGAAATCGAAAAGCAATGTTTTCTTTCAAGCGTTCAGGGTAGGTATTAAAGTAATTTTCGAGTGTTGTTTTCCGCATAGCCAAGGGAGTATGTCCTGATCTAAAATAACGGAAAAGAAATCCCAACGGTTTGGCAGCATTCCACTGATTTACCTGAAATGAAGAGGACCGTTCACTTTTACTCTTTGCAAAAAGTAACCGTTGAACACTTTCCTTTAAACCATCCCAAAGCAAACGTTCGTAGGGAGGAAACCTCCACTTCCCTCTAAGTACTGGTTTGTCGTTAACAAACCAATCGGTTGGGGATACTGATCGCAATAAAAAAATATCATCATTAAAATAAACAAACTGATCTGATAAGCCTTTAATTCGCCAAAGCATATTACTGATACAGATGCTGTTAAATGTAGGAAGAAACTGTTCATAGCCTTCAAATATTTCGGTGTGATCTACCAGTCGTATATCTTTTAATCGTTCTGGAAAGTGAAGTTTTACGGCTTGGTTGATTTTTGGATCTTGTTGATCAGTCACGATAAAAATTTTACGCACAAAAGGAGCAAATTTTAAAATGGAAAGCACGCAATACTCTACCTCATTTAAAGAGTGAAAACGCGTTTGAGCAGCTCCTGGATGATTTTCGCTTTGATTTGGATTCAGATAGCTCATACGCTTCTTCCTTAGCACTGGGTCGTCACCATCAACCCAAGCTATTACAATATCAATAAGATTTTTTTCTTTTATTTTCAACCTCGTTTAAACTGGAATAAAGGTAGGCAATTGTATTCGGGATCAAAACGATGAATTTAGAATTGAATTATGATTTCCAAATGTAAAGGAGTTGTATATTTGAGAAAAGAATAATTTAAAAAAATGAAAAAAATCACTCTATTACTCTTACTCGCTTTAAGCCTGATTGTTCAAGCTCAAGACAAATCTCCCAACATCATTTTAATGATTGGCGACGGTATGGGACTTACCCAAATAAGTGCGGGTATGTACGCCAATGGCAATACGACGGCTTTAGAAGAATTTAGCTATGTCGGCTTGTCTAAAACTTATGCGACGGATCAACTGATCACCGATTCCGCTGCCAGCGGCACAGCCATGGCAGCAGGTGTAAAAACCTACAACGGAGTCATCGGAATCGACTCGAAAAATGTTTCTCATCAAAGTATTTTAGAAATTTGCCATGGACTGGGGTATACTTCTGCACTATTGGCTACATCGAGTATTGTCCATGCAACACCAGCCTCTTTTTATGCAAATGTCCCCTCTAGAAGAATGTATGAAGATATAGCATTGCAATTGAGTCAACACCATGTTGATCTTTTTGTGGGTGGAGGAAGAAAGTTTTTTGTAAATAGAGAAGATGGAAAAAATTTAAAAAATGAAATGAGTGCTTATGAATTTGTGAGTGATATTGAAGCTTTTAGAAAAAGCTCTTCTAAAAAAATAGGTTTTTTAACTTACGATGAGGAACCCCCACCTCTTTTAGAAGGAAGAGAACCTTCTTTAGCCGAATTAACAAAAATCAGTTTAGAAAAAATAAGTGCCCTTGGTAAACCGTTCTTTATGATGGTAGAAGGCTCACAAATTGACTGGGGAGGTCACGGCAATAATACCGACTATGTTATCTCTGAATTTAAAGAATTTGACAGTGCTATTCGCAATGCTTTGGAGTTTGCAAAAGCAGATGGCAATACCTTAGTTATAGTAACTGCTGATCACGAAACAGGCGGTATGGCAATCAGTGGTGGTACTCTTAAAAGAGGAAAAATTAAAGCAGAATTCACTACAAAAGGTCACTCCGCAGCCATGGTTCCTGTTTTTAGTTTTGGACCGAGTTCAAAACAATTTTCAGGTATTTATGAAAACACTGCAATTTTCGATAAAATGCTCAGTACTGTAAAAGGAAATTAAACTATTTAGTTCGAGCCTCAGCTACAATTACTTTTTCGAATTTTTTATCATCTTCAAGTACTTCATAAAAGGATCCCATAAAGTCGTACATATTTTGGTATTCTTTTGGATCAGAAAAATCACTCTCAAAAGATGCAACCATGTCCATCAATTCAGATTTTTTAGCCAAAAATTCGGCTCTTACTTGATCAAAATACTGCTGCTCTCTTTTAAATCCTCTATACTTTCTGTCTTGAACTGAATTAATCCCCAAAGTAGTATTAACAGTTGCATAACTGGGATTCACCCAACCTGTCATGTCGAAGTCATAAGGTAGAGGAATAATTTCTTTATCTACATATAATAACTTTCCGTTATGTTGGTACGCAACTGAAAAGTCAGTATTTCCAAGTAAAAATTGGAAAAAGGCATTTTGAACTGAAGTGAGATGTTGCATAGCCATTGGATGAATAAATCGTTCCATGACCTTACCTTCATGGCGTTTGGCAACACGTTTGTCATCCTCAATTAAAAATCCTTGCAACTGAAACTCTTTGATTTTTTTCCCTCTAGGCTCTGTAAACTCGATATTGACTCTTCGAGTTTTAAAATGAAAAGGTGAGATACGCTCATATATCTTATAAGCAATGAATTCCTGAAGAACATTATCGTTTTTCTCACTTTCAATTTTACAAGGAAGTACTAATTTCATGGTTTTGTTCCCGTCAAAAAGTGTTCCTTCATACTGCTTCTTTTTAATCTTCATTTTTACAGGAGGAAAATAACATTCATTTCGACGGAAATTCCCTCTTGCCCTTAAATTTACTTCTATTTCTGCCCATTTACCTTCATTGAGATAGGCCATTGAAGTAATTATAAAAGTTGAGTCATTTGTGTTTTTATTCAAATCTTTATTCGAATACCCTATTTTGATTTCCAAAGGGGTTTGATCTTTGTACAATCGGTCCGATTTAATTTCATTTTGTGCGGAAAGCACTCCTGTAATCAACAAAATGATTACACCTATTGCTTGCTTATTCATATTATAGTTAATAAATTCACTCAAATATAACAAATGTTTTTTTATGTCTAGATATCTTAGTATCATCAATTACAGAACCCTGATTACATTGATTTTATCACTCGTTGTTCCATTGGCAGCTTATCATTTTAGAGTGGTTTACAATATCGATCTAACGCTTATGAGTATCGCAATTATTTTCCCTTTGGTATTTACAATTCGCGGGGCATTCAGGAGAAGGGAAAAAGCTTTAGAACATTTAAGCCTCTTTAGAGCAGGCCTAAAAACGATTGAAAATTTAATTCATTTTTCACAAAAAATCAGTGATGCCGATAAACTCGAAGCTCAAGAAAAAATTCATGCCCTTGACCATGCCCTATACCATCATTTGACCACTAAAGATGAAAGTCCTGTTGAATTTGACAAGGCTTACAATGAGTTCCTTGACTTTATAAAAGCAAAAAGTGAAACAATTAGTGGAGGGACAAGGGAAAAAATATTTCGCTTCCTAAAGGACGTATTAGACAGTGCGGATAATTTGATTGGTATCCATTCTCACAGAACCCCCATCAGCTTAAAAGCCTACTGTTTAATTTTTATCTATATTTTTCCGGTCATTTACACCCCCACCATCATCAATAAAATTGGAATTGACAATCCGAGTTGGCTTACTTTTTTTATTGTCATTCTAAGTGAGTTTATTTTGATTTCTCTCTACAACATTCAAGATCAAATGGAATATCCATTTGACGATGAAGGCTTGGATGATATCAAACTAAAGTTGTTTAGGGTCAAAAGAAAATAATTTTCAAACAGCTCACAAAGTTGTATCTTGTTTTTAGATTGCGTTATTAAATCTAATAATTCGAACTCGTATTTAATTTTTCAACCAAAACCTTTGTTATGAAAAAAATACTTTTAGGGTTAGTACTATTCCTTTCAATTGGATGTAACAACGAATCGCCAGAACAAGAACTTGCAAAGTTAATTGAAGCTTATCAAAATTTTCAAAATGACAAAGACCCCGACTTCCCCTTGGGTGATTATAGCGAAACCAAATTTAAAAAGCGCGCGTCTTTTTGTGATTCACTTCTAAATAAATTAAAAAAAATCAAGCCAAACACCTTCGCTGAAGATGATAAAATATCTTATGAACTGCTAGAATTTGTTCTCTATGAGGCGCTAACTAAATACAATTTCAAAACGCATTGGAATCCGATCTTATCAGATGCTGGATTTCATTCAAGTTTAACCTATCAAGTCAGACCTCTAACCAGTAAAAAAGCAGCTCTAAACTATTTAAATAAATTAAAAGCAATTCCACTCTATATAGAACAACAGTCTGAACTTATTAGAAAGGGACTCAAGGCTGGTATTGGGCAGCCTTTAGTCATTTTCAAAGGTTATGAAACGACTTACGATCAGCACATTACCCCTACAGCAGAGGAAAATTTTTATTACAGTCCTTTTCAAAATCTGCCCAATCCCCTCAGTCAGGAAGAAAAAGATTCGCTTCAAAAAGCAGCAAAACAAGTAGTTTTAGAACAACTTATCCCCAGTTTTAAATCGGTTAAAGCCTTATTTGAAAAAGAGTATTATCCCAATACGCGAAAAGCAATAGGGATTTCTGAAACACCAGAAGGGAAAGCTTATTATCAAAGTAGAATCGATTATTACACTACCCTTGAAATGAGTCCAGAGGAAATTCATCAAAAAGGACTTGATGAAGTTTCGCGAATTAAAAAACAAATGGAGGCAATACTCAAAGAAGTTGAATTTAATGGAAGCGTCCAAGAGTTTATTGCTTTTCTAAGAACCGACCCTCAGTTTTATGCCAAAACTCCTGAAGAGCTTCTCAAACACGCTCGAAATATTGCAAAGAAACTAGACGAACAACTCCCTCGCTTCTTTAAAACACTGCCACGCAAGCCTTACGGAGTTGCTCCAGTTCCAGCTGCTATTGCACCCAAATACACTAGTGGGCGCTATGTCGGTACTTCTCCTGAAAGTACCGAGCCAGGATATTATTGGGTAAATACCTATAACCTTCCCAGTAGGCCTTTATATGCCATTCCCTCGCTCACAGCTCATGAAGCAGTACCTGGACATCACTTACAGGGTGCTTTAAATCAAGAACTCCCTAAAACTATTCCTCAGTTTAGAAGAAATCTATACCTCTCAGCCTATGGTGAGGGCTGGGGACTTTATACAGAATTTCTGGCTAATGAAATGGGGATATACACCACTCCTTATGAGCATTTTGGCAAGTTGACTTACGAAATGTGGAGAGCTTGTAGATTGGTTGTCGATACTGGTATGCATGTATTCCGCTGGTCAAGACAAAGAGCAGTTGATTTTATGGCAGAAAACACAGCCCTCTCTATTCACGAAATCAATACTGAAATAGATCGATACATTTCTTGGCCCGGTCAAGCGCTCGCCTATAAAATTGGAGAACTTAAAATTCGTGAATTGAGAAGTTTGGCAGAAAAAGAATTGGGCAGTCGATTTGATATTCGTGAATTCCACGAAAAAATACTCGAAAAAGGAACCCTTACACTCCCTTTATTGGAGGATCGAATTTTAAGTTATATCAAAAAAACAAAGTCAAATTACTAGTATTTTTCATTATTAAACGACCCAGTTGATTTAAAACCAGCTGTTTCTGTTGAATTTTAACATTTAAAAGTGGAGTGTAAAAATTGTTTTTTTTATATTTATTGGTCAAACCAACACTTAACAAAATGGCACAATTTGAACTTAATGTTAACGGAAAGACTCACGAGCTAAATGTCGACCCCTCTACCCCAATTCTCTGGGTACTTCGTGATCATTTAAAGCTAGTGGGGACTAAATACGGATGTGGTATTGCCCAATGTGGAGCATGTACTGTTCATCTAAATGGTGTTGCCGTTCGTTCGTGTCAACTACCTGTTTCCTCGGTTGGAAACAATCAACTGACTACTATTGAAGGTTTATCTGAAAAAGGAGACCATCCTGTTCAACAAGCATGGTTGGAACACGATGTTCCTCAATGTGGCTATTGCCAGTCAGGACAAATTATGAGTGCCTCTGCACTTTTGGAAGCCAATACCAACCCCTCAGATGAAGAAATTGAATCTGCTATGAATGGAAATATATGCAGATGCGGAACCTACACGCGAATAAAAGCAGCGATTAAAACGGCAGCCAATTCTTAAAACATTATTTATGAAAACTATTAAAACATCAATCGGAAGACGTTCTTTTATAAAAAGAAGTACCCTAGCAGGAGGAGGAATTATGTTGAGCTTTAATTGGCTGGCTTCTTGTGATATGTCACCAAGCCAAGTCAAAGCCCTCCCCAAGGAATGGTTTAAAATCAATGGGTTTTTAAAAATTGGAGAAAATGGCTTAGTTACCATCATGTCTCCTAATCCAGAGATTGGTCAAAATGTAAAAACCTCAATGCCCATGTTGGTTGCAGAGGAATTGGATGTGGACTGGAATGATGTCATCGTTGAACAAGCTCCTCTAAACACTAGTGTTTTCAAACGCCAGCTTGCTGGAGGAAGTCAGTCTATTCGTCAAGGATGGAACAGTTTAAGAATGGCTGGCGCCACAGCTCGTACGATGCTTGTAAAAGCAGCAGCTCAAACTTGGGGTGTAGATGCAAGTGAAATAACAACCTCAAACGGGCAGCTGATACACCAAGCGTCTGGAAGCAAATCAGGATTTGGACCTATGGCGTCTTTAGCGGCAGAAATGGAAGTGCCTGAAGAAGTGCAACTCAAAGACATTTCTGATTTTAAAATCATTGGAAGCTCCAGAAAAAATGTGGATGGAACTAAGATAGTGACCGGTCAACCACTTTATGGTTTGGACTACTCCACTGACAATATGCTCATTGCAATGCTCGTACACCCTCCCGCTTTTGGTATGCAACTTAAGTCAATTGATGAAAGTGATGCAGCTAATATGCCGGGTATCAAAAAAGTATTTACCATGAAAACCCATCTCGAAGACTACAGTCTTGGTGCTTTTGACAACGATGCCTTTAATGAAGTAGCGGTTGTGGTTGGAGACTCTACTTGGGAAGTAATGAAAGCCAAAGAGGCTTTAAAAGTAGAGTGGGAAATGGCTCCTGCCAAAAAGGAGGACCTCAATATGTTTGGACGAACAAGAACAATTGAAACTCCTGCAGGGCTTGAGAGTAGCGAAGACCACAGATTGGTTTTTGAAAAAATGGCCAACAAAAAGGGGAAAGTTGTTCGCAAAGACGGAACCCCAGAAATAATGTTTAGTAAAGCTGCAAAAATCATTGAAAGGACATATACCTGTCCATTTTTAGCTCACAATACTATGGAGCCCATGAATTTTTATGCGGATGTTACTTCTGAACGCGCTAATTTAGCAGGTCCAATTCAGACACCTGAATTTATGGAGGGCAGTATTTCCAAGCGTTTAGGAATGGATAAAGAAAAAATCGATATCCAAATGACCCGTATGGGTGGTGGCTTTGGAAGACGACTTTATGGTCATTTTATGACTGAGGCTGCAGTGATTTCCAAAGAAATGGGACAGCCTGTAAAATTGATCTACAGCCGAGAGGATGATATGACACAAGGTACCTACAGACCTGCTTATCAAGCAATCTACAGAGCAGCCCTAGATAAGGATGATAAGCTTATTGCTTTTCATGTTAAAACTGGAGGTATCCCTGAAAGTCCTTTGGCAGCAAATCGCTTTCCAGCTGGTGCCATTGATCATTATCTAGCAGAGGAATGGGAAGAAAAAACAAATATTACTGTTGGAGCCTTTAGAGCACCACGATCAAACTTTATTGCAGGGGCAGAACAGTCGTTTCTGGATGAAGTTGCGGAAGCTATGGGTAAAGATCCCATCGACTTTAGACTGGAACTGCTTAAAAAAGCTGAAGACAATCCTGTTGGAGAAAACAATGATTATGAAGCCTCTCGTTATGCAGGAGTTCTAAAATTAGTGAAAGAAAAATCAAATTGGTCAGGAGCTGATTCTGATATCCACCGAGGAACTGCTGCTTACTACTGCCACAATTCCTATGTTGCCAATGTGTTGGATTTGGAGATGCAAAACGGAAATCCAGTGGTCAAAAAAGTCTATTGTGCCATTGACTGTGGAATAGTGGTCAATCCAGATGCTGCTGTCAACCTTGCGGAAGGAGGAGTCGTTGATGGAATCGGTCATGCAATGTACAGTGCCCTAACTTTTAAAGATGGGGCTCCTGAACAAAGTAATTTTGATAAATACCGACTCATTCGTCACAGTGAAGCTCCAAAAGAGATTGAAGTGCATTTTGTAGACAATCAAATAGATCCTACCGGTCTCGGCGAGCCTCCATTCCCCCCAATCATGGGAGCAATGGCAAATGCAATTTATAAAGCAACTGGTGTACGTCGATACAATCAACCTTTTATTACAGACAAACCACTAACAGGATAAACAAGGCTTATCCTCATGAATATTGATGACAGGAATTTACTTTAATTGAGGTAAATTCCTGTCTTATTTTTTTAAACCATGAAATCAGTAGAAGAAGCACTTGCTTTAGTTTTAGATCACAGTTTTTCATTAAAAGAAACTGAACTACTCCCATTAGAACAGTGTTTGAATAAATGCCTAGCAAAAGCAGTACAATCACCTATTGACTTACCCAGCTATAGACAATCTTCTATGGATGGCTATGCAATGTCTTTAGGCGACAGCCATACCTATACCCTTGTGGGTGAAATTAAGGCAGGCGATTCAGCAAATCCAAAGCTAAATCCAGGTGAATGCGTGCGTATTTTTACTGGAGCAGTAGTGCCTGATACTGCATATGCAGTTGTTATGCAGGAAAAAACTGTTGCCAAAGGAACGATAGTTGAGGTTAGGGCCTCCATAAATAAAGGCCAAAACATAAGAGCTGTAGGTTCTCAAGTTCAAAAAGGAGACTTACCCTTAGAAAAGGGACAGATTCTCCAAGCGTCTGGTTTGGCTTTTTTACAAAGCTTAGGAATACGTGAGCTTGAAGTCATTCGAACTCCTAAAGTAACACTTATCCTAACTGGTAATGAACTGATTTCACCCTCTGAAAAGCTTAGTAGAGGAAAAATATACGAAAGTAACAGTGTGTTACTCAAAGCCGCTTTGCAACAGCAAGGAATAACACCCAATTTAGTTTCCTTTTCTGAGGATACTTTAGAAGCAACTGTCCACAGTTTAAAAGAGGCCTTTTTTACTTCAGACCTCGTCTTAGTTTCTGGTGGAATTTCAGTAGGGGATTACGATTTTGTCAAAAAAGCTTTAGCACTTCTAGAAGTTGAAGAACTCTTTTACAAGGTCAGACAACGCCCTGGAAAACCTTTATTTTTTGGAAAAAAAGAAAAAAGTTTCGTTTTTGCACTTCCTGGGAATCCCGCATCTACCTTGAGTTGCTTTTATGTTTACGTACTTCCACTTCTAGCCAGGTTAAAAGGGAGTCAAAGTGAAGGACTTGTCAGGGTTGCTATACCACTTGCCCACGATTTTAGTTCAGAGGAACCAAGAGCTTTATTTTTAAAAGCAAGTGTGACTGATAAATCAGTGATTATTTTAGATCGGCAACACTCTTCGATGCTTGTGAGCTTTGCAAAAGCCAATGCTTTAGTTTATATACCCGAAAACGGAGCCTCGCTAAAAAAAGGAGCACTGGTAGAAGTCTTACTTTTACCCAATACCGTATTGACTTAAAGTACTACTATGGCCATCGAATCCTATTTATTTTATGCTCTTATCCCAATAGTTGCCTTTCTGTATTCAAGTGTAGGCCACGGTGGAGCAAGTGGATATTTGGCTTTAATGGCTGTATTTTCCTTTCCTAGCGATATGATGAAACAAACTGCTTTATTGCTTAATTTATTTGTTGCTGGAATTGCGTTTTACCAATACTATAAAGGAGGGTACTTCAACAGGAGCTTGTTTTTATTTTTTGCATTAGGTTCAGTACCTGCCGCATTTCTTGGTGGGCTTTGGTCTCTCGACCCCTGGTTGTATAAAAAAATATTGGGATTCATTTTATTTTTTGCCATTGCAAGGATGCTTTTTAAAAAAGAATCTACTCAACAGAAAAACAAACAAGTCGCCGCACCTATCGGCTTGATAATCGGTATTGTAATCGGACTTTTTTCAGGCTTAATAGGAATTGGAGGAGGAATTATACTCACACCAGTCATCTTATTATTTCACTGGGGCACTATGAAAGAAGCTGCGGCTGTATCTGCCTTGTTTATTTGGGTCAATTCTGCATCAGGGCTATTCGGTCAATTAAGCAGTGGTGTTAATCTTACAACAAATGCCTTTGTGCTCGTTGGACTGGCTTTGGTTGGAGGAATTTTTGGAAGCTATTACGGCAGTCAGCGTTGGAATAACAGGCGTCTTGAATATTTTTTAGCCTTGGTATTGACCTCAGCAGGAATTAAGCTTATCTTGTTTTGATATGATAATCAAGGTTCGATATTTTGGGCAATTACAAGAAGTGACTGGTAAAAGTGAAGAACACTTTGAGTTAACTCTTGACACTACAGCCAGCTTGAGGAGGTTTTTAAAAACACTTTATCCTAAATTGGGAACTATGAACTTTAAGATCGCTCAAGACAACAAAATCACCTCCGATTCAAGTCCTTTAAAAGGACAACTAATCGATTTACTCCCCCCATTTTCTGGCGGATAATTATGGAAATACGGTATCAAAGACATATACAGCTCAAAGAGATCGGGATTGAAGGTCAAAAAAAAATAAGAAATTCTAAAGTACTAGTGGTAGGAGCTGGTGGCTTGGGGTGTCCAGCCATGCAATACTTAACTGCTTCAGGTATTGGTACTCTCGGAATAATAGACCCTGATGTGGTTACACTTACCAACCTACAACGTCAAATTCTCTTTAAAGAAAAAGACCTGGGCAGAAACAAAGCTCAAAGTGCAAAAAAGCACTTGCAAAAATTAAATACGGAAGTAACTATTCAAGCATTTCCATTTGCCTTAACCCATGAAAATGCAGCTGAAATTATTGGTGAATTTGACCTGGTAATCGATGGAACAGATAACTTCTACACCCGCTATTTAATCAGCGATCAGTGTGTTTTACTAAACAAGGTCATGATCTATGGAGCCCTATTCAAATTCGAAGGTCAGGTCGCAGTATTTAATTATAAGAATGGTCCTACTTACCGCTGTCTTTTTCCTTTACCTCCCAAAATCGGTGAAATTCCAAACTGTAGTGAAATAGGTGTTCTAGGAGTTGTACCGGGGATTATTGGGGTGTACCAGGCTACAGAAGCACTAAAAGTCATATTGGAATTAGGAGGTATTTTAAGTGGTAAGCTACTGACCGTAAATCTCTTGACTCACCGAAATACTGTTCTAGATTTTGATAAAAACCAGCAAGAAATTGATAAAATCAAAAAGCAAGGAAAGCCAATTCCAATCGAAAATCAAGACTGTTTCTTGGATTTTGAAGTATCTTTAACTCAGCTTTCCTCAAAGGAAAAAATTAAGTGGATTGACGTTCGAGAAGAAGATGAATTGCCTCGTGTAACTCATTTAAATCCGATAAATCATTCGACCGCTTTAGATACCCTGCTTGAAAGCAATAAAAAAATAGTCGCCTTTTGTCAAACAGGTATGAGAAGTAAAATTTTTGTGCAAAAACTAAAAAACAAAGGAATTGAAAACTGTTTTAGCCTTAAAGAAGGTGCAGCGGAACTTAAAAAATGGAATCAAAAAAGTCAGGTGTAAATGAAAGAAAAAATAAAAAACATCTTTGTTGAAGGAGCTATTTCTCCTACAAAAATTGCTGAATCTATAGCGCACCATCAATCCAAAACAAAGATAGGTGCCCATGCTATTTTTTTAGGTCAAGTAAGAGCGGATCTAATTGATGGAAAAACAGTCAGTGCAATTGAATATACGGCTCAAACTGAAATAGCAAATCAGATTTGTCATGAAATTCGCGAGGCGGCTTTTTCCAAATACGAGCTCAGCTGCATGCATATTTATCACAGTCATGGACAGGTTAAAGCGGGAGAGATTTGCTTTTTTGTTTTTGTTTCCAGTGCCCATCGTGACCCCGTTTTTAATAGTTTAAGCAAATTAGTCAATGATATTAAAGCCAAACTCCCCATATTTGGAAAAGAACTATTTGAAGATCAAACTCACCAATGGAAGGTTAATCAATAGATATGGTTGATATTACACATAAAAAAAATACCCTTCGCATAGCAACCGCTGAAGCGCTACTCAAAGTTAGTAAGATAGCAACCATTGAAGCTATTGAAAACAATAGAGTACCTAAAGGTGACGTCTTTGAAATGAGTCGAGCAGCTGGATTGTTGGGAGTAAAAAAAACACCAGAATTACTACCAGATTGTCATCCATTACCAATCGAATTCGCTGGTTTTGAATTTGCAATCAATGGCTTGGAAATCAAGATTTCATGCACCCTAAAGACGATATATAAGACAGGCGTTGAAGTAGAAGCCATGCACGGTGCCAGTATTGTTGCTCTAAACATGTATGATATGCTCAAGCCCCTGGACAAAGGTGTTGAAATTGGCTCCATTAGGCTGATTTCAAAAAAAGGGGGTAAAAGTGATAGACATGCTGTAAAAGCAAAAATCAATAGTGCTGTAATTGTATGTTCAGACACCATTTCCAGAGGAGAAAAGGAAGACGTTGCGGGTAAACAAGTCATCAAAGCGTTAGAAAATTGGAATGTCAAAGTGGATGATTACACTGTAATCCCGGATGATATTGACAAAATTCAAGCTCAACTCAAATCCTTTACCGCTGCGAAGACCTCCTTAATTCTTTTTATAGGAGGGACAGGTCTTTCGCCTAGAGACCAAACTCCAGAAGCCATCAGTCCCTTTTTGGAAAAAAGAATTCCTGGAATGGAAGAAGCAATCAGAAAATACGGTCAAGACCGTACTTCTTATGCTGCTTTATCTAGGAGCCTTGTGGGAATGAAAGGAGACAGTTTGATCATGGCATTACCTGGTTCAACTAAAGGTGCAGTAGAATCATTACATGCTATATTCCCTGAAGCTTTACACCTTTTTGACATAATCAAAGGAGCACAACACAAAGCATGAATACACCATCCTCTCCTTTAACAGATTCTTTCGGTAGAAAGCATAACTATCTCAGAATTTCCCTCACAGAACGATGCAATCTGCGCTGTTCTTACTGTATGCCAGTTGACGGCGTAAAACTCAGTCCTGCAGAGCATCTTATGAATGCGGATGAAATTTTTAGCATTGCGCAAAGCTTTGTAAAATTCGGTGTTACCAAAATTCGCCTGACAGGTGGTGAACCTTTGATAAGAAAAGACTTTCCTAAAATCCTTCAGACTCTATCTACTTTGGGTGTAGAACTTTCCATTACAAGTAATGCCGTTTCTATTGACCGACATATTGAGCTTTTAAAAAAGACGGGGGTTAAAACCGTAAACATCAGTTTGGATACTTTAAGTGCTGAGAGGTTTCACGATATTACTTTTAGAAACTATTTTGATAAGGTTTATCAAAACATCTTAAAACTGATCGATGAGGGTTTTAAAGTAAAAATTAACGCCGTTCTGATGCGCGGGGTAAATGATGATGAAATTTTAGATTTTATTGCTTTTACTAAAAACCATGCTGTCGGTTTTCGATTTATTGAGTTTATGCCTTTTGATGGAAACCAATGGATGCGTGAAAAAACCGTTTCTTATCAAGAAATCATGGAGCAAATCAAGACCGCTTATTCCAAAGATGAAATCATTCGTCTTCAGGATGCTCCTAACGATACAGCAAAAAATTACACCATAAAGGGACATCGGGGGACCTTTGCAATTATCAGCACAGTGACTAACCCTTTTTGTGATCAATGCAATCGGATTCGACTTACAGCAAATGGCCAACTAAAAAATTGTCTTTTCTCTCAAAAGGAAAATGACTTACTTACTGCCCTGAGAAATCAGGAGGATATTGAACCCATTATCCGTAAGAACATCTCTTCAAAATTTGCCGTGCGATCCGGTATGGAGGGCCCTGAATTTGAGGATCCTAAAAAACACCAACAAAACAGAAGCATGATTACTATTGGGGGCTAAATGCTTTGTATAGTTTTTGATATGCTTCTGGAGTATCCATATCCACTAATGTTTTCCCAGCAGGAATAGTATGCACGTATTTTCTGTGTTTTTTTAAAATGACTTTGGCTCCCTCTTCACCACTCAAGGATTGAATTTGATCGAGATAGTAAGCATCGTATAAAACAGGGACACCTACCCAAGCTGAATCTGACTCTGAGGCTATAATTTGTTTTTTTCCACTTTCAAATACGGCTCTCATTTTTTGAAAATGAGAGCCCTTCACTAAAGGTTGATCAATCAGTGATATAAGAACTCCTTCAACGGAGGAATGTACCTTTAGCAACTGCTGCACAGCAAATGCTAAAGAATTTCCCATTCCTTTATCCCAGCCATCAAATCGAAAGAGTTCGATGTCGTATTGTTCCAACTGAGGAGCTATCCGTTCAGCATAGGCTCCTAGCACCACATAAAGTTTATCAGTTGTATACAAAATTGTCTCTACTTGATGTTGAATAAGAAGCTTATCTGCCCACTTCAAAAGCTGCTTGGGCTGACCCATTCTTTTTGATGTTCCAGCAGCTAAGAGTATATGAGGAATTTTAGTCATGAATAGTACCAGACTTTTCCTTGAGTTGAACGGGCTGCTGATTACGTATCACGCTTAAAATTTCAGCCAAAATAGAAACAGTAATTTCTTCCGCACTTTCAGCACCTATATTGATTCCTGCTGGTCCATGAAGCCTTTCTAAAAATTCAATCGATAGTTCTGGATTAAAATCCAAAGCTTTCTCCAATACGCGCTCTCTTCTGTGTTTGGGACCTAAAATTCCAAAATAGGCAGGCTTTGTTTTAGCGAGCGCTAATAAATATTGTACGTCTTTATTAAAACTGTGAGTCATTAACATCACAGCTGTTTGCGCGTCTATGCCACTTAGGTCAAGTGCTTTAAAAGTAGGCGTAATAAACCGATGTGCTCCTTTAAAAAAAGCCTTGGTTTTCTCCTCATCAGCTGCAGCTACCACAATCACTTGCCATCCCAAATCACTCGCAGCCTTACACAGCCTAACGGTATCGTGCTCAGCACCAAATAGATACAATTGAAACAAAGGATTGAATGTTTGTTTAAAGCAGTTATTTCCCTCCAAAGGAGAAAATTTCTCCCTTAAAGAATAGCGTTCCTCATTAAAAATAAATTGGGTGCCAAAGGCTGAGTCGGAACCTTCCTCCATGGCAAAAAAGGATTCACTTTGAAAAGTTACTCGCTGGTTGAATACCTTTTCAAATTTAGCTTTTAAATCCTCTGTAAGCCGTATAGGTTCAATAAGGATATGAATAATACCCTCACAACCCAATCGAAATCTTCCATCATAAGTCATTACTTTTGGAACTGAAGTTTCAAAAACTGACTGGGCTTGACGTTGAACTTCTTTTTCTACACATCCACCACTTACTGCACCAAAAGTTTTTCCGTTTTCTTGAATTAGCATGCGTACCCCTGGTCTTCGGTAAGAAGATCCATCTAATGCAACCACTGTAGCCAAAACAGATTTGACTCCTAGCTGTTGGGCCTTCCAAATCAAGTCGAGAAGATTTTTTATTTCGTGGGTCATCTATTCCTAATTCTAGTTAAATATATTGATTTTATTAAATCAAACTTTGTTTAAGTCTTTGGTTGATGAAATCAATAGTCTACATCATCAGTAGGCAGTTTTGGTAAAATAAAATCTCCAAATTCAATTATTGATTGAAGTCTAGGGGTTAATTCTACTTCTTCAATCAAATTTCTATTTGATTGAAAAACAAAAACCTGCTCTATGGAAGGAAATTTTTGAATGGATGAAAGTTCAGAACCTTTAAGTGCAGTTTCAACCATGTAGAGCTTTTTTAAATTTTTTAATTTACTCAATGAACCAATCCCGTATCCTGTTATCTCAGTATGGTTTAATTTGATCTGAACCAAGTTGGGAAACTTTGTTAATGCAATAAAAACAGAGTCATTAACAGAACTATAACTCAAGTCAATACTGACCAATTGCTCCTTAATACCCTCTAAATTTTGCAGCTGTTGAACACTGAATTTTGGTGCATTGAGTGTGCTTAGTGTTAAAAGGTTTGATTCTCGTTTTACAGGGGAAACAATAATGCCTTTTGACTCTAAGATTTTGATTGTCTCAGGGTCTGGAGCATCAAGTTCAAGCTCTGGGTAAAAACGCTCCTCTTCTTTAAAAAGAAAAGGCTCAATGAGGTTGCGTTCTATACCAATTTGCCCAAGTGTTTGTTGCTCTGGAGCCCCGACTTCTATCCAATAGCTCATCAGCTTAATCTCGGCTTTAGTAAGTTGTTTTTTAGACTTAGGGGGCATGTGTTTTTTTTGCTCAAGGGGAAGGTGTATCCTCACAAACAGCTCACTCAATTCTGGATTGTCATAATTGACAATGGGTCCATTTTTACCTCCTTTTTGAAAGGCCGCATAGGTATGCATTTGCAAGCCTCCTTTGGTTATTTTTGTATTGTGACAACTCACGCATTTTTTCGAAAGTATTGGAGCTATTATTCCACTGTAAATGGGCTGTTCTCGATAGTTTTTTTCATTTAAAGAAAATTCGTTTTCCTCCTTTTCAATCCCTAAAACAGTTGATGAGAGTTCTTTCAAAGGCTCTGTTAAATGATCCTCCCCATGAGTAATATTGCCTCCCAAATGACCTGTAATAACGATACTCAGCAAGAGTCCAAGTGAAAAGAAAAGCCGAGGAAGCTGATTTAAAATTGTGCCCCCTTTTAGGAAAACATAAAACCCAATCGACAGCAGTAGTGTTATCAAACCTAGGTAAAAATGAGCTTGAATCGTTTCCCATAAATAGCCCTCTTGGAGGTACTGAAAATAGCCTGTCGCAATGGAAAATAATCCGCTTATAATTACCCATAGCATGATGAATCTGAGGACTTTTTCGGCTTCTTTAAATTTATTTCTGCTGAATTCTAAAAGCAAGGCAAGCAATATAAAACCTATAGGCAAGTGAACCATCAAAGGATGAAACCGACCGATAAATGTTAAAAAGCTATCCATACAATTAATTGCTAATATTCATTTGTTCTTTAATTGCTTTCATAATAAAGACATTCGCCTCCCATTGGTTGCTTAAAGGCTTTTGAGTAAAAGGAGCTGTAGGAAGATAGTTGGGAGGGCCAAATTCAGTTGTAATGGTCATAGGCTTTCCTTTTTTCCAGTGACTCAATATGATAGATTCCCAAATTGACAAATGTCGATTTAAAGCTTTGTCCCACTCTGGAGCTTTAGGGTTGTTGACCTGAGGACCCTCTTCAAAACCAACACGAGCGTGAACATGATCAGTCCGTTCCATCACCTCATCTAAAAGTTGTTGTTGCTGTGCTAACAAAGATTCATGAACTACCATCCAATGACTAATATCTAAGGTCAACCGAAAAGCGGAATCCGAATTTAAATAACGTTTTGTTTCGGGTAGAGCGTAACTAAACCTCCCCCTATGAGTCTCATGATGAATTGGAATATTGTATTTATTACTCAAGTCATTCGCCAACTTAAGAAATTTCATATTTTGTTCAAATGAAAAAAAGTCACTTCCTGTATGGGAATTAATCGCATATGGCTTTTGTACAATTACTTTTTTTAAATCATTCTCGTAAGCCAGCAAACTCTCTTTAAAGGAAAGACTTTTGTTTGTCCCACATAAATAAATGACTTTCAATTGATGTTTTTTTAATCCCTTTGAAACCTCTTGCTGTACCCTCGCATTTTTTGGAAGCCAGACTTCAACTCCATCATATCCTGAAGATTTCGTTTTTAAAAAAAAGGCTTCCCAAGAACCTTCAAAACCCCAATTGGTTTGAAAAAATAACAGTTCATTTTGTGTCCATACTGACTGAGTAAACAAGAGCATCAAAATCAACATCTTCGAAAAGTACTTCATCTTTTCTTTTTGATTTAGGATAAGATTTCATGGATTACGCGACCTTCTACATCTGTAAGTCGGAAAGGACGCCCCTGAAAGTCAAAAGTAAATTGTTCATGGTCAAAACCAAGTAAGTGCAATATAGTCGCTTGAATATCGTGAACAGAAACCCTTCCACTCACTCCTCTAAAACCAATTTCATCTGTTGCGCCATGTACATATCCTTTTTTAACCCCGCCACCGGCCATCCACATGGTAAATGCCTCTCCTTGGTGATCTCTTCCAATTAGTGAATTTTGGATTCCAGCACGGTTTTCCCACATAGGAGTTCTTCCAAATTCTCCTCCCCATACCACTAGGGTATCTTCCAATAATCCCCTTTGTTTTAAATCGAGTAATAAAGCAGCAACAGGTCTGTCCATGTCTCTGCATTTGTTTAAAAACCCTTTGCTCAATGCTTCAGATTCACTTGCCCCATGCGAATCCCATCCCCAGTCGTATAGCTGTACAAATCGGACTCCTTTTTCAACCATTTTCCTCGCCAAGAGGCAGTTATTTGCAAAAGACTCTTTACCCGGTTTGACCCCATACATTTCTTTAATATATTCAGGTTCGTCGTCAATATTCATAACCTCTGGCACGGAGACTTGCATTCTGTATGCCATTTCGTACTGACTTATTCGAGTCAATACCTCAGGGTCTTTAAACTTTTGAAATTCTTTGTAATTTATTTCATTGATGGATTGAATTACTTTCCTTTTCAGGTCTCTGGAAATACCTTTCGGATCTTTGAGATAAAGAACGGGGTCCCCTTTAGACCTGCAGTGAACTCCTTGATATATTGATGGTAAAAATCCATTACCCCAAAGGCTTTTTCCTGCATCGGGAGTTCCACCAGAAGTTAAAACTACAAAACCAGGAAGGTTGTTGTTCTCTGACCCCAACCCATAGGTTATCCAAGAGCCCAAGGAGGGTCTCCCAAATCGTGCACTACCAGTAAACATTAATAGTTGGGCTGGTCCATGGTTAAATTGATCTGTGTGAACTGCTTTTAAAAAGGAAACTTCATCAACTACATTTTTAAAATGAGGCAAATGATTCGACACCCAATTTCCTGAATCACCTGCTTTTTTAAAGGTAGCTTGGGGGCCTAGCATATTGGGAACACCTTCAATAAAAGCAAACTCCTTCCCCTCTATTAAAGAAGCTGGGCACGGTTTGTTGTGCAACTTTGCCAACTCGGGTTTGTAATCAAACAGTTCCAACTGGGAGGGAGCACCAACCATGTGTAAATAAATCACACTCTTTACTTTAGGAGATAAGGGTGGTGCGAGTGGAGCCATCGGATTTAGTGCCCTACTTGCACTATAGTCGTATGCTTTTTTTTGATCAAAAGAACAAGAATTCAATAAACTCCCAAGGGCTATTCCTCCAAGCCCAAGCGTACAATCTTTTAAAAAATGACGCCTGCTATTCAATCTGGCTTCAAACTCTTTATTCTCTGCTAAAAGTCTCTTTAAATTATCCATGGGTCAAAAATTCATCTAAGTTCATAATCGCATTCCCTACCACAGCCAGAGCTGCTAATTTTTGATCGACTTCACTTTCTTGGTTAAAGAAGTCTTGCAATTTTTCTGGGGTCTGATCAAAATCCTGATAGGCTTCATCAAAAAGTCTTTCCAGCAAGTCTAGAATTTGATCATCAATTTCTTGATATACTGCTGTCTTGTACATTTTTTTTATGGCTTGACGTTTGGGTAAATCTGAGTTTAAATTGGCGAGGTTCAACGCCGCTTCGAGAAATACTGGGTCGTTTAAAGTTACTAATGCTTGTAATGGAGTATTACTCGGCGATCTTCTAACCAAGCACACTTCCCTGCTTCCTGCATCAAAAGAAATTAAAGAAGGATAGGGACTGGTTCTTTTGAGGTAGGTATAAATCGCCCTGCGGTAGCGGTCTTCTCCCTTGCTTTCTTTCCATAAATTTCCGAGGTAGGCATGCTCCCAAATTCCATCAGGTTGCGGAGGCATGACACCAGGACCGTATTTTTTATCGCTTAATAAATTTGATACAAATAGTGCTTGATCTCTTATTTCTTCTGCACTCAAACGCAATTTAGGTCCTCGTGCATAAAATAAATTTTCAGGGTCTAAAGCGTATTTTGTTTCTTCTATGGTCGAACTTTGTCTGTAAGTAGCAGACATCAAAATCATTTTGATCAATCCTTTAAGACTCCAATCTTGTCCGCTGACAAAATCAGCTGCCAACCAGTCCAAAAGTGCAGGATGAGTGGGTGGTTCAGATTGAGTACCCAAATCCTCTAATGTCAATACCAATCCTTTCCCAAAAATCTGATACCATACTCTGTTAACCAATGTTCTTGCAGTTAAGGGGTTTTCCTCACTGACCAACCATTTGGCGAGCCCAAGTCGATTGTTTTCCAATTCTTTATCCCATGGATTCAAAGTTTGGGGAACAGCAGGAGAAACCTCTTCCTTTTTACTTAACCAACTCCCTCGGTCAAATAAATGTGTTTTCCTTTTCATAAAGTCTTTATTTTCAACCATGATGGGAGTGAGGTGTTCTGGATTATTCAATACAGTACGAATATCCCTTTCAATCCTGTAGAAACCCTGCTTTGCTTTTCCTGAGAGTTCAGGAGTAAAAGAAAACCAATGAAGGGAAACAGCGATATCGTTGTAACGGTAGCCATTTTTTGTGTCTGTTGTCAGTTTTGGGTTTCGAGCTTCTATATACAAATCAAAAGGTTCTTGGGTATCTTTAATCTTAAGTTTGGCGTATTGATTTTTTGAATTGTGGAATTGAGGATTCCCCTCTTCATTCAACTGTATACTCCCCAATAAAGGACCTTTTGGGCTATTTTTACGGAAAGTTAAAACTGTCTTATGCTTCGTAGGGCTGTATTTAAAATACATGTTTTGATTTCCATTCGTACTGACATTTTTATAAACAGCCTGTCCTTTATTTCGCATAGAAAGGGTTACACCTGAAACATAGGCATTGTCAGAATTCAAGACCACTGAATTATGCGCTTGATATTTTGGCTCTAAAAATTGGAAAAAATCGTTGTAAAAATCATGTGTTTTTTGATCTCCATATTTCAAAATCCACGCCAATATATTTTCAATTCGCTCATTGTTTTCATCGCTGTAGGATCTTAGATTAGGGGCTTCATCCATCAGGTCCTCATCTCTTGTATTATTAAAAAAAGACATTAGTTGATAATACTCCTTTTGGACAAAAGGATCATAGGGGTGGTCGTGACACTGAACACAACTCATAGTAGTGCTTTGAAACACGTCAAAGGTGGTATTAACCCGATCAATTACAGCAGCTGTTCGGTATTCTTCATCAGAAGTTCCCCCTTCATCATTGTTCATCGTATTCCTGTGGAATGCAGTTGCTAACAACTGATCGTAGCTAGGATTAGGAAGCAGGTCTCCTGCAATTTGCTGAATGGTGAATTCATCAAACTTTAAATCTTTATTCAGGGCTTTAATGACCCAATCACGGTATTGCCAAATGGTTCTTCCACGATCCGCTTCATATCCTTTGGTGTCTGAATAACGAGCTAAATCTAACCACCAACTTGCCCACTTTTCTCCAAAACTAGACTGAGCCAGGAGGCTGTCTAAATAGTTTTCATAAGTAATTTCTTTTTGGATATAAGCATCAAAGAGAGATTGCCTGGGAGGAAGCCCAGTAACATCAAAAGCCAGTCTGCGAGCAAGCACATCTGTCTTTGCCTCCTCGTTTGGCTCTACCTTTAAATCTTCCATTCTGGCTGCGATAAAAAAGTCTATAGGTGTTTGTAGAAAATTGGCTTTTTTAAATCGGGAGTCCACCTGAGGAAGTTCATCTTTTTTCGGTGAAACATAGGCCCAGTGTGTACCCCACTTTGCCCCCTGATCTATCCATTTTGTAAAAAGCTCTATTTCTTCCTTACTTAAGGCAGGCTTTTCGTAAGGCATGCGCAATTCCAAATCCGTCTCATGTAAGCGCTGAATCATCCTGCTTTTTTTAGAGTTCCCAGGAATGATAGCAGGTGTTCCTTCCTTAGTATTTCCTAAGGCATCTTTTTCAAACAAAAAACTAAAGCCTGCATTCTTTTTTACACCGCCGTGACAGCTGATACACTTTTCATTAATTATAGGTTTAATTTGAGTATTAAAGTCTATTTGAGTGGATCGTTGGCAAGCACCAAAAAAAAGAAGACATATAAAACAGACTCCTACAATAGCGAAATTAACCAGTCGAATCATTTTAGAACTTATTTATTGAATTCTAATTCTTTGTTTTTATTCATTTGTTAAAATACTAATTTAAAATGATTTAGTATAGATTAGAGTTCTCTGACTAAAGACTTGGGAAATAGTATTTTTGTAAAAAAATAAGCTGGGAAATAAAAAAACCCCAACTACTGTTGAGGTTTTAAGAGTGCGGGTGAAGGGACTCGAACCCCCACGCCGTGAAGCACTAGATCCTAAATCTAGCGTGTCTACCAATTTCACCACACCCGCTTAAGGAGGACAAATATAATTAAGTTTTCCTATTAATTTTCTACTTCTAAAAAAAATACATTAGTTAGCTTTGTGGCTATTCAACGAACGATTATGATGTCACTTTCAAACGACCAAAAACGCTACTTAGAGGAATGGATGGATTTTTTAAAAATACCATCAGTAAGTGCAGATCCTGCATTTGACCAAGAGGTCGCTAATGCCGCTGAATGGGTAAAAAATGCACTTGATAAAGTGGGCTGTGCCAATACAGAAATTATTCCTACCCAAGGACATCCTATAGTGTATGGCGAACAACATCTTGATCCTAAGCTCCCAACTGTTTTGGTTTACGGTCATTATGATGTACAGCCCCCAGACCCACTTGAATTATGGGACAGCCCACCATTTGAGCCGGTGATTAAGAACACTTCCATACACCCTGATGGTGCAGTTTTTGCCAGAGGAGCCTGTGATGATAAAGGACAACTATTTATGCATATTAAGGCTTTTGAAATAATGAAAAAAGAAGGCTTACTCGGCTGTAATATCAAATTTATGATTGAAGGAGAGGAGGAAGTTGGAAGCGACCATCTAGAAGAGTTTGTTAAAAACAATAAATCAAAATTAGAATGCGATGTGATTTTGATTTCCGATACAGGAATGATTTCAAAAGAACAACCCTCTATCTCAACAGGTCTTAGAGGTTTGAGTTATATGGAAGTTACAGTAACTGGGCCCAACCGCGACTTACATTCTGGGTTATACGGAGGAGCTGTTGCCAATCCAATCAATGTGCTATGTGAAATGATTACTAAACTACACGATGATCAAAAACGAGTGACCATCCCTGGGTATTATGACAGGGTTGATGAACTTTCAAAAACCGAAAGAGAGGAAATGGCCAAAGCGCCTTTTGATTTAGCTGAATTTAAGGGATCTATAGGAATCAACGAAGTCTCAGGTGAAGCTGGCTACTCCAATGAAGAACGCAGAACAATTCGACCAACTTTAGATGTCAATGGGATTTGGGGAGGCTATATTGGTGAAGGGGCTAAAACAGTTATCCCGAGTAAAGCACATGCAAAAATTTCTATGCGTTTGGTGCCTGATCAAGACTGGAATGAAATCAGTGAATTATTCACAACCCATTTTCAATCACTCGCACCTGAGGGTGTGACAGTTGAAATTGAAACGCATCATGGAGGGTATGCCTATGTTACCCCAACGGACAACCTAGCTTACAAGGCGGCGCACCAAGCTTATTTGGATACTTTTGGTATCGCACCCATACCAAGTCGTGGAGGGGGAAGTATTCCTATAGTACCCATGTTTGAAAATGAATTAGGAGTAAAATCAATTTTGATGGGGTTTGGTTTAGACTCTGATGCCATTCATTCCCCAAACGAACATTACGGGCTCTTTAATTTTTTTATGGGTATTGAAACTATACCAAAATTTTACGAGCACTACATCAGACTTCAAAAAGAATCAGTCTAAACCATAAAGAGATCAGCTGCCAATCCATCAGTCAAAAATTTGGCGCTTTTAAATATTTTTAAGTGATCGCCATCCCAGTAAAAATGCTGTCCTTCTAAGTGTCTTGCGGCTTGTTCTTCGAGATACATCGCATAGCGCAGACCAAATGTTGATTTGACAAATTCCAGAGAAATTCCTTCGATAGTTCTTAAACCAGTCATCAAATATTCATTGTATCTGTCTTTTACAGTAAGTTCCTCCTGTTCTAAAGCGGGCTTACCCCCTTCAATCGCTTTGAGATATAACTGATTATTGGATACATTCCACTTTCGAATGCTCTTGCCGTCATAACTGTGTGCAGCTGGACCAATGCCAAGGTAGGGCTTGCCTTTCCAGTAATTTTGATTGTTGACCGAAAAAAAAGAAGGCTTCCCAAAATTTGAAAACTCGTAATTGACATAGCCCAAATCCTCCAATTTTTGGATCATTAACTGGTATTGTTCTTGAACTGCTTCTTCAGGAATCAGTAGCACTTCTGCTTTTTGAACTTGGTGGTACAATGCTGTTTTGGGTTCTACAGTAAGGGCATAGGAGGATAAATGAGGGGGGTTAAACGCCATTGCTGTATTGAGGTTTTGCTCCCATTCTGTCAGTGTAGAATAGGGCATTCCATAGATTAGGTCCAAGGAATAATTGTTAAAATGAGTGGACACTAGTTCAAAAGCTTTAAGTGCATCTTTGCTATTGTGTGCCCTGTTCATCAACGCTAAATCTCGATCTAAAAATGACTGAACTCCTAGACTGAGTCGATTGACTCCAGCTGTTTTTAAACCTTTTAAATATTCAGAACTCACATCGTCTGGATTGACTTCTAAGGTTACTTCCACGTTTGAAGTTACCTCAACTAGCGAATGTATCAGGCCTATCGCATTTTCTATCGCTCCTGAATTTAATAAGGACGGTGAACCACCACCAAAATAGATGCTTTCAATAGGGGAATTTAGCTCATCAGATCTTTGTTTTAACTCTTTTTTCATGGCCTCCCATAAGCTGTCTTTATTTTTTAAAGAGGTGGAAAAATGAAAGTTGCAATAGTGACAAGCCTGCTTGCAAAAAGGGTAATGAAAGTAGAGATTAGACATTGAATAACCCCTTTAGGATTTTATTTTTTTGGGATTTTGATTTACATAAGCCCCCCAACCTGAATAATTTTTTTCGTTGGTTTTTTTACCCATATTGTAATAATGACAAACTGCTGCAGCAAGTCCGTCAGTAGCATCTAAATTTTTGGGTAGTGTTTTGATTTTTAAAAGCTGCTGAAGCATTTTAGCCACCTGCTCTTTGGATGCATTCCCATTACCTGTGATGGCCATTTTAATTTTTTTTGGAGAATATTCTGTGATGGAAATTTCTCTGGACAAACCAGCTGCCATTGCCACCCCCTGAGCCCTTCCCAACTTAAGCATTGACTGGACATTTTTTCCAAAAAATGGAGCTTCCAGTGCCATTTCATCTGGATGATATTCATCTATCAATTCAATGGTGCGTTTGAAAATGTGGTGTAATTTTAAAAAGTGATTGTCGTATTTCTTAAGATGGAGCTCATGCATTTGAATCAACCTCATGGATTTTTGAGTAATGGCGATCAATCCAAACCCCATGATTGTGGTCCCTGGATCAACACCTAAAATGATCTGCTCTTCCTGCATTAGTTTGATTGCTGAGCTAAAATACGGATGGGCAATTGAAATTCTGTTTCTACATAGGTTCCAACATTAGACTTGACAGCAGGCTTCGCCTGGGGAAGTTGGTAAACAGCATCTAATAAAATCGTTTCTATATCGGGTAGGGCGTCGCGTAATACATTTGAATATTCCGCATTCTCAAGTGAAATATTCCCTTGCTGATCGACTATGATGGATACCAGAAATTCCTCATCAATTTGCTCGTTAGCTTCTGGTAAGTTTTGGTTGAGATAGTCACTTATGGTAGAAGTGATCACGCCTTGAAAGCAATTCATCATTTCCTCTGCCTCAAGTTCATCACAAGAATCAAAACTTGGACCAATATCCTGAGAAGACCAAGCGGAAGCCTCATTTATTTCTTTAGTTGTAACGGCTGTTGATTCAAATAAATGGCAGCTTGTCAACTGAAATAAAAATAAAACCATTAAAAAACGCAGGTGGTATTTTGAAGAATGAATCATGTGATAAATTATCAAATAAAGTTACAATTTTTATTTATTTTGGACCTTGCAATGCTCCTTTATCAAATCTAAATCAATACAAATACTTATGGATCTTTTTTTAATTTGTGCCGCTGCTTTCTTTATTTTACTCGGTATAGCAGGTAGCTTTTTACCTGTTATTCCAGGTCCGTTGACCTCGTGGATAGGATTGTTAATACTAAACTTTAGCTCAGCAGTTACCATCTCTACTGACTTTCTAATCATCAGTTTTTCCATAGCATTATTTATTTTTCTACTGGATATTTTTATACCTATTGTAGGAGCAAAAAAATTTGGTGGTGGTAAAGGAAGTACTTACGGAGCAAGTATTGGTCTTGTAATGGGAATTCTATTTTTAGGTCCTTTTGGGATACTTATTGGACCTTTTTTGGGTGCTTTTTTTGGAGAACTCATTGTCAACAAAACCAATAAAAAAGGAGCCTTAAATGCTGCCTTTGGATCACTAATCGGCTTTCTATCTGGCGTTTTTCTGAAATTTATAGTAGGTCTTGCCTTTGGATTTTACTTTATCCGTTTTGTCTGGAGTGCTCGGGGAGAATTGTTTTAAAACTCACAAAGCAACCCCTTTCACCAAAAATTCAATCAAACCACAACACTATATTTATTTAATGAATGTTGTTATGCCATAAGCATATAATTTAATGCTTTTTCTACTTATTGTAGGGCGAGTCTTGGGAAAGGAGTTTACTTCATGAATATGTTTTTAAAGATTTTTTAAATTCTTTTGCCTCGTCTTTAATGTATAATTTACCAATCGAATTCATCCAAACTTTTATGGGATTATGTGCTTGCTACCCTGTTTTTCGATACCCAAAATTATTGATTCTGATGTAATAGGGAGATTCAGTTAAACTCGTATCATTGTGATGAACTAGTCGAAACTCATAAAATTTACTGGACAGTTTTTGAACTCGATACAAGTGTTTAGCAATAAAACTATTTGACTCGTGTTCTAAGTTAATCTCTGACTCTTCTAGATCCAACAAGAACAAATCATTGATTTGAAGTGTAGTGACAAACTCTATTCCGTCTTCTGGAAGTTGATAAATAGGTTCTCTGAAACGAAATCTTCGAACTGCTTCCCAAAAAGAAACTACCTCTTCACTGTATTCATAGTCTTGATTCAAATAGATTAATACATGATGATTATTTCTGAGGTTAACGTACTGATTGATTTCATCTTTTAGCTGAACTACCCCACTCAAAGTCTCTCGAATTCTAACACTTTTAAGGGGCACGGGATCACCTTTTTTGTTTGGTAAAAAAACTTTTGGTATGGTATATCCTTCGTCATCTTTAGAAAAGAACGCTCTGGAAGGCACCGTATCGCCGATAAAGCCTCCTGCGTTTTCAACAGCTTCCAATATCACTTTCCTCACTTCTGGGTCAACAATTTTAGACAGCTGCCAAGTAAGTCTCTAATTGTATCACAACCAAGACCCAGAGCTATAGATCTTAAAATGATCAGCTCTGAGCTTGATAGTGAATTATGAATCAGGGTTTGGGGTCTTTTTTGCATTGTCATCTGAAATTTAGTTTTGGGGCAAAACGTTTTTGCTGTGATCAAATATGCCAATATTTTTTTTGAAAATTAAGAACAGCTAACCATAGGTATGAAATTTGATATTTTCGGTTCAATTACTGTAATTACTGGATTTTTTAGGGGTTGTTTATTTGTAGGTAATTTCCTACAAGTTTTAAGTTAAGGGGGAGGTTAGGATAAAGATTAGTATTTTTGTAACTCATATCTATCTTATGGAATTATTTTTAATCACATTTGGTCTACTTTTTTTGGCTTTCGCTGGAATTTCAATTAAAATATGGGGTAAAAAAGGAGGTGAGTTTGCAGGTACTTGTGCAAGCCAAAGCCCATTCTTGAATAAGGATAACCAACCCTGCGGGCTGTGTGGTAAAATGCCCGAAGAAACTGAGTGTAAGAGCACTGCCTCTTTCAATAACTAAGAACCTAGCCGAGTTAATGTATAGGGAAGAAGAAGTTATCCAGAAAGCAAAAGCAAACGACCAACTTGCTTTCAATACCCTCTTTAATAAATATTGGGACCCTATATACGCTTTTTTACTGTCCAGAACGGCTGATACAAACAAAGCCGAAGAGCTTGCCTTAGAAACTTTTTCAAAAGCCTTTGATCGAATCGATAGCTTTGATCAAAAACTAAGCTTTGTTTCTTGGATAATGACTATTGCCAAAAACCATCATATTGATAAGTTTAGAAGCTCAAAAAAACAAGCTGAAAACATAGATCAAATCTCTGATTTGGATTCAAAGGAACTTTCTAGTTACGAACTTTCTCCTGAAGAGCTATTGATTTCGGATCAAAACTTAGATTTTGTATTGTTGCAAATTAAGTCATTGAAAGAAGACTATCGCACCATATTAAAACTCCGTTATTTTGACGATTTATCCCTAAAACAAATTGAAGATTTCTTAAACGAACCTGCTTCTACTGTAAGAGTAAAGCTTTTTAGAGCAAAAAAAATGTTGGCAAATAAATTAGATCGTGAGTAAGTTTAAACTTTCCAAACTAGGTCCAGGTCTTTTATTTGCTGGAGCAGCCATCGGTGTTTCTCACTTGGTGCAATCCACTAGAGCAGGTGCAGATTTCGGATGGGGGTTGGTGTGGGCTCTTTTACTGATAAACTTATTTAAATATCCTTTTTTCCAATACGGTCCTCGTTATGCTCAGGCAACTGGTGAAACTCTTTTAGACGGGTATCACAAGTTGGGAAAAGGTTATTTATGGGCCTATTTTATACTGAATATGGGAACCATGTTTACCATACAAAGTGCGGTGACTATAGTGACCGCTGGCCTCGCAGCTACCTTATTTGGTCTAACATCAAATATTGTAATCTGGGGTATCGTCATTACGCTTTCTTGTAGTGCTATTTTAGTATTAGGGAAATATCAATGGCTTGATAAACTAATCAAGGTCATTATGATAACTTTAGCCGTAAGTAGTATATTGGCAGTTAGTGTGGCCTTTGTAAAAAACGAAACGCCTCTTTCATTTACTCAAGTATTCCCTGAGTCTTCAGGGCTATTATTCCTCATTGCATTCTTGGGTTGGATGCCTGCTCCCTTAGACATTTCCATTTGGCATTCCATTTGGACTCTTGAAAAAAATAAAACCCAAAAGAACAACTCTATAAAAGACAGTCTGTTCGATTTTAATGTTGGCTATATCGCAACTATTATACTCGCTTTGTGTTTTTTAGGCTTAGGCGCCTTAGTCATGTTCGGATCGGGAACTGAGTTTTCAACTCAGGGAGGAGCCTTTGCTCAGCAGTTAATAAAACTGTACACCACTAACCTTGGTCAAGCTGCATATGGAATCATTGGAATTGCCGCTTTTACTACTATGCTAAGCACCACCTTAACCACCTTAGATGCTTCACCTAGAGCCATGTCTAAAACCATTCAATTGTTGTTTCAAAAGAAAAAAAATTACTACCTACCGTGGTTGCTTATTTTGACTCTGGGTACTGCAGGTATTTTTGTATTTCTTCTTTCTGAAATGGGGCAATTAGTCCAAATCGCGACTGTACTCTCGTTCATCACTGCCCCTTTGTACGCTTTTTTAAATTATCGTTTAGTCATCAGTAAAGCAATGCCAAAAAAATACCAGCCAAAACAAGGCTTACGCATCTTAAGTGTTGTAGGACTTTTATTTTTAACTGGTTTTACCCTCTTTTATCTTTTGAGTCTCTAGATAAGAGTTTGTATCTTTGCACAAAAGCAGGATGATGGAGGTACAAGAAAAAGAAATCAAACACCAAAAAAAACCAGACTGGATTCGAGTAAAACTTCCCACGGGGAAGAAATACACCGAACTCAGAGGATTGGTGGATAAGTACAAGCTCAATACCATTTGCACCTCAGGAAGTTGCCCCAATATGGGAGAATGCTGGGCAGAAGGAACTGCTACTTTTATGATTTTAGGAAATATTTGTACCCGTTCATGTGGTTTTTGTGGTGTACAAACAGGAAGACCTAGTGCGGTAGATTGGGCTGAACCTGAAAAGGTTGCCAATTCCATTAAAATTATGAACATCAAACACGCGGTCATTACCTCTGTAGACCGTGATGATCTCAAAGATATGGGCTCCATCATTTGGGCTGAAACCGTAAATGCAGTGAGAAGAATTAGTCCGCAAACCACTATGGAAACACTAATTCCTGATTTTCAAGGGAATACTCGTAATATTGATCGGATAGTTCAAGTTGCCCCAGAAGTTGTTTCTCACAATATTGAAACTGTAAGACGCTTGACACGTAAAGTTAGAGTTCAGGCAAAATACGACACAAGTCTGGAGGTACTCCGCTATCTTAAGGAAGAAGGAATTCAAAGAACTAAATCTGGAATCATGCTAGGGCTTGGAGAACGAGAAGAAGAAGTAATGGAAGCACTCCACGACCTAAGAAAGGTTAATGTAGATGTGGTTACTATTGGTCAATATTTGCAACCCAGTAAAAAGCATCTTCCAGTCCAGCAGTTTATTACGCCTGATGTTTTTAAAAAACTGGAAGTTTTTGCTCTTGACCTAGGTTTTAGACATGTGGAAAGTGGCCCTCTTGTTCGCTCTTCCTATAAAGCACACAAGCACATTGCTTAATTGAGCTTAATCTTTTCCTCTAAATAAGCTTTAAATTCTTGCTCCATAGCTGCATCCAAAAATGCCATATCAATGGGTAAGTAAAATAGATTTTCATCTTTTAGTACTGGATGTAGACGTGTATAATCTTTTTCAGTAGTTAAAATATCTCCTCCCCCTTGTACCCTTTTTAGCTTTTTAATGTCTTGAGTAGTAAATTGGTGATGATCGGAAAAAGAAAGATGAATGAAGTCAAGCCCTAAAGAATTGAGATAGCTTACTAATGGAGTTGGATCCGCAATCCCAGTGACCAATACAAAAGGGGATTTAAGTTTGGTTAAACCTTTTTTGGTCAACGTATTCAGTACAGTTGAACTGTATTTTATCTCAGTAAAAAATATTTTCTGCTGGGGAAGTAAATTCAAGCGCTCTTTAAAAAATTTTATTTGCTGTACTGTTAGTTTTTCGGGACATTTCGTAACCAGTACTATATCTGCTCGTTGCGCACCTGACTTTGATTCTCTTAAATTACCGCTTGGCAATAATGCATCTGAAACGTAAGGTGCATCATAGGTAGTTGTCAGCACAAGGGTGGTTGGTTTTACATAGCGATGTTGCAAAATATCATCCAAAATGAGTAAGTTAACTTTAGAGGGTAGTTTTTCAATTTTCTTTAAGCCTAAAATGCGTTTCTCGGCAACAACAACTTCAATGTCTTGATATTTTGAATAAAATTGAAACGGTTCATCACCGATAGTAGCTGCAGTACTTTTCTCATCTGCAATTTGTACTCCTTTCAATATTCTACCATACCCCCTACTCAATACAGCAATTCGAAAATCTTTTTTAAAGTTGGAAATCAAATAGTCTACAACTACTGATTTCCCTGTCCCTCCGATAGATAAGTTTCCAACCCCAATGCTGGGTAATTGAATTTTATAAGTAGGCAATACTCCCCAGTCAAAAAATTTATTCCGAATTGAAGTAATTCCACCATAAATTAAAGCAAAAGGGTAGAGTAAAACACGCCGCTTATTCATGCCCATGAAGATAAATATTATATTTGTCATCAATCAACTTTATGGCAACGATAAAAAACATCATCGATATACTTGACCAGTGGGCACCACCAGCCTATGCCGAAGATTTTGACAATGTAGGGCTTTTGATTGGAGAAGCTAAAAACGAATGTTCTGGGATCCTTGTGAGTCTTGATTGCATTGAAAAAGTTGTGGATGAAGCCATTGAATCCAAATGCAATCTAATTGTCTGTTTTCATCCCATTGTTTTTTCTGGTTTGAAAAAAATCACCGATAAAGATTATGTAGAACGAGTGGTGTTAAAAGCTATTCGCAACCAGATTGCCATCTTTGCATTGCATACTCGACTGGACAACCACCCAGAGGGCGTCAATAAGGTCTTGGCTGATCAATTGGGTCTTCAAGAAAGCAAAGTTCTGATCCCCAAACCCTCAGGAATAAAAAAATTAAGCACCTATGTTCCCAAGGAAAATGCTGAAAAGGTACTTGAAGCTTTACACCAAGCTGGAGCTGGTTCGATAGGAAATTATTCAGACTGTAGTTTTACTTTAGAAGGAACAGGACAATTTAAAGGAAATGAACATAGCGAACCTCATCTTGGCAAACCACTACAAAAAATGCAAGTTAATGAAGTTCAAATTCAAGTAGTTTTTGAATCTCATTTGATCCATGCTGTTCAAAATTCTCTGCTAAAGGCTCATCCCTATGAAAATGTTGCTTATGAAATCTTTAGCCTTGACAATACTTTAACTTCAGTAGGAATGGGAAGGATTGGAACTCTAGAAGAGTCAATGCAAGAAGCTGAGTTTCTGACTTATGTCAAAAATAAACTTTCTACTGGAGCCATTCGGCATAGCCCGTTTGTAGGAAAAAAAATAAAAAAAGTAGCTGTTTTAGGCGGCTCTGGAAGTTTTGCAATTCCAAGTGCCAGACAGCAAAATGCAGATGCTTTTATTACAGCAGACCTCAAATACCACCAATTTTATCAAGGGGAAAGTGACCTTATATTAATCGATGTGGGACATTATGAAAGTGAGCAGTTTACCAAAAATTTGATATTTGATTATCTTACCAAAAAAATGCCTAATTTTGCAATCGTTTTATCACGTACAAAAACAAATCCTGTTAATTATTTCTAATTATGGCCAAAAAAACTGAAGTAACCGTCGAAAACAAATTGAGAGCTCTTTACGACTTGCAACTTATTGACTCTCGTATCGACGAAATCAAAAACTTAAGAGGAGAACTTCCGTTGGAAGTTGAAGATTTAGAAAATGAAATCGCAGGTCTTAATACTCGACTAGATAAAGTCAAAACAGAAATAAAGGAGGACGAACACGAAATTGCAGAGCAAAAACAAACCATTGAAACGGCTAAAGAATTGCTCAAAAAATATGAGGAGAAATTAAAAAATGTTCGCAACAACAGAGAGTACAATTCTATAGTCAAAGAGCAAGAATTTCAAGAGCTTGAAATCCAACTTGCTGAAAAGAAAATTAAAGAACATAAAGCACATATAGAGCAAAAACAAGAAGCTTTGTACGGTATCAACGAGCGCTTAGAAGAACGAAATGCTCACCTGAAAGCAAAAAAAGGAGAATTAGACGCTATTTTAAAAGAGACACACAAAGAAGAAGACTTGCTTCAGAAAAAATCCTCTGAATATGAAAAGCAAATCGAAGAACGATTAATCTCTGCGTATAAGCGAATTAGAGGTAGTGTTAAAAACGGTTTAGCTATAGTCCCTGTAGAGCGTGGAGCATCAGGTGGATCTTATTTCTCCATCCCCCCTCAAGTTCAACTTGAAATTGCATCTAGAAGCAAAATCATTATGGATGAACACAGCGGAAGAATCCTAGTAGATCCTGAATTGGCAAAAGAAGAGCAAGCCAAGATCCAAAAGCTAATCGGAGGTTAGTTTAGCCGTCACTCCCAATAGTCGTAAACCAGTACTGACTCAGTAAGAGGTACGAAAAGTTTGACAAATTTTTGATGAATTGGATGTGGTAGATAAACACTATCACGGTCCTCGGCTGTATTAAATTTCATAGTCAAACTGTGCGTATAGCCTTTATTTAATCCTTCGGGGGAAGTATTTTCACCGAAGTTTAAATCTTCTACTCCCTCAATTTGTTGTAAACTGTAGGCAGCATCTACCACCAATTGCATATCGCTTTTACTCACTGTAGATTTAAATTCAATGAGTACGATATGAATTAGTTTTTTTGAATCATCAAAGGTTTGCTCAATTGGTTGTTCTTGTCCTGATACGTTAAAATAGCCTACAAAAAAAGTTAAGCTATAAAAAGCAGTCAGAATAAAAAACGAGAGTCGGTCTGTTGTTCCTATTTTTTTCAAAGTTTGAGTTTTATCTAATGTATTGAATTTAATGGGAACAAAAAAATCTGCCCGTTACCTAGAGTTTTTTTTAACAAACAATCTCAACTAATCATCAAAATGAAACAGACACGGGCAGATCACTAAAACCAAATCTACTTATATGACTTGTTCAAAGACAAAAAGTTACATCCCTTTACCTTAAATTATTGTTAAATTACAGGTTTAAAATTTTTTTAGTTTAAAAACCTGTCTGATATAAAGATAACACCCTACAACGAATTTCTAAGAATCAATCTAAATTCATTTTTGTGCTTTATAGGTTGAGAATCTAAAATCATTTGTGCAGTATATTTTCCCATTTCATCGAAATCTGTGGACATTACGGTGATCCCATTCCCCAAAACCTCTTTTAGCACCGTTTCATTATAAGAGATGACACCTACATCCATCCCTAATTCAAAGTCAGACATTCTACATAGCTTAATAAGATTTGACAAATCACTTTCGCTAATTAGCACATAGGCATTTCCCTTTTTGACTTTATGGTTCTTTTTGATTGAACTGATAATTTCGTAATCAAAGGCATTAAAAAGACAAAATTTTGTAAAACCTTGTACTATTTCATAAGGGTAAGGATAGGTATTATTGTCTGGAAAAACTAAAACCATTTTTTGATATGCTTTCAATTTATCATTGAGTTTCTGTAAAGCATTAAAAATATCTTCCAAATAGTTTTGATAGACACAGCCAAAATAACTATCAATGCCTTTTATTAAATTGTCTATAACAATAATTTTATCTTCCGGCACTTTTGAAACTACTTTTAAAAGTTCTCTAGGATCGTATTCTGAAAAATGAGGCATGAGTATATAATAGTGATATCCCTCAAGATTTTCTTCCATGATTTGCTTAAACAGTCCAAAGTCACAATGATATACATGAAGACTTAAATAGGCCTTATCTCTTAGCTTTTCAGCTAGTTGATCATAAATAACCTTTTTATAGGCACTCAGTTTATTAAAAAGGAGTATTACTTTTAATTTAGAATCGGGATGCTTTGAGGAAATATAATACCCAACACCAGGAGTTGATTCTATCATATTTTTTTCTTTTAAAAGCGCATAAGCTTTCTCAACAGTGTCTCTGGATAATAAATAATAGGTGCTTAGCTGGTTTATTGAGGGTAGTTTTTGACCAGATCGAATAGAGCCTCGTTCAACCTTTGCGGCAATACTGTCCGCAATTTGTTTGTATTTTGGAACTTTAGAATTTTCACTAATATCTAGTGTAATAAAATCAACAAATTCATCCATTAGTCCATGCGATTAATCTAAATTGATACAAGCATACCAATGTATAATTATTTATTTACAATTCCATACAGTAAAGTGCAGGACAGTTAAACTTTAGTTTTGAATATATTTGTTAATAGACTTGGTTTACTTATCTAATCAAGTTTGGTAAAAACTAAATACATTAACCTGTGATATGAATCACTCTAAGACTATTAACTTCCAACATGTAAATTACCTCTGGGATGACAAGCACGCGGGTACTTTAGCAGAAGATCAGATTGCGCTTTTTTTGTACCGTTCCAATATACTTGGAGCCGACCTTAGGATTACAAATTATGGTGGTGGAAATACCAGCTGTAAAACCATTGAAAAAGATCCATTGACGGGAGAAAATTGTGAGGTAATGTGGATTAAAGGGTCAGGTGGAGATATTGGTACCCTAAACCGGACTGGAATAGCTGGGCTTTACACCGAACGTTTGCGCAATCTTAAAAATGTATATCAAGGACTAGAAGATGAAGACCGTATGGTCGGTTTATTTAGCCACTGTATTTACGACCTTGAGAGTCGAGCTCCATCAATCGACACTCCTCTGCATGGCTTACTCCCCTTTTCACATATTGATCATTTACATCCAGATGCACTTATCGCCATCGCGGCTGCAAAGGATGGTAAAAAAATTACCCAAGAAATATGGGGAGATACCATGGGATGGGTCGATTGGCAACGTCCTGGATTTGATCTTGGACTCCAATTGGAAAATTGTCTTATCGACAATCCAGGAATCCGAGGAATTGTTTTGGGAAGCCATGGTTTATTTACATGGGGGGAAACTTCTAAAGAGTGTTACCTGAACAGTTTGGAGGTCATCGAACAAGCTTCAGCCTATATAGCTGCCAAAATAACAGAAAACGGAAAAGTATTTGGTGGACCAAAATATGACTCCCCAAACAAATCCAAACGATACCATCAAGCTTCCAAACTCATGCCTGTGTTGCGTGCGTTATGCAGTTCCGAACAGAATATGGTTGGGCATTTTAATGACAATGCTGAAGTGTTGGAGTTTGTAAACAGTGAAGACCTTGAAACTCTTGCACCCATGGGTACTTCATGCCCCGATCATTTCTTAAGGACTAAAATAAAACCTTTAATACTACCTCTCGATACCGAAGCTGATCTTAGTGATTTGGAAGGAGTTAAAAAACTATTGGTTCCTCATTTTGATACATATAGAAAAGAGTACGCTTCTTATTACGAACAGTGTAAAAAAGACAACAGCCCAGCAATGCGTGATCCTAATCCGGTGATATTATTATATCCTGGAATTGGGCTATTCAGTTTTGCAAAAAATAAACAAACAGCTCGTGTCGCTTCAGAGTTTTATACCAACGCCATCAATGTAATGAGGGGGTCAGAGGCAATTTCTTCTTATACCTCATTACCCTTACAAGAAGCTTTTGATATCGAATATTGGCTGTTGGAAGAAGCAAAATTACAACGTATGCCAAAAGAAAAGCCATTATCCAGAAAAATTGCTCTGGTTACTGGTGCTGGAGGGGGTATAGGAAAGTCTATTGCAAAAAAATTAGTTTCAGAAGGGGCTGTTGCAATTTTATTGGACATCTCAGAGGAGAATTTAAAGGAAGCCGAAAAAGAATTCAATAAAGACAATGCCCTCTCAGTTGTCTGTGATATAAATAATTCCAAAGCAATCCAAAATGCTATAGAACAGAGCTGTCTTAATTTTGGAGGGATTGACATTGTTGTTCACAGTGCTGGTCTTGCAATTTCAAAACCTTTATCTGAAACCACAACTCAAGATTGGGATTTATTGCAAAACATTCTTGTAAAAGGACAATTTGAGCTTTTCAAGCAAGCCGCTGCTGTACTTAAAATCCAAGAAAAAGGAGGTAATTTTATAACAATTGCCAGTAAAAATGGGCTTGTTGCTGGACCTAATAACGTGGCTTACGGAACTGCAAAAGCTGCCCAGCAACACATGACTCGCTTATTGGCTGCTGAACTGGCTAAAGACAAAATTCGAGTCAATACCGTTAACCCGGATGGGGTTATTGTTGGAAGTAAAATTTGGGAGGGTGCATGGGCTCAAGGAAGAGCTGATGCCAATGGAATTAAAGTCAATGAACTGCCTGCCTTTTATGCAAAAAGAAACCTCTTAAATCAAATCATCACCCCTGATGATATTGCCCAAGCAGTTTTTTCTTTAGTTGCACTTTTAGATAAATCTACCGGTAATACTATTAATGTAGATGGTGGAATGGCTAATGCCTTTGTAAGATAAATCAGGATTATGTTAACAAAAGAAACAATAAACCTAATAAACCAGTCTCGTGAAAAGCAACATTTACAAGAATTTGAGTCGTTAGCTGAAAAATTAACCCAAGAGGGAATAGATGTAAAAACCCTTTTAGGACAACTTGAAAAGTTTCAAATTGCCGTGCCCAGCTGGGCATTAGGTGCTGGAGGGACTCGCTTTGGAAGGTTTGCCTATGGTGGTGCACCGAGAACCCTATTAGAAAAAATTGAAGACGTTGGCTTGTTACACGCACTGACTAAAAATAGCAATGCAATTTCCCTACATATTCCCTGGGATATCCCAAAAGATTTTCAAGAGATAAAAGAAGCTGCTATAGCCCAGCAGTTAAGCTTTGATGCTGTCAACTCAAACACCTTTCAGGATCAAGTCAATCAAAAACATTCCTATAAATACGGTTCTTTATCCCATGCAGATAAAGCCGTTAGAGAACAAGCGATTGCACACAACAAAGAAGTCATCCAAATTGGTGAAAGCTTAGGCTCAAAAAGCATTACAGTTTGGCTTGCTGATGGCTCCAATTTCCCAGGACAAAACAATTTTCAAAAGGCACTTCAGCGCACTCAAGATAGCCTCCAAGAAATTACAAAATCGATGCCCAAAGATTGGCGCCTTTTTATAGAATACAAACCTTACGAACCCCACTTTTACAGTACGGTAATCCAAGATTGGGGTACTTCTTTTCTATTGGCGAATGCTTGTGGACCACAAGCCTTTACTCTTGTCGATCTTGGTCATCACCTTCCCAATACAAATATTGAACAAATAGTAGCTACATTGCTTATGCAAGGAAAATTGGGGGGCTTTCATTTTAATGACAGTAGATACGGTGACGATGACCTTACCGTCGGTAGTATTCAACCCTATAAACTTTTTTTAATATTCAATGAATTGGTTTATGGAATGGCTACCAATAAAAATAACCCGCCACTTGCATGGATGATAGACGCTAGTCACAATACCAAAGATCCACTTGAAGATTTGCTGCAATCCATTGATGCTATATTAGAATCTTTCGCTAAAGCACTGCTGGTTGATCAAAAAGCACTTCATCAAGCTCAGCAGTACAGTGACGTTGTAATGTGTCAAGAGCTCCTTCAAAATGCATTTAAGACAGATGTACGCCCTCTTATTCGAGAGATGCGCCTCAGAAAAGGCGGAGCACTCGAAACCCTTCAAGTTTATAGGGAAACTAAACAACGTCAAATAAGAATTCAACAGAGAGGTGCAGACGCTTTGTCCTCAGGATTATAAGCCACAGCATGGAAAAAGAAAATGCAATTGTTGTTTTTGATGTTGGGAAGACGCATAAAAAGTGTTTTGTGTTTTCATTAAACTTCAAACTTCTTTTTCAAAAAAATATTCAAGTTGATGAAATTCCAGATGAGGATGGTTTTGAGTCTGACGATCTGAAAACTACATTGGGGTGGATGGAAGGCCTATTAGAAGAGCTTCTTATCGAATACGCAGTCAAGAAAGTCAATTTTTCAGCTCATGGTGCTAGTTTTGTTCTTATTGATTTTAAGGGCAATCCCTTATTGCCCATGTACAATTATTTAAAACCAGTTGACTCAGAAATTGAAAAAGAGTTTTACCAAGCGTATCCTAATTTAGAGCTAAGTTCTGCCTCTCCGAGATCTGGATTTTTAAATTCTGGTTTTCAACTCTATTGGATTAAAAAAAACAGACAAAAAAAATTTAAACAAGTTCAATTCGCTCTCCATCTTCCACAGTTTTTTCACTACTATTATACCGGGAACTCAGTAAGTGAACTTTGCAGTATTGGATGTCATACTTGTCTTTGGAATTATTCCTCAGCCAACTACCAAGATTGGGTAATTCAGGAAGAAATATCAGATTTACTAGCACCAATTCGTTCCTCTGAAAAAACTTCTGAGGGAGTCAATCTGCTCAAGGGTGTTCCTGTAGGTGTTGGATTACACGACAGTTCAGCTGCACTAATTCCTTATCTAAAAGCAGTTAAAAAACCTTTTATTTTATTGAGTACAGGTACTATGAATGTTGCCTTAAACCCATTTTCTAATCAAAGTTTATTGGAAAGCGAGTTGGATCAAGGCTGTTTAAATTATATGACTCCTAATGGGCAAGCCGTCAAAGCGAGTCGCTTTTTTATGGGTGGGGCACATGAGCAGCTCTCTGAATCCATCGCATCTTATTTTGATTGTTCTTCGGATTTTTTTAAAACGATAGACTACGACCCTTTGGAATTTGATCAAACAACTTCATTAAGTGATACGAATTGGTCTATTTCTTCTACAGATTTTAGTCTCCCTCAGGAAATTTTTAAAAATTACAGCAGCCCAACTGAGGCTTATTATGCAATAATGAAAACTTTATTGCAAATTCAATTCACCTCTTTAGCATTTGTCTTAGGGGAAGTAAAAATAGAGAGAATCTATCTGGATGGAGGTTTTCAAAAAAATCAAATCTTTGTAAAACACCTCGCTCGAAGCTTTGCAGATCTTGAGGTTTACTGCAGTGACTTTTCGCTTGGTGCAGCACTAGGTGCTGCATTAAGTGTACACCCAACCGACTTTGATGAAAAAAAATTACACGCTATTTACGGCATGGAACGAATTTAAACTGTACGAAATTTAAGCATATGAAACCCACTGAAACCAAAACGACCAATAAGGAATACGAAAATGAAAAAGTTCCTGATAAGGCACTTAAAAAGTGGACTCATTTTTTGGGGATGTATGCTGGTGAGCACGCTGCAGGCACGGAATTTATCATCGGTCCTTTGTTCCTCACAACAGGTGTAAGTGCTTTTGACCTTCTTGCAGGCTTACTGATTGGTAACCTGCTGGCTGTGCTTAGTTGGCGTTTTTTAACTGTAGAAATTGCGGTCAAATATCGTTTTACCCTTTATCATCACTTGGAAAAAATAACTGGAGCGAAATTGGTTAAACTATACAATATTGCCAATGGGGTTTTGTTTTGTTTTCTAGCTGGCGCAATGATTACCGTATCGGCAACTGCTGTAGGGATTCCCTTTAATATGGAAATGCCTCAACTTACAGATACGCTTCCCAATGGTATAATCTGGGTTTTAGTCGTTTTGATTTTGGGACTCTTATTTTCACTCATTGCAGCCAATGGATTTGCTACTGTTTCTAAAGCTGCAAATTATATGGCTCCTTTGATTATTCTTGCTTTTGTAATTTGTGGGTTTGTAGCACTCAAACAGCTTGAGGTTGGTTCATTTGGAGATTTTTGGGCTATTTGGGGAAAAGGAAGTACCTCATTCCCTGGTCAAATAAAATACACCTTTTGGCATGTGTGCTTTTGGTCTTGGTTTGCCAACGCAGCCATGCATATTGGAATGTCAGACTTGAGTGTTTTCCGTTATGCTGAAACCCCTAGTGCAGGATGGACTACAGCAGTTGGTATGTATATCGGGCATTATATCGCATGGATTGCCGCAGCGCTGTTGTACGCTGTTTACATTCAAAGCCCTGAAGCCCAAGCGTTTTTAGCTAACGGTACTGCGCCTCCAGTAGCACCAGGACCTTTAGCTTATAATGCCATTGGAGTCTTTGGTATTTTAGCTGTTGTTCTTGCCGGATGGACTACAGCCAACCCCACCATCTATAGAGCTGGTTTAGCTTTTCAAACCCTTTTCCCTAAACGCTCTACCTTTTGGGTCACTATGGTGGCAGGAGGGGTCGCTACAACAGCAGGTTTATTCCCTGCATTTGCCATGAAACTGCTCGATTTTGTTGCACTTTACGGTTTTATTTTAGCACCCGTGGGCGCAATCATTGTCTTTCAACATTTTTTTGGAAAGCGATTTAATATTCCAGATTATTTAGAGTTTCCTTTAGATAAACCATTCAACTGGAACGTGCTCTGGGCGTGGATTTTAAGTATTGTGGTGTTTTATGGAATCTCAGTTCAACTTGATCTCTTTTTATCCTTTTTAACCTTACCCACCTGGATAAGCTGCGGATTAATCTACCTCCTATTTAGTAAATTGTTAAATGAATAAAGTTCTTGAAAAAACAAATCGACAGCTGATGGTTAAAATTAAAATGATTTAGATGAAAAATTTGATGCATCTTTTAAATAGTTTAGTAAGGAAAAGCCTGCTGTTCCTTTTTTTTCTTTTGCTATTGTGCTGTCAAAAACAGCATACCGAGCCTCAAGGATTAAGAACGGATTTGATGCGAAATGCAGACTATGTTGGTCAAAATGGTTTTAAACAACATATCCCATTAAATGATATAGTGATCGCTAATTCACAATTTGAGATTGCCAAAGTTCAGTCCGAAAATCCGCTATTCCATTGGGTTTTAGATCCGCAATCAAAAACTTCAGTGGCCTATCAAATCCTAGTCAGTGGTGATTTAAATACGCTTGAAAAAAATCAAGGAGACCTATGGGATAGTGGAAAAATTAAGAGTCCTCTTTTTTCCTCTTTATACCTAGGTTCCCCTTTAAGACAAAATAAGGTCTATTATTGGAAAGTGCGCTATTGGGGAAATGAAAAACAATATTCAAATTATTCAAATCCCCAAGCTTTTGTAATTGATAAAGACACCTCTCAAGATAGGTTTTCTCAGGAGCCCCTTCGCGCTGAAAATCAAAAAGCAGCGATTTACAAAAAAACAAAAGGCTACTTTATTGATTTTAAAAAAGCAGCTTTTGGAAAGCTGCGTATACAACTCAATGCTTCAAAAGAAGATACAATTACACTCTCTGTCGGAGAACTGAAAGAACAAAAAGAGCTAGCGGTTCAAAATCCTGGAGGGAATATTCGATATTTTAAAACAACGCTTTATCTAAAACCAGGTTTACACTGGTATGAAATTGAATGGCCTGAAGATAAAAAAAGAGCTCGTAATCCTTTTATGATTCCAATGCCAGACTATATCGGCCAAGTCTTTCCGTTCAGGTATGTTGAGCTGAATAATTATCACGAAGTACTGAAAGAAAATCAAGTAATCCGTACCATGATACATTATAATTTTAAAGAGGAGGCTTCTTATTTTCGTTCAAGTGATCCAGTTTTAAATCAAGTTTGGGAATTGTGTAAGTATTCTATGAAAGCAACGAGTTTTTTAGGCTATTATGTTGACGGCGACAGAGAACGAATACCCTATGAAGCTGATGCATTTATCAATCAATTGTCTCATTACGCTGTCGATGCAGAATACGGTCTTTCAAGGGGAAGTATGAAACACCTTTTATTTAATCCTACTTGGCCAACAGAATGGACCCTCTACAATATTTTGATGGCTTGGTATGATTTTTTATATACAGGAGATGATCGTTTTATTTTAAAATATTACGACGAATTAAAAATTAAAACGCTTATGGACCTGGCAGATAATTCAGGTTTAATTAGTACAAGAACAGGAAAGCAAACAGAAGCATTTTTTAAACGATTGCATAAAAAACATTGGGGAAAGAACAATAAGCTTAGAGATATCGTCGATTGGCCTCAGGCTATTCCACCAGGGGGCTATACCAATTTAGAGTACTATATAGGGGACGAAAAAGAGTATCCAGGGGAGAATGACGGTTATGTTTATCAAACCTATAATGCAGTAGTTAATGCGCTTTACTACGGGGCATTAAATTATATGAAAAATATGGCTCAATATTTGGGTAAAACAGAAGATAAAACTTTGTTTGAGCGTCAAGCTAAAATTGTAAAAAAACAATTTCTCAGCACTTTTCAAGATCCAATATCAGGATTAATAAATGATGGTGAAGAAACAAATCACCAATCCCAACATGCAAATATGTTTGCATTGACTTTTGGGTTAATTCCACAAAAGGATAAAGCTGCGGTACTGGATTATATAAAAAGTAAAAATATGTCATGCAGTGTTTATGCGGCCCAAATTCTTCTCGAGGGATTATTTGATAACGGAGGTGCAGATCAAGGTATCGCACTTATGGCTGCAACAACTGAACGCAGTTGGTACAATATGATTCGCTTTGGGTCTACCGTTACCATGGAGGCTTGGGATAAACGATATAAACCCAATCTCGATTTAAATCACGCTTGGGGTGGAGCACCTGCAAATATCATAGTTCGAAAAATGATGGGCGTTGAACCCCTCACTCCTGGAGCTCAAAAAATTAAAATACATCCAAAAATAGGTACACTGTCGCACGCAGAATTAAAAACTAGTTTGATCAGCGGTCCAATAGAACTAAAATGTAATCAAACCGAAACTTCTTACAAGCTTGAGGTAAACATTGCTGGAGGGGTAAAGGCAGATATCATAATTCCAGCAGAAAAAGGAACTAAACAATTATTTATTAATGGAAGTCCGTCAGACTACAACCCAAAAAATGGTGTATTTCACCTCGCTGATTTCCCTTCTGGAATCTCAGTATTAGAAGTCAAATAATCTACCTTAATCCTTTGCAGCGTTGTAACTCATTTCACCGATCTCAACACGAACTGATCTAATAGATTGTGCTCTGCTTCTTTGGATTTTAAAGGTATACTCTGGATTTGAAGCAAAAACATAAGTGTCTTCACCCTTAGGGATTAACTCTACTTTGTTTTCTTTTAAAACAATATAAAGCTTTTCCCCTTCATTGATTACTGAAAAGTCTGATCCAAAACCGGTAAATGCGGTATAGTCTCCAATTATTTTATTTAATCGATTAGAGGCTAAATTTTCTTCTATTGGGATAGAAAACTCATAAGATCCAGAGCCTAAAAATACTTTGGAATAACCTGCTTCAGAACCCAAGAATTCAATTGACTTTTGTGATTCAATCGGTTTTTTACCTTCTCTAATTTGAGTATAATCTTCTGACAATAAATAAACCTCAGCTCTTGTGTTGACAGGTACAGTAATTTTTTGCTTAAGGACAGTACCCTCGTATTTCCAAGCTGATTTTATTGTTCCATAATAAGTTTCTAGGCTTCCGCTAGATTCAGTTAATCCTCCACCTAGTATGGACTTGATTTTAATTCTTTTATAGCCTGGAGCTGAAGAATCAGCATTGATTCCAGCAATATTTTGATACATCCATTCCCCTATTGCTCCATAGGCATAATGATTATATGAATTCATCCCAGGCGTTTGAAAACTACCGTCTGGCTTGATTCCGTCCCAACGTTCCCAAATTGTTGTTGCACCCATGGTAACCGGATATAACCATGAAGGGTAGGTGTCTTGCATAAGTAATTCGTAGGCCATGTCCTCTCTTCCAAAACGACTGAGCACATGGCACAAATAGGGCGTTCCTAAAAATCCTGTTGTCAGGTGATAACCATACCTTTTGATATTATCTACCAACCTATCAACGGCTTGTTCTCTTTGACTCTCAGGAAGCATATCAAATTGTAAAGCCAATACATAGGCTGTTTGAGTATTTGGTCCCACACGACCAGAATTAGTTACAAACTCATTTTGAAAGGCTTTTTTGATGTCTTTTAAAAGAGCTTGATATTTCTTTACATCAGCTACATGTCCCAATACTTTTGCAGCGTTGATTACTAATTGGGTAGAATTTGCAAAAAAGCACTGAGTTATATAGTATTTGTCTGTGATTGCTGCCCTTCCATCATTATCATCGTCAGGTCTGTAAAAAAGCCAATCCCCAAAATGAAACCCACTGGCCCAAAGATTGTCTTGACTCTGATTGACAATATAATCAACCCAAGATTTCATGCTAGGGTACTGCGTTTGAAGCATTCTGTGATCACCATACAACAGATAAGAATTCCAAGGTATAATTGTCGCAGCATCAGCCCAACCTGCACTACCACTAGCATTTTCACCCAACACATTGGGTACTACATGGGGTACCGCTCCACTTTCTAACTGATCTGTAGCTACATCTTTCATCCATTTAGAAAAGAAGTTATTTACGTTCATATTGTAAGCTGCTGTATTGAAAAATGCTTGAGCATCCCCTGTCCAGCCTAGTCGTTCGTCACGCTGTGGGCAATCTGTAGGCACATCTAGAAAATTTCCTTTTTGTCCCCACTGAATATTTTGTTGGAGTTGATTAATTAATGGATCTGAAGTTGAAAATTTTCCTGTAGGCTTCATATCAGAATACAATGCAATGGCAGTGAGGTCATTATCATTAATTGTAACCGCATCTCCTGTAATTTTGATGTATCTAAATCCTTGGAAGGTGAAGTGGGGCTCTAAAATTTGTTCGGTACCATCCAATATATATGTGATTTTTTGATCTGCGTCTCGAAGGTTGTCCACATAAAAGTTTCCCTCCTTATCCAATACTTCTGCATGGTAAATCTCAATGTGCTGACCTGGTTTTCCTTTTATCGACAGTTGAACCCAACCGACTAGATTTTGACCAAAATCTATAATGGTTCCCCCCTCTTTGGCTTCAAAACGATCAACAGGTTTGATTTCCTCCTGTTTTTTAATCAGTTCATTTTCAGTTGCGATTAGATTTTTTTTTGCAAAATCTGCTTCTTTTACAGCTTCCCATTGCCCTGAGAAATTGGGCTTTGACCATCCGTAAATTTCTTGTTGAGTATCGTAGGTTTCTCCGTCATAAATTTCAGAAAAAACTACAGGACCTCTGGTGCTTTGCCATGAATCATCGGTAATGAGTTCTTGAGTGGTGCCATCTTCATATTCAATAGTCATTTGGAGTAGTAAGGCGATATCGTCACCGTAATGATTATTTCTATCGCCCCATGCTAAAAATCCACGGTACCAACCATTCCCCAACATGGCTCCAATAGCATTTTTACCAGTCACTAAATGATTAGTTACATCGTAAACCTGATATTGTAGTCGTTCATTATAACTCGTCCAGCCAGGTGTAAAATAGGCGTCTCCTATACGTTTTCCATTAATAAAAGCTTCGTACATTCCATGGGCTGTTACAAAAGCTGTCGCTCTTTTAATTTTTTTGTTGGACGTTTCAAACTCTTTCCGAAATAGTGGACTCTCTCTTTGTTCTGTTTCTTCATAGCCCGGTGTAATCCATTTCGCACTAAATTCTGTTTGGGGATTTAAAAATCCCATTTGCCATGAAGATGCAGTACTCCAACGAGAAACTTTTCCCTTTTCATCCCAAACTCTAACTTGCCAATAATAGGTTGCCCCTGATTCTAAATTAGGCCCCTCATAATCTACAAAAACAGATTGATCAGAAGCGACCTTTTCCGTATCCCAGATTATTAGCTTATTACTAAAGTTTTTCCCCCCTTTAGCAACCCTGATCTGATAGGCCGATTGGGATTTATTTCTCGATTTAGAAGACATTATCCAGCTAAAACGTGGGGCTTGAACATCTATACCCTTAGGATTCATTTTATTCTCAACTAATAGTTGGTCAAGGTTTAATTGTCCGAACACTGTAAGCGAACAAAATAAGAGAAAATATAAACTATAGACTGTTTTCATATTTTAACATTTAAGTTTTAAAACAAGAGTGTAAATTCATCTCAAATTAACCAATTTACAAAAATAGCTGTCCTGTACTGTGATGCTTCAGAAGAAAATTAGTAAAGAAAAAATGGCTTAACTTATATTAGTAAACCCAACTAACACAAATTTTTTTGGTAAGAAAATAAAAAAAGAGACCCGTTTTAGATCTCTTTTTTGTTGTGGGCGCTGAGGGATTCGAACCCCCGACCCCCTCGGTGTAAACGAGGTGCTCTGAACCAACTGAGCTAAGCGCCCATTGATAATTTCAATGAGATGGCAAATATAAAATATCTCAACTAATTCGACACTATTACTTTCTAAATTTTAAACTTTTTGATTTTTAATAAAACTCAAGACCTCTGCTACCACAAAAGTACTTCCACAGACCAAGATCAAATCATTGGTATTGGCTGATGAGCGAGCTCTGTTTAGAGCATCAATAACTGTTGGGAATAAATCAATATTTTTTGAACTTCCAGTTAATTCAGCTTTTAAAGTTGAAAGCGGTATTGCCCGATCGATTTTTGGACTAGATAGATAAAATGATGCCTCAGAGGGAAAGAGAGAAATTAAATCAACAACATTTTTCCCTTTGACAAATCCCATGATCAAATGCAGGTGGCCAAACTCTAACTTTTGGAGTTCAGTTACTAAAAAGGAAAGGCCTTCTTTATTGTGTCCTACATCCAAAATGAGTTGTGGTGAATCAGCAATTATTTGCCAACGCCCTAGCAAGCCTGTGTTAGAAATTACATTTTTAAAACCCTGTTTAATGGTATGCAAATTAATTTTAGGGTCATTCAAACACGCTAATGCTGTTAGGGCAGTTTGAATATTTTGAACTTGGCAGACTCCTTTAAGATCTGTTTCCCAATCTTGGTCTTGAACTTTTACAAAAGTTAACTTTGAAGACTGCTGTAAGGCAATCTCCTCAAATACTTTTTGAGTCTCCTCGTCTTTTTGACCTACAACCACAGGAGTTCCACCTTTAATAATTCCTGCTTTTTCTTTGGCAATCTGAGTGCGTGTGGTGCCTAAAAACTCTGTGTGGTCTAAACCTATATTCGTAATTACAGAGAGAACGGGTATGATGATATTCGTGGCATCTAAACGACCCCCTAACCCTACTTCAACAATAGCATAATCCACTTGACTCTCTCTAAAGTGGTCGAATGCCATCCCTACGGTCATTTCAAAAAATGAAATCTGTTCTGATTCAAAATAGGCTGCATGCCTTTCGATAAATTGAATTACTTTTTTTTCGGTTATAAGTTGGCCGTTTACTTTTATTCGCTCTCTAAAATCCAACAAATGTGGCGATGTATAAAGGCCCACTTTGTAGCCGGCACTTTGTAAAACAGATGCAAGTATATGTGAGGTGGAACCCTTGCCATTAGTACCCGCTACGTGGATGGACTTAAATGTTCGATGGGGTTGATCCAAATGAGCATCCATTGCCAATATCCTTTCCAAACCCGGGCGGTAGGCACTCCCACCAACTTTTTGGTACATGGGGAGTTTAGAAAACATCCAATCGAGGGTATCTTGATAGGTTTTCAATCCTTATTCGCCTAATTTAAATTGGATAACCACAAAACCTATTTGCTCTGCGGGTGCATTGTTGTCAGGAAACCATTTATGTAGTAAAGCTGTTTTCCGAGCAGGTTCAAGCAAGCAAGGATGCGTATTGGTACTGCCTTTAACTCCTGGTACTGCCTGTACAACCTCACCATTATTATTTACCGTAATCCGAACGACTACCGTTCCCTCTTGGTTACAGTCTTGAACAACCTTACCGTTGGATTGTAAATTTCTTCCATTGAGTCCGTATCCTTTTCCTCGTCCTCCCAATCCATAATTATTGTAATAGCTACTCGAGTAAGGATTTCCTTCTAGTTTGCCCTTGTCTCCTTGAACTAAATCATCTCCTTCGCCTTGAGTTTGCTCACCATCCTCAGTTTTATTTTTCAATAAATTAGAGACCACACTTTTTGTGGCTTCAGATACTTTTGGAACTTCTTTTAAGGGTTCTGGCTCAACCTCAGGTTCAGGCTCCTCCTCTACAGCTTCTCTGAGTTTTACTTCCTCTTTCTTATCAGGAACAACAACTGTAGATTCTTTTTCGGTCAAAACTTCTTTGATGGATTCTTCAGTACTTTCCTTCGGGGGAGTTACTTCTACTTTTTCCTCTACTTCAAAAGGTTTTTCCACTGGTTGTTCAATGGTTTGAACGCTTTTGGTAGGCTGAACCTCACCGCTTCCCTGTGCCAGGGTACCAAAATTGACTTCCATTCCATAACTGATCGGTGGATCGTAATAGGTCAATCCCAACATAAAGAACAACAGCAACAGGAGTATGGCAACTACTGCAGTAAGTCCAGCTGATTTTTTTTTGTGGGGAGTATCCAACATCTTTATTCGTTTTCGTTTTAAGGGGTGTCTACAGCCAATACTACCTTGATACCATTCTTATTGGCAATATTCATTACAAATACTACTTCTTGAATGGCTACTTTTTTCTCTGCTCTCAATACCAGAGAAGGGGTTTGTCCTCCTTCTAAAGCTTGGATAAGCTGGTTTTCCAGTCTGTTTTTATTCACCCTATTTTCATTGATATAAAACCGACCTCTATCTGTAATGGTTACTGCAACCGTATTTCGGTTTTCAGTCTTACCCTCTCCTTGTGGTAGTTTAACCTCTATGGTGTTTAACTGTTTTGCTAAAGTAGAGGCAATCATAAAAAAGATCAACAACAAAAAGACAACATCCGTCATCGACGACATATTGAACTCGGGTTTAATCTGGTTTCTTCCTCTGAGTTTCATCTGTTAGGCAGGTTCGTTTAGTAGATCTAAAAACTCCAAACTAGAGGCCTCCATCTGATAGACCGCTTTGTTGATTTTAACAACTAGGTGGTTGTAGCAAATATATCCAACAATCCCTACGATAAGTCCAGCTACAGTTGTAGTCATTGCAGTGTAAAGCCCATCGGCAAGTAGTTGCATATCAATATTTCCTCCAGCATTTGAAATCTCAAAGATGGATAGGATCATTCCAATCACGGTTCCTAAAAACCCCAACATGGGAGCAGCCCCAGATATAGTGGCTAAAATACTTATGTTTTTTTCCAGTTGATATACTTCCAAACGGCCAGCATTTTCAATTGCTGTATTGATATCGTCCAAAGGCCTTCCTATTCGAGAGAGTCCCTTGGATATCAATCTCGCTACAGGAACATTTTCTTGTACGCAAAGTTGCTGTGCCCCATCCAACTTTCCATTCATCACAAATGATCGAATTTGAGGCATAAAATTAGGCGTGACTTTTACTGCTGAACGAATAGCAAACAAACGCTCAAAATAGATGTAAGTCACCATTAAAAGTAAAACGAAAAGAACTCCGATAATCAGTTGACCTCCAAGGCCCCCGTTTTTAATCAGCTCAACTAGTGAGAGTGTTTTTTCTGTTTGTAAAGGAGCAGCATCTTGAATATAGGATAGTAACATAGGCTATAGTTATACAATATCAACGAAAATTTTTATAAAAAATTCTCTGTCCTATCTCCTAAAGTACAAAATCTCGAATAAGGACAAAAGTTATAAATCCACCAATAAAGCCAACAAAGGCCAACCAGGCTATTTTCTTTAAATACCAAAAGAAATCGATTTTCTCCATTCCCATGGCAACTACACCTGCTGCGGAACCGATGATGAGCATGCTCCCTCCTGTACCTGCTGAATAGGCAATAAGGTGCCAAACAGGATCGTCTGTACCCATTGAAAACATCCCCATACTTGCGGCTACTAACGGAACATTATCGATTACTGCCGAACCGATACCCAACAAACCAATTACAACGTCAGTATTTGGTATAGCTTCGTTTAACCCTTCAGCAAAATTGAAGAGCAGTCCTAAAGACTCTAGAGCCGCAACTGCCAATAGAATCCCTAAAAAGAAAAGTATACTGGGCAACTCAATTTTGGACAGTGATTTATGGACTGGACTCGCCGTTTGGTGTGCATCACTCTCTTCGTCATAAGAAGTAATATTGATCTTAGCCTTGCTAAAAATTTCCGCAAAAGTTGCTACTACTGCTAAAGAAAGCATCATACCCACATAAGGTGGGAGGTGTGTCAATGTTTTAAAAACGGGAACAAATACAATTGCTGAAAGTCCTAAATAAAGTATGGTTCCACCGCGTTTATGAGTTTCTACCGAACTGTCGTCTTTGACTGCTGGTATATCTCCTTGAAATGCGGGTAATAAAGAGGCAATCCCAACGGGTAAAACAAAACAAACTACAGAGGGGACAAACACATAAGTTATCAATTTTACCGAAGTTACTTTGTCTCCTATCCAAAGCATGGTAGTAGTTACATCACCAATGGGCGACCAAGCTCCACCTGCATTTGCACAGATAATAATCAAACCTGCGAACCACAGGCGAGTATCTCTGTCGTGGATGACTTTTTGCAATATGGTAATCAAAACTATGGTTGCCGTAAGGTTGTCTATAATGGCTGAAAGTATAAACGCCAAAATCCCAAAAATCCATAGTAAGCCTTTTTTGCTTCGGGTTTTAATAAAGTTTTTTATGGTGTAAAATCCATTGAAGTAATCAATGATTTCGACAATAGTCATCGCTCCGAGAAGGAAAATGATGATCTCTGCAGTCTTCCCTAAGTGATGCAATAAAATTTCATCAATGTGAGTGGGTTCAAGCTCCTTGAGTTCTGTATTTACATCAAAAACAGGCAAATGAGCGAGGGAAATGATTGCCCACATCAATGCCATCATTGCAAGGGCTGGAATTAATTTGTCTACTTTTAAATTGTGTTCAAGCGTAATCGCTAAATATCCCAAAACAAAGAGCGAGATAATGATAGTTTCCATGTATTCAATTTCGTTTGAATGCTAATGTATAAAAAACTCTTACGTTTCTTCCTCTCTAGGGATAAAAAATATTCCCGCTACTGTGGTCAGCCGAAGCACCTGTCACGGAGGACAAACAATTCACTTGATTTTCAATTCGCAATAGGCCTAAAAATGCAAAGATCAGGGCTTCCTTAAAGTCAACAACTAGTGGGTCGGGAATACTAAATTTTGCTTTGCTAAATTTATTAAGCAGGGAGATTAAATAATTATTTTTAGCACCTCCACCGGTGATTAATACACTATCAGTATTTTTAAAAATTGATCCAATTTGCTTGGCAATATGGTAAGTATAAGTGTGAATTCGATCTTCGACTAAATTAGTTCTGTATTGATCAAGTAGTGGAAAAATCTTTTCATTGACCCATTCTATTCCCAGTGATTTAGGTGCTTTTTTTTGATAATATTCAAAATTCTCCAAAGCGCTTAAAAGTTCTGGAATAAGATGACCTGCCCGAGCTAGATTCCCCTCAGAATCATATTCCAAACCCTCTTCATTCGCTAGGACATTTAAAACTGTGTTGACGGCGCAGATATCGAAGGCGGTAACTTGGGCTTTTTGAGGTAAGGAGACATTGGCAAAACCCCCTAAATTCAAGCAACAAGAATACGACTTAAATAAATGTAAATCGCCTATGGGTACCAAAGGTGCTCCTTGACCTCCTAATTCAACATCTTGGGAACGAAAATCGCATATTAATGGCAGTGCTATCAGCTTAGAAAGTTGAGGAGTATTCCCGATTTGAAGCGTAAACCCCTGATCTGGCTGGTGAAATACCGTATGGCCGTGAGAACTTACAAAGTCAATTCCTTCTATATCACTTTTAAAATCTAGAATAAATTTTGCCAGTAAATTGACGTAGTCTTTCTCGACCTCTTTGATTTGTTGAGAATTTTGGAGATGTAATTCTGACAGACAGGTTTTCCATTCTGATGAATACGAATAGGTTTTGGCTTTTAAAATTTCAAAATCCCAATTTTTCTTTTTTTTAAAATCTACACAAACCAGATCCAAGCCGTCCAAAGAAGTACCTGACATAGATCCAATTAGCCTGTATTTTGATTTCACTTTCTTTGTTTTAGATTCAACAACAAAGGACGCAAAAATTAACTTTTTTGCAATTTTTAATTTAATTAATACGAATTCAAGGTCGAAATAGTGAATAAATTATGAAATCTTTAAGCTTAGGGTTTTTGATCTTCAATTAATCTAATAGATGCAAATGGATTTTTATTTTTGTTATCCTTTTAAAAACACATCTTTATGTTGCCAGCAAAACAAGGACTATATAACCCTGAGAATGAACATGATAACTGTGGTGCAGGATTCATCTGTAGCCTACAGGGAAAAAAGACAAATGATATCATTCACAAAGCCCTAGATATACTTGATAAATTAGAGCATAGAGGTGCAGTTAGTGCCGATGGCAAAACGGGTGATGGAGCAGGAATTTTAATTGAAATTCCACACGATTTTCTTGTCACTCAATGTGACTTTGCACTTCCAGCATTGCACCAATATGCTGTAGGAATGGTTTTTTTACCAAAAAAAGAAAATCAAAGAACCTATTGTATCGGTGTTTTTGAATCGGAAATTGAAAAGCAAGGTTTGAACATACTTGGCTGGCGCAAAGTCCCAGTGAATCCAGAGGTAGTTGGAAGCATTGCTGCACAAACCGAGCCTTACATCATGCAAGCATTTATTGGGAGAGGCGCAACTGACCTCTCAGATCACGAATTTAATATCAAACTTTTTAGCGCACGCAAGATTGCAGAACACACCATATCAAATTCAAAACTTTCTGAGGCTTCATATTTTTACCTCCCAAGTCTTTCTACCCATACTTTAATCTACAAAGGTCTTTTGATTCCTGAGGACATCAAAGGTTATTATAAAGATTTATCAGACCCTGCTGTTGTGACCCGACTGGCTTTAGTACATCAAAGGTTTTCTACCAATACCTTCCCGACCTGGGATTTAGCTCAGCCTTTCCGTTATATGTGTCACAATGGTGAAATCAATACTTACAGAGGTAACGTAAGTAGAATGCAGGCTCGTGAAGAATTGCTAGAAAGTGATTTCTTTGGTCCAGACATAAAAAAAATTCTACCAGTAATTTTACCTGGCAAATCTGATTCATCTTCTATGGATATGGTAGTAGAATTATTATTGGCTACTGGTCGATCACTCCCTGAAGTAATGATGATGCTTGTGCCTGAAGCTTGGGAAAAGCACGCTACCATGGATGAAGGCAAAAAGGCTTTTTACAAATACAACTCCTGTATCATGGAACCATGGGACGGACCTGCTTCGATTCCTTTTACAGATGGTAAATTTATTGGAGCATTACTAGACAGGAATGGACTCCGCCCATCAAGATACTCAGTCACCAAGGACGGTTATGTGGTCATGTCTTCAGAAACTGGAGTTATGGATATTGCGCCTGAAAACATTGACCGCCACGGTCGTTTAGAGCCCGGAAAAATGTTTTTAGTAAACATGGACGAAGGACGTATTGTTGAAGATGAGGAAATCAAAAAAGAAGTTACTAGTAGTCGACCATATCAGCAGTGGTTAGATGAAAATTTACTTCCACTAAAAGACATTCCCTACACCGGAAATGTGAGCTCTACCGAAGACGAAGGTTTTGAAACGCGTATGCGAATTTTTGGCTATACTCAAGAAGACCTTAAAACTATCATAACCCCAATGACCATTCAGGGGAAAGAAGCTATCGGTTCTATGGGGACAGACACACCACTGGCTGTACTCTCCGAGCGCCCTCAGCTATTATACAATTACTTTAAACAACTTTTTGCTCAGGTAACCAACCCTCCTTTAGATGGTATTCGTGAGGAGATTGTTACCGACACCAGTTTGAGCATCGGACAAGAATTCAATCTGTTTGATATTTCTCCTGAACATGCAAAAAAATTAAGTATTCAAAATCCTGTAATTTCAAATGAGGATTTAGATAAAATTAAATTTATTGAGCACAGCGACTTCAAGGCGCAAACCATCTCTACACTTTATGAAGTCAATTCAGGTTTAAACGGGCTTGAAAATGCCTTAGAAGACATGATAAAATCCATAGAAAAGGCAGTTGACCAAGGAGCCAATATCATTATTTTATCAGATCGTGGGGTGTCCCCATCTATGGCGCCCATCCCCATGCTATTGGCAACTTCTCATACACATCATGCCTTTAAACGTCTTAAAAAACGCTCGAAATTTGGTATCATTATTGAATCTGCTGAACCTAGAGAACCGCATCATTTTGCACTCCTTTTTGGCTATGGTGCTAGTGCAATTAACCCCTACTTGGTCAACGAAATCATCATTCACCAAGCTACGGAAGGCCATATTGAATTAGATGCCAACATGGCTATAGAAAACTTCAATAAAGCCATTGCTAAGGGAATTATCAAAGTGATGAATAAGATTGGCATTTCGACTTTACACTCTTACCGAGGCTCTCAGATTTTTGAAGCTTTGGGCTTGTCTGAAAAGTTTATCGATCGCTTCTTCTGTAATACTGCCAGTCGAATTCAAGGAATTGGTCTCTATGAAATTGAAAAAGAAATTAGCAGTCGCCATTCCAAAGCCTATGTACACGAATCCAACTTAGGACTTCCTTTAGAAATTGGAGGGGACTATCGCTGGAGAAGAGACGGCGAGGCACATGTTGTCAACCCACAAACTATTGCTTCTCTTCAACAAGCTGTAAGACAAAACAAGCCTGAAAGCTACGACGCTTTCGCTAAGATGATCAACGAGCAAAACGAAAAGCTAATGACCCTCAGAGGGCTGTTTGAATTTTCAAGTTTTGATCCTATTCCAATTGATCAAGTAGAACCTTGGACTGAAATAGTAAAACGCTTTAAAACAGGTGCCATGTCTTTGGGATCTATCAGTCAAGAGGCTCATGAAAATTTAGCCATAGCTATGAACCGTATAGGTGGAAAAAGTAATTCTGGAGAGGGTGGAGAAGACGTACGTCGTTTTCAACCCGACCAAGATGGAAATTGGAAAAACTCCGCCATCAAGCAGGTTGCCTCTGGTCGTTTCGGAGTTTCTAGCCATTACTTAAGTTCTGCAAAAGAGATTCAAATCAAAATGGCTCAGGGAGCAAAGCCGGGTGAAGGAGGACAACTTCCTGGGCCAAAGGTCAATCCTTACATTGCCTCTGTCAGAAACTCAACTCCTTATGTAGGTTTGATTTCGCCACCTCCTCACCACGATATTTACTCAATTGAAGATTTATCTCAATTGATTTACGACTTAAAAAATGCCAATCGTGAAGCCCGGATCAATGTCAAATTGGTTTCTGAGGTTGGTGTAGGAACTATTGCTGCTGGGGTAGCCAAAGCCAAAGCAGATGTCATCTTGATTTCTGGTTTTGATGGAGGTACCGGAGCTTCTCCACTTACTTCTTTAAAACACGCTGGTCTTCCCTGGGAACTCGGAATTGCTGAAGCACAACAGACTCTAGTGATGAATGATCTAAGAAGTCGAATTGTGCTCGAGTGTGACGGTCAGATGAAAACGGGACGCGATGTAGCCATCGCCTGTTTACTCGGTGCCGAAGAATTCGGATTTTCAACTGCACCACTGATCGCATCGGGTTGTATTATGATGCGTGCCTGCCACCTCAATACTTGTCCTGTAGGTATCGCTACCCAGGATCCTGAATTGCGTAAAAACTTTAAAGGTAAGCCTGAACATGTGATTAACTATATGTATTTTATTGCTGAAGAGTTGCGCCAGATTATGGCTGAACTTGGATTTAGAACGGTAGATGAAATGGTTGGTCAATCGCAAAAACTCAATATGAAAAAAGCGATTCAGCATTATAAAGCACAGGGTATTGACTTATCCAACATTTTATATAAGCCTGATGTTCCATCTCACGTACAAGAGCGAAATACACAAACTCAGGATCATCAACTAGAAAATGTGTTGGATTTTGATATTCTTAGACAAGCTCACCCAGCCTTGTACAGAAAAGAGGAACAGCACTTGGAATACCGTATCAAAAATACCAACCGAACTGTTGGTGCAATTTTAAGTAATGAAATTTCAAAAATCCACGGTGCTGACGGACTTCCTAATAAAACTTTAAGTTTAAAATTCACTGGAGCTGCAGGACAAAGCTTTGGTGGCTTTGCTACCAATGGACTTTATATGAAGGTGGTTGGAACAGCAAATGATTATTTCGGGAAAGGGCTCTCCGGTGCAACCTTAGTGGCTCAGGTTCCAGAAAAAGCAACTTTTATTCCACATGAAAACATCATCATTGGAAATGTAGCCCTCTACGGTGCAACTAACGGTGAAGCTTACATCAACGGTATTGCTGGTGAACGTTTTTGTGTGCGTAACTCAGGAGCAAAGGCAGTTGTCGAGGGGATCGGAGATCACGGATGTGAGTATATGACTGGAGGTGTAGCTGTAGTTTTAGGTGAATTTGGAAGAAATTTTGCTGCGGGCATGAGTGGAGGAATTGCTTATCTTTACAGTGACGACGGTATTTTCGATGAGAAAAAATTCAACCTTGAAATGGTTGAATTAGAAGACCTCCAAAAAGAGGATCACGACAGCCTGCAAGGACTTTTGCAAAACCATGTAGATTATACTAAAAGTCCCAAGGCGACAGAGATATTAAACGATTGGCCAAAATCAGCTAAAAAGTTTATCAAAGTAATGCCGACAGATTACAAGCGTGCTTTAGAAATGATGGCAAAAAAACAAACTGAAAAAACAGTCTAAAAGATATGGGAAAGATTAAAGGTTTTATGGAATACGACCGACTCAAAGAGCCGGTAATTGAACCTAAAGAGCGGATTAACAATTACAATGAATTTACTATAGCTCCAAAAGCTGAAAAGCTTCAAGAGCAAGGAGCCCGATGTATGGATTGTGGAGTACCTTTCTGCCATAGTGGCTGTCCGTTAGGAAACTTAATTCCTGACTTTAACGATGCCGTTTATCAAAATGAATGGCAACGCGCCCTAACAATACTTCACAGTACAAACAACTTCCCTGAATTTACAGGAAGACTGTGTCCTGCTCCTTGTGAGGAAGCCTGTGTACTCGGTATCGTAAATCCACCCGTTTCAATTGAATTGATTGAAAAATACATCGTGGAACGCGGTTTTTCAGAAGGATGGATCAAGCCCGAACCTCCTACAGAACGAACAGGGAAAACTGTAGCCATTATCGGTTCAGGCCCTGCAGGTTTGGCAGCAGCACAACAGTTAAACCGTGCTGGACACAGCGTTACTGTTTTTGAGAGGGACAATAAAATTGGAGGTTTACTTCGTTACGGAATTCCAGATTTTAAAATGGAAAAAAACGTCATTGACAGACGTCTAGAAATTTTAGAAGCCGAGGGAATTGTTTTCAAATGTAATGTGGAAATTGGAAAAGACATCCAAGCTGCCGATTTGGAAAAAAACTTTGATGCAGTAATCTTAGCAACTGGAGCGACCATTAAAAGAGAAATGCCTATACCCGGTGCAGACTTGGAAGGTGTAGTACAAGCCATGGATTTTCTTCCGCATAACAACAAAGCCGTTGATGGGCAGCACAATCGCGACAAAAAATACCTAGCCAAAGATAAAAATGTCATCGTTATTGGTGGTGGTGATACAGGTTCTGACTGTATAGGAACTTCAAACAGGCAAGGCGCTACTAGCGTGACTAACTTTGAAATTATGCCCAAGCCAGCTGATTCAAGAACAGACGAACACCCTTGGCCCTATTGGCCCTTTAAACTCAAAACTTCTTCTTCTCATGAAGAAGGGAGTCATCGTGAGTGGAGCATCTTAACCAAAGAGTTTATCGGTGATGCAAAAGGTCATGTAAAAGCTTTAAAAACAGTGGAAGTTCAATGGAAGAAAATTCCAGGTGAACGCCCTCAACTTATTGAAAAAAAGGATTCTGAAAAAGAATGGCCTTGTGATTTAGCTCTTCTAGCTCTTGGATTTACAGGTCCTGAAAAGTCATTGCCAGAACAATTTGGATTGACTTTCGACGAAAGAGGAAATATCAAAGGGGAAAGCGATTACCAAACCCTAAAAAAGAACATCTTTACTGCTGGTGATTGCCGAAGAGGACAATCTTTAATCGTTTGGGCTATTTCTGAAGGAAGAGAAGCAGCGCATCAAGTAGACACCTTTTTAATGGGCAGTTCTACACTCCCTCAAAAGAATAAAGCAGGGGACCTAGTCGCTTTATAATTTACTTTAAACCAGATG
>Ga0181563_10000054_pt1 | contig 87237 bp, 78 predicted proteins | sample 011ome_25_FD_133759 | JGI IMG/M metagenome (GOLD analysis project Ga0181563, IMG submission 133759) | Coastal salt marsh microbial communities from the Groves Creek Marsh, Skidaway Island, Georgia - 011512CT metaG (megahit assembly) | ecosystem: Environmental > Aquatic > Marine > Intertidal...
CAAGAATGAATTAAATGAGATAAAAGTCACCCATTATTAAGTAGATGAAATTAGTATGTCTCTATTCAAATTCAATTAGATGCCTTCTATCATTATTGCTTTTCCATCATGAGAGGTATTACTAATACAATCGATAAAAAACCTGGCTACATCAGAACGAGATATGAATTTTGGAAAGAAAACAGTTGGCTTGGTAATCAAGCTATATTTTCCTTTCCCTTTTTTATCTGTGAGTCCCGCAGGACGGACAACAACAAACGAGACATTATTTTGCTGAAGTACTCTTTTTTCGGCGTTTTCAAAGTCTGTAAATCCTTCTTTGCCTCCGATTTTTTGAAGAAGGAATTTCACAAGCCATGAAGATCCGCCTATACCGATACTCGATATCATCAGACAACGTGGCGATGAAGAGGAATCGGATGCTGCTGACATTATGTTGGAATGTGCTTTCTCCATAATGTATATCCCTTTTTTTGGAGGATTACCTAAACAGCTTACCACTACATCAGCCCCTTCCATAGCGTGTTTAACATCTGTAATATTCGTTGCATCACCTTTGACCATTTCCACTTCCTGACCTTTAGTCCGCGTATACTTTTCAGGGTTTCTGACAAAGGCTTTGACTTTATAACCCTTATCTAATGCTTGATTGACAACATGGGTTCCTAATTTGCCATTGGCTCCAAAGACTAAAACTGTTTTTTTCATGCCTATATATTTTGCTTTAGAAAGAGAAACCCAGCAATGAGGAGAAGAACAACTATAGGCCCTACCATTGCAGCAAATGGCTCACTTGCTTTGATTTGCAGAATTAGTTCCAATACCTTAAGAACAACAAGAACCAAACAAGCCCAATGCACGAATTTATCATTGAACACTCCTTTGCTAAAAAGGCTGAAAAGAATAACACCAGCAGCTCCTACTTCTAAACCACCAAATGCGCTCATAAATGGTTTGGCAACGCCCAATTTATTCATCCATTCGACAGCCATATTAGCGCCCACTTGTTTCCCAATTCCGGCTGCAATTTCAAAAGCAATCAATCCGAGGCTTACTATCCAGTAAAGAATCTTCATTTCTATTAATGTGTTTGAATATTGAAACAAAATTAAGCGAAACCAACTATATAAAGTATAGTACTATATCAAAGTATAGTGTACTTTTGTGCAAAAGATGAATTATGGATAAGGCCCTAAAAGAAAGAATAGAAGAGTTCAAAAGTTACAGGGTAGAGAAACCTCCTTTAGAAATAATTGAACACTTTAAGAGTGATCTGCAGGCCATTCAGGATTCCATGGAGATTATTCAAGGAAGGTGGAAAATGTCCATAATCGCATTGCTTTGTAATGGTGAATTCAGATATTCTGAATTGGAGAAAGGTATACCGAAAATCACTCCAAGAATGTTGTCAAAAGATTTGAAAGATTTAGAGATAAACGGACTAATTCTGAGAACGGTATATGATTCCCTACCACTCAAGGTCACTTACAAGTTGGCCGATTATGGTTATTCCCTTGTTCCGCTCATTATCGAGTTAACAAATTGGGGAAAACAACATCGTGAAAAAATAAAAACCGCTACACTATAACAGTATAACGGTTTTATCATTATAAGTTGCTCCTCCTCTTGGGCTCGAACCAAGGACCCTCTGATTAACAGTCAGATGCTCTAACCAACTGAGCTAAGGAGGAATGTTATTAAATCCGCAAGGAATTCAATAAACGAGCTGCAAATATAAACGCATTTCAGGATTTCAAAAACAAAAAATAAAAATAATTTTAGTGGCGTGAGAATTGTGTTTAGTACATTTTTAAACCTTCGGGGGATTTGTTCTCAAACAATGCCTATTTTAGAACAATGTTTAAACTAGATGACCCTACTCGAATGAATTCCTATTTGGCAACTCTATTATGTATTTTATCTCTCACTTTTACCATGGCGCAACAGTATGAAACCCAACACTACGAAACAATTAAGACCCTTGAAGAGGCTGAAATACGCTACTATCCTCCTGTGATGAAAATCAAAGCCAATCGCGCGGGCGGTTTTGGGGCCTTGTTCGGATACATCTCAGGGAAGAATCAGTTGGGACAAAAAATTGCAATGACCACACCCGTTTATATGCAAAAAGAGGAGGGTAAAGAGGTCATGGAGTTTGTACTACCTCGTGCTTTTACCAAAGAACAGACTCCCAGTCCTTTGTCCTCTGAAGTGAACGTTTATGAGTCCCAACCTGGATATTTTATCGCCTATGCGTTCGGAGGCTACGCCCTAGACTGGGTTACTAAAAAGGCAATAAAAGAAGTGCAACAAATAGCAGCAGCCCACCAGATATCACTGCAAGGAGATCCTGTAGTGCTGGTTTACAATTCTCCCTACAAACTCATCAATCGAAAAAACGAAGTTTTATTTCAAATTGATTACAAAGAACCGGAAACGACTAACTAAAGAACGCTCGAAACAAGTCATTCCCATTGGCGTAAAGCACTAGCGCCAGTAATAAAAAGAAGCCAAACATTTGAGCGTATTCCATAAACTTGTCATTGGGTTTACGACCCGTTACGATTTCGTAAAATAAAAACATGACATGCCCGCCGTCCAATGCAGGAATGGGCAGAATATTCATAAAGGCTAGAATAATCGAAATCAGTGCCGTACTGGACCAAAAACCTTTCCAGTTCCACTGACTTGGAAACATATTTCCAATAGCTCCAAAGCCGCCCAATTGAGAAGCTCCTTTGGAAGTAAAAATATACTTAAACTGAGCCACATAGTCTCTCAGCGTCCAGTATCCATAGTCAAAACCTTCTACTATGCTCTCACTCAGGGTCAAGGTTTCCAGCTTAAAGGACACATTTGATTTGGGATAGACCCCCATAGTACCATCTTCTGAAGTGGTGAGAGATAGGGTGTCTATAGATCGATTGCGTTCGTAAACCAACTGAAGGGTCCTTGAAGTTTTCGTCATTAAATTTTTAAAATCTGTCCAGTTGGAAATCGGAGTTCCGTCCAGATTCAAAATCTTATCATCGGACTGAAGACCTGCAAGAGACGCAGGAGAGTTGGGAATAATACTGTCTAAAACTGCAGGGACAACGGGTGTGAAAGGGAACATCTCTCCCGATTCAAACATCTGTGAACCTATATCTTCGGGAATAGACAGGGTAGTTTTCGTGCCGTTTTCTCTTCTTAACGTGACTTCGGAGACATCGCGCAAAAGAAAATATTTATTGATTTCCATCACATTTTCCAGTTCTTTTCCATCCACGGTCAGGATTTGATCTCCTACTTCAAAGCCCAACTGAGAAACCACAGGGGAAGGCTCCATTCCTAAAGGTAATTCTTCTGAAGCTAAAGTGTATTTACCCCATACAAAGAGAATCATCATATAAATAAGAAAACCCAAAATAAGGTTTACCGTCACCCCACCCAGCATAATAATCAAACGTTGCCAAGCCGGTTTGGAACGAAATTCCCAAGGTTGCGGAGGTTGTAGCATTTGCTCTTTGTCCATGCTTTCATCGATCATCCCCGAAATTTTCACATAACCTCCCAAAGGCAACCACCCGATACCGTAGGTGGTTTCCCCAATTTTTTTCTTAAAAAGAGCAAACTTTACATCAAAGAATAAAAAGAATTTTTCAACACGTGTTTTAAAAAGACGCGCTGGAATAAAATGACCCAGTTCGTGGAGTACAATCAACAAAGATAGACTCATAAGCAACTGAATGGCTTTAACAACAAATGGACTCATATTCAATTTTTGATTCCAGCAAAAGTAGCACAATAGGATGCATAATAAAAATATGATCCCGCTTTTAAGCTACTTTTTGGACTTTCCATTTCGGCATCGTATGTAAAACAGCTAAATTTGCGTTAGCGTTTGAATTTATGAAGACATTTTTTGACCGGTATAAAACCTTTTTAGGAATTTCAGTAGGAGTTTCCTTGGTAATTTTAGCCCTGTTTTACAACGCACTCACTCCCGAAGAACGACTGCCCATTTATCAGCCTGCAATGGTGAACTACGAATTGGTGGACAGCAGTTTACAACATGTAAAAAAGTACCATAAAATTGCTCCGTTCTCTTTGACCAACCAAAACGGAGCAACCATTACTCAAAAGGCGTATGAAAATAAAATCTATGTAGCAGACTTTTTTTTCACAACTTGCCCTACGATATGCCCAAAAATGACTGCCAATATGGGCCTGCTTCAAGAAGCTTTAAAAGAAAACGATCAAGTCGGATTGCTTTCTTTTAGCGTAACTCCCCAAATTGATTCTGTTGCCCAATTAAAAAAATATGCCCTGGAAAGAGGAGTGATAGATTCCAAATGGAATTTGCTCACTGGAGACAAAAAGCAGATTTATGAGCTCGCCCGAAAATCCTACCTCGCAGTAAAAAATGACGGAGACGGAGGCCCCCATGACATGATTCATACTGAAAATTTTGTACTGGTAGATCCTGAAAAACGCATCCGTGGGTTTTACGATGGAACCGATACGGTAGCTATGGAAACCTTACTTTCCGATATCGAACTTTTACAACAAGAATATCCCCTTCCCTAATTTTTTTTTGCAGAACCTAATTTTAAGTGGGTAATTTCCCTACTTTTGTTCTTTAAAATCATTCTAAATAATGATTCCACTGGATGAGCTCAAAATAGGTGAGCAAGCAGAAATCGAAACAATTGAAACAGACAAACTTCCTCTCAAGCTCATTGAAATGGGATGTCTGCCAGGCAGCGCTATCTCCCTGATTCAGAATGCACCTTTTAACGATCCTTTATACATCAAAATAGACGAGTCTCATTTGGCCATCCGCAAAGAAACCGCAAAAGACATATTTGTTCGTTTAATCGACTAGTGCATGAGTAAAGCCCTTAATATCGCATTGTTGGGAAACCCTAATACAGGGAAGACTTCCGTATTTAATGTATTGACGGGCTTGTCTCAAAAAGTAGGAAACTATCCGGGAATTACTGTCGAAAAAAAAGAGGGTATTTGCAAGCTAGACCGAACCACCAAGGGGCATGTATTGGACCTTCCAGGAACCTACAGTCTCAACGCATCATCGATGGATGAAAGTGTGGTAATCGAGCTTTTACTCAACAGAAACAGCAAAGATTTCCCTGATGTTGCCGTGGTTGTCACCGATGTAGAAAACTTAAAGCGCAATCTACTGCTGTTTACACAGGTTAAGGATTTAGGGATTCCCACGCTGTTGGTCATCAATATGGCAGACCAGATGAAACGCAAGGGGATCACACTGGATATCCCTCTTCTAGAAGAGGCGTTGGATACCAAAATAGCAGTGGTGAGTACACGGGAGAAGAAAGGCCTGGAGGAACTAAAAAAAATGATCATTGACTACAGACAACTGTCCACTGCTGCCACCATTTCGATCAACTCCATAGATGAAGCCTATTTTCAAAATCTGGAAAAAATCTTCCCCAATCAGTCGCTTTACAAATTGTGGCTGGTCATAACACAAGATGTCAATTTTGCTAAACTAGACCGAAAACGAGTTTCGGATGCCACCGACTTTAAAACCGCATCTCCCTCCAATCTCAAACGCCTTCAACAAAAAGAAACCGTAAAAAGATACCAATTTATCAATCAGGTATTGAAACAAGGCCTCAACATAGACCGTGCCGCAGCCACAGACCTGAGAAGTCGTTTTGACCGAGTTTTGATTCATAAATTTTGGGGCTATGTCATTTTCTTTATCATCCTAATGACCATTTTCCAATCTATTTTTAGTTGGAGTAGTATTCCTCAAGATTTTATCGATTCCAGCTTTGCTTCTTTGAGTCAAACCTTAAGCGAAAAACTACCTGCAGGAGTTTTTACAGACCTTTTGACTCAGGGGATTGTCCCAGGTTTGGGGGGAATTGTCATTTTTATTCCACAGATTGCCTTTCTCTTTCTCTTTATTTCCATACTTGAAGAAACGGGCTATATGAGTCGTGTGGTGTTTTTGATGGATCGGGGGTTACGTCGTTTTGGACTTAATGGAAAAAGTGTGATCCCGCTAATTTCAGGAACTGCCTGTGCCATACCTGCGGTCATGGCTACCCGAAATATTGAAAACTGGAAAGAACGCCTGATTACAATCTTGGTGACCCCCTTTACGACCTGTTCCGCTCGATTGCCAGTCTATGCCATCCTGATTGCTTTGGTGATTCCAGAAGGGTCGCTTCTTGGATTGAGTTACAAAGGGCTGATGCTGATGTTTTTATACTTGGTTGGTTTTGGTATGGCCCTCTTGGCAGCTTGGATTTTAAGTAAAACACTAGACATACAAGCCAAGAGTTATTTTGTAGTAGAAATGCCAAATTACAAATTGCCTTTGCTAAAAAATGTAGGAATAACCGTTTGGGAAAAAACTCGAACTTTTGTCGCCGAGGCCGGAAAAATCATTTTAGCAATTTCTATTTTACTTTGGATTATGGCCTCATACGGTCCTGGAAAAGACTTTAACCAAGCCGCAAAAATTGTTCAACAAAATTATCCCGAACTAAACGACATCGATTTGGAAATCAAAACAAATGCCTACAAATTGGAACATTCCTACATCGGAATTTTAGGAAAAACGATAGAACCGGTCATTTCACCTCTTGGCTACGATTGGAAGATAGGAATTGCACTGATCAGTTCGTTTGCTGCACGAGAAGTTTTTGTGGGAACATTGGCAACAATTTACAGTGTGGAGAGCGATTCCGAAGACACCATAAAAAACCGTATGGCTTCAGAGGTAAGGAAAGATGGAAGCCCTCTTTTTAATTTGGCTAGTGGGATTTCTCTAATGCTCTTTTACGCTTTTGCCATGCAATGTATGAGTACCCTAGCGGTGGTTCGAAAAGAAACCAATTCCTGGAAATGGCCTATGGTACAGCTTTTTGGGATGACCCTATTGGCGTATCTTGTAGCCTTTTCAACCTATCAAATTTTAGCCTAATGGAGAACGTACAAACCCTTTTGGTTATTCTTTCTGGGGCTAGTGCCCTACTTTTTCTGTTCCGTAAAGTTTTGTTTAAGAAAAAAACAACCATCAATAAAAGTTGTGACTCGGACTGTGGCTGTCACTAAACAAAAAGAGTAGAAACCGGATTAAGTTTAGTTCATTTTGCCCTTGTTTTATAAAATCCTATATCTTTAAGGATACAAATTGAAACAAACTTAACAATGACAAATTCAAACAGACTCTTCTATGGTAGTTGTTTTGCCCTAATAACAACTGCCTTTTCATTTAGTATCCGAGCGGGGATTTTACCTCAACTTGGAGAGGAATTTCTTTTAGATGGACAACAACTAGGGTTTATCAATTCCATGTGGTTTTTGGGTTTTCCCATTTCCATGATTTTGGGAGGCCTTTTTTATCACACCATAGGTCCCAAGCGCATTATGCAATTTGCTTTTATTACGCACACTTTAGGGATTATTTTCACAATTTATTCTGGGGGTTATACAGGCTTACTTCTTTCAACATTGCTTATCGGAATCGGGAATGGATGTACTGAAGCAGCTTGTAATCCGATGATTGCAGACGCCTATGAAGGCAAGAAAATGAATACCCTACTCAACCGCTTCCACATGTGGTTCCCTGGTGGGATTGTATTGGGGAGTTTGGTATCCAAATTCATGACTGATGCGGCTTTGGGATGGCAAGCACAAATTTGGATTATCATGATTCCTACCCTTATTTACGCTTATTTCTTTATGGGACAAGAATTTCCCAAACCAAAAGTTCAAGCAGCCACTTCCATTGGAGAAAATTTTAAAGCGATGTCTTCACCCATTTATATTTTTATTTTGGCCTGTATGGCACTTACTGCTATTTCCGAATTTGGACCCCAACAGTGGACCAGTTTAATCATGGCCAATAGTGGTGCCCAGCCTATGGTCATCCTAGCCTTAATTACCGGACTAATGGCAGTAGGGCGTTATTTTGGAGGGGATATCGTACATCGTTTGGACCAAACAGGTGTACTGTTAGGCTCTGCAGTTTTGGCAGCTATTGGGATCTTTTTATTCAGTACACAAACCGGAGGAATGGTCTATGTTGCTGCTGTCTTTTTTGCCTTGGGAATTTGTTATTTCTGGCCTAATATGATCGGTTTTGTAGCAGAAAAAATCCCTGCTAGTGGCGCTTTAGGAATGTCCATAGTAGGGGGAATGGGAATGTTTTCCTCATCCATTTTTCAACCCATTATCGGTTCCTGGATTGACAGCTCACGGGAAACACAAAGCGCTTTAGGACTAACGGGAACAGAACTGGAATTAGCTGCAGGACAACAAACCTTAACCTATATGATTTCTTTTCCAGCGATTCTAATCATCTTGTTTACCATACTCTATTTCTGGCAAAAGGGCAATGTAAAAACTGCCACTGCCTAAGACGTATAATTAGTGTAAAAAGCCACCCTTGGGGTGGCTTTTTTTATGCATTCATCAGACTTTCTATTTCTTCTATTTCTATGGGAATGTTTTCCATCAGATTTAGGGGGGCTCCTGTTTTTTGGATCACCACGTCGTCTTCTAAACGGACTCCAAACCCTTCTTCGGGGATATAAATTCCAGGTTCTACGGTAAACACCATATTGGGCTCCATGGGCAAGTGGAGTAGCCCATAGTCGTGGGTGTTGAGACCTAAGTGGTGCGCTGTCCCGTGCATAAAATATTTTTTGTAGGCCGGTTTTTCAGGAGTTTCATTTTGAACATCCGCTTTGTCCAAAAGACCTAATCCCAAAAGTTCGGAGGTCATCAGTTTCCCTACTTCCACATGGAATTCTTTCCAGAGCGTGCCGGGGACCAAAAGTTTTGTAGCTTCGTTTTTTACTCGCAAAACGGCATTATAGACTTTCTTTTGGCGGGGGGTATAAGTCCCAGACACGGGGAAGGTTCGGGTTAGATCCGCCGAGTAATTTCCGTATTCTGCAGCGACATCCATCAAGACTAAATCTCCCGCTTTACACTGCTGATTGTTTACGGTATAGTGCAATACATTGGCATTGGCTCCAGACGCAATTATGGGTTCATAGGCAAAACCCTTGGAACGATTTCGCAGGAACTCATGGACCAACTCAGCCTCAATCTCATATTCCCAAACCCCAGGCTTCAAAAACGATACTACCCGACGAATTCCCCTTTCCGTAATGTCGCAGGCTCTTTGCAATTGTTCAATTTCTTCAGTATCCTTTACCGATCGCAATTGTTGTAATATGGGATTGCTCTTTGCCACAGCGTGCGCCGGATAATGCTTTTTACACCACTTGATAAAGCGATCCTCTCTGGTTTCTGTTTCCACAGCTTGACGGTAATGCTCGTTAGTGTTAAAATAAAACGTTTCGCACTGAGTACTGAGTTCTTGAAAAACAGCTTTAAAATCGTCTAACCAATACACAGTTGGCACACCACTTAGTGCACTTGCTTCTTCTTTGCTGAGTTTGGCACCTTCCCATACAGCAATATGCGCATTCGTTTTTCGAACAAAAAGAATCTCTCTGTGCTTGGATTCTACGGCGTCGGGAAACAAGACCAAAATGCTTTCCTCCTGATCCACTCCTGACAGGTAAAAAATATCGCGGTGTTGCTCAAAGGGAAGGACACTGTCTGCACTGACGGGATAAATATCATTCGAATTAAAAATTGCGAGACTCTTGGGTTTCATATGACCCACAAACGCCTTTCGGTTTTTACGGTAAAAAGAGCTGGAGAGGGGTAGGTACTTCATATTGTGATTTTTTACGAAGATAACAGTTTTTTAAAACCCCATTTGTTTAACCAACCCCCCCCTTTTAAGAACGATTTTAGAGAGAATATTCAACAAAAAAGTAAAATTTACTTTTTCTTTATTTGTAAAGTATAAAAATTAGATAAAGCGGTTTGCTGCTATGGGTTTATGCCGTAATTTTGTAAAACAAATTGAAAACTTATGACTTTGACTGCTTCTTCAATCGGAAGAAAAGTAACCATGGCACTTTCTGGGATTTTTCTAGTACTGTTTTTAACACAACACTTCAGTATCAACTTGCTTTCAGTTTTTAGTGAATTGCTTTTCAATCAAGTATCTCATTTTATGGGGAACAACCCCATAGTACAATTTATTCTTCAACCTATTTTGATTTTTGGTGTCCTTTTCCATTTCGTTATGGGGTTTGTTTTGGAGCTCAAAAATTCAAAATCTCGAGGGGTAAAATACGCCAACTACAAAGGAAGTACCAACGCCTCTTGGATGTCCCGAAATATGATTTATTCGGGGATTGTGATTTTGTCCTTCTTGGGCTTGCACTTCTATGATTTTTGGGTTCCCGAGATGAATTACAAATACGTGGAGGTCTTACCGCTCAATCCAGACCGATATTTTGAAGAACTGGTTCATAAATTTGAGAGCCCAGTTCGTGTGGGAATCTATGCCCTTTCTTTTGTGTTTTTAAGTTTACACTTGCTGCACGGCTTTGCTTCTTCGTTCCAGTCGGTTGGGATCAACAATAAATATTCTAAAGCTTTAAAATCATTTACCACTGCTTTTTCATTAGTGGTACCCTTAGGGTTTGTTTTTATTGCATTGTTTCATCATTTAACTGCATTTTAATATGGCCAAGCTAGATTCAAAAATTCCTGAAGGACCCGTTGCGGACAAGTGGAATAACCACAAAGGCAAAATCAATTTAGTAAGCCCCGCAAACAAACGTTTGATTGATGTGATTGTGGTGGGAACAGGACTGGCGGGAGCTTCTGCTTCTGCTACCCTTGCAGAACTGGGTTATAATGTCAAAACCTTTTGTTTTCAAGATTCCCCGAGACGCGCACACTCTATCGCTGCCCAAGGAGGAATCAATGCAGCAAAAAATTATCAAGGAGACGGAGACTCAACCTATCGTTTGTTTTACGATACCATCAAAGGAGGTGACTACCGCTCTCGAGAAGCCAATGTTCACCGATTGGCCGAAGTGTCTACCAATATCATTGACCAGTGTGTTGCCCAAGGGGTTCCTTTTGCTCGGGATTACGGTGGATTGTTGGACAACCGTTCTTTTGGAGGGGTTTTGGTTTCCCGTACTTTTTACGCCAAAGGACAAACAGGACAGCAGTTGCTTTTAGGAGCCTACTCTGCGATGAACCGTCAAATTGGTCGAGGTAAAATTAAAATGTACAACCGCCATGAGATGATGGATGTCGTAGTGGTGGACGGGAAGGCACGTGGAATCATTACACGAAACTTAGTCAATGGAAAAATTGAGCGCCATGGGGCTCATGCGGTAGTCATCGCTTCGGGAGGCTATGGAAATGTTTTCTTTCTTTCCACCAATGCGATGGGGAGTAATGTTTCTGCCTCTTGGAAAATTCATAAAAAAGGAGCGCACTTTGCCAACCCTTGTTTTACTCAAATTCACCCCACCTGTATTCCCGTTTCTGGAGATCACCAGTCCAAGTTAACCTTGATGTCGGAATCACTCCGAAACGACGGACGCATTTGGGTACCTAAAAAATTAGAAGACGTCAAAGCCATTCGCGAAGGGAAATTAAAACCCACAGACCTTGCTGAGGAAGATCGGGATTACTATCTAGAACGACGCTACCCTGCCTTTGGAAATTTGGTTCCCCGTGACGTGGCTTCCCGCGCTGCAAAAGAACGCTGTGATGCTGGTTTTGGAGTAAACAAAACAGGAGAAGCCGTGTATTTGGATTTTGCTGCAGCCATCATGCGCTATGGAAAAGAGCAAGCCCATGTAAAAGGCTTGGACGAAAACGACGCTGTTTTAGTAAAAAAATTAGGACAAACTGTAGTCCGTTCCAAATACGGGAACTTGTTCCAGATGTATGAAAAAATTGTTGACCAAGATCCGTATGAAACTCCGATGATGATTTATCCTGCGGTGCATTACACCATGGGTGGGGTATGGGTAGATTACAATTTGATGACCACTATTCCAGGCTGTTATGCTATTGGTGAGGCCAACTTTTCAGACCACGGTGCCAACCGCCTTGGAGCTTCTGCACTTATGCAAGGTTTGGCAGATGGATATTTTGTTTTACCCTATACCGTTGGCGATTATCTCGCAGACGATATCCGAACGGGGCCGATTGACACCCAACTTCCCGAATTTGAAAAAGCCGAGGCAGCTGTAAAGGCACAGATTGACGGCTTTATCAGTAACAAAGGAAAAAACTCTGTGGACTATTACCACAGAAAACTAGGTAAAATCATGTGGAATAAATGTGGTATGTCCCGAAATGCAAAGGAACTTAAAGAAGCCATCAAAGAAATTCAAGAACTGCGAGAAGACTTTTACAAAAACGTCAATGTTCCGGGCAAAGCAGACGAATTCAACGAACAACTGGCCAAAGCAGGGCGTGTTGCCGACTTTTTAGAGCTGGGCGAGTTGTTTGCCAAAGATGCGCTAGAACGCACCGAGTCGTGCGGGGGACATTTCCGTGAAGAATCTCAAACACCCGAAGGAGAAGCCCTGCGGGATGATGAAAACTTTACGTTTGTCTCTGCCTGGGAATATAAAGGAGTACCCGCAAAAGCAAAACTTCACAAAGAGGAGTTGAACTATGAGGAAATTGAAGTAAAAACAAGATCGTATAAATAGTTGTTAAGCCAATAAATTAGAACTATGAATTTGACATTAAAAGTTTGGCGTCAAGCCAATTCGCAAGCCAAAGGAAAAATGGAAACCTACAAAATGGAAGAGGTTTCACCAGATATGTCTTTCTTAGAAATGATGGACGTGTTGAATGAACAACTTATGGCGCAAGGGATAGAACCTGTAGCATTTGATCACGACTGTCGTGAGGGAATCTGTGGGATGTGTTCGATGTTTATCAATGGAGAAGCACACGGTCCCGATCGTTTAGTAACCACCTGTCAACTACACATGAGAAAGTTTAAAGATGGAGATACGATCACTATTGAACCCTTTCGTGCCGAAGCTTTCCCAGTAATCAAAGATTTAACCGTAGATCGTTCTGCCTTCGATCGAGTACAGCAAGCAGGCGGTTTTGTTTCCGTAAACACTTCGGGGAACACCCAAGATGCCAACGCAATTCCAATCGACAAACACGATGCAGACAAAGCATTTGACGCAGCGACTTGTATAGGCTGTGGGGCTTGTGTAGCCACTTGTAAAAACGCCTCTGCGATGTTGTTTGTTTCAGCCAAAGTGTCTCAGTATGCATTGCTTCCACAAGGAAAAGTAGAAGCCACAGACCGCGTCCTAAGCATGGTCAAACAAATGGACGAAGAAGGCTTTGGAAATTGCACCAATACCGGTGCTTGTGAGGTAGAATGTCCTAAAGGAATTTCACTGGAAAACATCGCTAGAATGAATCGTGAATATTTATCCGCGAGTTTGAAGGGGTAGTCTTTTACTCCAGATAAGTAGGATCAAATTATTTCCTACATCAAACTAAACAAATAAGTAACCAAAAGAAAGAGGGAACTTACTCCAAGTAACTTTTGGTTAGCAACAGCCGTTTTTCTTTTGGAATAAATCACCATTATAAGAAAAGACAGGGAAACAAGAAGAAGCCAAAATACCGTGGGCAGACCCATTGCTGTGCTCATTTGTATTTCGTCACTACCTGTCCAGATTCCTTGGAGAGCTGCTGCCCAACGGAATACAGCTGCTGAAAGTAAGAGCAAAAACCCAAAATTAGAAGAATCTTTTTTAACCAACAAAAAGCCTGTTACCCCTTGTAAAAATGTAAAACCGACACCACTTCCATAAATCACACTCTTTTGAAATTGAGTTAGAGAGAGGTCGTCTTTTTGCAGAACAATTGTATTCAATTTTAAGTCGAAATCAATTTCAAAATAGAAGTAAGCCAGACCATGTGCGCACTCATGTAGAAAATAGGTTAAGCAGGCTACTACAATAAGACCTAATAAAAAAGTGAAGTGTGGAAGATTCATTCATTTAGAATTAGAAATAGTGATTTATTTTTCGATTTTAGATTTCAATATATTCAGAATTACCTCTTAAAATTTCACCAGTGATCCACTCCCAATTCAATTTTAATCTAATCTTTTGACTTTCGGTAAAAGATACTGTTGCTAGCGCTTTTCCTGCTTTGAGCTGCCCCTCATCAGTTACACATTGATACAGCATATCTAGTTTGTCATTTTGTAAGAGCGCAATGATTTTACCATACCGTACGGTTCCTCCTTGATAATCAGCAGTTACTAAATCTCGCTCTTGTTTGTAGAAAAACAAGGTTTCAGAATTTACTTTTCCTGTTTTGGAGTTTTGTACGAGTACAAATTTTTTATAGTTAAAGCTTAGGTTTTTCATGGTAGTAGATCGATTAGGGAACTCAAAAGTAGCTAAAAATAAAAACTTTTACTTAGGGCAGGCTCAAAGAACTGTAATTTTCGATGACCTGAATACACCCCCAACTCTAAAAGTGTTTTTTTATCAAGCATCGTACGGACCCCTATGACCTGCATCCCAGCAGCTTTTGCAGCAGTGACTCCCGAGAGGCTGTCTTCAAAGGCCAAACAGTCTTTTGGGGGAATTCCTAATTTTTGGGCGGCAGTGAGAAAAATCTCGGGATGGGGTTTCCCATGTTTTACTTGATGTCCCCCCGTAGTAGAGTGGAAAAAGGAATCCAGATCCAACGCTTTAAAAATAAAATCAATGTTGTGCTGATCCCCCATCGTAGCAATTCCCATTGGTAAATTTTGGGCTTGGATTTTTTTTAAAAAGGGAAGCAATCCTCCAAGAGCTTTTACATGGGGTCGGTAGAGATCTCGATACAGAGCTTCTTTATAACTCCCCATGCGAAAAAGTTCTTCCTCATCGGAAATATGAGGAAACAACCGTGCCATGATTTCCACTAGCGAGCCTTTGTGATACTTGTGGTCAAAGGTTTCGTAGTCTAAATCCAGCTTGTGGTATTCAAAGAGGTCGATCCAGGATTGTTTGTGATAGGACATATTATCGACCAAGGTCCCGTCCATATCAAAAACTAGTGCTTTAGGGGAGAGCATCCATTACTTTTTTCATAAAACTTCCCACTTGACTAGGTTCTAGCCAACGGGTGACGACGACTACGTTTTGGTCTGGGAGAATAATGATAAAATTTCCTCCAAAGCCTGCGGCATAAAACACATTTTCAGGGACTCCTTCCCAATACCGATTAGTTCCTTTTTTATTGAGCCACCACATATAACCGTAATTCACTTGAGCCAGGGAAGACTTCGTCGCCTCTTGAATCCATTGTTTGCTGAGGAGTTGTTTTCCCTCCCAATTTCCTTGGTTTAAAAACAAGAGACCAAAGCGTGCGTGATCTTCGGTGTTGATAAACAACCCACCCCCCGAGTGTCCACCTCCTGAAACAGATTGCATCCGACTACCATCCAACTCTATCCAAGAGTTTTTGTATCCATGCCACCGCCAAGTAGGACTGGCTCCTATGGGATCCATAAGATTTTCTTTTAAAACCTGAGGTAGTGGTTTCCGCCATACATTTAGAAGTGAATAGGCAAGTACATTCACCCGTATATCGTTGTATTCAAAATGGGTTCCGGGGGTGTGGTAACTTCTGTTTTTCCAATCGTCTATTCCTCCTTCACTTGGGGGACGGTCTGCCCAGTCGTGTCCTCCCCAAAGGGTTCCAGACCAATCCGAAGACTGATTTAATAGGTACTCCCAACGGATTTGTTGGTTGTGAGCCCCGTCAAAAGTGGTGTCCCAAATTAAATCTGCAACTCGATCCTGAGGTTTGAACATACCTCGATCTACGGCCAGACCCGCCACGGTGGACAGGTAACTTTTTGTCACACTAAAGGTCATATCTACCCTTTGGGTGTCTCCCCAAGAGGCAATGATATATCCGTCTTTTAAAATTATTCCAGCGGGACCTCCGCGCTTTTTGGTAGGACCTAAAATCTGATGATAGGGTTCGCGTTCAAAACCTTTATAGATTGCAATGCGCAAGTCCTTGGCTCCGCTGTACTCATTTTCTTGGGCATAGGTGATAGCAGCCTCCAAACGTGTACTTTTTATTTTGAATTCTTCTGAAGTACGTTGTTCCCAGGGTGTGCCATTAGCAGGTGGGAAATAGGTTTGTCCCAAGGCGAGCGTGCTTATCAGAAAGAAGAGTAATGTAAATTTTATCGTTATTTTCACGTGTTCAAAAGGGTTTTCGATTACATTTAAAGATAAATAAATAATGAAGTAAAACCCTATTTTTTATTGCGAACTCCAGCTATGAAAACAAAACTAAATGTCACTGCTCTGCAAATCCCTCTTTTTTGGGAAAATGCGGGTAAAAACAGAGCCTATATCGATCGGCATTTCGATCGATTGAACCCAGCTGCAGATATCGTCTTGCTTCCAGAATTATTTAGTACAGGGTTTACTATGAACTCTCATTTGGTGTCAGAACCTATGAACGGGATTACGATCCAGTGGATGCAATCCTGGGCTGCCCAATGGGACGTCCTTTTGGGAGGTAGTTTGGTGATTGAAGAAGAAGGAAAATTTTTCAATCGATTTGTGATGGTAGGTCCAAATGGGCCTGTAGCATTGTACGACAAACGACACACCTTTACTTTAGCAGGGGAGGATAAAGCGTATTCGGCTGGAACCAATTTCGGCTTATTTGAATACAAAGGTTGGAAGATCTGTTTGCGGATTTGTTATGACTTGCGTTTTCCCGTTTGGAATCGAAATACCACAAATTATGATCTTTTGATTTTTGTAGCCAATTGGCCCGCACCAAGGATCAATGCTTGGGATACGCTACTTCAAGCGCGTGCCATTGAGAATATGTGTTTTGTGGCGGGAGTCAATCGTTTAGGTTCAGATGAAAAAGGCTTGGAGTATCCCGGGCATACTGCGATTTACGACCCTCTGGGCAAATTGGTTTCTGGAACGGTTTCTACAGAGGAAGAAGCCCTTACGGCTGAGTTGGATTATCTGGAACTGCAAGCACACCGGAAGCAGTTGCGCTTTCTGGAAGATCGAGATAATTTTGACTTGTGTTGAAGGTTTCGTTCATGTCCCAGTTTGCTCTCAAATCAATTTCTTTCCAATAATAGATCACCTTTTCAGGCTGTATTTTTTGGAGATAATTCCCAGTGTCCCATTGTCTATTTGCATTGGCATCCTCGATGAGACGTACGGTATATTTTCCAGCATCCAGCAACTCAAAACGATAGTTATTTCCAGCGATAGGACGGTCGTAGCGACGAACAACTTTATCGCTTTTAATTAACTCAAGAATATAAGGATGGGGAGAATCGTGCTGTACTCGGAGAAAAATATTTCCATAGTCTTCTATTTTTTTGGTAGAGGTTTTAAAAACCAAAGTATCATGAGTTTGTCCCCAAAAATCTTCTAAGGCGTTGGGTAAAAGGGTGATCTCATAGCGATCGCTAGGTAAGACTTCGAAATCCACTTTGACGCGATCATAATTTTCGAGAATTTCCAATGAAGCAGCTACAGGTAGGGTATCCACATTGGTTACTAAGACCCGATCTGAATTGATTCGTGTGATCGGGAGATTACTTGCCAATTCAAACTTCTCCTTGAGTCTCAAACTTCCCTTTTTAAATTGAGTAATGACCAATGAATCTTTGATGGGTTCTTTTAAAAAAGCGGTTTTGGTTCTCAGGGTATCTTGAATTTCCAATTTAAATTTTATCGAATCTAGTGCAGCTCCTCGGAACCAATAATCCAAACTGTCTTTCTCTCTGTTTTTAGTCACCAAAGACTCAAAGCTTTCTGGAACTTCACTAATCATTTCAAAAGATTCGTCTAGATAGTCTCCGTAATAGGCCAGTACAACGTGATGGTCATTTATAAAATAGGGAGCGTCCCATGCAAAATTGGTTCGTTCTTTAAAAATGCGTAGGTCAATGATCGAGTCTTGAGGAAGTTCTATAAGCTGATCCACATACCCAATTTTATCAACACTTTGGTCGAAAAGATAATTTCCTGCTTGATCTTGTAGCGCAATGAGGTTGTATTTTCCGGCTCTCAAATTTTGAAATCGATACACCGTAGTGTCCAATGTGCTAGTGACATAGAGCGGTTTATTGGTATAAATGGTCGAATCTTTATAGATACTGTCCACAGGGTAGAGCTGTAATGAGATAAAGGTTTCCGTATCTTTTTCAAAAGCATCTGTGACCCTGCCTTTGATGTAGAGGGAGTCTATAGTTGCCCCAGTGGAAAGGGTATAGGTTAAAAAGGGGGTTGGATTGGATTCGTTAAAATCGACAATGGCTTCTCCAAAATTGAACGTGTAGGTCGTGTTTTCCATCAGGCTGTCTATCAATTCTAAAGAAATCTTTTTTGAAGCCCCTGTAGTTGGATATACTTTGTATTGTGTGGAGTTTAATGGTGGGGAAACGATAAGTTGTTTACTCACGTCTTTTAAAGATACGTATTCATCAAAAGTGAGTGTAAACCCTTCCTTATCGAAAAAAGTCGTGTTGAGTTTAGGCGAAGCATTGATCAATCGTGGTGGAATGCTGTCTCTGGGTCCTCCTGTAGGAGAAGCTCTTTTAGCACACTGTACTAATAGTAAAAGGAGTAGTGCGGAAAGAAAAAGAAGAGCGCGTCGAGTCATGCTTTTTAAATTCCCAACAAAATAACACAATATTCCTCTTACAACCTACAGGCAAGTGAAACGATACTCAATTTTAAGGGATTCTTTTTTAAAAGTGCGCGGGCACAAGCGGTAAGGGTTGCTCCCGTGGTGATTACGTCATCGACCAAAAGCACATGCTTCATTTCTTTGGGCAGGGGCTTGTTGAATTCAAAGGCTTGATCGACTTCTCTCCAACGCTCGTCATATCCAATCTGTGCTAGAGATTGTGTCCGCTTTACACGAATTAAGGTTTTCTTTACAAGGGGAACTTTCAGTTTTTCCGATAATGCCCCTGCTATGATTGCTGCTTGGTTGTACCCTCTTTTTCTCTTTTTTGACGGATGAAGCGGAACCGGAATGATGCTATCCACTTTTTTTAGATTGGAACTTTCCAAAAGGGTGTCCCCCAGCCAGTGACCTAGGTAAACACCCAAATGACGCTGATCTAAATATTTAAATTGATGAATCATTTGGGCTACTTTCCCCTCTTTTTCAAAGTAGAAGAGCGCTGAGGCATTTTCTAATGGAAAATTCAATTTTAACTTTTGAAATAAAGGGTTTTTTTGGTTTTTTTGAAAATGGGTTAAGGGTAAATCGAGACGGCAACCAATGCAAAATATTTTCTCATAAAAGTTCAAGTGACGTTTACAACCTATACAAACTCTTGGGAATATCAAGTCTACGAAAGCATTCCAAGTTTTTAGGGAAATCATTATTGAGGCATCTGATATCAATATTAAAAAGAACCTTTAGAATTTCAAAGCCTTAAATGACGAGATAATGTTAAAGTTTAGAGATTATTGAAAATTCAACCCCTAAAAATTTCTATTTTAGACAAATACCCAAAAAAATTGGAACAGATGAAAAAAGAATATTACAATCCTGAAGACTTGAAAAAATTTGGTGACATCACCCAATGGAATAAAGAGTTGGGAGATCGGTTTTTTGAATACTACAATAAAGTATTTGAAGAAGGAGAGCTCTCAGCACGCGAGAAATCACTGATTGCTTTGGCGGTGGCGCATGTTGTCCAATGCCCATATTGCATCGATGCCTACACCAAAGACGGACTACAACGAGGGATTGAAAAAGAGGAGATGATGGAAGCCATCCATGTAGGAGCAGCAATCAAAGGAGGGGCTGTTTTAGTGCACGGAGTACAAATGATGAATCGTCACGATCAACTCAGTATGTAATGGCTACAAAATCACTAAAGGCGAGAAAAAGCGCGCTCTCAAAAACGGAAAAGCAATTGGAAGTTTTGTCCAACAGCATTTTTAAAACAGGGATCTTGCCTACTTTCAAGCAAAAATTACAAGCCCACCACATTGAAGAAATAAAGCCCAGTCCGCTGCAAATACTTCAAATCAACATGGGGTATATGTGCAATCAAGTGTGTGCCCATTGTCATGTGGATGCAGGTCCCGACAGAAAAGAAATGATGTCACGTCAGACCATGCAAGAATGCATTGCAGTGATGCAAACGGAAAGAATTGAAACAGTAGATTTAACAGGAGGAGCACCCGAAATGCATCCTGATTTTCGCTGGTTTGTGGAGGAAATCCGAGCCACAACGCAGGTCAAAGAAATCATAGTACGTTCCAATCTCACAATTATCTTGGCTAACAAAAAATACTACGACTTGCCTGAATTTTTTGCTAAACACCAAGTGCATATAGTTTCTTCATTACCTTTTTACAAACGCAATAAAACAGACCGCCAAAGAGGTTCGGGGGTTTTTGACACCTCCATCAAAGCACTTCAAAAACTCAATGCCGCTGGTTTTGGAAAACCCAATTCCAAATTGATTTTAGACCTGGTTTATAACCCCTCTGGAGCTTTTCTACCAGGAGATCAACAAGCACTCGAAAACGACTTTAAAAAAGCACTTTTTGACGATTTTGGAATTGAGTTCAATCAGCTTTTTGCACTTGCCAATTTACCCATCAGCCGGTTTTTAGATTACCTGATCGCTTCGGAAAACTTTGAAGAATACATGACCGCTCTTGTCGAAGCTTTCAATCCCGTTGCCGCCGAAAACGTGATGTGTACCAATACCCTTTCGGTGAGTTGGAAAGGTTATTTATTTGACTGTGATTTCAATCAAATGTTGGATTTAAAAGTGGCAACTGATCATCCGCATATAAGCGAATTTAACAGCGAAGTACTCCAAAAAAGAAGGATTCAAATCTCCCAACATTGTTTTGGATGTACCGCAGGGGCAGGGAGTAGTTGTCAAGGGAGTATTGCTTAATAAAGGGTGTTAACTAGAATTAGATTTAGCCGATGAATTTTCAACAACAAATAGAAGAAAGCAGTCAATTTCTTGCAGCGAAAGGAATTCCTAATACAGCGGTAGGAATTGTATTGGGTACAGGTTTGGGGATACTTGCCGAGGAGTTGGATTTAAAAATTGAAATACCCTACAGTGAGATTCCTCATTTTCCGAAAGTCACCATGGAATACCAGAAAGGACGGTTGCTTTACGGACTACTCCAAGGGAAACCGGTATTGATGTTTCAGGGGAGGTTTCACGCCTATGAGGGCTTAACGTATTTCGAAATTACCTACCTCATCCGATTAATGAACGCCTTGGGAGTAAAAACGGTAGTGTTGAGTAATGCGGCAGGAGCGTTAAATTTATCTTTTAAAAAAGGAGGCTTGATGTTGATTGAAGATCACATCAATCTGCAAGGAGGTTCCCCCTTGGCAGAAAAAGGGACAGAAGTTTTGGGAAACCGTTTTGTGGACATGATCGAACCCTATTCCAAAAGACTCAATGACAAAGCAGTCCAAATTGCAGAAGAATTAGAAGAGGAACTTTACCGTGGGGTGTATACTGCTGTACTGGGGCCTCAGTTGGAAACCCGAGCTGAATATCGGTTTTTAAAATTGATCGGTACCGATGCTGTGGGCATGTCCACCGTTCCGGAGGTGATTGTTGCCAACCAGCTTGCTATGGAAGTAGTCGCGTTTTCTGTACTCACCGATCTGTGTGATCCTGATGATTTACAACCTATCGACATCGAGGATATTATGGCTGCTGCAAAGACCGCAGAAAAAAAGCTGATTCGAATTGTAAAAGTCTTGATTTCGCCTCTCTAATTTCTTTGATACAATTCCCATTCAGAGCAGCTTTTAAAAGAACAAAAAGAATTATTTTTGCGCCATGGTACAACAAGCAGATCAATTCAAGAAAGTTATTTCCCATGCCAAAGAGTATGGTTTTGTATTTCCTTCCAGCGAAATTTATGACGGTTTAAGTGCGGTTTATGATTACGGTCAAAATGGAGCCGCTTTAAAAAAGAACATCCGTGAGTACTGGTGGAAGGCAATGGTTCAGTTGCACGAAAACATTGTTGGAATAGATGCAGCCATCTTCATGCATCCTACTACTTGGAAAGCTTCTGGACACGTCGATGCGTTCAACGATCCATTGATTGACAATAAGGTTTCCAAAAAGCGTTACCGTGCCGACGTTTTGGTAGAAGACTATGTGGCTAAAATTGAAGCTAAAATCGAAAAAGAAGTTGCCAAAGCCGCCAAGCGTTTTGGGGCTGCTTTTGACGAAGCCCAATTTAAAACGACCAATCCGAGAGTGGTAGGCTATCAAGAAAAGGCAGCGGCTATTCTTAAACGTTTGGGAAAATCCTTAGAAAAGGAAGACCTGGCCGACGTAAAAGCATTGATCGAAGAATTGGAAATTTCTTGTCCTGAGTCAGGGTCCCGAGATTGGACAGAGGTCAAACAATTTAACCTTATGTTTGGCACCAAACTTGGCGCCTCTGCAGAGTCTGCGATGGATTTATACCTCCGGCCCGAAACCGCGCAGGGTATTTTTGTCAACTTTTTAAACGTTCAAAAAACAGGTCGAATGAAACTTCCCTTTGGGATTGCTCAAACGGGAAAAGCCTTTCGAAATGAAATCGTAGCACGCCAATTTATCTTCAGAATGCGTGAATTTGAACAAATGGAAATGCAGTTTTTTATCCCACCGGGAACTCAAAAAGAATGGTACGAACAGTGGAAAGAAAAAAGACTAAAATGGCATTTGGCCTTGGGAATGGGAGAAGATAACTACCGTTTTCACGACCATGAAAAATTGGCTCACTATGCTGATGCTGCTGCGGATATCGAGTTTCGTTTTCCTTTTGGATTTAAAGAATTAGAAGGAATTCATTCCCGAACCGATTTTGATCTTGCGAGTCATGAAAAATTCACAGGAAAAAAACTTCAGTATTTCGATCCCGAACGCAATGAAAACTACGTACCCTATGTAGTAGAAACGTCTATCGGTTTGGATCGTATGTTTTTAGCGGTGCTGTCCAATGCTTTGACCGAGGAAACCTTGGACGATGCGACTCAGCGCACCGTGCTTAAACTCCCTCCTGCTTTGGCACCTACCAAAGTGGCGGTGCTTCCTTTGGTGAAAAAAGATGGATTGCCAGAACTCGCCCGAACAATTGTGGATGATTTAAAGTGGGATTTGGAAACAGCATACGACGAAAAAGATGCTGTAGGAAGACGTTATCGAAGACAAGATGCCCTAGGAACGCCCTATTGCATCACTGTAGACCACCAAAGTTTGGAAGATCAAACCGTAACCCTCAGAGAACGGGATACGATGCAACAAGAGCGCATTGCAATAGACCGTTTAAAGAAGTTGATTGTAGATAAAGTTTCTCTTACCTCCCTACTACAGCAACTTTAAAAACGTTTCCCAATAGAAACCCCCACTCTGGGATACGCATCAATGTATTGTTCGTTTAAAAAGCGTCCGGCACCTGCAAAAACCTCAACACTGTAGTTGTTGTAGTTGACAAATTTATAGCCCAGGTCCAGCCCTAAAGAAACTCCAATATATTCCTGTGAAATCAAACTGCCACGATCGAAAAGAGGACGGTCATAATAATCGTAAAATTCTGCTTCCCCTCCGTTAATTCCAGCAAATAGCTCCGCATAAAAACCTTTGTTAGAAGCATTTTTTTTGCTTTGAAGATAGATGCGATAAAAAGGAGCGAGTTCGAATTTTTCATAACGGTATCCTGTATCCGTATCAAAATTTACAAAGCCGTAAATCCCATAACTGGAATGGTCATTTATAAATCGTTCGTAGGTGATTCCTATAGCGGGCATTACTAAAAGTTCAAGCATATTGAGTTTTAGCTCGTTTTTTGGAAGAGGTGAGTCTTGTTCTGGATCGAAATTTTGTTGTCCATAGCTGAGGGTAATAATTAAAAGAACGAAGAGAAAAGTAAGGGCCTTTTTCATGATTTTATTTTAGTCCAGCAATTCCAAAATTTGTGCCACAACCCTTCAGATTTTAATTTCTTTAACAGAGAGGATTTTTTATCTTCGTAAAAAATAGATTTGAAAGTACTTTCCTATAACGTTAACGGTATTCGGGCAGCATTAAAAAAAGGCTTCGCAGACTGGCTTCAAGCCGCTGATCCTGATGTGCTTTGTATCCAAGAAACCAAAGCACTTCAAGAACAAGTTGATACAGGCGTGTTTGAAGATTTGGGGTACCACCACTATTGGTTTTCTGCACAAAAAAAGGGCTATAGTGGTGTAGCCATTTTAACCAAAAAAGAACCGAATAAGGTAGTTTATGGTAGTGGAATAGACCACATGGATTTTGAAGGTCGAATTCTCAGAGTGGACTTCGATGAGGTTTCTGTAATGAGCCTTTACCTTCCTTCCGGGACCAATGTAGATCGGTTAGACTACAAATTTAAATTCATGGATGAGTTTCAGGACTATATCGAAAAACTAAAAAAAGAAATTCCCAACTTGGTGATTTGCGGAGACTATAACATTTGCCATGAAGCGATAGACATTCACGATCCTGTTCGCAACAAAACAGTTTCAGGTTTTCTTCCCGAAGAACGGAGCTGGCTAGACGGGTTTATGAGGTCGGGTTTTATCGATTCCTTTCGTTATTTAAATTCCGAACCCCATCAATACAGCTGGTGGAGCTATCGGGCCAATGCCCGAAACAACAACAAGGGGTGGCGAATTGATTATGCACTCGTTAGTTCACCGCTTAAAGAAAACATCAGTAGGTCATTTATATTGCCTGAAGCCAAACATTCCGATCATTGTCCAGTAGGATTAGAATTAAACTTTTAATATGAGATACTTCCTTTTATTTGCGACACTTTTTTTCTTTACCCACTGTGTTTCTACTAAAGTTTTTAACGATCTTGAATCGCGCTATGCCGTTTTGAAACAAGAACGCAATGCTTTGGAAAAATCTCAAGATTCCTTGCAACAATCTTGGGACCGATTGAATAGCAAATGGGAAGAAGCTACTGTCTATCTCAAACGATCCAGAGATAGTGTGCAAAAAGGACTGAAAGAAATAAAGACGCTCCAGGAAGAGTTTGCACTCTTGAAAGAAAACAGCGACCTCAAAATCCAAGAGCGTATTGCGGCAAACAATGCTTTGCTAAAAGAAATTGCCCTTAAAGAAACAGAACTAGATTCTCGGTCAGATCGCGTGGATCAGCTGGAAGAAATGATGGAAGAACAAAAACAGGCTTTGAATGAACTCAAAGACCGTCTTTCCGATGCCTTGTTAAACTTTGAAGGGAAAGGTCTGACCGTAGAACAACGCAACGGAAAAGTGTATATTTCCATGGAAAACAAACTCCTGTTTAAGTCGGGCAGATGGGATGTAGAAGCCCAAGGAAAACAGGCCCTTCGACAATTAGCAAAGGTTTTAGTAGAAAACCCAGACATTGCGATCTTAATTGAAGGACATACGGACAATGTTCCTTTTACGAGTAGATCTACAATGGAATCCAATTGGGATTTGTCCACCAAACGAGCCACCGCCGTAGTAGAAATCCTATTAGAAAACGATCAAATTTTACCTCAGAATCTCACCGCTGCAGGCCGTAGCGAATACGTGCCCATTGCTCCAAACAGTTCCGTAGATGGACGTGCAGCCAATCGAAGAATTGAAGTCGTGTTAAGCCCCTCACTAGATGAAATTACCTCACTATTAGAAGCAAATAATTAAAAAATGGAATACAATTTATTGCCCGGAACGGACATTGAGGTCAGTAAAATTTGTCTGGGTACTATGACCTGGGGAAGACAAAATACAGAAGCCGAAGGGCACGAACAAATGGACTATGCTTTAGCACAGGGAGTTAATTTTTTTGATACGGCAGAACTCTATCCCATACCTCCACGTGGTGAAGAACAAGGGGATACAGAACGCTTCATAGGAACCTGGTTTAAAAAAACTGGAAATCGAGAAAAGGTCATTTTAGCTTCAAAAATTGCAGGCCCCGCAGCATTTACCCAGCACATCAGAACAGATAAAAGTTATTCTAAAAAGACCATTGACCAGGCTGTGGAAAACAATCTAAAGCGTTTGCAAACGGATTACATGGATTTGTATCAAATCCATTGGCCGGAACGCCCTACCAATTTTTTTGGTAAACGAGGGTATAGTTATCAACGTGGAGAAGTATGGCAAGAAAATTTTGAAGAAGTATTAGATGCGCTTGGAGAACATGTGAAAAAAGGGAACATACGCTATATTGGGTTGTCCAATGAAACCCCCTGGGGGACGATGCGTTTTCTCAATGCGGCTTCAAGTGAACGTCCTAGAGTACGAACCATTCAAAACCCATATTCCCTTTTAAACCGGACTTTTGAAGTAGGGAATGCCGAGGTCTGTCACCGAGAAAATATAGGCTTATTAGCCTATTCCCCCCTTGCTTTTGGGGTACTCTCAGGGAAATACCGCGGTGGTAAACAACCCGAAAAAGCAAGACTGACCCTTTTTCCTCATTACGATCGGTACAGCTCGGACCCCTGCTTAAAAGCAGTAGAAGCCTATCATGATTTAGCAGAAAAACAGGGACTGACGTTAACTCAATTGGCCTTAGCTTTTGTCAACGATCGACCGTTTATGACTAGTAATATCATTGGGGCAACCAACCTCACACAATTAAAAGAAAATATAGATACGGCCTCTATCAAATTGAGTGACGAAGTGCTCAAAGCAATAAATGAAATACATGAGGCCATACCAAATCCATCCACATGATTTTGAAGAATTGTAACAATGAATCAACTAGCTCGTCTTACTAGTTAGAACCCTAATTAACAAAAACTTAAAACATGAAAATTTATTACTTACTACCCTTATCGCTTTTATTTCTATTTATCACAACCCCTGTAACAGCACAGTCAGCAGAGGAGATTATTTCTAACTATTTCGAAAATACGGGAGGTCTAGAAAACTGGAATCAATTGAATGGTATTAAAATGATCGCCAAGATCAATCAACAAGGAATGGAAATTCCTTTGGAAATAATACAATTAAAAGATGGTCGACAAATGCAAGTCATAAACTTTCAAGGCAAAGAAATTAAGCAAGGGGTTTATGATGGCACACGCTTGTGGTCCCATAACTTTATGACGATGGAGGCAGAGGAAAGCGATGCAGAAGCTACTGCTAATTTTAAATTGGAATTAAATGATTTTCCCGACTCCTTTATCAATTATAAAGAAAAAGGGTACACTGTTGAACTTATGGGTACTGAATCTTTTGGTGGTACAGAAACGTTTAAAATTAAATTAGTTAAAGAACCCAAAACCTTAGACGGTGCAGTTGTTGACGATATTTCATTCTATTTCTTTGACGTTGATAATTTTGTTCCCATTGGCATTCAAAGTGAAATCACCTCAGGTCCAGGAAAAGGGATGACTTCAGAAATATCGTTTAGTGATTATGATGAGGTTGACGGATTGTATTTTCCCTTTTCGATGACGCAAGGGGTCAAGGGTCAACCTGGACAACCTATCACAATGAGTGAAATTATTTTGAATCCTGAAGTAGATCCTTCAGCCTTTGAACTACCTGCCAAACAGTAGTATTTAATCCTTTTATCGCAATTCAAATGAAAAACTTTAGTACTAGTATGCTATCCGTATTGTTTATGGGCATCAGCCTGTTTTCATATGCGCAAAGTAATTCCACAAAAGAGGGGAAAGCACTTTTTGGAGACCTTACTGCAAGACATATAGGTCCTGCCTTAATGAGTGGAAGAATCAATGATTTAGAATTACACCCCACTAATGATAGAATCATTTATCTAGGAGCTGCTGGAGGGGGAGTATGGAAATCAAATGATGGGGGAGCTACGTTTAATCCCATTTTTGATGATCACATTCAATCGATAGGTACTGTGACTTTAGACCCCAACGACCCCGATAAAACGATTTATGTTGGGACAGGAGAAACTTGGACAAGAAACAGTGTCTCCTATGGAGATGGATTGTATAAATCTACAGATGGAGGGTCTAATTGGAATAAAATTGGTCTTGAAAACTCAGAACGAATTGCTAGTGTGATTGTCAATCCTGAAAATTCCAATGAAATTTATGTAGCGGCACTAGGAGCCTTGTGGGGCGATAATGAAGAGCGAGGTGTATTTAAATCATCAGACGGAGGAACAACTTGGGAAAAAATCTTGTACATCAATCCAAAAACAGGCTGTGCAGATTTAATCATGGATCCCACTAACCCATTGGTTTTATATGCTTCCATGTGGGAGTTTAGAAGAACGGCTTGGTCTTTTGATTCTGGGGGTGAAAACAGTGCTCTGTACAAATCTACCGATGGTGGGAAAACATGGAATAAGATTCACAAGGGGTTTCCTGAGGGGAAATTAGGAAGAATGGGAATTGCGCTCGCACCTAGTAAACCCGAAACCCTTTACACCGTTATTGAAGCGGAAAAGAAAGAAGATAAAGGCTTGTACCGAAGTAATGATGGAGGTGCAAACTGGGAGCAACTAAATAACGATTTTGAGATTACCGTTCGCCCTTTTTATTTTTCCAGAATCGTCGTAGATCCAAAAGATGAAAATGTAATTGTAAAAGGAGGTCTTTATGGTTCTATTTCAAAAGATGGAGGGAAAACATTTAAGAATCTTGGGGACATGCACAGTGATGTACATGACATCGTTTTTTCAAATACGCATTCAGATCATATGTTTTTTGGAACAGATGGAGGAGTGTACAGAAGCTGGAACGGAGGGACTACCTGCGAAATTGTAGAAAACTTACCCTTATCTCAGTTTTATCAAATTAGCGTAGATGATAAAACACCCTACAATGTCTATGGAGGGCTTCAGGACAATGGCTCATGGTACGGACCTTCCTCCTCTCCTGGAGGTGTGCAAGCAAGAGATTGGAATTCTGTGGGTGCAGGTGACGGATTTCGTGTTTTAAAACACCCTACCCAAAACATCATTTATTCTGAAATGCAAGGGGCGGATAATGTGTGGCGTATTGATACAGACCGACAACTTATTAAAACCATCCAACCGTTACCCACAAGCCAAGATCAAAAGTTGCGCTTCAACTGGAACCCCCCAATGGCTGTAACCCCGCTTCATCCCGATAGACTTTATATTGGGAGTCAGTTTTTACATCAATCAGATGATAAGGGTGCTACTTGGAAGATTATCTCCCCAGATTTATCGACTAACGATCCCGAAAAACAGAATCAAGACAATTCAGGAGGTCTTTCAAAAGACAATTCTGGTGCTGAAAATCACACAACCATCTTCACTATTGCTCCCTCAGAGATCGATGCCAACATCATTTGGGTAGGTACAGACGATGGGAATGTTCAGCTTACCCAAGACGGTGGGAAATCATGGACCAATACCGTTGCAAACATTCCAGATTTGCCAAAAAACACTTGGTGTTATCACATAGAAGCCAGTACATTAGACAAGGCGACCGCCTATGCTGTCTTTGACGGTCATACCAACAACGACAAAACTCCCTATGCATACAAAACAACAGATTTTGGTAAAACATGGACCAATATCATTACCGATGAAGTAGCAGGTGTCGTTCGAAATATTCAAGTGGATTACGAAAATCCAGACTTACTTTTCTTAGGGACAGAATTGGGACTTTACATAACACTAAATGGAGGAGAGAAGTGGTTTAAGTTCACTAACAATATGCCTGCCGTAGCCACTCATTTTATTGATCTTCAAAAGCAAACAAATGATTTGGTGCTGGGAACTCACGGTAGAGGAATCATTATCATTGACGACATTTCTCCATTGCGAGAACTGGATGAAAATGTGATGAATAAAACACTACACTTTTTTAAAAGTAAACCCACAGTAATAAAAGAAACACAAAACTTTTCAGGAAACTTTGGGAATGAAACGCAGTTTGTGGGAGGTAATAAATCCAGCTTGGCACAAATCAAATACTACTTGAAAAAACGGCATACTTTTGGAAAAATGACAATGGCTATTGTCGATCAAAAAGGCGATACCCTCTCCGAGATAACACCGGGTAAATCAAAAGGGATTAATATTGTGAACTGGTCCTATAGGCTTAAACAACCAAAAGTTGCAAAAGGGAAAACATTTTCATTTGGGGGCTTTACTTCCCCTTTATTGCCAGCAGGAAGCTACACGGCCAAGATTACAAAAGGACGGCAAATATTTGAACAAGCTATTGAGTTGGTGTACGATGAACAAATTCAAATTCCTGAAGCGGATCGTAAACAAAAACAGAAAATTGTAAGTGAACTCTACGATATGATAGAGTCTTTAGCCTATGCTGTTTTTCAAGTAGATGCTTACATGGCTTATGCTTCAACATCAAAAAAACGAAAATTAGAAACGAAGTTGACTGAGTTGAAGGAGTCAATGGTCATTACAACAGGGGATAATTATGTGGGAGCAGCAGAACCGCAACTACGAGAAAAAATGACCACCCTGTTTCAAAAAGTGGAGAATAATTACGGAGCCCCTACAGCAAATGAGCTTGAGAATTTAGAAACCATTCGCAAATACAATGCTGAGATGATGCAATCACTAAAGGAATTAAAAAAGAAATACAAGCTTGAAAATAAAGTTCCGCTAAAATCGTTTGAAGTTTTTTTAAGAAATGAGTGATACTAAGTACTCAGGGAATTGCCTCAATTAACTTTTTGGTGTACTTGTTTTTTGGGTTTTGATACAAGGCATCAGCTTCTTGCAGTTCAACCAATTCTCCGTCTTGCATCACCATGACTCGATCTGACATGTATTTTACTACTGCTAAATCGTGCGAGATAAAAAGATAACTCAACCCCAGTACATTTTTTAAATCGTTTAAAAGATTGAGTACTTGAGCTTGAACAGAGATGTCTAATGCGGCTACAGACTCATCACAGAGTAACACTTTAGGACCTACTGCCAAAGCTCTAGCGATGACCACGCGTTGGCGTTGACCCCCAGAAAGTTCGTGGGGATAGCGATGTGCAAATTCGGAATCCAAACCGACTTGGGCGATAAGCTCCAGAGCGCGCTCACGAATTGAATTGTTGTTTTTCGAATCGTGTACTAAAAGGACTTCTTCTAATGTAGCACTTAGGGTTTTATAGGGATGAAGCGCAGCATAAGGATCTTGAAAAATAAACTGAACATCTTTTCGCAATTGACCCACTTGGGCTTTGTTTTTTGGATCAATTTTTTCGTTTTGCCAATAGAGTGCACCGGCGGTCAATGGATCCAAACAAACCAGCGTTTTGGCAAGTGTTGATTTCCCACAGCCCGACTCGCCAACCAGACCCAAAGTTTCTCCTGGGTAAAGAGAAAAGCTGATGGGTTTTACCGCTTGAAAATGAGATGGTTTTCCCCACCCCCCTTTCATCACATAACTTTTCTCAAGTTCTTTGACTTCGAGCAGGGGGGAGGTAGCATAGATTTTATCTTGTCGCTCTTGACGTTTGCTTAAGGAGACTATTTTTGGAGAAAAAGTACCACTTTGATAGTCTTTTAATGTAGGAAGGCGTTCCAGACGTACTCCTACTTCGGGGCGTGCAAATAATAATCCTTTAGTATAGGGATGTTTCGGATTTTTAAATAGGACAGTTGAAGTTCCAGATTCCACGATACTTCCTCGATACATGACCAAAACCCGATCGGCGAGTTGTTTCACTAAAGCCAAATCATGGGAGATGAACAAAACACTCATCTTGTATTTTTTTTGAAGAGATTTCAGTAGCTCAATGATTTCTTTTTGAACTGTTACATCTAAGGCCGTTGTAGGTTCGTCTGCGATCAGAAGTTTGGGTTTGCAAAGCAGCGCCATGGCAATCATGATGCGCTGTTTTTGCCCTCCACTCAGTTCATGAGGATAGGATTTTAAGATGCGTTTTGTGTCGTGCAATTGTACTTCTTCTAGTGCTTTTGTGACTTGTACTGTTCCTTCTTTTGAGCTGATGTTACGGTGAATTTTTAGGACTTCGAGCAGTTGTTTTCCACACCGCTGGGTAGGGTTCAGGCTGGACTGAGGTTCTTGAAACACCATGCCTAGGGTGTTGCCCCTGCGCTTTTGCCAATCGGAAGGGGTTAAGGTTGTGAGATCACGAGATTCAAAAGTAAGTAGCTCTGCTTCAAGGGTAGCTTTTTTCGGTTGCAGCCCCATTAGCATTAAGGCAGTCATGGATTTTCCACTTCCCGACTCTCCTACAATAGCTACAAGCTCTTGCTGTTCTATAGTAAAGGATAAGTCTTTTAGAATGGATAGATTTCCAATGGATAATGAAGCGTTTTGGACAACTACAAGTGATTTTTTCTCGGACTGCATTAACCCAAAGATACGGGTTCTAACTTATAAGTTACCCTTAAACGCTTAGGGTAATTTCTTTTTCAGTAAGTAGCGGTTCATTTCTTAATTTGAGAATAACTTGAGCAACCGTGATCACATCTTTTTCACAATATTGCACAATCCGATCAAGGTTTTTTTCTTTGTAATAAACCCCAGCAACTTGACTCCCGTCAATATCGTCTTTGGGAGAAGGAATGCCCAAGACGTGTGCCATGAGTTTTAGAGAAGTGTAGTGTTTGTAATCTCCAAAACGCCAGAGATGTAGGGTGTCAAGATGCGGTACTTCCCAAGGTTTTTTATTAAAAAGCTCTAAGGGTTTGGGGAGTTCAATGCCTAGAATCAGCATTCTTCGGGCTATGTAAGGGAAGTCAAATTCTTTTGCATTGTGTCCACAGAGTAAATGATAAGGGGTACTAAAATAAGTACCTACTAAGGACTTAAACTCCTTTAATAAATCAACCTCTTTACCATAAAAACTTTTCAGTCTAAAATCTCTTGGGTTTTGTTGTGGGGTAAAATAGCCTACAGAAATACAAATGATTTTTCCAAATTCTGCCCAGATTCCAGCCTTTTCGTAAAATTCTTCTGGAGTCTGATCTTCTTTGCGTTGATATGCTGTTTTTTCACCAAAATAGGTTTGTTCTATTTCAGGAACCAGCGCAAAAGATTCATACAAAGGAACGGTCTCAATGTCGAGAAAAAGAATTTTATGAAGGTCAAGATTAGTCAGCATCTGGATTGAGTTCTAAAGCGGCATCCATATACCTGTAGATATCCGGAGTAAAGGGGTCTTCTTTTGGACCTTTGGGTCCTTTGCTGTGTCCCAAACGGACTAGAATTAAATTTTCCTCTGGAAATGTAATTACATATTGCCCTAAGTGTCCGCGCATCATAAAAACGTTATGTCCTTTATACTCTTTTAACCACCAACCGTATCCGTATTCGGGGCTTTCGGGGAATCGTGCTTTGAGAGATTTTGCAACAAAGGCAGAGTCTAAAAGGACTTCTCCGTCCCACTTCCCATAATCTTTATAGAGTTTTGCCATACGGGCAAAATCTTTGGCGTTTGAGGCAATACAGCAATAGGCCTTTTCACTCCCTTTTTGGGCACTGTCCACCTGCCAGTAACTGTCGTACTCTGCGCCCATGGGGTTCCAAAGGGTTTCGTAGAGGTAGTCCGTTAAATTTTTTCCGGTAGCCTGAGCAAGAACCATTCCCAGAAGTTGGGTGGTACCACTTTTATAAATGTATTCTTTTCCGGGCATTTCATCTATGGGTTGCTCTAGGATTAGCTGGTCTAAATCTTCTACAAAATAGGCTGCGGTAGTAACCGATAGAGGAGAATAATAGGCTTCGCCCCAGCGTTGCCCTGAAGCCATACTGGACAAGTCTCCTACGGTGACTTGATCCGCGTAGGGCCCTTTTAATTCGGGTAAAAAGTCGATCACTTTTTGATCTAAACTTTGTATATGTCCTTGCGCTATGGCTTTTCCTAGCAAAGCAGAAACAAAACTTTTTGCTACAGAAAAGGAGTTGCTCTTTGAGTCTGGACCGTACCCGTCGTAGTATTTTTCGAAATAAACACTGTCGTTTTTAATCAAAACAAAGGCAACGGTTTGGGTTTCTTTATGATAGGCTTCCAGCTCTTCTGACAAGGTAACTTTGTTGTACTCTTTGTGCAGCGGCCAGGATGTTGGGTTTTCAGAGGCTGGTAGCAAGTGATTGTCTAAACGTTCGTAGTCGGAGAGGTATGCGGTAGTGTGCCCTGTTAAATAAATTTTTGAAACGGCCCGTAGCAGGTAATTGTATTCAGAGATATAAAGGATCCCAATCAATAATAGAAGAAGGAACCCTAAAGTTGAAAGTGTTTTTTTCATCATTTGTTTTTTACAAATCTAGTATTTTTTGAATGGGATAACCTTCGTGTTCCAGCAACTTTCTTTTTTTCTCAATTCCTCCTGCATAGCCCGTCAGGGATCCCCCACTACCAATCACACGATGACAAGGGATAAAAATTAGAATCGGATTTTGACCTAGGGCAGTTCCTACCGCACGCACGGCTTTGGGATTTCCAAATTGACGTGCTATTTGATAGTAGGTTCTGGTTTCTCGAGGGGGGATGTCTGCAATCAACTTCCAGATCTTCTTTTGAAAAGCAGTTCCCTCAGGAAGAAGCGGAATGTCTGGAACACTTTTGGGATTTGAAAAATATAGATTGAGCGCTTCCCTGGTGTCTTCAACAATCTTCGACTTTTTATTTTCATAAAGGGATGGTTCCTTTGAAACAAAGATTAATTGCTTTAAGGCGGAAGAAGTAACCCGGATTTCGATCCAACCCAAAGGGCTTTTGAAGTAGTGATTTGTTTCCATAGTGTGAGGGCTTACTTTGTTAAACGGTTTTAATGTAAAAAATCTTTTATTAAAAACTTATATTAGAGCTCGAAAACTTATAATTCATAGGCAAATGAAAGACTTTAAATGGGAAGGGGTAATGCCCGCAATTACGACCCAATTTGATGCACAAGGTAATTTGGATCTAGATGCGTTTAAACACAACCTGTCGCATCAGATAAAGGCAGGTGTACACGGCATCATCCTCGGAGGAACCCTTGGGGAAGCCAGCACCTTAACTACCCAAGAAAAGCAGCAGCTTTTGGCAACAACCTTAGAACAAGTAGAAGGTAAAATTCCTGTCATCATGAATATTGCCGAACAGTCCACACAGGAAGCCATTCGCCTGGCACAACAGGCAGAGTCCGAGGGCGCGAATGGACTGATGCTACTTCCTCCCATGCGTTACAAAGCCACAGATCACGAAACGGTAGCTTACTTTGCTTCGATAGCCACTTCTACACAACTACCCATTATGATTTACAACAATCCTGTAGATTATAAGATTGAAGTCACACTAGAAATGTTTGCAGCTTTGGAATCTCATCAAAACATTAATGCGGTTAAAGAATCAACACGGGATGTCACCAACGTAACACGGATGATCAATCGCTTTGGGGAGCGTTTTAAAATCTTGTGCGGGGTGGATACTATTGCGATGGAAACCTTGCTCATGGGTGCGAATGGATGGGTGGCTGGTTTGGTGGATGCTTTTCCGGAAGAGACCGTGGCCATTTATACATATTGTAAAATCGGTGAAATAGAAAAAGCCCGATCTATTTTCAGATGGTTCTTACCCTTACTAGAATTAGATATTTCTCCTCAGTTGGTGCAAAATATTAAATTGTGTGAGGTAGCCACAGGTTTAGGTACGGGTCACGTTCGACCTCCCAGACTCCCTCTCCAAGGAAAAGAATGGGAACGGGTACAAGCCATTATTAAAAAAGGTCTTGCAAGCCGTCCAAAAGAGTTGGATTATAAAAAATACGTATGATTAAAACACAGAATTTAGTAGCTGGTGTTTGGCAAAACAATCCTCAGGCAACGCCCTTTCAAACCGTAAATCCGAAGACAGACAAACCTCTAAAAACGGTATTCCAAGAAGCGACTAATGCTCAAGTGGAGGAATCCGTTAACAAGGCAGCGGCAATTTTTGACCTTTATGCGGAGACTACACTAGAACAGCGAACTCAATTTTTACAGGCCATTCAAAAAGAGTTGAAAGCAATATGCCCAGAAATTTTACAAACGTATCAAGAAGAGTCTGCTCTTCCTGAGGGACGCGCCCAAGGGGAGTTTGATCGCACCCTGGGTCAGATTCTGCGTTTTGTAGAACTGCTTCAAGAAGGCTCTTTTGTTCAAGCCACGATTCATACAGCGGGTCCCGATTTGCGAAAAATGCTCCATCCCATCGGGCCCATTGGTGTCTTTGGAGCTAGTAATTTCCCTTTGGCTTTTTCCACCGCTGGGGGAGATACGATTTCTGCTTTAGCCGCCGGATGCCCAGTAATTGTAAAAGCCCATCCCTATCATGCAGGCACAAGTGCCTTGGTTGCTGAAGCGATTCATAACGCCCTCCTTTCGTGTGGATTGCCTCCAGAAGTGTTTTCACATTTAGGGGGAAACTCTCATGAAATCGGAAAGCAATTGGTAACTCACCCCTTGTTAAAGGGAGTTGGTTTTACAGGGAGTTTTGCTGGGGGAAAAGCCCTCTATGATTTAGCTCAAACCCGTGAAGAACCCATTCCTGTTTTTGCAGAAATGGGAAGTGTCAATCCTATTTTTATTACGGAAAAGCGACTTATCAAAGACAAATCACTTACAGAGACTTTAGCCCAATCCATTACCTTGGGAACAGGACAGTTTTGTACCAATCCAGGGTTGATTTTGTTTTGTGATCCACAGGGCAAAAGCGACCTTTTTACTCGGGTAAGTGCTCATATAAACCCCATGCAGCTTCCTCCGATGGTACACAGTAACATTCAAAAAAACTATCAGGTGCAGCTGGAGGGACTGACACAAAATAAAGCGTTACAAAACCTTTTAAAATCAGAATCCAGCGATGCAGCTGTAGGGTTGATTTCTGGAAAAGATCTGTTAAATCAGATGCATCTTACAGAGGAGGTTTTTGGTCCTTTTAGCCTTTTTGTACACTGTCATTCTTTGGAGGAAATGACTGCCGTTGCAGAAAAACTCTCCGGTCAACTGACGGCCACACTTCTGGCGGAAGAAGAAGAGTATCCAAAAATAAAATCAGTACTACAAAAATTAAAAAATAAAGTAGGGAGACTCCTTTTCGAAGGAGTTCCTACTGGAGTTGCTGTTACCCAAGCGATGCAGCACGGGGGTCCTTACCCTGCCTCAACCGACGGACGTTATACCTCGGTAGGTACTGATTCGATTTATCGCTGGTTACGCCCTGTGGCCTTTCAAGATTGCCCTAACGGATTGCTACCCCTAGCGTTACAAAATGAAAACCCTTTGTCTTTACTCAGAAACCTAAACGGAAAGCCAACAAAGGAAGTGATATGAATTCCAAAGAACGAATTGTTTTTGATTGTGTAGATGCCTACACCGCTGGAAATCCAGTGCGTTTAGTCAAAGGACCCAAACCTGAACTGAAGGGGCAAAGTATGGGAGAAAAGCGATTGTATTTTATGAAAGAATACGATTGGATTCGAACGGGATTGATGTTTGAACCCCACGGACACGACATGATGAGTGGGAGCTTTTTTTACCCTCCTCAAAATCCTGAAAACGATGTTGCCCTATTGTTTATAGAAACCAGCGGATGTCTTCCGATGTGCGGACACGGTTTGATCGGCACACTGACTGTACTCTTAGAAGAAGGATTAATTACCCCAAAAAAAGAAGGTCAATTGGGTGTTGAAACTCCTGCTGGATTGGTAGTTGTTTTTTATGAAAAGAGGGGATCTAAGGTGACGGGGGTGAAATTTACTAATGTCCCTGCTTTTTTAGCAGCATCTGATTTAGAAATCGAATGTCCAGATCTAGGACCATTAAAAATTGATGTTTCCTACGGCGGGAACTTCTATGCCATTGTTGATATACAGGAAAACTTTAAAGGAATTGCAGCATATACTGCGGGAGAGTTGATCGGGTGGAGCCGTTCGATTCGGAAGCAGATCAATGCCAAGTTCAATTTTGAACACCCTTTGGATGAAAAAATAAGCGGCTGTAGTCATGTTTTATGGGGCGGAAAACCCAAGCAAAAAGGAGCTACTGCAAGCAATGCCGTGTTTTACGGTGACAAAGCAATCGATCGGTCGCCTTGTGGTACAGGAACCTCCGCTCGTATGGCTCAATGGTTCGAAAAAGGAAAATTAAAAGTGGGAGACACTTTTGTTCACGAAAGTATAATCGGTTCGCTATTTACAGGTCGGGTAGAAGCTGAGGCACAGGTCGGAAGCCTAAAGGGCATGGTGCCCAGTATCGAAGGGAACGCCCGTATTATCGGTTATAATCAACTCATTTTAGATCCTGAAGATCCTTATGTAAAAGGGTTTCAAGTTATTTGATATGGCAAAGAAGAAAGTAATCGTCATTGGAGGAGGAATTGTGGGCTTGTCCACCGCCTATTATCTTTTACAAGAAGGTCACGAAGTAAGTGTGATTGACAAAGGTCAGATTACCTCTGGGGCTTCTCACGTCAATGCGGGATATCTGACGCCCAGTCATATTGTGCCCATGGCAGCTCCAGGAATGATCACTAAAGGAATCCGCTGGATGTTTAACGCTTCCAGTCCTTTTTACATCAAGCCTAGATTCGATTTGGATTTGATCCGCTGGGGTTTAAAGTTTATGAAATCCTGTACTCCAGAACATGTGCAACGCTCGATGAAATCCATTTTGGAAATCAACTTATTGAGCAAACAATTGTATCTGGAAATGCAAAAAACTCAATTCTTGGACTTTCACCTGGAAACCAAAGGATTGCTAATGGCTTATAAAACGGCTCATGCTGAACGTGAAGAAGCCGAGGTAGTCCGTTGGGCAAAAGAGTTGGGGATCACCGTAAATCACTATTCCAAAGAGGAGGTTTCTAAGCTTCAGCCCGAGGCTCCCATGGATATTACAGGGGCGTATTGGTATGAAAGTGATGCGCATAGCACTCCCGAATTATTCATGAAAAATCTAAAGGCGCATCTCACCGCTCAGGGAGTTGAGTTTGTTTTAGAGCGCGAGGTGACCTCTTTCCAAAAAAAGGGGAATCATCTTATAGCGGTACAAACAGACCGAGGTCAGTTTCCAGCCGATGAATTCGTTGTTGCAACAGGGGCTTGGTCAGAACAACTTTTAAAAACCTTAGGAGTTCGTTTGTCGGTCCAGGCGGGAAAAGGGTATCGTCTCAACCTGAATCAATCCACGGGAATAAACCTACCTGCTATTTTGTTGGAAGCAAAGGTGGCTGTGACCCCTATGGAAGGATTTACTCGCTTTGGGGGAACGATGGAAATTTCAGGGATCAATCAAAAGATCAATGCAAAACGTGTTGCTGCAATTGCCAAGGCAGCGAATGACTATTATCCTGAAGTACGTATTCCTCAAGCTTCTATCGATGAGGTTCAAAGTGGGCTTCGCCCGCTTTCTCCTGATGGGCTTCCTTTTATTGGAAGGCACAGTGCTGTAGCAAATTTGGTTTTGGCAACGGGACATTCGATGATGGGGTGGAGTTTAGGCCCTGCAACAGGGAAATTGGTCACCGAACTAATTTCTAATCAATCCTCTAGTTTGGACTTACGGCCTTTTGCTCCAGAGCGCAATTAAGTACTGCTTTAGTAATTTAAGAAAAGTCCTCCCGAATAGCTGTTTCCTTTGAAAATGACTTTACCAAATAAAGGAGTTGCTGCGGCAAAAGAGACGCCCCAGTGTGCTCCTAGATTTATTGCCACTTCTCCGCCTAGGGTAAAACTTTCGATATTATTGGCAAAGATTGCCCCATTGGCATTGGAGGCGTCAAGCGTCCCGTTGTACAAAGGTCTAATCCAGTGGAGACGACTCAGCACTAAAAGTTTTGAATTCCACAGCTGGGTTCCTGTTTCTGCAAAGCTGTGTAATTCGTCAGAAAATCCACCGGAACGGTTGTTGTAGCCCAGATAGCTTTTTAAATAAAAAGCCTGTTTCCCTAGGGAGTAGCTTTTCCCAAAATTGAGTTGTACCTGTTGATTAAATTCTCCGTCCCCAGTTTGATAACTTCCGTCAAAACCAGCAACCTCTTTTCCAGAAGGAATGCCCAAGAGTAGCGTCCCCGAAAAGGCCCAATTGCCCAAGGGAGTGATTTTAAATTCTGCAGCCAAATTGATGTCTCCTAGGCCATTAAATTCCCTTCGAGGCTCGTATTCTTTTCCCGTAGTTTGAGAAATTTGAGCAAATTGATAATTTTTTACAAAAAAAGGAATGTAGCCAATCAAGTTGATTTTTTCTGAAAGCCCATAATGTCCTTTAAACTCGAGATAAATAACCCTCGACTGGCATTGGGATCCACGCCGCCTAAGTTTGTAAAGTGTTCATCGGCTAGTAAAGACCAAGATCCAAGTTTGTAATATCCCTTTCCTTTTTCCTTGAGCCATTGGGCTTCAGAGAAACTAAAAGTGAGAAGTACTACTATGAGGTATTTGAATTTCATCAATCGTATATTTTAGCATGCCCCACTTTCACATTAAACGGTTTACACCAGTACAGAATGTATTGATAGTCCATAAGTTCTACATGAGAGGGGAGGATGTATTCATGAGCTCCTTGAAAAACGGTTACGGCACCCAGCTCCAAGACTTGAGAAATGGTATTGTTGTTATTGGATAAATAGATATAAAGTCCAGGCAATGCGGTAGAGGCTTTGTAGTCACTACCTACGGAAAGGATAAGTTGCTCTCCTACAACAGCCAAAGTAAAAGTGCCTTCTAACTGATAGCTAATGGTGGTTTCTACAATACCTGTATAGGAAGTAACCGTACTTACCATTACAGGATTGACTACCTGAATTGAATTGTTGTAGAGGATCAGGGTATTGGAAACCAAGGTGGAGACGGTCACACTTGCGGTACCCGCAGAAACTGCAGTTAAAGTGCCGTTTTCATCTACCGAAAGCACCTCAGAATTGGAGCTTTCCCAAAGCACGGTATCAGGTAGGGTTTCCATTCCCAACTCGTCTGTAAATTGAATTTCAAAAAGATATTCAGTACCCACGGTTATTTGTGCAATTCCATTGCTGATTTGAAGGGTAGGGGTAATTGTCATTACCAAGGTAGAACTTGAGGTATTCATTTCTGGAGGCATTTCAACTTCTTCTTCGGGGTCCATGTCTTCAGGAATAAGAACAAAAGCACTTTTGATTTCAAAGTTAATTTGATCCGAAAGTTCCTTTCCTTCTTCGGAAGTAACGCGTACAGTAATTGTAACAGTTCCCTCTTTTTTTGGGGTTACATTTCCTTGCGCATCAATTTCTAAAAGGTTCGGATCAGAACTTTCCCAACGCAGTTCAAAGCCTGAGGTCAATTCTCCAATGACATTAAAATAATGCGCTTCAAACTGAAAGTTAGTCCCAACGGTGAGCGAGGTCACAGGGGTAGTAATTCGAACTACAGGAGGGACGTAATCATCGATCAAGTCGATACCTGTACATCCGATGAAGATCGAGAAAAACAGTATTTGAATGAGGGTACGAGGCTTCATGTCAATGATTTGGGTCTTGACTAAATTACAATTTTAATTTATTTGTAAAACTATTTTAGATTAGTTTAACAGCCTCTTCTGCAAAGTAGCTCGCAATCAATGAGGCTCCTGCCCGTTTAAAACTGAGGAGTTGTTCGAGCATAATTTGATCGTGATCCAACCATCCTTTTTCTGCGGCAGCTTTTAGCATAGCATATTCTCCACTCACTTGATAAGCAGCAATGGGGGCAGCCACTTCTTCTCGTAAATCTCGGATGATATCCAGATATGCCAAGCCGGGTTTTACCATTACAATATCAGCCCCTTCTTCAAGATCCCTTTGGGTTTCGATCAAGGCTTCTTTTCGGTTTCGGAAATCCATTTGATAGGTTTTTTTATCACCAAATCCGGGAGCGGAATCTAGCGCATCCCGAAAGGGACCGTAAAATGCAGAAGCGTACTTCGCGCTGTAACTCATAATGACGGTTTCAGTAAAATTTGCCGCTTCCAGTTCCTTTCGTATGTTGAGAATTCGGCCGTCCATCATGTCGCTGGGAGCTACTACATCGGCACCTGCCTGGGCGTGTGACAAGGCCATTTTAGAAAGCACCTTTACTGTGGAATCATTGACAATTTTTCCTCCTTCTACAATCCCATCGTGACCAAAAGAAGAATAGGGATCCAAGGCCACATCTGTCATCACCACCATTTCTGGGGCAGCCTCTTTCATTGTTTTAATGGCCCGCTGCATAAGCCCCTCGGGATTAAGTGCCTCCGTGCCCAGATTGTCTTTAAGTGCATCTGGGACTTTTACAAAAAGCAAAACCGATTTCAATCCTAAAGACCAAAGGGTTTTTACCTGTTTGGAAAGAAGGTCGGTACTCATTCTAAAGTAACCGGGCATGGAAGGGATTTCTTCTTTTGTTTGGCTTCCTTCAATGACAAATAAGGGAACAATAAAGTCGTTTGGACTCAAGCTGAATTCTTGTACTAAGGCCCTCAGGCTTGCACTGCTTCGAAGTCTTCTGTTGCGTTGAATGGGATACATGAGTTTTATTTTTAAAAATTTTTGTTATCCTTCTCAGTAAGGGATTGGGGCTCAATGTCCATTTCTACAGATAAAGGGGCTTCCTCGTCTTCAATTTCAATTTCTTTTTTCTGATCTTTTTTCATCGTACCCAATAGCATGACCAGCATAGAACTCAAAATAACGATGAGAAGCAGGCGTTCATCTACAGGACTTTCTTCTAGATTGATAAAGTTAACCTCATTGAGTTGTAGGAAAAGTAAAATACTGATTAGTCCGCGTGGAGACATATAGACCAAGGGGCTGGGTTTAAGTTTCAAGCTTGTTGCGGTAAAGTAAACATAGCGAAGGACAAACATGGCTAGAAAAATGAGTAAGCCGTACAACACAGGACTTGTACTCGTAAAATCTGAAAGTTGGATCGAAAAGCCAAAAAACAAAAAGAAAAAAGTACGTACCAGAAAGGTGGATTCTGAAGTGAGGATATGAAATTCGTGAAGTTCTTTTTCTGTAGCTTCAAGGTCCAGTGTTTTTCTTAAAAAAGGAGGGAGCAAGCTTTTTACATTACTTAAAAAGATTCCAAAGATAAAGATGGTAACCAAAGCGGGGAGATGGAGTACTTTTCCAAAGGCATAAACCAAGATCAACAAAGCGAGAATCAAAAAGAATTTGACTTTGTGATCAATTTGTTGCATCAATCGAAACAAAACGTAGGTTATCAATAATGAAATTACAATCACTCCAATAATTTGAAGCCCTAAGGATACCAAGGGTTCTGGCCCCAAAAGGGGTTGTTGGGATTCCAATTGGCGCAGGGCATAATTAAAAATCATAATCCCCAAAATATCGGAAAAGGTAGATTCATAAACGACAAACTCTCGTTCCAGTTGGAGCAGACTGGAAGCTGAAGGAATGGCTACAGCACTGCTGATAATAGCAAGAGGAATGGCAAAAAGTACCGCTGGGGCACCTTCCATTCCAAAAAGGGTTTTAAATAAAAATTGTAAGACATAAATGTTCCCAATTAAAATAATCAGTGCTGCGAGGAAACCCTTGACGATAAGCGGTAATTTCTCACGGGTAATCTCCAATTCGATAGCCCCTTCTAAAACAATTAAGATCAATCCAATAGTCCCTAAAACGGGAATGAGATTGTCCAGAAAAGCAAAGTTGTCATAGCCTGAAAAGGAGATTACAAACCGAATGATGATCCCTGTAGCCATCAATAGAATTACCGAAGGAAATTTTGTCTTACGCGCAAAGGCATCAAACAAATAAGAGAAGATGATCAATAAGGGAAGTACGAATAAGATATCTAGGGTGTTCATGGCAATACCTGATTAGCTATTTAAAGTACAAAATTTTCTTTTTCATTTTAAAATTGCTTTTTACACCCAGTTTTTGGGCGATTTCAACACTTCCAAAAGCCTTGCTTCCTCACTTCCTTCTTCAGGGTGGTGGTCGTAATGCCATTGAACTTTTGGAGGGAGACTCATCAAAATGCTTTCAATTCGTCCATTGGTACGCAGACCAAAAAGTGTCCCTTTGTCGTGAACCAAATTGAATTCTACATAACGCCCTCTTCTAATTTCTTGCCAATTACGCTGAGCAGGAGTATAGTGCAAATCCTTGCGTTTTTTTAAAATGGGAGTAAAGGCCTCTAAAAATGAATTTCCTACCGCTGTGACAAAATCGTAACGATCCGTTAAACTAAAGGAACCTTCTTCTTTGAGGTAATCAAAAAAAAGTCCTCCCACTCCCCGTGCTTCGTTTCGGTGTTTATTAAAAAAATACGCATCACATTTTTGTTTAAAATCAGGATACAAATCAGCATGAAATGAGTCACATACGGTTTTACAGGTTTGGTGAAAATGGCGCACATCTTCTTCAAAGAGGTAGTAGGGAGTGAGGTCCTGTCCTCCACCAAACCATTGATCTACTGTATTTCCCTTCTCGTCATACATTTCAAAATAGCGCCAATTGGCATGCACTGTGGGAACCATTGGGTTGACGGGGTGGAGTACTAAGCTCAAGCCACAGGCAAAAAAATCGACGTCTTTTACTTTAAAATACTCCTGCATACTCTTCGGAAGCGGTCCGTGTACGGCAGAAATATTCACACCTCCTTTTTCAATCACATTTCCATTTTCAATGATCCGAGTACGACCTCCGCCTCCTTCTGGGCGTTCCCACAAATCTTCTCTAAAACGTGCCTTTCCGTCTATAGCCTCCAGCGCTTGGGTAATGGTATCTTGCAGATTTTGGATGTATTCGTAAAAGGACTCTTTCATTGGGAAAAGAATTAATAGTATGATTTTACAGCATCTACAAACGCTTTGGCGTGATCTACAGGAATGTTGGGAAGAATCCCATGTCCCAGATTTACGATATAGCGGTCTTTACCAAATTCATTGATCATTTTGTACACCGCTTCAGTAATTTCTGGAATGGGTGAAAGCAGTCGTGCGGGATCGAAATTCCCTTGAAGGGTTATTTGTCCTCCAGACAGATAGCGGGCATTTCTTGCTGAACAGGTCCAGTCCACTCCTAGTGCGGAAGCTCCTGATTTTGCCATTTCGTGAAGAGCAAACCAACAGCCTTTTCCAAATACAATCACCGGTATTTCTTCCTTGAGCGCGGTGACGATTTGCTGGATGTAGGGCCAGGAAAAGAGTTGGTAATCGTCTGGAGAAAGTAGCCCTCCCCAAGAGTCAAAAAGTTGTACGGCATGAACTCCGGATTTCACTTTTTCTTTCAAATACAAAATCGTGGTATCTGTAATTTTTTGTAGTAAGGCATGTGCTGCTTCCGGTTGACTGAAGCAAAAGGCTTTAGCTTTGTCAAAAGTTTTGGAGCCCTGTCCTTGAACGGCATAGCACAGCAAAGTCCAAGGGGAACCTGCAAATCCGATCAAGGGGACGCGTTCGTTCAGTTCGCTTTGGGTCATTTTGATGGCTTCCATCACATAGCCTAAATGTTCATGAATATCAGGAACAATGGCCTGGTCTACATCCGCTTGAGATTTTATGGGATTGGGAATCCAAGGGCCCACGCCATCTTTCATTTCCACAGGGATTTGCATAGCCTGGAGTACAACCAAAATATCACTAAATAAAATGGCCGCATCTGGCCCTATTTGGTCAATGGGCATGAGGGTAATTTCTGTAGCGAGTTCCGGAGTTTGACAACGGGTAAAGAAGTCGTATTTGTTTTTGAGCATCATAAAGTCAGGAAGGTACCTGCCCGCTTGACGCATCATCCACACGGGGGGACGTCTTACAGGTTCGCCCTTAAGCGCTCTTAAAAAAAGATCATTTTTTAACATAGTGTTGTTTGTAATAGTGGTGTAAGGTTACTAAAAGATGACTTTCACTGGGTTGTTTTGCTGTGCTAAATTCAGAGGTGTATTTTTCTAATTCCGCAGCGGTTGTGGTTCCGATACAAAACCCATGAGTGCCGACTGGCCAATTATTTTTCATAAAAAAACTGGTTACTGCAGAAGGACTAAAAAAAAGGATTCCGTCAAAATGCGTTTCAAAATGTTTGGCAGTGAAGTAGGTTTGGTAAAGTTCGTGAACTTCCAAACGTATTTTGTGTTGTTCCAAAACAGTTTCAATTTCGGGTCGTCTTCGCTTTCCGCAAAAAAACGAAAACGAGTCATTTTTGTGGTTTTTTACCAAAAATTGAGCTAATTCTAACGAATTTTGACACATTTTGATCACTTTTTGACCTTTTTCTTCCAAAAGTGATTTGGTCTTTGCTCCCACACAAAAACAATTTTTTCCTTGAATTTGCTCTTTTATTTCCTCCGATTCAAAGGCGAGCTTTACGGCGTTTTGACTAGTAAAAAGTAAAGAAGATTGAACTCCAAAAACAGAGGTAGTAAGCGGTTCTATTTGGATAAAGGGATAGGTGATTAAAGACATACCATGCTGGATCAGGCGATCTTTAAAATGGGGACTGACTAATTTCGTTGCAAGCAGTCTCATTTCAATTCCCTTTTTATTTGTTGCATCAGTTCCGTACCGCCTTTTTCCAAGATATGGAGTGCTGCTTTTTTTCCCAAGTTAGCAGCTTGATCTAGGTGTGATTCTGTTTGATGTTCTAGAGCCTGTTTTCCATCTAGGGAAAACAATCCTCCGTGAAAGTGAACATTCTGATCCTTGACAAAAGCATATGCACCAATGGGTGCGGTACAACCTCCTTCCAAAGTAGTTAAGAATGTGCGTTCTACTTCAGCACAGAGTGCCGTTTCTTTGCAATTCAGTTCTTGAATGACTTTCAACAAGGTCGAGTTCTCTTTCAGCGAGGCAATTCCTATAATGCCTTGAGCAGGAGCAGGTAGCATCCAGTCTAAAACAGAGTAGTTCGTTTTCAACAAACCCATACGTTCCAAACCTGCTTGGGCAAAAATAGCTCCTCCCCATTGGGAGGCTTCGAGTTTTTCTAGGCGTTTTTGAAGGTTCCCTCTCAGGTTTTCCGTTTTGTGATGGGGGTATTTTCGAAGCCACTGAGCCGTACGTCTCAAACTGCCCGTTCCGATCACCGAATTTTGCGTCCAGTCAGAAAAGTTAGGATGATGTAGTACGACATCTCGTGCGCTGCCTCGTTTTAGACAGGCTGCGATTTCAATGCCCTCAGCTAATTCAGTAGGAACATCTTTAAGGCTGTGTACAGCAAGATCTATAGTTTGGTTTAAAAGTGCGCGGTCCAGGCTTTTGGTAAAGATGCCTTGAATGCCCATGCGGTACAAAGGCTGAATTAAATCTTGATCACCGCTACTTTCAATGGGAACAAGGGTGCATTCTTCACCCAATTTCTCTAAACCTTTTTTGACTTGGTTCGCTTGCCACAAAGCCAAAGCGCTTTTTCGTGTACCAATGCGAATCATCTTTGGGGAAGTTTCTCAGATTCTAGTTGGAAAATGTCAGAAATCAGCTCAATGGTTTCGTCTGCTTGATGTGGGTTTTCTCTTAGGTAAGCAGCAATTTGACCTGTAATTTTTTGAGCAATTTTTTGTTTTCTTTGAAAACCAAAACAGTTGTTGATGTAGTTTTCAACTTCTTGTTTTTCTTTTTTAGAAAGCACTATTTTCTCTTTAAAAGCATTCAGTGCTGGAATGTATTTCCGGTGTTCTAGCCAAGCGATAAATTCAGACTTTACATCTTCTAAAATAGCTTCAGCTTTGGGGATGTATTTTTTGCGTTTTTCAAAAGTAGCGTCTGTGATTTGTGAAAGTTCATCCAGATGGACCACAGTTACATTTTCCAAATCGTTGACTTGTGCTGCTACATTTCTGGGAATGGAAAGGTCCAGAATGAGCAAGGGTTTTGAGCTGTGAATTAAATCGGTAGTGATGGTCGGATTTTGAGCTGCTGTAGCGACAATCAACACATCGCTTTCGTGAATGGCGGAGGTCAACGCACCGAAAGGTTTTACACGAACTGGAAATTTTCCTGCGATTTTTTCCGCGCGTTCTTGGGTACGGTTGATCAATACAATATGATCGTTTTGGGTGTGTTTTACGAGGTTTTCACAGGTATTTGTCCCGATTTTACCTGTGCCAAAGAGCAGGATGTTTTTCTCAGAAATGGATTCTACATGTTTTAGAATGTACTGGACCGAGGCAAAGGCAACTGAAGTGGCACCGCTGGAAATCTCAGTTTCTGTTTTGATCTGTTTACTCGCTTGAATCACGGCATTTGTCAATCGCTCCATTGGCCCCTGAGCGAGTCCCATTTTTTTAGAGCGGTAAAATCCTTTTTTGATTTGGCCAATGATCTCAAAGTCTCCTAAAATTTGACTTTCAAGCCCTGTACCCACACGGAATAAATGGTGAATTCCCGCTTCGTTTGACAATCGATAGCCTGCATGATCGAAAAAAACTTTATCCCCACTTGTGTGGTTGCAAAGTAACTCCACCAAACATTCTGCATTGTTGGTCCAAGCGTAGAGCTCAGTCCGATTACAGGTATTGATAATCAATAAATCTTTGATTTCTAATGATTTAGCCTCCAAAAACAAAGCATGAAGTTGCGAATCATTAAGACTAAAACAACCCCGAAGATCGATATCTGCTGTTTTATAGCTCACCCCTACCGCAAAAAAACGGTTCGTTTCCATTTCTATTATCAATCAAATTCTGGCACAAAAATAAGAGTCTAGCGTCAGAAAAAGTAACGCTGAAAAGTTTTAAAATAGCAGAGAAAGTTTTAAATGAAGGTTTTAATAAAATCATTAAAAGACCTATTTTTGTTTAACTTTTCTAAATTTTTGTAAGAAAATTCTAAAATGTATAAGCTATGAAAAATAACGGTATAAGTTCATTTTATCAATCTGAAATTGATTCGGGTTTTTTTGTGTTGCGTTTTAAAAATGATGGAGAAGTCCCCTTGCGAAAACAACAGGAGGTAAATCAAGATGTAATTCAATTTCATTTTTGTTTAAAAGGACAAACAAATTTTACTTTCAATGAGGGGCGCTATACCTTTCAGGTTTTGGAAGACCATTCCATGTTGCTTTACAATCCTTTAAAAGCGCTACCCATAGATGTTGAGTTGGCTCCTGACACTTGGATGGTCAGTATTTTAATTTCCATAGCCAAGTTCCACTCACTTTTTTCAACCGATGCAAACCACATTTCATTTTTAAGCCCCGAGAACAGTGCTAGAAAATATTATGACAATTTGCCTTTTTCTTCTTCTATTGCGGTAGTGTTAAGTCAAATATTACAAGCAAAAGTACACGACAGTATGAAGTCCCTCTATTTTAAGGGGAAAGCGTATGAACTTTTAAGTTTGTATTTTAACAAAAGCGAAGATCCCTCTGTGGAGCAATGTCCTTTCCTAGTGGATGAAGAAAATGTTCAAAAAATCAGAAAGGCGAAGCAGATTATTCTGGAGCGGATGACCGATCCCCCTTCCCTTGAAGCCTTAGCACTTGAGATTGGATTGTCACTCAAAAAACTTAAAGAGGGATTTAAACAAATTTACGGAGAGACGGTCTTTGCGTATTTACTGGATTACAAAATGGAGGAGGCAAGGAGAATGCTAAACTCTCAAAAATACAATGTCAACGAAGTTGGTCTTAAACTAGGTTATAGTACTTCCAGTCATTTTATTGCTGCTTTTAAAAAGAAATACGGAACTACTCCCAAGAAATATTTAGGTTCAGTATCTTCGTAAAAAATTGAAAATGAAAGGAGTTTTACTTGTCAATCTGGGGTCTCCAGATAGCACAACTACCAGTGACGTTAGGGAGTATTTAGATCAATTTTTAATGGACGAACGGGTGATTGATTTGCCCGAGTGGTTTCGCACTTTTTTGGTCAAAGGAATCATCTTAAAAATCCGTCCCAAACGATCGGCAGAAGCCTACCAAAAAATATGGTGGGAGGAGGGTTCACCCCTCATTGTACTCTCTGAAAAATTACAAGAAAAAGTTCAGAAAAAAGTTTCTGTTCCTGTGGCCTTGGCCATGCGATACGGAAACCCGTCCATCAAAAAGGGGTTGGAAGTTTTACAGCAACAAGGGGTTACCGAAGTACTTTTGGTTCCTTTGTATCCCCAGTTTGCCATGGCAACTACAGAGACCATTTTAGTTTTAGCAGAACAGCTTCAGAAAGCACATTTTCCTGAAATGGAGCTTACTTCACTGCCTCCATTTTATAATCATCCAGATTATATTCGGGTGTTGGGCAATTCTATTCAAGAGGCCCTCCAGGGAAAAGATTGGGAGCATTTATTGTTTTCCTATCACGGGGTTCCCGAGCGGCATATTCGCAAATCCGATGTGACCAAATCCCATTGTAAAATGGATGGGAAATGTTGTTTTTCAGAGGAGTCTCCAGCGCATGCTTATTGTTATCGCCACCAGTGTGAAATGACGTCAGTCAAAGTAGCGGAATATTTGGAATTAAAAGAAGGAAGTTATTCGACCAGTTTTCAATCGCGGGTTTCCATACTGGGTTCTTGGTTGAAGCCCTACACAGATAAGACGGTGGCACAATTTGCAAAAAACGGGACAAAAGAATTGGCGATTGCCACCCCTGCATTTGTTTCGGACTGTCTAGAAACACTGGAGGAAATTGGTATGGAAGCTGCAGAAGATTTTGAAGAAAAAGGAGGAAAGCATTTGCACGTTATTCCTTGTATAAATGACCGAGAGGAGTGGGTGAATGTACTCAGTAGATGGATTGATGAATGGGCGCACAAGCAAAGTGCCGAATGAAGCACTCTTCCACAGAACTTTTAGGAAGTCTTCCCATACCGAAATTGCTCATCCAACAAGCCATTCCAGCGGGCATTGGGATTTTGGTGATGTCCTTAAATATCCTGATTGATACTATTTTTGTAGGTCAGTGGATTGGATCCAATGCCATAGCAGCCATCAATGTGGTTTTGCCAGTTTCTTTTTTTATTGCTGCCTTGGGGATGTCTATTGGAGTCGGAGGTGCCTCCATTATTTCGAGAAGTTTAGGAGAACAAAATCATTCTAAAGCGGTAACAACTTTTGGAAATCAAATTACACTTACTTTAGGTCTCACGGTCTTGGTGGTTGTTTTTGGTTTGGCTTTTGTGGATCAAATCATCCCCCTCTTTGGAGGAAAAGGAGGGCTATTTGCCTATGCAAAAACCTACTACGTGATTGTGATGTATGGGGTTCCTGTTTTGGCTTTCTGTATGATGGCCAACAATACAATTCGAGCAGAAGGAAAGCCCAAAAATGCCATGTATGCTTTGTTATTGCCTTCCGTATCCAATTTGATATTGGATTATCTTTTTATAAAAGTTATGGGTTGGGGAATTATGGGTGCTGCCTGGGCCACGACCTTATCTTATGGCTTTTGCGCTGCGTATATTCTTTATTTTTTTCTTTCTGGAAAATCAATTCTCAAGCCCTCAATTGAGTCTTTTGTGCTTCGTAAAGATCTGGTGAAACAGATCGCTTCTTTGGGTTCGGTAACCTTGGTTCGGCAGGCTATGGTGAGTATTACAGTTCTTTTAGTCAACAATATTCTGTTTTCTTTTGGCGGAGAAGCCTCGATTACGGTTTATGCCATCCTCAGTCGAATGCTCATGTTTGCCACCTTTCCTATTTTTGGAATTACCCAAGGATTTCTACCCATCGCAGGATACAATTACGGAGCGAAGAACTTGCAACGGGTTCGCAAGACAATCAACATCTCGATTACGTATGCCAGTATTTTAGCGACACTTATTTTTATTTTAATTTTTAGTTTTTCAGAATCGATTCCCCAAATTTTTTCAGATGATTTAGAAATCTCTGAGCAAACTCCAGTGGCGTTACGCTATGTCTTTATGGCCTTGCCAATCATAGGAATTCAACTTATTGGAGCAGCGTATTTTCAAGCTATTGGGCGTGCTACCCCCGCCTTGTTACTGACCTTGAGTCGTCAAGGATTTTTCTTTTTTCCTTTACTTTTTTTACTCCCTCCTTATTATGGGGTAACTGGGGTATGGATGGCGTTTCCTCTTGCAGATTTGTTATCCACTTTGGTCACCATTTATTTTTTAAATAAAGCTGTGCGAAAAGAACTTATTGAGAAGGCTTAAATTTTCCTTAGGCTAATTAGGATTAAATTTTTACTTTTAGTTTTTACATTTAAAAACAATTTATGAAAAAACTAGTTCGCCATCCCCATTTCCTATATATTGCTTTTATACTATTCTTTGTTGCTTTACAACCTGCCGATGCGCAATCGAAACGAAAAAACAAAAAGGCTACTGTCAGTTATCCAGAAAGCACCTATGAATCTCTAGAGTACCGTTCTATAGGTCCTTTTCGAGGAGGTCGTTCTGCAGCAGTGACTGGAGTTCCAGGCAAACCCAATTTGTTTTATTTTGGTGCCGCAGGTGGTGGTGTCTGGAAGACCGAAGATGGAGGGCAGACTTATGAAAATATTTCCGATGGCTATTTTGGTGGAAGTATAGGTTCTGTTGCAGTTGCCAAAAGTGATCCCAATGTTCTTTACGTCGGAGGGGGTGAAGTTACAGTCCGCGGAAATGTGTCTTCAGGATACGGAATTTGGAAAACGGTTGACGCGGGAAAAACATGGTCGTTTTCTGGTTTGCCAAAGTCGCGCCATGTACCCAGAATCGTAATCGATCCAAACGATCACAACATTGTCTATGCCGCTGTTTTAGGAAACATTTATAAACCTACCCAAGAACGAGGGGTTTATAAAAGTATTGACGGAGGAAAATCTTGGAAAAAAGTTTTGTTTTCCAATGCAAATGCTGGAGCAGTTGAATTGGTCATGGACCCTTCAAACTCTAGAGTCCTTTACGCCGCGACATGGCGGGTAAACAGAACACCCTACAGTCTGAACAGCGGTGGCGAAGGTTCCGCCCTTTGGAAAAGTACGGATCAAGGCGAAAATTGGACCGAAGTGAGTGTACACGACGGTTTTGCTGAAGGGACTTTAGGAATCATAGGAGTCACTGTATCTCCTGTAAATCCACAACGTGTGTGGGCCATTGTAGAAAATAAAGATGAAGGGGGCGTTTATCGTTCCGAAGACGGGGGTGCTACATGGAGTCACATCAATGACAGTAGAGCGTTACGTCAACGAGCCTGGTATTATTCAAAAATTTACGCGGATACTCAAGATGAAGACATTGTTTATGTAATGAATGTGTCCTACCACAAATCCAAAGATGGAGGAAAAACATTTAAAAGCAGCAATGCGCCTCACGGGGATCACCATGATTTGTGGATTGCTCCAGAAGATAACCAACGTATGATCATCGGTGATGATGGAGGTGCTCAAGTATCGTATAATGGTGGGATGAGTTGGAGTACTTATTACAACCAACCCACGGCTCAATTTTATAGAGTAACCACAGACAACGCTACGCCTTATCGGATTTACGTCGCTCAACAAGACAACTCGACCTTACGAGTAAAACATCGCTCTTCTGGTAGAGCGATTTCAGAAGACGATTGGGAGCCTACCGCAGGGGGAGAGTCAGCCCATATCGCTATTGATCCGTTAGACAACGATATTGTTTACGGAGGGAGTTACGGGGGTTACCTTACACGGGTTAATCATAAAAACAATTCTGAACGAGGGATCAATGTTTGGCCCGACAATCCAATGGGCTATGGTGCAGAAGGAATGAAATACCGTTTTCAATGGAATTTTCCTATCCATTTCAGCAAACACAATCCCAAAAAATTATACACCTTTTCCAATCACGTTCACGTTTCTGAAAACGAAGGGCAAAGTTGGGAAATCATCAGTCCTGACCTGACACGGAATGCTCCTGAAAAATTAAAATCTTCGGGTGGACCCATTACCCAAGATAATACAGGTGTGGAATACTACTGTACTATTTTTGCGGTGGATGAATCTCCTCTACAAGAAGGTTTGATGTGGGTTGGAAGTGACGATGGATTGTTGCATTTGACTCGGGATGGTGGGAAAAACTGGGAGAATGTAACCCCTTCCATCATGCCCAAATGGCTGATGATTAACAGTATAGACGCTTCTCCTTTTGATCCTGCAGTGTCTTATGTAGCCGGAACTTTGTACAAAACAGGAGATTTCAAACCCTACCTCTACAAAACCACAGATTACGGAAAAACTTGGACACAGATCACCAATGGAATTCCTTCGGAACATTTTACCCGCGTACTCCGCGCCGATCCTGCCAAAAAAGGACTTCTCTATGCAGGTACAGAAACAGGAATGTACATTTCTCATGATGACGGAGCGTCTTGGAACCCGTTCCAGTTGAATCTCCCTATTGTTCCGATTACCGATTTGACTCTCAAAGAGAACAGTCTTATTGTAGCTACACAAGGACGCAGTATATGGATCTTAGATGATTTAACAGTACTGCATCAAATTGACCAAAGTACGGCTAGCAAGCCCATGACTTTATTTCAACCTAAGGATAGTTACCGTACCCAGGGAAGAGGAGGGAAACCCTCTCTTACGCAAGGGACGAATTTGCCCAACGGAGTCATTGTACATTTCAATGTAAATGAGTTTGATTCAGAAAACGATACTGTAGCTCTTCATTTCAAAGAGCAAGACGGCACCTTGATCAAGACCTTCAGCACTGCGGATGAGGAGAATACACTTGAAATTAATGCAGGGGGCAATTCTTTTGTATGGGACACCCGATACGAAGGAGCGGAGACTTTAGAGGGAATGATTTTCTGGAGTGCTTCTTTCTCTGGAGCAAAAGCCGTTCCAGGTTCCTATAAAGTGGTTCTAGAAAAAAATGGAGCTACTCAAGAACACGATTTTAATATCTTACCTGATCCTAGTGCTGAGATTACTGTGGCACAAATGAAATCCCAGTTTGATTTTGTAAATCGAGTCAATGCAACGGTGGACGAAGCACACAAAGCCATTAAAAACATCCGAACGATTCGTGAAAAGCTAGAAGATTTTGAATCCAATTATGCAGACAATGAATCGGTAAGTGAATTGATCGAAGATGCAAAAACATTGAGCACTTCACTTTCAGATATTGAAAAAGCGCTCTATCAAACTAAAAACAGAAGTAATCAAGATCCGCTCAATTTTCCTATTCGTTTGACGAATAAATTAGGACATTTGAACCGTTTGGTAACGAACAATGATTTCCCACCGACTGATCAAGATGAGGCGGTTCGAAAGGAGATGACGACGCTGGTAGAAGGTCATTTGGCAGAGTACAACAAGTTGATTTCTCAAGATTTGGAGCGTTTTAACGAGGCTTTTGCAAAATTAAATCTAGACTATCTAACGTTAAACTAAAACCTATTGTATTACAATTATATCAAGGCATTACATCTAATTTTTGTGATTACTTGGTTTGCGGGCTTGTTTTATATTCCACGGCTTTTTATCTATCATATTGAAGCCTCAAAGAAGACTGAGCAGGAAGCAGCGATTCTCATCCCGCAGTTGAAAATGATGTCGAGAAGGCTTTGGTACATTATTACTTGGCCTTCTGCGATTTTAGCCATTTTGTTCGCAGCGTGGCTTCTGGTTTTGATGCCGTCATGGCTTTCGCAAGGTTGGATGCACCTGAAACTCACTTTTGTTGTTTTCTTGGTGATGTATCATGTAAAAACACACCAGATGTTTCTTAAGTTGCAAAAAGACGTAATCTCTTACAGCAGTATGTTTATGCGCGTCTGGAATGAAGGAGCCACATTGTTGCTTTTTGCCATTGTTTTTTTAGTGATTTTGAAAGACAGCTTGCATTGGATAGGTGGACTTTTGGGCTTGTTGGGTTTGGGAATTATTTTGTATTTCGGAATTCGACTTTACAAAAAAACTAGAAAAGAGAAATGATCCGATCCTTTAAATTTCCGAAACGTGTTTCTTTCAGAACTCGACTTTTTATGGTGATGATCGGGATGTTGATTATTGCGGGGTTAATGATTCTGGGGACTACCACTATTCAATACGAATCCCAACGAGAAAATTACCATCTGGGGCGTTTGGCACGAAAAGAAAGTCAGATTCAAAGACATATTGCTTATCTGGTTCAGAAACACAACTTGATGAATCAACCGCCCCAGGTGTGGGAGCAGTACAGCACAGATTTTGAAAAGATCAACTCCATTCACAGCGTCCAGTATTCTTTGTTTACCTTGAAGGGGAGGCCGTTGTTTATTTATCATTCTTCTCTAGAAATTATTGCGAATAATTACGAGTTGAATGACACCTTACTCGATAAGATTATCACTTCAAAACAAGGAAGTTATATTGAACACTATCCCTCGGAATTGGACAATTTTCACGCCTCTTACAAGATATTAAAAGACACTTCAGATACGCCTTATGCAATCTTATTTTTTCCTTATTTTGAGGACGTTTCCATTTCAGAAAATGAGCTAAACACCTTTATCGAAAACCTATATCAAATCTATATTTTACTTTTAGTAGGAGTAATTTTAATCGCTTATTTCTTGTCCAAATTCGTCACGCGATCTTTAGATACGATCAAGGTGAGAATGGGAAAAATGCGGTTGGAAAAAAAGAATGAAAAAATTCATTTAAACAATGCAACACGAGAGATTGACAGCTTAGTCAATTCATATAATAAAATGATTGATGATTTGGCTGAAAGTGCAGAAAAATTGGCCAAGACGGAACGTCAACAAGCTTGGCAGGAAATGGCACGTCAAGTAGCCCATGAAATCAAAAATCCCTTGACCCCCATGCGTCTGACCATTCAAAGTTTCCAACACCAATACGATCCAAATGATCCAGACAATAAAAAGAAACTCAATGATTTTTCCACCTTATTGATTCAACAAATAGATACGATGAGTGAGGTAGCAGAAGCCTTCTCAAATTTCGCAACCCTCCCCAAGCCCAAAATGAAAGAATGCGATTTGGTCGAAGTTACCCAGATGGCAGTCAATATTTTTGACCAAGAGCACATTGTTTTTTCTTCGGACCAGGCCCATAGCTATCACAATCTAGACCGTACCCAATGGATACGTGTGATTACTAATCTAGTTCAAAATGCCCTACAATCTGTTCCCAAAGGGAGGACTCCTCAAATTGGCGTTCAATTGACCACCGAACCCAATCAGACCTTACTCTCCATTATGGACAATGGTAACGGTATCCCAAAAGAAATCGAGGATAAGGTTTTTGAACCCAAGTTTACAACCAAAACCTCTGGAATGGGACTAGGTCTTGGGATTGTAAAAAATATAATAAAGTCTCACGAGGGAACCATCCGTTATGTTTCCAAAAAGGGTAAAGGAACTACCTTTATCATCGCACTCCCTCGTTCCTGATCTTAGGCTTCTACTTCTTTTTTGATGGTCGTTTCGATGAGGTCAATTAAGGAATCGATTTGGTTTTTGTCAATTGGTAGAGCCTTGTGAAATTTCAACAAAATTTTGTTTCCTAGTGGCATTGGGAAGTAGTTTTGAGCTGAAAATTTCCACGAATTTTGAATACTTACAGGGACTATTTTGGCTTGAGGCATGGTTTTAAATAACGTGATAAGTCCCGAGCGATGAAATTTTTTCATCTTCCCCGTTTTCGACCGGGTTCCTTCTGGAAAAATAATCACAGAATGATTGCTTTTTGCGAGGCGGACCCCAAAGGATTCGATCAGCTCAAGTGCTTCTTTTGGTTTTTTTCGATCGATCATAACGGACCCTCCGTGACGGATGTTAAAAGATACACTGGGAATCCCTTTCCCCAATTCTTTTTTACTGACAAATTTGGCATGATACGCTCTCAATTCCCAGATTAAGGGAGGGATGTCATAGGTACTTTGGTGATTGGCTACAAAAATTAGACTGCAGTTTTCGGGTAGGGGGCTTTCATATTCAAATTTAATTCGGGTTCCCAAAAGAGTAAGACAACGAAGAATAAAAAAGTTTAATAGATCCACGCTTTTTTTTTGCGCAGTATGTCCGATGGTATTGAACACAATCCATTGCACACCGTGAAAGAATACAAGGAGACTACCAAAGCAAAGATAGAAGAGTAAACTAAGCGGATAACTCAGATATTTTTTCATCCCCTTACCTATTTTGTGAAAGGAACTTTAGCAGTGGTCGTTGTAGGCTGCTTTCAAGTTTTCTGCAATGAGTTCTGCAGGGCGCCCTTCGATATGATGCCTTTCGATCATATGGACCAAACTACCGTCTTTAAATAAAGCGATGCTGGGAGAGGAAGGAGGAAAAGGAACCATGAGATCTCTAGCTGTATTTGTAGCTTCCGTATCTACACCTGCAAAGACGGTAGTAAGATGATCTGGTTTTTTCTCGTTTTGGAGAGAAAAATGAACACCAGGCCGAGCATTGGCTGCAGCACAACCGCAGATGGAATTGACCACTACTAGTGTGGTGCCTGATTTTGCTAATGCTTGGGTAACGTCTTCTGAGGTAGCCAACTCTTCAAATCCGATCTGGGTCAACTCTTCGCGCATGGGTTTTACTAATTCAGCAGGATACATAATTTTATTTTTTTCAAAGATATAAATTAAAGGAATCTTAATGGTTTTGCGGGGCCGAATTTATTTGTCAAATTTGTAAAAATTTAGAAAAAGAAAGCAATGATTAAATGGGTTGCAGCATTTCTGGGATTCTACCTGTTTCGATTTCCGGGTGCCTTGTTAGGGTTTTTTGTCGGGGGTATGATCGATCAACTCAACAGCGGGACACGTACAACTTTCCGGACACGCTTCTCAACCACCCAACCGGGAAGTTTACAATTGAATCTCTTGGCATTAGCAGCTACTGTTATTAAGGCCGATGGGGTGGTAAAGGCACAAGAATTACAGTTTGTAAGAAACTTTTTTATTACAAATTATGGAAAAGAACAAGCCTCCATGATTTTTGAAACCTTTAATGAACAAATAAAAAAAGAGGCGCAAAATGTTGCAGATTTGGCACGTGTATTTGTATCCAGCACTCCTTATGAAACCCGTTTACAGGTGCTACATTTTTTATTTGGTGTGGCCAACGCAGATGGGAATGTAGCCCAATCTGAACTCGATAAGATCAGTCAGATTGCAGCTGCGCTAGGCCTGCGGGCTACCGATTTTGAGAGTATCAAGGCAATGTTTTTTCAAGAGACAGACAGTGCCTATAAGATTTTAGAAATAACTCCAAATGCTACTGATGCGGAAGTGAAAAAAGCGTACCGGGAAATGGCTAAAAAATACCATCCTGACAAATTGCAGTCTCAAGACTCTGCCCTGATCAAAGGGGCTCAAGAAAAATTTCAAGAGGTTCAAAAGGCCTATGAAACCATTCAAAAAGAAAGAGGACTATGATCGAGACACTTTGGTTTTATACTGAGCTAGGGTTTTGGCATGTGGTGGACTGGGAGGGCTTGGACCACTTTTATTTCATCATTACCTTGGCAATGCCTTTTGCTTTTAAAGAAAGCAAAAAACTACTGTGGTGGGTAACGCTCTTTACCTTGGGACACACCCTGTCTTTAGTAGGGAATTTTTATGCAGAAATTTCCTTTTCACCCTACTGGGTTGAACTGCTTATACCTACTACGATTGCCTTGAATGCGATAACTTTATTTTTCCCAAAACAACACGATCGCATTTTAAACAAAGCCTATTTTTTTCCTGGTATCACGGTGGTCTTTGGTGTGATTCACGGTTTGGGTTTTGGAAGGTATTTTAAGATGTTGATTCCAGAAGACGAGGTTGGGTTTTCCCTTTTTTCTTTTGCATTAGGGGTGGAGCTGGCTCAAATCGCAATTGTTATTGCAGTTCTTTTATTGAGCTTTATAGTTGTTCAAATTTTAAGACAATCTAAAAGCAAATGGGAGTTTTTGGTAGGAGCCTTAATTTTGTCCCAAGCCCTGGGAATGATTTTTGAACGAATTTAAAATGATATTAAAACCGAAATACTATCTTCGTGACAATGGGGAAAGAGAAACAGCTAAAGTACGACAGCGCCTATCTTAAGATGGCAGAAACATGGGGGCAACTCTCTTACTGTGAAAGAAAAAAGGTGGGTGCACTCATTGTTAAAGATCGTATGATCATCTCGGATGGGTACAACGGCACGCCCTCGGGATTTGAAAATGTTTGTGAAGATGAGGACCATTACACCAAATGGTACGTACTTCATGCAGAGGCCAACGCAATCCTAAAAGTAGCCGCCTCCACACAGTCCTGTAAGGGGGCAACATTGTACATCACCCTTTCTCCTTGTAAAGAATGCAGTAAGTTGATACATCAATCCGGTATCGTAAGGGTGGTTTACTCCAGAGCGTACAAAGATGTGACGGGCTTAGACTTTTTGAAAAAAGCCGGAGTGGCATTACAGCACCTTCCAGATGAAACCAAACTCGTATGAAAAGAAATACTATTTTTCTGTTTCTAATTGTGGTGCTTTCTGCAGCCATCGGGTATCTTTTTGGGTCGAATTTTAGCCCCAAAGTAGTAGCGAAAAATGCAGCCCATCCGAGCATTACCAAATTAAATCGTTTGATGACTTACCTGACTCAGGACTATGTTGATAAAATCAATGCCGACAGTTTAGTCCGTGTGGTAATCGAAGATATTGTAGATGAACTGGATCCTCATTCCGTTTATATTCCAGCGGTTCAAAATGAATCCCTAGCCGAGAGTATGAAAGGAAATTTTGAAGGTATTGGGGTGCAGTTTCGCATGATCCGAGACACGATTTCAGTAAGTAGAGTCTTAGAAGGAGGGCCTAGCGAAAGAGCCGGGTTAAAGTCTGGGGATCGTATTCTGATGGCAGACCAAGACACCCTTTATTCGAAAGAATTGCAAAACGATCAAATTGTAGGAAGACTGAAGGGCAATTCTTCCACTCCAGTTCGTTTGACTGTATATCGGAAAAAACAAGATTCGATCTACACGTTCGATATTCTCCGAGGACCTGTTCCGCTTCCTAGCGTCAGCAGCGCGTACATGATCGATCAAAACACAGGCTACATCAAGATCAATCGTTTTTCCCAAACCACCTATTCCGAGTTTCAGACCTCTTTGACCTCATTGCTCGAGCAACAGATGAACGATCTTATTTTAGACTTGAGAGGCAATCCAGGGGGCTATTTGCTCCCCGCCAAGCAAATTGCAGATGACTTTTTAGAAGCATCAAAACCCATTGTGATCGTAGAAGGCAACAACGGAAAGAGAGAACGTACGGTTTCTTCCTCCCAAGGACTCTTCGAACGTGGCAGACTTTATGTTTTGGTGGATGAAGATTCAGCCTCTGCCAGTGAGGTTATTGCCGGAGCCGTTCAAGATAATGACCGTGGACTTATTATGGGACGTCGCACTTTTGGTAAAGGGTTGGTGCAACAACAGCTTCCCCTGGGACAGGGAGATCAGGTTCGGCTCACTACAGCCCGATACTACACTCCTACGGGACGATCCATACAAAGACCCTATGACTCGTCCAGTCGATCGGATTATTACGCAGAGGTTCGCCAACGCTATCAAACGGGTGAGATGGGAGATCCTACAAAAATTCCAGTCAATGACAGTTTGATTTTTACGACTCCCAAAGGAAGAACCGTGTACGGTGGGGGAGGAATCACTCCGGATATTTATATTGCAAATGAAGATAGTCCCGAAGAGGCCTGGAACAGTTACTTGATTAGCTCCAATCTGATTGATCTGTTCGTGTTTTTAGAATTGGACAAACACTACAAAAAATTTGATTTCGACAACGCACCTCAATTCTTCAACGAAGAGTTGCCTTATCCTGAAGAATTTATTGCTGCCTTTAAAGTGTTTTGTAAATCAAACAGTCTTCCTGTTGAAGTAACACCAGAAAATGAGACACGGATTTTAAACTCCATAAAAGCATTTATCGCCCTGCAACGTTTTAACGAAAACATGTACATCCGAATAATTAATCAAACGGATCCTTTTATTCTCAGAGCCCTTGATGAGATCGCCAAGCGCTAGCTTATTTTTTCAGCTTCTGTGCAATTTTTTTTGAAAGCATTAAAAGTAAAAGTAACAGAAAAGAACTGGCTGAGGCCAGTACTCCAATGACAGCCACACTGCTTTTTTCACCCAACGGATTGTTCCAATCAATTTGAATCAGATTAAACACGCACATGCCCAGAGCGAGAATCATGAATAGAGGAAGTACAATTTTCATAGTTTTAAAGGGTATTAAATAAGTTGACCAATATTTGTAGTAAAAAGCTTTACTGCAATTGCTAAAAGAATAATTCCAAAAACTTTTCGAATGATATTGATTCCCGATTTACCCAATTTATTTCCGATGTATTTCGAGGATTTTAAAATGACATAGACAAAGAGGATATTGATCAGGATCGCGATAATGATGTTCAGTACATGATATTCTGCACGAAGAGAGAGTAAGGAAGTCATGGTTCCTGCTCCTGCAATCATGGGGAAAGCAAGGGGTACTATCGAAGCAGTTTCCGGAGCTTCGTCTCGAAACAGATGCACCCCAAGAATCATTTCTAATGCTAAAAAAAGGATAACCAAAGAACCTGCTACGGCAAAAGAATTGATGTCAATTCCAATGAGTTTTAAAATTTCATCTCCTAAAAACAAAAATCCAATCATGATTACCGCAGCAATAAGGGAGGCTTTTTCGGACTGGATATGGCCCACTTTTTCTCTCAATGAGATGATTAGAGGAATATTGCCAATGATATCGATTACGGCAAACAATACGACACTAGCGGTAAGGACTTCTTTGAAAATAAACACAGCTCCAAACTTTTTGCAAATCTAAGTCCATTCTTTGAATCATCGCTTTTAAAATGTTTATTTTTAACAAAAAAAGAGCGTGATTTCCATAGAAAATACCCTAGTCTCAGACGACCTAATTTCCAAAGAATTTGTTTGTAATATCGCAAAATGCAAAGGAGCATGTTGTGTGGAAGGTGAGGCGGGCGCACCTTTGGAAAAAGAAGAAGTTGTTTTTCTTCAAAAAAACTATCCCAAGATCAAACCGTATTTAAATGACAAAGGCACACAGGCTATTGAAGAGCAGGGGGTCTTTGTCAAGGGACTGGATGGAGATTTTGAAACTCCTCTGGTGAAGGGGAAAGAATGTGCTTACACGGTTTTTTCTGAAAATGGAACAGCTTATTGTGGTATAGAAAAAGCCCATCAGCAAGGGGCCATAGATTTTCAAAAACCCATTTCTTGTCATTTGTATCCTGTACGGGTTCAACACTACGATAAAATGACAGCTGTAAACTACCACGCCTGGTCCATTTGTTCAGATGCTTGTGATCTGGGGGCTACGTTAAAAATTCCCGTGTATCAGTTTGTAAAAAAAGCCTTGATTCGAAAATTTGGAACAGCTTGGTACCAAGCCTTAGAAACTTTCGCCAAAAAGACCTCTTGAGAACATCCTACTGTTTTTGGGGGCTAACACGTTATTTTTTATTCAAACAACAGATAATCAACAAGTTGTAATTTCTTGATTTTTGATAAAAAAGGAAAAAAAGCAGCTTTTTGTTAAAAACTAAGCTGCATTGTGGAAAAGTTGCTCTTTCAATTTTAACTACAATTTAGAATCTTTGTTGAACACAAAAACAAACTTTAATTAATCAAAATTTAACACGCAAAAGATGGCAGCTGTAGAACCAATCCTCCAAGAAAATGAAAACCGTTTTGTAATTTTTCCAATCCAACATCACGATATTTGGGAATGGTACAAAAAAATGGAGGCGAGTTTTTGGACTGCTGAAGAGATTGATTTACATCAAGACCTTACAGACTGGAATAGTAAGTTGAGTGAGGACGAAAAGTATTTTATCAAACACATCCTAGCCTTCTTTGCAGCCTCGGATGGAATCGTTAACGAAAATCTAGCAGAGAATTTTGTCAATGAAGTGCAATATTCGGAAGCCAAATTTTTCTATGGTTTCCAAATCATGATGGAAAATATTCATTCGGAAACTTATTCTTTACTAATCGATACCTATGTCAAAGATGATGCTGAAAAAGACAATCTCTTTAAGGCAATTGAGGTTTTTCCAGCCATCAAAAAGAAAGCTGACTGGGCCCTCCGCTGGATTGATTCGGATTCTTTTGCAGAGCGTCTTATCGCATTTGCAGCCGTAGAAGGTATTTTCTTTTCTGGAGCTTTCTGTTCGATATATTGGTTAAAAAAACGTGGTTTAATGCCCGGATTGACCTTTTCAAATGAATTGATTTCTAGAGACGAAGGCGTGCACTGTGATTTTGCAGTTCACTTACACAACAACCATTTGGTCAACAAGGTTCCACCCGCTCGAATCAAAGAGATTTTATTGGACGCCCTCACTATTGAGCGCGAGTTTATTACCGAGTCTCTTCCCATCAGTTTGATTGGAATGAATGCGAAATTGATGACACAATACCTGGAGTTTGTCACCGATCGTCTTTTGGTAGAATTGGGTCTTGAAAAGGAATTCAATGTAGGCAACCCTTTTGATTTCATGGATATGATCTCACTACAAGGAAAAACCAACTTCTTTGAAAAGCGTGTGGGCGAGTATCAAAAAGCAGGAGTACTGAACAACGAAAAGAAAGATGAGAAAATTAGTTTTGATGCTGATTTTTAATCTGACGAGCTGTTGCTAAACCTCCTTTCTTCATAACCATAAACAAAAAAAGTATAAAATTTAAAAAGTAAAATATGTTTGTAGTAAAAAGAGATGGCCGAAAGGAGCCCATCATGTTCGATAAAATCACGGCCCGAATTCGCAAATTAAACTACGGTCTCAATCCTTTGGTGGATCCAGTTCGTGTTGCCATGCGTGTGATTGAAGGACTTTACGATGGTGTGACCACCTCTGAGCTGGACAATCTTGCTGCCGAGATTGCTGCTACAATGACCACTACCCACCCGGATTATGCAAAGTTGGCTGCCCGTATTTCTGTATCCAACTTACACAAGAACACCAAAAAATCCTTTTCAGAAACGATGGAGGATTTGTACAAGTATGTCAATCCTCGTACGGGTAAAAAAGCCCCTTTGCTTTCTGATGAAGTCTATAAGATCATCAAAAAAAATGCGGATAAACTGGACTCCAGCATCATCTACAACCGTGATTTTGGCTATGACTTTTTCGGTTTTAAAACTTTGGAGCGTTCCTATCTGTTAAAGCTCAACGGGAAAATTGTAGAACGTCCGCAGCACATGCTCATGCGGGTTTCCATTGGAATCCACCTAAACGATATCGATGCTGCACTAGAGACTTATGAGCTGATGTCCAAGCGGTATTTTACCCATGCCACTCCCACACTTTTTAACTCGGGAACTCCCAAGCCACAAATGTCTTCCTGCTTTCTTTTAGCCATGAAAGATGACAGTATTGATGGGATTTATGACACCCTAAAGCAAACTGCAAAAATTTCGCAGTCTGCAGGAGGGATTGGATTGTCAATTCACAATGTTAGGGCCACAGGTTCCTACATCGCAGGGACCAATGGTACTTCAAACGGAATAGTTCCCATGTTACGAGTCTTTAACGACACTGCTCGTTATGTTGACCAAGGAGGAGGAAAGCGTAAGGGATCCTTTGCAATATACGTTGAGCCATGGCATGCGGATATCTTTGACTTTTTGGAGTTAAAAAAGAACCACGGTAAGGAAGAAATGCGCGCTCGGGATTTGTTCTACGCCATGTGGACCCCAGATCTGTTTATGAAACGTGTAGAGAATGATGCAGAATGGACTTTGATGTGTCCCAACGAGTGTCCCAACTTGTACAACGTTCATGGAGAGGAGTTTGACAAATTATATCTCAAATACGAATCCGAAGGACGGGGAAGAAAAACCATCAAGGCAAGAGACCTTTGGGAAAAAATCTTAGAATCCCAAATTGAGACGGGTACACCCTATATGCTTTACAAGGATTCTGCAAACCGCAAGTCGAATCAAAAGAACTTGGGAACCATTCGTTCTTCAAACTTGTGTACGGAAATATTAGAATACACCTCCCCGGATGAAGTAGCGGTCTGTAACTTGGCTTCCATTGCGCTGCCTATGTTCGTAAAGGACGGTGCCTTTGACCACCAAGCACTTTTTGATGTTACTGTACGGGTAACGAAAAACCTAAATCGGGTTATTGACCGGAATTATTACCCAGTGAAGGAGGCGGAAAACTCGAACTTTAGACACAGACCAGTGGGTCTAGGAGTTCAAGGCTTAGCAGATACCTTTATCCTATTGCGTTTACCCTTTACTTCGGAAAAAGCAAAAGAGCTCAATCAAGAAATATTTGAAACCCTCTATTTTGCTGCTGTTACAGCTTCAGCAGAGGAGGCTAAAAACGACGGGCCTTATGAATCCTATAAAGGTTCTCCAATTTCTAAAGGAGAATTTCAGCACAACCTATGGGGGATTAAAGACGAAGAACTCAGTGGACGTTGGGACTGGGCAGGTTTGAGAAAAACAGTAAAAAAGCAAGGTGTCCGAAACTCTTTGTTGGTAGCTCCGATGCCCACGGCAAGTACCTCCCAAATTTTAGGAAACAACGAATGCTTTGAACCCTATACTTCAAATATTTACACCCGCCGTGTACTTTCAGGAGAATTTATTGTTGTAAACAAGCACCTTCTAGAAGACTTAGTAGAACGCGGATTGTGGAACGAGGAAATGAAGCAAGAGCTGATGCGTAATAACGGATCCATTCAAAACATTGAAGGGATTCCAGATGACATCAAAGAGTTGTACCGTACTGTTTGGGAAATGAGCATGAAAGACATCATCGATATGTCGCGACACCGTGGGTATTTTATAGATCAATCTCAATCTTTAAATTTATTTATGGAAGGCGCCACCATGGCAAAACTAACTTCCATGCATTTCTACGGATGGAAATCTGGCCTTAAGACGGGGATGTACTATCTGCGCACCAAGTCTGCGGTAGATGCCATCAAGTTCACATTGGACAATAAAACAAAAGAGAAGGTAGCCGAGGTAGAAGCTACGGTAGCTTCCGTCTCTACTGCTTCAAATTCACAGGCGGAGGGAGCTGCACCAGTTCCAGTAGAACCCTTAACTCCTCAGGAGTTAAAGCAAATGCTCTCACAGGCAAAAGAAAGCGAAGATGATGATTGTTTGATGTGTGGTTCCTAAAATCCAATCGAAACTAGTTTAAAAAGCCCTTTTAAGGGCTTTTTATTTGCCTATAAGTCAGTGGATTATCTTATAATGTTAATTTAATGTTACGTAAATGTTACGCAAACCCAAATTAATTGTTATCTTTGTATCAACGAGAACGAAACACAAGAAGTATGAAACAGCTCATTTACATCACTTTGTTCACTTTTGGGTCGTTAGTAGCCCAGGAAACAGAACCTAAAAGAACCTTTGTTCAAGAAGGAGATTTGATTCATTTCAACGAGTACCATGATAATGGTGAACTTTCTCAAACGGGTTATTTCTTAGAAGGGAAGAATCACGGAGTTTGGGTGAGTTTTGATCGTCAAGGAGTAAAACGTTCTAAAGGAGTTTTTTCTAAAGGGAAAAAAGTAGATCGTTGGTTTTTTTGGAATGAAGGCGTTTTACTTGAAGTAGATTACAAAGACAATGTAGTTCAAAGTGCCATCAAATGGGGGAATGCAGAATTGCTCGCATCCAAAGGCGAATAGTCTCCCCTATAACTTCTTTACAACCCCATAATATTTTTCTACCAACTCAAATTTATGTGTGATTAGATCCTTGGTTCGGATTAAAAAGTTAAAATACAAGGTTGTATTTTTTGGACTGGTTTCTTCCCCACGAGTCCGTTCAATTTGTGTATTGATTTTAGACTCAATAAGTTCAAAAGCACTAGTTTTTTCTAAAAGTACCTCTTCGAATTCCACTTGGTCTTGCCCTGAATGAAATGCTTCTTTTCCCTCTTTGAAAATTTTAGTGATCGATTCTTCAATCAGTAGTAGTTCTTTGATTTGTGTAAAAGTCAATTTTCTGTGGTTGTTGTTCACATGGTCGTGACTGATTTTAGCTAGATAGGTCAAATCTTCGGAGAGGTCGTGAAGACAGCCTAACAATTCGATGTAAAAAGTACTTGCAGAGACGGAGCTCTCTTCTAGATTTCTAATAAAGTAGAACAGCCCTCCTTTCAAATCTTCGATCTCCTCTTGAAGCATTCCTGCATTGCGTCTTCCTTTTTGTAAAGGTTTGATCTCATTTGTGGACAGTCCAGAAATCAGTAATTGATAGACTTTAAAACTTTTTTTCAAGACAAGTTCTATCGTAGAACCCGTTTCGTCAATCACCCCCTGGTAGGAGTTGCTTTCCACAATTAAGGCACGATCTTCCTCCAAAATTGCCTTATTTTCTTTTCTGTGGGAGATGTAATTTTTTCCAATTATCAGTAAAATGATAAACATGATTACAGCCACTACTTGAATTCCTCCAATATAAAGTAGGTAAACGATAATACCTCCTACAGAAAAAGCACAAAAAGCGGTCAGAAACCATCCTCCAATTACATTGAGGACCCCCGCTACACGATACACCGCACTGTCTGAACTCCAGGCTCGGTCTGCCAGGGAGGTACCCATGGCAACCATGAAAGTAACATAGGTGGTAGAAAGGGGAAGTTTTAGTGAGGTAGCTAAAGAAATCAAGACAGCAGCAACTACCAGATTGATACTGGCTCTGAGTTTGTCAAATTCAGGCATACTGCCTCTGTTTTGATTATTTTTTAGTGGGATTTGTTCAAAGGAGCGATCCAAGGCAAGGATGGATTTTTTTGGGAGTATCGTTTTAATTTGATCGTTACAAAAAATAAAAAAACGCACCAGGCTTCTCGATAGAAAATTGGGTTTAAAACGTTCGCGGGTACTGTACTGATTAGATAAATCCAAAGATGTTTTAACCACTTTCTTAGCCTTGGAAGAAAACCAAAGGGTTAAAATCATCACAATTCCAGAGACAAATAGAAACAGGGTGGGGGTGGCTACCCGTTGACTCAGTTGCGCCATACTGTAGCTCTCCGCAGCAATACCCGAGTTGACCCAAGCTTCATACGATTGAAAGGCGGCAATAGGAACCCCAATGAAATTCACCAAATCGTTTCCTGCAAAAGCTAGAGCCAAAGCAAAGGTTCCAACCCCGATAATGATTTTGTAAATGTCCCATTTGAATAAATAGATTACTACGGTAGAAAACAAATACCAAAAAACAAAACCAAAGAGTTGAACAGTGAACAGGTTGTATTCTATAAAACCGTTTATTGTTTGGTTGTTTAGCATTTCCAATTCCATATTGGAAAAGGGTGTTCCTTTAATTCCTTTAATCAAGATAAAATTAAAGATGGCAGCTAAGGCAAGTCCTCCAAAGAGGCTGTTTAACCAAGTTGCTTTTTTTTCAAAGTTAAAAGTAAACAGTACCCGTGAAAGCCATTGAACCAAGGCGCCAATAGAAAACGCAATAAAAACGGAAAGCAAGATTCCCAAGATGATTTGAGTCGCTTTTTCTGTATTGATATACGTATTCAATTCTGAGAGCAACTGATCCGATTCTACAATTTTAATTACTGCCATGACCACAGCGGCCCCTAACAATTCAAAAACAATGGAAACCGTAGTAGAGGTAGGGAGTCCAATCGTATTAAAAAAGTCCAATAATAGTATATCGGTCATCATCACCGCCATAAAAATGAAGATGATTTCATCAAAATAAAAAGCGCTAGGATTAAATATTCCTTTTCTAGCCACCTCCATCATACCGCTAGAGGAAATTGCCCCAAAAAGGATTCCAATACTGGCAAAGATCATGATGTTTCGAAACGAAAAAACTTTGGACCCAATGGCCGAGTTTAGAAAGTTGACCGCGTCATTACTAACCCCTACAATTAAGTCACCAACTGCCAAAAGACCGAGCAGGATAACTATAAATAAATATGCGTTGTCCATTCAGTTGTTGAAGTTATTAAAATTTAATAGAGTAGCCTAAAGAAAAAGATCTCCCAATATGCCTTAATCTAAAATATTCAGTAGTTCCGCCATATCCTTCAAATAAACTTTCTCTTTCGTCATCTAGAAGATTTCGAACTCTTAAAGTCAAGCTGGTATTATTTTTAAATTGTTTTGTAAAATTAAAATTTAAACTGTGAAAAGGTATCGTGAACACATCTGGGTAAAATCCGTCACCCACTACTTCCAATGTTTTCCCTTGTACGTTATAGTAGAATCCTCCTCGAATTCCTTTGTCTGTATTGTTGTAATCCAATCCAGCGTTGATCAAGTAGGGAGACTGCCCTTGAAGTGGTCTGGAAGTACCAAGGGTTTCACCATCTCTCAATCCTAGAGTTCGTAGCTTTAGTTCGTCTTCACTGTACTTTTCATCAGAAATGATATAGGACCCATTAAAGTTCAGATTGAAATTTCTCAATCCAGCAATCCAATTGCTCAATTTTTGTCTTACTTCTAATTCAATACCAAAAACATTGGCATTCTCAAGGTTGAGGGGTTTATAATTTGAAGTAGAAGCAGCTACGAATCCGATCTCAATCGGATCAGTAAGATTTTTATAAAACAAACTCATTGCAAAAAGTTGTGCGTCTTCTCCAAAAGCTTCATAGCGAAGGTCAAAGTTATCAATGTAGGTAGGTTTAATATTGATGTTACCAATGAAAAACAAATTGGATAGTGGATCGTAGATCTCAGCAATAGAAGCCTCTTTAAAACTCGGTCTGGCGGTGGTCAAAGAATAGGCAAAACGCAGATTTTTATTGTCGGTTAAACTGTAAATAAAATTAGTAGAGGGGAACAAATTATTTTCACTAATGATTTGTTCGTCGTTGAACACTTGTCCCAATTGACTGTTTTCACCAGTATAAAAGACCTGATAATTTTCAAACCGGAAACCAATAATTGATTTCAGTTTGGGACTAATATTAAATTCGTTAGAGACATAAGCTGCCAGATTTTGCTGGCGTGCATTGAAGATATTTGCATCCTGGCGGATCGTGGTTTGGGGGTTGATGTAGGTGCCACTATCATTGGTTGGTGAAATCAGATTTACAGGATTAAAAAGTTGATTGGGGTCTCCTCCATAATTTGCCCAGTCCCGTTCTGAGGTAAAATTGCTACTCACAGAATATTGGGCTATCGAAAAGTCTCTTTCTTTTAACGAACTAAATGCGCCAAATTTTAATACGGCATCCTCTTTAAGAAAAGTAAAGCGTTTGGTGAGATCCACTTTCCCTACCAGATTGTATTCATCGAGCGTTCTCCAAATTCTTTTCGGTTCTGTGTTTTCTTGAAAGCTAAAAATTCCTTCTTCGTCTTGGAAGGTCGTATTTCGAACATCCTTGTCGTGTACTTTTGCTTGCGTTCCAGAAAGTGTCCATTCGACTTTAAATTGTGATTCTGTCAGGTTGTGCAAACCGGAAAGGGTTCCATTGCTTATAGATCGTTCGTTGTATTCTAGATTAAATTTATTAAAATCAATAAAGTCTGAAAATCGCGTCAATTGTCGAAATCTACCCGAAGTACTTTCTCCATTTTGAATGTGAAGGGCGTTGAATTTAAATTTAGACGCATTGGTTTTATAGGTCATCCCAAACAAGCCACTAGCAATGATATTTTCACCTCCAATGGTTCCTGTTTGAAGTCTATTTTCTTCGAAGCTGAGCTCGGTTCGATTTGGACTAAAGTTGTAAATGTTATCTTGTGTATTTTCAAATACGGTTTGCTCTTTTCGGTAAGAGAGGGATCCTAAAAACCCAAAAGAATGACCGTTGTCAAAATTGAACTGATTCCCATAGGAAACCCCAAAATTATAATTCATTCCACTGGTGTCATTATTGGGCGCCATTTGAGGGTTAAATTGGTTTGAAATATGATTGATAGTAGTGAGTCCCGTTGTGGTTGCGTTTAGTCTGGGGTCATAGGCATTTCCCAAAAAGGTATTGAAAATCTTATCTTTTCGGGTGCCGTCGTCAAAACCCAAAAAGTCCGTTTGACCGCCTTCATAGGAAAGATAATTATCATTAAAATGCATGTCGGGGTTAAAGGACATGCTAGCTGAGATAGAAAATTCTTGTTTTGCAGGAAAATCTTTGGTGATGATATCAATTACTCCACCTGTAAAATCTGCAGGCAAATCAGCACGAGCAGATTTGATGACCAAGACATTAGAAAGCATATTGGTCGGGAATAAATCCATTTGAATTGTATTTCGGTCTGGGTCCAAACCAGGAATATCCACTCCATTCAATATGGATTTAGAATAACGATCACCAAGCCCTCTTACATATACATACTTTCCTCCTTGTACAGAGACTCCAGGAACATTTTTTACTGCACTTGCGATGTCATTGGCTCCAATTTTTTGAAAAGCTTGTGCTGAAATTCCATCGAGTAAACTCGCTGATTTTCTTTGTATTTCTAACACGGAAGACTCCGTATTTCTTTTGGCATCTACTGTTACCACCACTTCTTCTAAACCTTGTGCTACAGAGTTTAACACGATATCCGTAACTGTATAATCAGCATCGCTAACATTAATATTTGTAATTTCTTTTGTTTCATAACCCACAAAAGAAAAGACTAAAGTGTAGCTTCCCTTGGGCAACTCAATGCTGTATTTACCATCAAAATCAGAGGTTACACCCTCTCCTGTTTCTTTTACTAGAATATTAGCAAAAGGCAAGGGTTCATTGAAGTCCCCGTCGATGACGGTACCAGTGATTCCAAATTGACTAAAAGAATTGAAGGTTATGAGTAGAAGAAGAGGGAGTAAATAGTTCAGTTTGTTTTTCATCAAGTGTGGTTATAATTCCGCAAAAATATTAAAATAGAAATTGCCTGACCGAATTGGTCAGGCAATTTCAAATGGAATGTTATGTTGTTAATTATCTTTTGTAAAAAGTCCATGAAAAAATAGAATCATCAGCAAGGCCATTTCCTTCCTGTTGTTCCGTAACAATTTCTGCAAATGTGGAAGCATCTGCTTCGAAGGTACTTTCATCGGACTTATCATCAAAAATTTTATCCAAAGTCTCTACATCGGAACATACTGCTCCACTGTCATCTAGTGGGTGCATAACATCAATATTTTCAAAAGTTAAGGTTCCAGCCGTATAGGTAGTAGCGTCAGCCGAGGCGTCGAGTTCTACATCTTTTCCGCCAGAAAAATCTTTAAATAGAACATTGAGTATAGCTCCAGTTGCTCCTTTTCTAAAGTCAGCCATTTCTCCATCGACACCTTCTGCATCACAGTCATCTGTTGCTCCAATAACTGTTGCATTTTTCAACACGAATCTCCCTGTAGAAGATCCCTCAGGGCCATCAATCTCAAAACCGTGGTCTGAAGCTGCTGTTAAAATTACTAAAGCGCCGTCAATGGTCCCTGCATAGGCTTGATCAATGTCGATCGCATCATCTCCTTGACCCCACACCAATAGATTTGTAGCATTTACAGTTCCTCCAAAAAATTCAATTCCATCATCTACATTCCCAAGAACTTCAATATGGTTAATTGTTGTTCCCGATCCAACTCCACCAAGAGTCAAACCATTGATTTCGTTTCCTTCACCAATCTCAGCACCTCCGTGTCTAATAGATATATATTGTAAGGATCCTGAGCTGTCTTCGGCATCGCTACCTCCATAGAGACCGTTGGTATCTGAAGTTGGGATTCCTTCAATTTGTAATTCGGTTACATCATTAGACAATGAACAAGGAGCATTTCCTAAAACTAAAAGGCCACCCCACAGCCCACGGGTATCAACATTTAATGCTGGACCACTTGAAGGATAAGTCCCTCCTACTTCAATATTGTCAGAGACGGAAGTCATAACAATGGGGGCCTCAGCTGTTCCATCTGCAACAAGTGTAGCACCTCTGGCAATAATTAATGTTGAGGCATCTGCTCCAGTCCCGGAAGCTGCCTTTATAATTGTTCCTGCAGGGATAGTTAGAGTGACTCCGTTTTCAACAGCAACACGACCCTTAAGCAACCAAATTTTTGAGGCATCAAGAGTCTTGTTTTCAGATATTGTACCCTCTAAGGTTGAATCTACATAGGGATCTACTACCACAGTTTCAGTTTGAGTAACGGTTTCAGTCACAGTTTCTACTACTGTCACATATTCTACTACTGGATCTTCTTCTGAACAAGCCACTACCAAGGAGAAGAGTGAACTTGTTACAACTAGTTTTAAATAATTTTTTTTCATTATGATTATTGTGTTTTTATTTGATAGCAAATCTAGGGGTGCTTTTCCGAGAATATTTTAGCTAAAAGTTAATTGTGTGAACGAAAGATTTAAGAAAAGATTACCAAAATTATTTTTGGTAAACTTCTGTTAACATACGGAAGTAGATTGGTAACTTTGTCTTATGAATTGGGAAGCACTACTTTCATTAAAACGCTTCGGCGACACCAACAAACGCTTGCGAATTGAACAAAACGACCTCCGCTTGGGCTTTGAAGTCGATTACGATCGAATTGTATTTTCCAACGCGTTTCGAAGTTTACAAGACAAAACCCAAGTCATTCCTTTTTCTAAAACCGATTTTGTTCACACCCGTCTGACTCACAGCCTAGAAGTTTCAGTAGTAGGTAGAAGTTTGGGAAGAATGGCAGGACGCGCCATTTTGGAAAAACACCCCCACCTTCAGGCTTCTTTGGGTTATCAAGCCAATGATTTTGGTGCCATCACTGCTGCTGCTGCTTTATCCCACGACATTGGGAATCCCCCTTTTGGGCACAGTGGCGAAAAAGCCATAGGGTATTTTTTTAAAACAGGAACGGGTGCGGCATTCAAATCTAAAGTAACCGCGGAACAACATCAAGACCTTTGTGATTTTGAGGGCAACGCAAACGGACTCAAAATTTTAACTGAATCTCGACCGGGTACGCAAGGCGGACTTCGTTTGAGTTATGCCACCTTGGGCGCCTTTATCAAATACCCCAAAGCCAGTTTACCCCTGAAACCAACTTCCCATGTTGCCGATAAAAAATACGGCTACTTCCAAGCACAAAAATCTTTTTTTAATGAAATGGCAGATGAATTATCACTGGTAGAAAAAGGGAAAGTCCATAGACACCCCTTGACCTATTTGGTAGAGGCGGCAGATGATATTTGTTATACCATTATCGATTTTGAAGATGGAATTAATTTGGGATGGATTTCAGAGGACTACGCGCTGGAGTATCTCATCAATTTGGTTCGGGATCATATCGATTCTAAAAAGTACGCCCAACTGGCCTTTAAACCCCAACGCTTGAGTTACCTCAGAGCATTGGCTATAAATAGTTTGATTCAGGATGCAGTCCAAATTTTTATAGATAATGAAGCCGCTATCCTAAAAGGGACGTTTGATGTGAGCCTGTTGGATAAAAGCAAATACAAAGCCCAAATCGAAGACATTATTAGTTTGAGTGTTAAAAATATTTATCAATCCAAAGAGGTGGTTCAAAAAGAGGTGGTTGGTCATCGCGCAATTTCAGTTTTATTACAGCACTATTGCCATGCAGCAGTTCGCAGTTTTGAAGGAAAAGCCAATACACACGATAAACTCATTCTATCCTTAGTTCCCGAAGGCACTCCAATGGCTGGAGTCACCCTTTATGAAACCCTGCTCAACGCCAGTTGTTTTGTTGCCAGTTTATCCGATGGCAAGGCCTTGCGTATGGCGCAAGATATTGGGGGCTAGTTCTGTTTACCTCTTAACTCAGAACTCATTACCTTTGACAAAAATTTGAACATGCGCTGGATCATTACTTTATTATTCTTAGCCGTTTTTCAATGGTACAGTTACCAAGCGGTCAAGACGATCGTTTCCAACCGCTGGATCCTTTTTGTTTATTTTCTCCTCGTGGTACTCATCATAGGAAATTTGTTATTCCACACTTTGGTATTGGAACGTACCACGGCTACAGAACCTAGGTTAATGTACGCCATTGGCTTCTTTATCACCCTGTTTGCATTTCAAGCTGTGGTTACCTTAGTCCTTTTGGGGGAAGATATTTTGAGGCTGCCCCAAGGTGCCTATGCTTATTTTACCAAAATGCCAGGGCAAACTCAGTTTTTACCCGAGCGCAGAAAGCTCATTTCCCAACTCGCTGTCGGACTGGCGGCCATCCCTTTTACTTCGCTTTTGTACGGCATGTATCGCGGGAAGTACAATTACAAAGTCCTGTTTTATACGTTAGAATACGATGACCTTCCAGAGGCTTTTGAAGGATTTAAAATTGCTCAAATTTCAGATATTCACAGCGGCAGCTTTGACAATGCAGAAAAAGTACAACACGGCGTAGATTTGGTCAATGCCCAACAGGCAGATGTGGTTTTATTTACTGGAGATTTGGTCAACAACAGAGCCGATGAGATTCATCCTTGGATCAAAACCTTCCAACAGATTAAGGCAAATCAAGGGGTATTTTCCGTTTTGGGGAATCACGATTACGGGGACTACATGCGATGGGAAACTGCAGAGGCCAAAAAAGAAAACCTGCAGTCTCTTTTTAAAGCGCAAAAGGAAATGGGTTGGGATCTGTTACTCAATGAATCGCGGTTTATCGAAAAAGAAGGACAGCGATTGGCGCTAGTAGGAGTAGAAAATTGGGGCTCAGGATTCAAACAAGAAGGCGATTTAGGAAAGGCATTGGAACAGGTGGACGCAGACGATTTTAAAATCCTACTTTCCCATGATCCCTCACATTGGGAGGCACAGGTGTTACCTCATCCCTTTAAAATCCATCTGACCCTAAGTGGACATACACATGGAATGCAATTTGGAATTGAAATTCCAGGATGGATCAAATGGAGTCCTGTAAAATGGAGATATAAACAGTGGGCAGGAATTTATGAAAGTGCTTCACAGCGTTTGAATGTCAATAGAGGCTTTGGCTATTTAGCGTATCCGGGTCGTGTAGGGATGTGGCCCGAAATTAGTGTCATTACTTTAAAAAAGACAAAAAGGAATGTTTAATCAAATTTCTTTTACATTTGTTGTATAATTCGAAATGACGATGTCAAAATTTGGTGAATTATTAGACGAAAAGATTCCAATTCTACTGGCTTTTTTCAGAAGTCAAGAAGCTGCTACGCAAGAGATGAATCCCGTACTGAAGGATGTTGCCGCTGCACTTGGAGATAAAGGAAAGGTAATCAAAATATACGTTGACAAAAACCAACAACTTTCCGAAGCCCTTCGGGTAAAAGTGCTTCCTACCTTGATGATCTACAAATTTAGTGAAATGGTATGGCGCCAAAGCGGTGAGCAAGATGCCAATACCCTAATTAGCCTGCTACAAGATCACGTAGATTAAACTACTCATTTGACGGGACACTATCTAATTCCGAATTGAATCGGAGTACGTTTTCATTGTATTGCTCCTCTAAAGATTTGAAAAAACTCGTATCGTCGTAAGAATTGATGATTTGTAAGAAATAATTGTACGAAGTCCATTCTTGTTTGATTCGATCTTGTAATTGCAGCTGATTGGATGGAGAAAACTGTGCAAACAGTTCCATGCGTTTGCTGTATTGATCGGCAATTTTTATACTCAGATTTTGAGCTAATTCAATTTCGTCAATTAGGTAAAAGCCTTCGGCAACATCTACAAGGCTGGTATAAAACTCGTAGTCTCCATAGAGAAATTTAAAGGGAAGTGTAGCGCCTAGAAATTGATTTAACATAGGAGCCAAATTTGATTTTTCTGCGTGTTTTAAATCCGCTTCTACAAGGGTTCTATACCGTTCGATTTCTGTAATAATTTCTTCGCCTAATCCGTATTGTGTATTCGCATCTAGCGAAGTGAAATACTCCAAACGGTCTGCGTATTTGTAAGCTATCTTTTGGGACAAATCCCGGGCTTTTTCAATCGCGTCTATTCGATAATACCCATCCACAAAAGGAACTAGCAGGCTGTAGTAGCCAAAGTAGTCCAGAGGCATTTTTTCTATGGCCAAATCCAGTATGGTTTTCGCTTTGTCGTATTTTTCTTCATTGATCAGTTGTTCCGCCAGACGCGCCATATTACTGCGAAACGAGATGCTGTTTTTTCGGGTTTCGGGATCGTGGTAGATGTCTTCCCGTTCTGAATTTCCCCAGTCCCACTGCAGGACGATATCGTACATCAAATCACTGTCAATTCGTCCCATGAGGTAGGGATTTTCCTTACCTAAATCAGTTACGATAGGGACTAATTTATACACCAAGCCTTCCAGTTGAAGGTATTTTTTCATCCAGATGTATTCCGCTTCGTCATAGCTCCCACCAGTAAAGTAGATGGGTCGTTCCCAATCGTTGTTTGCCAAAATATCCAGCATCATCATCTGGTTTTTGAGCAAGGCGGTTTCAGGTAAATCAATATCGATGTAGGGAAGGATTTTATCGGCATCTTCAGGTTTGACAACACCGCTTTTTAAAACATTTTCTTTGTTCACAGGAACGCGGATCTTCCGAGTTGGATAGAACACACCCTCTTGTTGACTTTTGGGCAACTGGTCAGGATCACGACCTGTTTTTTCTAAGTAATCTTTAATTTTAGTTCGGGGATGATCGCTTGCGATCCAGTTTATCAAGTCTTTGATGTCCCATCGTACCGAATCCAAAACGGGTTGATAGCGTACTACATCCCGAACCCCATAGGCGTAAAGGTCGTGTGTCATTTGAGAAGGGATTGGTTCGCTTTCGTAAGTTTTTCTTTTCATCTGATCGATGTACCAATCGGTTCCCAAGAGGCTGGAGTTAATCGTCCTTACATCGGTTCTGTATCCCTCAATATCTTGAGCATACCAAAGTGCAAAAGTATCGTTGTCGCCAATGGTAAAAATCATTGCTCCTTTGTCTTTTTGAATGGACTGAAGGTAAGCACGGGAGAGGGACTGTGCGGTGTATCGATTGGAGCGGTCGTGATCGTCCCAATTTTGAGAAGCCATCAGCAGGGGTACAGCTACCAAGCACAAAAGAACCACCAAAGGCGAAGCTATACGAGGCGAAAGATACCGCTGGACACTTTGAATGAGACTCATACATCCTAGACCAATCCAAAGGGTAAACACATAAAAAGAACCAACCAAAGCATAATCGCGTTCACGCGGTTCGAAAGGGCGTTCATTCAGATAAACTTTGAGTGCAATTCCAGTAAAAAGGAAGAACAGCATTAGCACCCAAAATCGCTTAGGGTCTTGTGTGTAAATAAAATACAACCCAATTAGTCCCAAAAGGAAGGGGAGAAAGAAATAAGTATTTCGTGCTTTATTATTGAGGGCGTCATCATTTAAATCCCCTTGATTCCCCAGTCGGAGTTCGTCGATAAAAGGAATCCCACTGATCCAGTTCCCGTCTAAAATAGTATAGGTTCCTTGTTGGTCGTTTTGCCGTCCCGTAAAGTTCCACATGAAATACCTCAAATACATATAGCCCAGTTGGTATTCGATAAAGAATTTTAGGTTGGAAAAAAAGGAGGGTTTTTCGATGTCCAAATAGGGACTAAAGGTTTTTAAAAACTCGTTGTATTGATTTCCATCTACATCACCCTCGGCTACCTCTTCACGGAATTGATCGATTCTACTTTTCAATTGGGGATTGGAGCGATAGGAAGGTTTGATAGAAAATTCCAGCGGTTCCGTAAAATTCATATAATTTCCGGCGTGTTCACTGCTCCAAAGACGCGGGACAAGTCCATTGTGGGCGCTGTTGGAATTAAAACGAGCATCTTCCCAGAAGTTCACAATTTTATATTTTCCTGTGGTGTAGTCCCTTTCGTATTTTGGTTTGTCATCGATGTAAGGCTCATCAGGATCTTGTCCTGCATAGGCATCAGAAAACATGGGTCCGTAAAACAGCTTGGTCTCGGGGTATTGTTCCAAGTTGTAATAAGCTAAAAGTAAACGCGCATCGGAAGGGGAGTTTTCGTTGATTACCGTATTGGCATTTGCCCGAATAGGAATCATAATCCAAGAAGAAAACCCTACTAAAACAAAAAGTACTGTGAGTATACCGGTGTTGAGATTTACTAGGTTTTTCTTTCGTGTATATTTTAAACTGTAGTAAAATACGGCAATGATAGCAAGAGCAGCGAAGAGCGTTCCGCTGTTAAAGGGCAGGCCTAAGGTATTGACAAAAAAGACTTCTGCTTTGCCAAAAAACGCTAGGGTAGAGGGGAGTAACAATTTAAAGATCACCAATAGAATCGCTGTGGCAATGAGGTTGGCATAAAGGAATCCTTTAACGGTTACCTTTTTGTAATTTTTAAAATAATAAATCATTCCAAGCGCAGGAATGGTCAACAAGCCCATAAAGTGAACTCCAAAGGAAAGCCCAATTACAAAAGCGATCATCAGCAACCAGCGATCCCCTCTGGGGGTATTCATTTCTTGTTCCCAACGCAAGCCCATCCAAAACAGTGCGGCTAAAATCAGGGTAGCCATAGCATATACTTCTGTTTCTACAGCGTTGAACCAAAAGCTGTCAGAAAAACAAAGTGCCAAGGCTCCTACAGCGGCACTTCCAAAAAACCCAATACGATCTGTAAGTGTATCTAAGGATTTAAAACTGGGGAGCTTTTGAAGTAAAAGGGTGAGCGTCCAAAAGAGAAAGAGTATGGCAAAGGCACTGGAAAATACGGACATGGAATTGACCATCAAGGCGACTTTTTCTGGGCTGGAGGCAAAAAGTGCGAAGAAGGCTCCCATCATTTGAAAAAAGGGAGCTCCAGGAGGGTGACCAATTTGAAGTTTGGCTGAAGTAGCAATGTATTCCCCCGCATCCCAAAAACTAGCAGTAGGCTCTACCGTACTCCCAAAAGTGAAAAGGGCTACGGCAAAAACAGTCCATCCAACACTCAGATTCCAAATTCTATAGGTTTTTTCGCTCATGTTTTGTGATTCCATTTCCAGTGACGAATGTAATGAAAATTGAGAAAGAGAAAATCCTTAAAAAGGAGTTTAACGCCCTTTTTATTCAAATCGCTTCAAAGCAACCTAAGGTTTTATTTTTTTTAACCTTGTTCCATAAAAAATATTGGCCTTGCATGGTAATATATACATCTGGCACTAGAGTTTGTGCGAATGCGAGAGCACACCTAAGATTAAAAAAACCATCTGAGGAGCTTCCGAAAGCATAAGGAATCATGGCACCCGTAAGTAGGATGGTTTTGTCTTTTATTTGAGCCTTTGCAAGAGCGGCAGCTGTTTGAGCCATTCGATCGGTGCCGTGGGTAATTACAATGCTATTGCTCGGTGTGTTTTTGCATGCCGTGATAATGTGTTCTAGGTTTTCTTCTGTCATCTCCAGGCTGTCTAACATCATCAAAGTTTCCACTTTAGTGTTCAAATGGCATCTACTCCGCTTGAGCATTTCTGGGAGATGTGTCTTTTCAAAAAATAAATTTCCTTCAATGTAGTTGTAACTCTTGTCAAAAGTTCCACCTGTTATAAAAACCTGAATGCTGTTTTCCATAAACCCAATTTAATTAGAATTAAAAATACCCTTTTTTAAAATGTAATTTTTGATGAAAAGTTGGTGTACAAAAAACTTTCGTGTAAATTTGCGTCGCTTTTTGGCCTATGGTGTAAACTACCAGAGGCAGTCAAGCTGGCAACCTGCCTGCCGGCAGGCAGGTCTGATTCAAAATCAGACTCAATCTGGCAGAAGTGTGATTTCTACTTTAAAAGAAATAGTATAATGGCCTATGGTGTAACTGGCAACACGTCTGATTTTGGTTCAGAAGAGTCTAGGTTCGAGCCCTAGTAGGCCAACTCTCAAAAAGTAAACCCTTGTTTATCAAGGGTTTTTTTTAACCTCTTTTTTCAATCCGTTTTGCTTTCTATTCTTCTGATTTTCGGCCTCTAAAATTCAGATCGTTTGGTTTGAAATAGACATTGGGATTTACCTCGAGGAATCGCTGATTCGTTACTTTTAAAAAAACAATGTAGTCCATCTTATTTAGCGTGAAGATCTATGTTTTGAATTCACGTGTTGCAATTATTCCTCCTGTATTGGTCTTGAGAACGTGTTCTGGTCAGGACTCCATAGGAAATCAGAATTTGCTATCTTGTTTGTAGGATTGTAGAAGATTTCGATAAAATAAGGAGCTGATTCACTCTTGAGTTTTACTTGAGCAATAAAGGTGTAATAATGGTACTTGTCATAAGCACTTATGAAAGTATGATAGGAGTCAAAGACAATATTCATGATAAATTCGACGCTGTTGTACTTCGAGAGAACGAATTTTGAAATTCTGCTATTTATAATTTCCAGCTGGTTTTCCTTTGCTTTATTGAAATAAATATAATTATTATTAATTCCACCGAGAAGTTGCATATATTCAGCCAGTATATTTTCAATAGTTGCCTTTTCAGTTTGATTTTCAATTTTTAAATTTGATAGATTCGGTAAGTAAGAACGGCGCTCTAATTCTTCATCCTTTAGTCTGAAGTTTCTATTGTTTGCGTCCCAAATATAATTTGTTGAAAGTATTTCGGTACTGGGAAAATAAATAATTTCAAGATAACGGTATTCTTTATTTTGATTACTGTTTCTGATTTTTACACGAACAGTAAAAGTCATAAAATGAGACTTTAGAATCGGATTTGTAGTGGTTTGGTAGGATTGCCAAATAATGTTATTACTGTCTTCAATAATGTCCTGGAAAGTTTCTTCTATAAAGAATGCAATTCGATCATTAAGACTTCGATCGAATTGAGGTATTATTATTCCAAACTCATTTTTTTTTAATAGTTCTGTGTTGTAAACAAAACTTTCAATTTTCATGAATTCTCCCTCTTGAGCAAAGCTTGTAAAGATTTTAAGTAACAAAAATCCTAGAAAAAAAAGACGCATTGATTTTTTTTGTTTTCAATATTACAATAAAAATAGGAAGTAAAATTTTAAATCCCTTTTTCATCTTATAATTTTCTGTAAATATTATAAATTCAGTATTTTTTGGGTATATTAGAATTATCTAGTTTTAAGCACCTGAAAAGTAAGACCCCCCCCTTTTTTTATAACCAAATAGCTAATTATTAGTAAGTTTGTAATACCTTTTATGTTTATATTATTTGTTTTACAAAATAGTTTTTAGTTTTATTAGATGAATCTTGTACTTTCTGTTGTATCTCTTGTTATTTCATTGGTTTTAGCGGACTGGACACCCTACTTTGAAAACAAAAAAATAGAGGTTTCTTTTAAAACTATACTTTGTGAAGACCATCAAAATGGGGTCTCATTAGAATATTATCTTATCCGAGTAAAAAACAAAACTGACGAAACTCTGGTAGTAAACTTCTACTTAGGAGACCTAGATGATAAAAGCGAAGAAAACAAGGTTGCTTTTGTCTTGAATCCACTAGAAATCAAAACTGGAAGTTGTGACTACCAACCAGTAAAACTCAGGTTGTTTAGAAGCGAAAGTTCTAAAAAAGGAAAAGGGAATACCACCCTGTTTAACTTAAATACGATAACTACTGTTGAAGTTTACTAAAACTTTATTTTTAATATCGCTTTGTAATTTTGCTTATAGTCAAGATGTTCAATTTACAGCGGTTACCTCATCAACTAGTTGTAGCGGTACTCTTATTAAATTTGATGTTGAATACATTCCAAGTGAGACCAGTGTTACCGAATTTGACTTTAATGATGGTATTTTACCCTTTGGTTGGACATCTTCTCCGTATACAGTAGGTCAGCCCTGCGATCCTGGTCAAGGAGATACTCCATCTAACACTAATTATTTTTGGGCCACTACTTTACAATCAGGAGGGGATAACAATGGTTTACGATTTGTAGAAACCTCAAGTGTGGATGTTTCTCAGGGTGGTAGTTTAGAGTTTTTTATTCGTTATGGAGCAGATGATCCCTCTCCTGGTTGTGAAGATGGAGAACGCCCCTCTGAGGAAGTATGGCTTCAGTATTCAGTAAATGAAGGAGCGTCGTGGGTCACTTTTTTTGATGATTGGAATACGGATCGCAATAAATCATCACCTTGGTACAGCTGGTATGATAATGATATTGATATTCCCGTCGAAGCTTGGTCAAGATCCACGAAATTTCGTTGGTATCAGCCCGATAATGATGGAAATTTGTGGGATAATTGGGGTCTTGAAGATGTAATCGTTAATGCAATTCCTCCTCCAGCTAATTCATGGAATTTTGATTTTGGAAACGGAGAGACAGGTTCTTCAAATACGGCAACCAACACTCTGACTTTTACAAAACTGTACCCTGTTAGTAATACAGACAAGATCTATTCCGTCACAATTTCAACTACATTGACAGATGGTAGTATTGTTGGGATCTCAAATACTGTTTTGGTTGAGGCTAGTGATACTATTTCACCAAGTGTAATTTTACCTCCTGATCTTACTGTTCCGACAGATACGGATAGTTGTACTACAATCCTTTTAAGTACTGGAACGGTAACAGCAACTGACAATTGTGCGATTAGTTCAATAGAAAATGACAATCCTAATTTACTCTTTCTACTGGGAGAAAATATTTTGACATGGACTATAACAGATAGTGCAAGTAATACCACGGTGATGACCCAGAAAATTACAGTGGTAGACCAGCAGGCTCCTGTTCTTGTAGTCCCTCCAGATATTATTTCACCAAACTGTACTGTGACTATTGGTACTGCTTCTGCAACTGATAATTGCGGTGGCTTAGTTCCGAGGAATAATGCCCCAGCAACTTTCTCTTTAGGGATTACTGCAGTCACTTGGCAAGTCACAGACGCTGCTGGAAATACGGTGTCTGCAACACAATTAGTTACGGTCTCTGATACTACAGCACCACTTAATACTGCTCCTGCAGACATCACGACAACTACGGATGCTAACTCTTGTGAAGCGACTGGAATAGCTCTTGGGTTGCCTACTTCTAGTGATAATTGTACCGTAGCTACTGTTACCAACGATGCTCCAGCAAGTTTTCCTACCGGGACAACCACAATAACTTGGACTGTTGTTGATACTGCAGGAAACCAAACCCTTTCCTACCAAAGGGTAACCGTAACTGATACAACACCTCCCGTTATCGTAGCTCCGCCAGATCTAGTTTCCGATTCCTGTGCCATCATTCTAGGGACTCCAACTATTTCAGATAATTGTGATGTAACCTTTAGCAACGACGCTCCCTCAAGTTTTTCAACAGGAGTAACGGTAATCACTTGGACTGCGAGCGATAGTTTTGGTAATACAGTTACAGCCACTCAATTGGTTTCTTTTTCAGACACCACCACCCCTACAATTCTACTACAAGATGAAAACATTACAATCAGCACTGATGCAGGTTCCTGTTTTGCATCTGGAGTAGATTTAGGCTCGGTTATTACTAACGACGATTGCGGTATTTCCTCAATAACAAATAATGCACCACTACAATTCCCTATTGGAACAACGCAGGTCATACACACCGTGACCGATATTTTTGGAAACTCAAATTCAAGTGTGCAAAATGTTACGGTCCTCGATACGGAAACACCCCTAATTCAGGCTAATGACCTGGTATTGACTTTAAATAGCGATGGGGAGTTAGAAATACCCTTTAATGCGATCGATAATGGCAGTACAGATAATTGTACAATTTCAACTTATAATATTGTGTCAAAAGACACGGAGAATATATTTACTGATGAGACACCTATCCCGTTGTCACAAGAAGAATTTCAGAATAGTGATTTGACTTGTGCTATGATTTCACTAAATGGACTTGGTGTAACCGAGAGTGGTAATATAATTTTACCATCTCCTCGGTATGGAAACATTATATCTCTTACTACTGATTATCAAGATTATGATTCTCAGCAAAACAGATTTGATGTTGTGGATATAGAAACTGAAAGAGTAATAACCTTTAGAATAACTATTCCCGATAATTTTACAAACTCTATAGAAGAATATATTGAATGTAATTCAACAGCCATACAACCTATATTTGGCTCTACAGGAAAATCATCACTTTTAACTGAAACATCTAACACAAAAATAAAAACTTTAAATAGCAAAAAAATAGTATTAAACTGCGGAAATTTAGGACCACAACAGATTATTTATTCCGTTACGGATTCTTCCGGAAATACAGCATCTACCACTGTAAATATTACAATAACCGACGACTTAAATGTTTGTTCTCTATCCAGTGGTTCTTCAGGTTCTGGAGGGAGTGTTGGATCTATTTTAGATTCTGATGGAGACGGAGTTGAAGATTCGCTAGACGCTTTTCCAGCCGACTCAACAGAATGGACCGATACAGACAATGATGGTTTAGGAAATAATTCAGATACAGATGATGATGGAGACGGCTATTTAGATACTATTGAAGTGAATGCAGGAAGTAATCCACTTGACCGTTCCAGTATCCCTTTAGATACAGATTCTGATGGGATTATCAATCTCCTAGATGAGGACGACGATAATGATGGCTTTACTGATGTACTTGAAATAGAAGTCGGTACAGACCCCTTAGATGTTTCCAGTTTCCCGTTAGATACCGACAATGATTTAGAACTTGACTTTTACGATTTAGACGATGATAACGACGGTCAATCTGATTTGATCGAGTTGGAATGTGGTTCGGATCCGCTCAATAACCTGTCAAGAGCTACGGATACTGATTTTGATGGGATTCCAAACTGCCTAGATTTAGATGATGACAATGATGCTTTTTTAGATGAAGTTGAAATAGCAGAAGGCACCGATCCCTTGAATGTAAATGAGTATCCAAGTCTAGATAGTGATGGAGATGGAATTCCATACTCCCTCGGTTCTAGTCAGAGTTTCAATGACAATTGTCCCGATGTTCCAAATCCCAATCAATTGGATACGGATGAAGATGGCTTTGGGGACTTATGTGACAACTGCGTAACTGTAGAAAATCAAGATCAATTGGATAGCGATCAGGACGGTTATGGTGATGTCTGTGATGTGTGCCCAGATGACTTTAATCCAGAGCAAGAAGATTACGATAGGGATTTAATAGGTGACCTCTGCGATCCTGACGATGATAATGATGGGCAAACCGATGACGAAGAGATTGCATGTGGGTCGGATCCAAAAGATGAAACCTCACGTAGTCCTGATTTTGATGGAGATGGGATTTTAGATTGTTTTGATCTAGATAATGATAACGATGGTATTGAAGATTCTATCGATCCCAACCCAACTAGTTTTGATGAGATATTGATAAGTCAATTTATTTCAGATAACAATGACGGAATAAATGATACTTGGGAACTAATAAAAATTGAAAGCTATAGCAACAGTCAAATCTATATTTATACACGCTCTGGAGTTTTAATTTACAACAAACGTAATTATCTCAATTCGTGGCCAGCGGATAGTGATTCCAACTTGATTCCCGAAGGGAGTTATTATTACCGTATTGATCTTGATGGAAATGACACAATAGATTTTGAAGGATGGCTTTATTTAACAAGGTAATGATGAAAAGACTTTTATTCTTTATTGG
>Ga0181563_10000055_pt1 | contig 86620 bp, 78 predicted proteins | sample 011ome_25_FD_133759 | JGI IMG/M metagenome (GOLD analysis project Ga0181563, IMG submission 133759) | Coastal salt marsh microbial communities from the Groves Creek Marsh, Skidaway Island, Georgia - 011512CT metaG (megahit assembly) | ecosystem: Environmental > Aquatic > Marine > Intertidal...
ATCGAATAGTTGGCGGTGCGCTGGAATACAGTCAGTTGACTCGCCTTGGCCGCTACCACCGGGGTCATCTGAACACCGGACGATCCGGTGCCGATGATGGCGACACGCTTTCCTTCGAAATCGACGCCTTCGCGAGGAAAGCGGGCACTGTAATATATCTGGCCCCTGAAATCTTCCTGCCGGGGATAGGTTGTGTTCTTCGGCGTGGAGAGCTGCCCCATCGCCAGCACGACGAATTGCGCGCTCCAGCTGCGCCCGTCCTCCGCTTCCACGGTCCAGCGCGCGCGTCCCTCATCATAGCGGGCACCCGTGACCGTGGTGTTCAGTTCGATATTGCGGCGCAGGTCAAACCGGTCCGCCACATGGCGGATATAGTCGAGGATTTCAGGCTGCGTCGCGTAACGTTCGCTCCAGCGCCATTCCTGCTCCAGCTCGCTGGAGAAGCGATAGGAATAATCGAAACTTTCCACGTCACAACGAGCGCCCGGATAGCGATTGAAGTTCCACACCCCGCCCACTTCATCGTCACGTTCGAGCACGGTGACCGAAAAGCCCTGCTCCCGAAAACTGTAAAGCGCGCGCAGGCCGGCAAAGCCAGCGCCGATAATCACGATGTCGACAGTCTGAGGCATGGATTCTCCCGTTTCCGCCGATCTGTCACAGCATTCCGAAAACGTCAACAGTTGTGTGGAAGCGCGGATTCACGTCATTATCGGCAAGAGAGGGCACATTGATTTCACGCGATCACCAATAGTCTCGCTTTTTCAATGGGCATTCTGATCAAGTCAATACCCGAGCACTCTCGCCATCCGCCCTTCGCATTCGGCGTTTTCGCTGCAAGCACCCGCAGACTGGCTGTTTTTCCACGACACCATTGACGAAAGCGTGGCCTTGTCCATACTGTTTACCCAAGGTCAACATACCGCAGCTGCGAGAGAGACGAGGAGGTCTGGAAATGGGACATCACGGAGGGAGCAGGCCATGAATGCAGCTTCCAGCCAGCCCCCGCAACCGCCCCAACACCCCGTGGCCATCGTTACGGGCGCAGCGCGCGGTATCGGCGCCGCCATCGCCCGGCGTCTGGCCGCGGACGGTTGCGATGTCGCGCTGGTGGACCTGTCGGCCGAGACATGTGACGAAACGGCGCGGGCTGTCGAGGCGGCAGGTCGCCGCGCCTTGCCGGTCGGCTGCAATGTAGCGGATGAGGGTCAGGTGGCGCACGCCATCGGCCAGATCGAGGCGATGCTGGGGCCGCCAACCGTGCTCGTCAATAATGCGGGCGTTCTGCGCGACAGCACACTGACCCGGATGAGCAGCGCAGACTGGGATACGGTCATCGACGTCAACCTGAAGGCCTGCTTCCTCATGTGCCGCCAGGTCGTGCCGCATATGCGCACCGCAGGCTGGGGCCGCATTGTCAACCTGTCCAGCATCGCCGCGCTCGGCGTTTTCGGCGAAACTAATTATTCCGCAGCCAAGGCGGGCGTTCAGGGGCTGACCAGGACGCTGGCGATCGAACTCGGCCAGTATGGAATCACAGCCAATGCGGTGGCGCCCGGGTTCGTGGTCACCGAGATGACCAGAGGCGTGGCGGATCGCATGAAGATGTCAATCGCGGAACTGTCGGACCTGATGATGCGCGACATCGCGGTCAAACGGACTGGCGCCCCTGACGACATCGCCAATGCCGTCGCCTTCTTTTGCGATTCACGCTCCTCATTCGTTACGGGACAGGTGCTTTACGTCGCGGGCGGGCCGCGCGGCTGACGCGGGGTTTGAAACTGCCGCCTTGATGCCGCATAAGTCATCAGTCCGGTCCGGTGATGACCGGCCACTTACCAGGCGCGCTGCTGACAACCGGTCACGCGCCAGATGCGGGGGTCGATTTCTTGGCTGCAAATACGGTGATCGGCAAACGGCGCCTTTCGGCGCAGAAGGAAGCGCGCGCATCCTATGAAATCCGCAAGGCGGAAATCGCGGAAGCAGCCGTGCACGTCTTTCACAAGCTGGGATACCAGGGCGCCAGCCTCAGCGCCGTGGCGGCGGAAGTGGGCGTCGACCGGGCGACGATCTATTATTACTTCTCCTCCAAGGAAGAGATGTTCGACGAGGTCGTCCGCGCCGTGCTTGAAAACAATGAAGCGCTCGCCCGCCGGATTGCGGGCAGCAATATGAAACCTGCACGCAAGATGCGCGAACTGGTCATGGCCTTCATGACCTCCTTCGTGGAAAACTATCCATTGCTGCACATTTATGTCCGCGAGGATCTCAAGCAGGTGACCGGCAAGCGGACGGACTGGTCGAAACACATGCGTCGCCTCAATCGCAGCATTGAGGATTGCTTCGTGGACATTGTCGAGCAGGGCTACGCCGATGGCAGCTTCCGCACCATCGGTTCAGCCCGGACCGTGACTTTCGGCATTCTGGGCATGCTCAACTGGAGCCATCGCTGGTTCAGACCGGATGCACCGGGCGCGAGCGAGGATATCGGCAAGATTTTTGCCGACATGGTGATGGCGGGGCTGGAATCGCCCTATTGAACCCGTGCACACGGCTTCCCGGAAACCGCCTGCAGACTGTGCTGATTTTACAACAATGGCGTTGAAAAAAATGTGCCGCATTTCTGGCGTCAGCAGCGTCGATTTCCGCAGCACTCATTCACACATTTGTTTTAAAGGGTTTTTTGAAAAATTCTACAAGCGACGTCCGCCCACCTCATGAACCCGCAGGTCAATTAACGCTGGCGTTGACACAGGGAACCTGGCTCTCTATCACTTACAAATAACGCAAGCTTGGCGGCGCCTGTTTGGCGTCGAATGAATTGGGAGGAGAGAAGTCATGCATTCCATTAGTTTTCCTGCTGCCGGCGTCCGGCTGGGCCTGACAGCGGCCCTGCTTGGAACCACGGCGCTCGTCGCCGCGCCCGCCATGGCGCAATCCGGCTCGGCCGGCCAGGGTCTCGGCGAAATCGTCGTGACCGCATCGAAGCGCAGCGAAAATCTGCAGGACGTGCCGATCTCGATCTCGGCCATTGGCGCTGAACAGCTCGCTTCGCGTGGCGTCACCGGCTCAACCGATCTGGGCAACGTGGTCCCGAACCTCCAGGTCAGCTCGCAATATGGTGAAACCTCGCCCAACTTCTCGCTGCGCGGCGTTGGCGTGGCGAACGAATTTACAGCGCAGACTGCTTCGCCGATCGGCGTCTATGTCGATGAAGTCAGCCAGACTTTTCGTTATACGCATGGCTTGCAACTTTTCGATCTGGAACGCGTTGAAGTTTTGCGCGGCCCGCAGGGCACGCTGTTTGGCCGCAACACTACGGGCGGCGCAGTCAACATGTATACGCGCCAACCAAAGCTTGAAGAAGCCAATGGCTACCTCACTGCAGGCTACGGCAATTATGATCGCTGGAAGCTTCAAGGAGCCGCAGAGGCTACTCTCGTTCCAGACAAGGTTGGTCTGCGCTTGGCCTTTACTCGGGTAAAGGCTGATGGGTTCTTCAAAGAACCTGATAAACAGTTGGGCGCGCGGAAGGCTTACGGCTCCACGGACACGGTTGGCATGCGCGCCAATCTGCGGCTGAAGCCAAACGATGATCTCGATATCAAGATTGGCTTCAATTACGCGAAGGACAAGCCCGTTGGATGGAGCTTGCACTATATTGGACTTGTAGGAGCGGATGCGAACTACAATGGTGGCACAGACTTTTTCGGCAGCACGCGCCAAGGCGGAATAACGCCGGGTGGCGCAGTGTGCTGCAATTACAATGAAGTCTCGCTAGACAAAGGTGGAAAGTTTATCACTGAAAACTGGGGCCTGCACGCAAATATCGATTACCAAATTAATGATAATTGGTCGATCACTTCAGTTACTGGCTATACAGATTCGAAATATAGTCTCGATATCGACAACGATGCTACGCCCCTGGATGCTTATTTCATTTTTTATCGCTCAGAAGGCAAGGATTTCAGCCAAGACTTCCGTATCAACTATGATAGCGATATCTTAAAAGGTCTTGTTGGATTTTATTACGGGAACGACAAAATCGACAGTAATAATACTGTCCTAGCTTATAATGTCCTTCCTGACTTCCCAGCTGACGGCGATCCAGCAGACTGGGCGCCGGGCGTCGCAAACTCATTCAATGTCGCTTTCGGTTTCAAACAGAAGCGCAAGACAATTGGAATTTACAGTGAAGCGACACTTACCGTTACACCGAAGCTCGATCTGACAGCCGGTATTCGTTACACTAAAGATGACTTAAAATACGCTGATGCGTATTCGACTGTTATCACGGATGATTCGATAGACAATGCGGTCTTCAACCTCTACACGGACTACAACTTACGGCAGAAGTACGAAAACTGGTCTGGTCGCGCGATCTTGAACTACGCTTGGACGGATTCAATAAAGACTTACGCCAGCATCAGTCGTGGCTACCGCTCTGGTAACTTCAATGGTTTTGGCTTTGTCGTGCAGAATCCAGCGTCTGATATTGTCAAACCGGAGAAATTGACGTCCATTGAATTGGGTTTCAAGACCCGCTTTGCCAATGATCGGGTGCAGATAAATGGCGCCGTATTCCACTATGATTACAAGAACCAGCAGGTCAGCGAAGTAATTGGCGGCTTGGCTTTCAATCGCAACCTCAATGCGAAGGTGAAAGGGGGGGAAATCGAACTGCTGGCGAAACCGGTGCAAGCGCTGACCCTGCGCGGCTCATTGGGATATCTGGATACAAAATACACCAAGAAAAACCCTTGCCTGAGCCCCACTGGGATCGAAGATGAGGTCTGCGGTCCTGCTGGCGGCACCGTTATTGCTGGGAACCCGATCCCATTCGCATCCAAATGGACACTCAGCGGTGGCGGTGACCTGACCCTGGGCACCGTTGCCGATGGCGACCTCGTGTTCAGCGGTGAAGTCGCTTACAAAAGCAAATTCTGGTATGACATGTTTGCAAACAGTGATCGCCCATCAGCGGTTGTTAATGATGGCCAGGGGGGAGTCACCCAGCTCTATCAGGGACCAAACGGCTCGACTGATTTGGTTGGCAGCAAGGGCTACGCGATCGTGAATGCCAGCTTGGCCTGGAATCATGCGAATTATCAGATCAAGTTCTGGGGCAAGAACATCTTCGACAAAAAATATTATCCCTTCGGTTATGACACGGCCGGCGCTTTCGGCACCGTGCTGAAGACCCCGGGCGTTCCCCGCACCTATGGCGTGGAAGCGACCGTTCGCTTCTGATCGCAGCACTGATGACCCGGGGGCGCACTGCCCCCGGCCAACAGCAAAGAACCTGGCCGGCCCGCGTAATTGCGGGCCGGTTTTTTATTGGCCAGCCGCCTTGCATCAGACGCGGCCCCGGCTCCGCCAGCCTGACAGTCACCGGCTGCGACGCCAGTCGGAAATTCTGCGCTTGCATGGAAAGGCTGGCCATGCCGGACGCGGCAAAGCCCGGTGTGGGACAGGTCAATGATCGGTGACTATTTCGTGCGCGGTGCAGTCGTACAGGCCTGCAACCCGGCGCAGTTCAATTTCGCAGAGCCGGTCCTGGCCGGTACGCTGCGCGTCAACGCACAGTCGATGCAACGCTGACGCCATGCCGGGCGGAGGCCCAAGGCACTGCCCCACGCCCCGCCCGCCACAGCGATTACATGGCGGTCATGCCACCGTCGATCACATGTTCCATGCCCGAGATGAAGGCGGATTCGTCGCTGGCCAGAAACAGGGCCAGATTGGACACTTCTTCCGGTTCGGCCATGCGGTTGAGCGGGATCATGCTCACCGCGTCCCCGCCCCCCTCATCAGTCGCATCAACCATCATCGGCGTCTTGATGAAACCTGGGTGAATCGAATTGCAGCGGATGTTCTTGTCACCGAACTCCACCGCCACGCGCTTGGTCATACCACGCACTGCGAATTTGCTGGCGACATAGGCGATGTTGGGCAAGCCATAACAGGCCACCATCCCGGCGATGGAGGAGATGTTGACGATCGAGCCGCCACCGGCCTTGATCATCGAGGGCAGGACCGCCTGAATGCCAAGGAACACACCCGTCTGGTTGATATTGCAGACGAAGTGGTAATCTTCCTCGGTGAAGTCGAGCGTGCTGGCGACCTTGCCGATCACCCCGGCATTGGCGACGAGCACGTTGATAGTGCCGAAGCGGGCCTCGCCCTCTTGCACCACGCGTTGCCAGTCCGCCTTCTGCGTCACATCCTGCCGGATGAACATGGCGTTTTCGCCAAGACTGTCAGCCAGAGCCTGCCCGGCCTTGTCGTTGAGGTCAGTCAGGATGACCTTTGCCCCTTCCGCCACGAACAGCCGGGCATGCGCTTCGCCCATGCCCTGCGCCGCGCCGGAAATGATCGCTACCTTGCCTGAAACTCTACCCATCGCACATTCTCCCAATCAACGCTTGCGTTTACAGGTTACATTGCCGCAGCCCGAGACGTAAAACAAGCGCTCGTTTGCCCCGGTTGGGCGATGCGGCCCGTTGCCGTCATCCGTGCGCAAGTCGGCGTTGGAGCCCCAGCCGGTCCCCGCAAACCTGCGCGCGCGCCACCGCACCGTTGGCGGCGTCGACAATGCCCGAGACCGGAAGCGAAATCTGCGTGCCCAGCTGACCCTGGTCTATGTCCGCGAACCCGCCCCTGTAGGCGCCCTTGAGCACCGCATGAAACGCCGCGCGCGGCCCGGCGGTGAACAGAAATCCGATTTCAAGATCAGCAGCTTCGATCAGTTCCGCCAGACGCGGCCCCCCGGCGCTGATTTCATCGGTCGCCGCCAGCGGCGCGGCGGGATCGGTCAGCCAGCTGCGCACGATCCGTTCGGTTTGGGGATCGGGTGCCGCTACCGGGGCATCCCATGGGGCGAAATGTGGCGGATCGATCCGGTTCACCTCGCCGCTGCGCAATTGCAGCTTGCGCGCGAAATAATCCTCTTCGGCCCAGCCCTGCCGCAGTCGCCCCGCTTCCAGCCGGAACAGGGTTATCCCCCCCCAGCTTGAGGGGCTTGCCTGCCGCGCCGATACGCCATGTTCCGTGAAGCGCAGCGCCACCGCCTCCGTTCCGAGCACGACATCATGCGCCGTCACGCACAGACCCGGGAATTGTTCGAGCTGCGCCACCGTGGCGGGCAGGTAGTGCTCGTCCCGCCCCGCCAGCAGGAAGCCGCCGATGGACAACGCATAATCCGGCGTCATGATGCGACGCGCCACATCGGGATCATGTGCGGTCAGAAACTCCACCGCAAATGCGCGCAGCACGCGCGCCTGCACGGATATCTCAGCGTTCATTTGCGCAGCTCCCGCTTCAATATCTTGCCCGAGGCATTGCGCGGCAAATCGTCTGTAAAAATCACCGCAGTGGGGCATTTGTATCGGGCAAGGCGCTCTTGCGCGAAAGCAATCAACTCTGCTTCGGAAACCGTTTGGCCCGCTCTCAACACGACATGCGCATGCGGTGTTTCCCCCCACTTGGGATGTGGCGCGCCGACAACCGCAACATCCTGAACGGCCGGGTGCTGCTGCAATACATTGTCGATTTCTGCAGGGTAGATATTTTCTCCGCCCGAAACGATCATGTTCTTGTAACGATCGCGCAAATAGAGATAGCCATCGGCATCCTGCACTGCCGCATCGCCCGAACACATCCAGCCATCGGGCGTAATCGTTTCGGCGGTTGCTGCGGGCTTGCGCCAATAGCCTTGCGTGACGGCACCACAGCGCATGCGCACTTCGCCGATTTCGCCAACGGCCACTTCACGGTTCGTCGCCGGATCGACCAGCTTCAGCTCAACCCACGGCATCGCCCGTCCGCATGAGCGCAGCCTTTCCGGATGTGGCCCACCAGGATCATGGTCTTCGGGATCGAGCGTGACTGTCGTCCCGGCGGTTTCAGTCATGCCGTATGTATGATGAAACGCGCTGCCGAACGCCGCGATCGCACGGGCAAGCAGGGATTCGCCCATCGGCGCTGCCCCGTAGAACATGTGCGCCACCTTTGGCGGCTTATCGCCGCTTTCCTCAAGCTGCTCCACCAGCCTTTGAATAACCGTCGGCACAAGAAAGGCATGAGTCACGCCATGACGGCGCATCAGCGCCAGCAGGGCAGCAGGATCACTCTCGCGGGTCAGCACAGTCCTGCCACCCTGGCTGAATGCCAGCAGCCCCCAGCCTAGCCCGCCGATATGAAACAGGGGCATCGCCGCCAGGTTGACGCTCTCAGGTGCGAATGACCACAATTGCCGCGCCATGCGTTCGAGATACGACAAGTTGCGGTGGCTCAGCACCACGCCCTTGGGCAATGCGGTCGTGCCCGAAGTATAAAGGATCAGCACCGGCGCATCGAGAACCGCAGGCGCCGAGCTTTCAGGCTCTGCCGCATCGCGCCAGCGGGCATAATCCTGAAGGTCGCGCCACGAAACATCATGCCCATCGGGCACCTGGTGGGCCAAATCCGCTTCAACCAGCAGCAGCGACGGTTCCGCATCGTCAAGAATTTCGCCCACTTCGCGCGATGACAGCCGGAAGTTGATGGGCACCATGATTGCACCGGCTATGGCGCAACCCAGCAGCAGTTCGAAGAATATCGGGCTGGAATAGGCAAGTATCGCAACCCTGTCACCCGCACCAATGCCCTGCGCGCGCATGGCGCCCGCCACCCGCTCGCTGCGCGCTGAAAGTTCGGAAAAGGTGATTACATCATCTTCGATCAGCAGGCAGGGACTATCTGGCCGCGTGTTGGCATGCCTGCCAAGAATTGTTAGCAGGTCGAGCGGGTTGTCGGCTTCGGGAGCGGGCATCAGTAGCTCTTCGGCAGGCCAAGGCTGTGCTGGGCAATATGGTTCAGCACCATTTCGCGGCTGACGGGCGCGGTCTTGTGCAGCCGGGCAACGAACCACAGATCCGCCAGACCATATTCATAGGACATGCCATTGCCGCCATGGACCTGGATCGCCTGGTCAAGCGCCTTGAGCGAGGATTCGGCTGCGGCGAACTTCGCCATGTTGGATGCTTCGGCTGCATCCTCGCCCCGGTCATATAAATCGGCCGCGCGCGCCGCCATCAGCCGCGCCTGCTGCACGCCAATGAAAGCCTCAGCCAGGGGATGCGCAATTCCCTGATGCGCGCCGATGGGTGACTTCCACACCGCACGGTCGCAGGCATATTGTGCGGCCTGCGCCAGCGCGAAGCGGGAAATGCCATTGTTGATAGCAGCAACCGCGACCCGTTCCGGATTGAGGCCGATGAACAACTGCTTGAGCCCGTTTCCGGCCTCGCCCACCAGCGCCTCTGGCGGCAGCTTGATGTCATCATAATAGGTAAAAAAGCTGTCTTCCGCGATCTGGACTGCGCTGTCGATCTTTTTCCAGCTCAGCCCCTTGGCGTCGGTCGGGACGATGAACAGCGACAGGCACGAACGCTCTGCCGTTGAACGATCCGCATCGCGGGCCACCACCAGTACGGCATCGGATTCATCGATTGCGCTGGTCCAGTATTTGCTGCCGCTCAGCACCCAGCCGTCCGGCGTCTGCCGCGCGGTAGTGCTGACCTTATGCGTGTTCGACCCGGCGTTCGGTTCGGTAATCCCGAAGGCCATGCGGCGCGCCCCGCTCGCCAGATCGGGCAGCCATTCGCGCTTCATTTCTTCCGATCCGTAAGCGACAATCATCGGCGAGCAGATCGAATTGATGACCATGGCGAGCAGCGGGCAGCCATGAGCGGAAACTTCCTCGATGATGGTGTAATAATCGGCCATCCCGCCGCCGCCGCCGCCATATTCTTCCGGCATGTGCACGCCCAGAAAACCCGCCTCGCCCAGCGCCTTCCACAGATCGACCGCGCGCGCGCCGCGCCGCACGATGTCCTGGAAATATGCGCGCCCGAAGCCACTCATCAGCCTGGCCACGCTATCACGCAGCGCCGGGTGATGTTCCTGCGTGTCAATCAGCGGGGTATAGAACATGTTCTGCGAGGACATTTTATGCTCCGGTGCGGCCTATTGCGGCCATTTGAAGAAGCCTTCGCCTGACTTGACGCCAAGCCTTCCGGCCGCGACCATTTCGATCAATATCGCTGGCGGCGCGAAGCGGGCACCATGCGCGGCTTCCAGCGCACGGGCGACATCCAGCCGCACATCCAGGCCAACGATGTCACTGAGCCGCAAGGGGCCAACCGGATGGCGATAGGCCAGCGTTGCCGCCCGGTCGATTTCCTCTGCGCTGGTGACGCCGCTTTCCAGCATCCGCATTGCTTCGAGCGAGGCGATCAGGTCCAGCCGGCTGGTGGCGAAACCGGGAATGTCGCGCACGACCAGCGATTCCTTGCCCATCCAGGCGGCAAAGTCGCGCGCGCAGTCAACCGCCGCATCGGATGTCCCGGCCCCGCGAATGATCTCGACCAGCTTCAGCGACCAGACCGGATTGAAGAAGTGCATGCCGAGGAAATTCGCCTTGTCCGGCACGACTTGCGCCAGCCGGTCAATCGACAAAGCGCTGGTATTGGTGGCGAGCAAGGCTGGGTGCTTCCCCGCCGCTTCGGCCAGCACCGCGTGCTTGAGCGCGAGATCCTCGAACACGGATTCGACAATCAGGTCCAGCCCCTCTGGCAAGGCAGCCACCGATGCCACCCGCCCCACCCGGCGGTCCAGCGCATCCGCTTCCTTTATCGTAAACTTGCCGCGCTTGACCGCGCCGCCCGCCGTTTCGCGGATAATGTTGCGCATGGCGGTCGCGCGCGCGTCGTCGGGTTCGACCACCGTCACATCCGCGCTTGCCTGCGCGCACACATAGGCGATTCCGACCCCCATCGTGCCGCCGCCAATCACCGCAATTCGCTTCATTTCCCGCTCCATTTCGGCGCGCGTTTTTCTGCAAAGGCCCGCGCGCCTTCCTGCGCGTCCTGCGAATTGATCACGGATTCGGAGAGCGGGCTCTGCAATGCAAACATTTCATCATCGGGCCAAAGCCTGCTCTCGCGCATGATCCGTTTGGTCATGGCGGTGGAGAGCGGCGCATTGGCGGCAATTTCGCCCGCCAGTTCGAGAGCCGCTGCCAACGCCTGGCCCGGTGCAACCAGGCGGTTGACCAGGCCCCAATCGCGCGCGGTCGCGGCAGGCATGGGGGCGCCAGTGAGCGCATATTCGAGCGCGATACCCGCAGGCATACGCCGCCCCAGCCGCAACAGCCCGCCCGAACCCGCCACCAGCCCCCGCGCCGCTTCGGGCAGCCCGAAGACCGCATTGTCTGCCGCCACGATCAGATCACAGGCCAGCGCCAGTTCAAACCCGCCCGCCAGCGCATAGCCTTCAACGGCCGCGATCAGCGGCTTTTGCGGCGGCGCCTCGCACAGCCCGGCAAAGCCCCTTCCTTCCAGTTCGGGCCGTTCGCCATCGACAAAGGCCTTGAGGTCCATGCCTGAACAGAAATTGCCGCCGCGCCCGGTCACAATACCTGCGCGCAGCCCGACATCCCTATCCAGCAAGTCCAGCGCATCGGCCATGGCCAATGACACGGCGCGATTCACGGCATTGCGGCGTTCGGGGCGATTGATGGCGATCAGCAGGACGGGACCGTGCCGCTCAAGCTCCACCACAGCTTGCGCCGCCTGCGTCATCCGCGATGCTTTTCGGTAAACGCCCCGACCGCTGCCGCCTGTTCCGCCGCCAGCCGGTCGCGCACGGCGCGCGTATCCAGCTCGCTCTGTTTCAGCCGGCGATTGGTCTTTTTGAAATGCGGGATCACATAGTCACCGAAGATTTCATAATGATGCTTCTTGGCCGCCCACGGCGCCCAGTTGTGATCGAACAGCAGGTAACAGCCGAAACCGCCGTTCGACAGTTCCTGCAAGGTCTCGATCTGCTCAATCGCTTCGTCATAAGTGCCGATGACAGCGGCACCTGTAGACAACGCCCAGTCAATATATTCGGACACAGTGTTACCGACCGGCTCAAGCTGCGGCGTCGGCGTGGTGTGCTGCAGATAATCGCAGAACTCTCGCAGGCCGAATTCGACGTCCTTGATTGCCTGGTCCTTGGTGTCGGCCAGATGCATCAGGCCGACCAGGCGCCAGTTCTTGCGGTCCACAGTCTTGCCGCATTCCGCCGCGCGCTTTTCTGCCACATCCCAGTGCATGGCCAGCACATCGACGCCGGCCTTCATCGTCGCACCGATGGACAGCAGGCCTGCCCCGTGCGTCCCGGCAAGGCGCGGACCGGACGGGGAAACGATCGCCGCAGCCGCCACTTCGGGGTGCGGGTCCTGATAGAAATCGAGCTGGAGCTTGGCATTGACCAGCTTGTACCGCTTGGTCTCGATGCTGATCGGCTCGTCACTGGTCATCAGATGCATCAACACCGCTGCGTCTTCTTCCAGCGCCTCGCGCTGTTCTGACGGGTGAATGCCGAGCATCCCCGCATCCGTCGCCAGCGCGCCGGGGCCAAGGCCCAGCATCACGCGACCGCGCGTCAGGTGATCCAGCATCGCCAGCCGGTCCGCCACCCACAGCGGATTGTGATAGGGCAGCGACACGACGCCGGTCCCCAGCCTGATATATTTCGTCTGCGCGGCAACATGCGCAATGAAGAGCATCGGATCGCCAATCGGCTCCGCGCCGCCCGAGTGATGTTCACCGAACCAGGCTTCGTCAAAGCCGATCGTATCCGCCAGCTGCACGATTTCCACATCGCGCTGCAAGGCGTAGGTCGGGTTGTAATTGACCGGTAAATGGTGCGGTGGAATGAACGTGCCGAAACGCATGCGGCTGGACATCTGATTCTCTCCCGAATGCCGACTCGACATTCACTCGGTCGACACTGAACCGGTTACAACACCATTGTTGTATGGTCAACTGGCGCCGAGTTCGCGATGTCGGGACAAGTCCGACATTAGCGCAGCACATGCGGGAAAAACAGGACAGCTTGCCCTGCACCGCAATTCGGCTAGTTTCAGACCAGAACAAGCCACAATCGCCAATCATCCGCAGTTGCCGGGTGAAGCGGGCATCAGAACAGGGTGAAGCCAAAATTTCATGAGCAAAGGCAGCGTCATAGAACAACGCAGGGCAGCGGCGGAAGCTGATCCTGTCGCATATGAAGCAAAGCGAAAGGAAATCGCGGAAGCCGCCGTTCGCGTGTTCGACCGGCTTGGCTTCCAGAAAGCATCCATTTCCGCAGTGGCGCAGGAAATGCAGGTCGATCGCTCCACGCTCTATTATTACATCTCGTCGAAGGAGGAACTGTTCGACGAAGTTGTCCGCACTGTCGTGGAACGCAACCTGGAACTGGTCCGGCGAATCGCGACCAGCAAGGTTCGCCCCTCGCGCAAGCTGCGGGACATGATCACCTCGCTGATGAGCTCCTATGGCGAACATTACCCGCTGTTCTATATCTATATTCGCGAAAATCTCTCGCATGTCAGCGATGACCGGTCCGAATGGTCGCGGCGCATGCGCGAGGTCAATCGCCTGACGACAGACGCCATGATCAGCGTGATCGAAGAAGGCTTCGTCGATGGCAGCTTTCGCAAGGCGGGATCAGCGCGGGTCATCGCCTATGGCATTTTCGGCATCATCGGCTGGACGCACCGCTGGTTCAGGCCCGACGGCTGCGATACCAGCGCCGAAGAAATCGGCCAGACTTATGCGGACGTGATCCTGTCCGGCCTCGAAATGCCTTATTGAGCAGGATTGCCAGACGCAGTCGGGATCACGCAGCGTTAAAGCACTTCGAACAGTCCGGCTGCGCCCATGCCGCCGCCGACGCACATCGTGATCACGACATGCTTCGCGCCGCGCCGCTTCCCTTCGATCAGCGCATGGCCCACCATGCGCGAACCCGACATGCCATAGGGGTGCCCGATGGAAATCGCGCCGCCATTCACGTTCATCAGTTCGTTGGGGATGCCCAGCCGGTCGCGGCAGTAGACGACCTGCACCGCAAACGCTTCGTTCAGTTCCCACAGGCCGATGTCGTCCATGGACAGGCCAAACGTCTTGAGCAGCTTGGGCACCGCAAAGACCGGCCCGATACCCATTTCATCGGGGTCCGTTCCGGCCACCGCCATGCCGACATAGCGCCCCAGCGGAGCAAGCCCGCGCGCCGCCGCGACCGATTCCTCCATCACCACGCAGGCCGAAGCCCCATCGGACAATTGGCTGGCGTTGCCGGCGGTGATCGCCCCATCCGGCCCCATGACCGGCGGGAGGGATTGCAAGCTTTCAAGCGTCGTCCCCGGCCGATTGCCTTCGTCCTTGGTCAGCGTGACCTCTTTCGGGGAAACCTCCTTCGTTTCCTTGTTCGTCTCGAGCATGGTGGCGGTGACCGGCACGATCTCGTCATCGAACGCGCCCGCCGCCTGCGCCGCCGCCGTGCGCTGCTGCGACTGGAAGGCATATTCATCCTGCACTTCGCGCGAAACCTTGTAACGCTTTGCAACAACTTCAGCGGTCTGGAGCATGTTCATATAGGCTGACGGGACCATCGCCTGAAGTTCCGGATCGGGGGTGGTACGCAAATCCTTCGTCTGCACCCGCGAGACTGATTCCACGCCGCCGCCAACGCAGATGTCCATCCGGTCGACAATGATCTGCTGCGCGGCGATCGCCACGGCCATCAGGCCGGACGCGCACTGCCGGTCAATCGACTGGCCGGACACCGTAACCGGCAGCCCCGCGCGCAGTGCGGCATTGCGCCCGATCGTGTACTGCGTTTCCTGCATCAGCGCCGCGCCCATGATCACGTCATCGATCTCGCCGCCTTCCAGCCCGGCGCGCTCAACCGCCGCGCGGATCGCATGGGATGCCAGCGTAGGTGCGGGCAGGTCGTTGAAGGCTCCGCGATAAGCGCGACCGATGGGTGTACGGGCGGTGGAAACGATGACAGCGCTGCGCATGGGGTCTCTCCAGTATCGTGTTGTCTGACGTCTATTCGCCTGACTGGGTGTGTATCAATGAGTCAGGCAGTTCTATGATGGATTCATGATCGCCACGGCGCGGGTCCATCCGGCGGACGCCGCCCTGATTTTCACCGGGAAGCAGGCGATGGTGAAGCCGCTCGCTGGCAGGCTTTCCAGATTGTGAAGCTTTTCAAGATGGCAATAACCGATATCGCGGCCTGCCTTGTGCCCTTCCCAGATCAGCCCCGCATCGCCCGTTTCGGCATAGCGTTCGGCGGTGACGGTAAAGGGAACGTCCCAGCTCCAGGCGTCGGTCCCCGTCACGCGCACGCCGCGTTCCAGCAGCCACATGGTCGCCTCGCGCCCCATACCGCACCCGGACGAGACATAGCTTTCCTGCCCATAGCGCGCACCCGCCGCCGTGTTGACCACCACGATATCGAAGGGTTGCAGATCATGCCCGATCCGCGCAAACTCGGCCGCCACATCAGCCGCCGTGACGATATAGCCATCATCGAAATGGCGGAAATCCAGCTTGACGCCGGGCCGGAAACACCAGTCCAGCGGCACTTCGTCAATCGTGATCGCACGCTTGCCGCCGTCCATCGTCGAAGCGAAGTGATAGGGGGCATCCAGATGGGTGCCGTTATGCGTGTTAAGCTTGACGAATTCGATCGCCCAGGCTTCGGCATCAGGCATGTCGTCCGGGGCAAGGCCCGGGAAAAAGGCCTGCAAGCCGGCCACTGACTGCTGGTGATTCACATATTCGATTTCGGGCCGGTATCCGGGCGGATCGGACGCAACATCGCCTTCCAGCGGGATCGACAAATCGATGATCTGCACGCTCAGAACTCCACCCTGTCGCCGCCCTTGAGGCCCAGCATCGCGCGGGCTTCATCCGGCGTAGCCGGTTCGCGGCCCATTTCGCGGATGATCCGCACGATCTTTTCCACCTGCTGCGCGTTGGATGTTGCCAGTTCGCCGCGCGAAATAAACAGGCTGTCTTCCAGCCCCACCCGGACATTGCCGCCCATCAGCGCAGACTGGGTGAGGAACGGCATCTGATGACGTCCCGCCGCCAGCACGGACCACTGGAAATTCTCGCGCCCGAACAGGCGTTCCGCCGTCATTTTCATGAAGGTCAGATTTTCGAGATCCGGCCCCATCCCGCCCAGAATGCCGAAGATCATCTGGATGAAGAAAGGCGGCTTGATCAGGCCCCGGTCCACGAAATGGGCAAGGTTGTAGAGATGGCCGAGATCATAGCATTCCAGCTCGAAACGGGTGCCCGCATCGCTCATCGTCCCGAGGATGGTGGCGATGTCGCGGAAGGTATTGCGGAAGATATAATCATCCGAATTCGCGACATAACCCTCCTCCCAATCGTGCTTCCACGTCGTTATTTTCTTCGCCACATCGAAAAAGGCGAAATTGATCGATCCCATGTTGAGCGAACACATCTCGGGCTTGAAATGGCGCGCAGCCAGCAGCCTTTCTTCCACCGGCATGGTGGCCGAGCCGCCCGTGGTCAGGTTGATCACCGCATCGGTGCGCTGCTTGATCACTGGCAGAAACCGGTCGAACACTGCGGGGTCGCCCGTAGGCATGCCATTGTGCAGCTGGCGCGCATGCAGGTGCAGGATCGCCGCCCCGGCCTCTGCCGCTGCGATTCCCTGTTCCGAGATCTCATCGGGGGTAACGGGCAGCGCATCGGACATGCTCGGCGTATGTGCGCCGCCGGTGACGGCGCAGGTGATAATTACCTTGTTTTTCATGGCCGCATCAGGCCGGAACCACTTCGGATAGGGTCTGGCCGAAGCAGTTCACGCTAAGCTGGGTCGGGTCCATGAACTCGATCAGTTCGGCAACTTTCCCATCGCGGATACGAAAGACGAAAGCATAGTTGCGCTGGCGATACTGGCCGAACTTCGCCGGCCCTTCGCCATGGCCAAGGGCCACGCCGCGGTCGCCCTCCACGATGATTTCGGTGCAGACGACAACCGGCGGCGCGACAAACCGCTTCTCCAGCAGGGGGACGAGCGACGTGGTGATGTGATCCGGCCCGACATAGGTGCCTGACACAGGCGTATCGCCAATAATCGTGTAAGCGCCATCGGCGGCGAACATCTGGAATGCGCCCAGAAAATCGCCGCTGTTCATCTTGTTCATATACGTCTGGACGACTTCGCGGGTTGTCATGATCTCTCTCCCAATCCTCGTTAGCGGTTTGCTTCTTCTATTTCCTGGCGTGACGGGGACGTCAGCATTGTGTCCCCCGCCGTCATTCCACCGTCGACCGGCAGCACCTGCCCGGTGACATACCCCGCTTCATCCGAAAGCAGGAACGCGATCACCCGCGCAACATCCCGTGGCGAGCCGAAACGCCCCATCGGCGTGCGGGCCAGCACGGCTTTAGCGTAGCCTTCGACCTTCAGCACCCGCTGCGTCATGCCCGTTTCTATATAGCCGGGGCTGACCGCATTGACCCTGATCCCGCGTGCCGCCAGCTCAACCGCTAGCGCACGGGTCAGCATGGCAAGCCCGCCCTTGGCCGATATGTAGGGTGACAGGTTGGCGCCGGCAAAATGCGCCATGACAGAGGTAACATTGACGACCGCCCCCGGCGCATCGCCAATCTGCCGCACGAACAGCTGCGACATGATCATTGCGCCGGTCAGGTTGGTGTCGATCACTCTCCGCCAGTCATCCAGCGGGAAATCCTCGAACGGGCAACCAATTGTAATTCCGGCCGCATTAACCAGCCCGGTGGCAATCTCGCCATGTTCGGCCAGCATCGCATAGAAAGCCCGGCACGAGGCTTCGTCGCTGATATCCAGCGGCGCGGCGCGCACCACCGCGCCTGACGCGGCAATCGAGACAGCCACGCCCTCAGCCGTTTCCGGGCGATAGTCGCCCAGGATTACCTTGTGGCCGCGTTCAGCCAGCAGTTGCGCAACGCCCGCACCAATGCCCGATCCGGCGCCGGTGACGATGGTGACGGGATTTCCGGTCATCACTCAGCCCGCCATGTGCTTGCGCACGAAATCGCCGATCAGGGCCACGCCTTCGCGCGCTTCGGGCAGTCGGTCAGCAAACAGCGTCCAGATATGCGCCATGCCCTGGCCTTCGTGATAAGTCGCATCGACGCCCGCCAGCTTCGCGGCATCCACGCACTGCTTGCCATCGTCGCGCATCATCTCGATTTCGCCCGCCAAGATCAGCAGCGGCGGCAGGCCGGCCCAGTTTCCGTATAGCGGTGAAAGGCCGGGATGCCGTCGGTCCATCTCCCCGCAGTATGCTGCACCAAGCGCAGCCAGGAAATCCTCGTTCACCAGCGGATCGCGATCCGCATTTTCCTTGTAGGATGCGCCAGTGCGGGCAAAGTCGGCCAGCGGCGAAATAGCGATGCCGCAAGCGGGCATCGCACCGCCTTCGTCGCGCATTTTCTGGAGCGCGGCGAGGATCAGCCCGCCTCCGCCAGAATCGCCACAGATCGCGATCTTGGCAGGGTCATACCCTTCTGCTTCAAGCCAGCGGAACGCCGCCACCCCATCGTTCACGCCCGCCGGCCAGGGGTGTTCCGGTGCGAGCCTGTATCCGACGAGCAATACCCGGCAGCCACTTGCCGCCGAAAGATAGCCGCCGAACGAGCGGTAACCATGCGCCGAACCAAGCAGATAGCCGCCCGAATGGCAGTGCATCAAAACCCGTTCCGGATCGACCCCCGGCGCATCGGCCCAGATGCACGGCACACCGCCGCAATCCACTTGGGCAAAGGCGGTCTCAGGAGGGACCGCAATCCGGGCGAGCCATTCTTCAAAAATGCGCCGCATATCGTCGAACGTGTAATTCGGGTCGGCAAGCCATGCGTCCCGCAGTTCGTTGTTCAGTCTGAGGACCTCGGCCGATTCGGTGCTTACCATCCTGTATCATCCCTCCCAAAAGCCTGCCTTGCTGGCCCTGCATCCACAAAATTCCACGACACCGTGAAATTTTTTATCGTCACACTCCAGCCCATCCCGCGCGGCTTGCGATCCAAAGGATAAATCGCCAACCGCCCAAATTATCGGGACCCGAATGCTGCTCAAACCTGATTGTCAGCATCGAATGATCGCGCAGAGCAGCATGCCCAATGCGGCCAGACTATTGATTCAATCTTCATCTATCAACACTTATGTTGCATGGATTGGCGATGCGGGTTAGCTTCCACTCCGACGGAAACTCGAATCCTTGGGTCGGGCACATGGATCAGCTGGCCCGGATTGCTTTTACGGAGGATGCACAATGGAAATCGGCCATCTCAATGTCATGCAGAACTGGCACAAGGACCTGACCGATCAGCAGATGTGGCAGGGGGAAATTGATCTGGCCATTTCCGCAGATCGACTGGGCTTTGACTCGCTTTGGTGCGTTGAACACCATTTCGAGGATTACGGCCTGTGCCCCGACAATATCCAGTATCTGACCTATCTGGCCTCGCAGACGAAGAATGCGAAGCTGGTACCCGGCGCGGTGATCCTGCCCTGGAATGATCCGCTGCGTATCGCCGAAAAGATGTCAATGCTGGAATATTACGCCCCCGGCCGGGTTGCGCTGGGTATCGGTCGCGGGCTGGCTCGCCGCGAATACAATGGTTTTCGGGTTCCGATGGAAGAAGCGCGTGGCCGTTTCGAAGAAGGTGCGCGGCTCGTGCTCGATGCGCTCGAAAAGGGCTACATGGAAAGTGATACCGAACTATTCAGACAGCCAAGGGTCGATATTCGTCCACGCCCGTTGCGCAGCTATCGCGACGATCTCTACTGTGTCGCGATGTCGCAGGACTCCTCCGAATCAGCGGCAGAACTCGGCGCCAACATGATGACTTTCATCCAGTACGCTTTTGAACGCCATGTACCGATGATCGAGAACTATCGCGCCAAGTTTCGCGAACATCACGGCCGGGAGGCTCCGCCGCCAATGCTGACTGATGTCACGATCATTCACGAGGATGAGGAAGAGGCGCATCGCCTGGCTTATGAACATATCGGCAATCACTTCATCGCCGTGACCGACCATTATGAATTTGCAGGCGATCACTTCAAGAACATCCGCGGTTACGAAAGCTATCAGGCCGGTGCCGATCTGATCAAGTCAGCGGGTCTCGAAGAATCCCAGAAAACCTATATCGAGGCGCAGAATTACGGGACGCCCAAGCAGGTCATCGAAAAATACCGCGAACGGATGGATCTGATCGGAGACTTCAACACCATGCTGATCGTATCCTCGGGCGGCATTCCGTTCGATGTCGCTCAGAACAGCCTGAAACTGTTTTCCGAACAGGTCATGCCTGAACTGCGCAAAATGTCGGCTCGCTCGAAAGTCGTCGCCTGAAGCCGTCGGGTCGCATGATGGCACGTCAGGTTCAGCTGCGCCGGCAACCGCAAGGTCATATCGGCGCAGCTGATTTCGAACTGGTCGAAAAACCCCTTCCCCAGCCGGGCACAGGGGAAGTTCTGGTGCGCAACGAATGGATGTCGGTCGATCCCTATATGCGCCTGGTCCTGACCGGGCAGGAAGGCTTCGTCCCGCAGAAGCGGCCCGGCGAAGTTATGGATGGCGCAGCAGTCGGTATTGTCGAAGCCTCGAATGATCCCGCGCTGTTGCCCGGCACGGCAGTTTTAAGCGCGAACGGATGGCGATCCCGTTTCATCGCAAGCGCGGATTTGCTGACTCCCCTGCCCGCGCTGGACGCACCACTGCACTGGCACCTCGGCCTGCTGGGGCTGACCGGCGTCACCGCCTTCCTCGGGATTGAGCGCATCCTGCAACCTCAGGCTGGCGAAACCGTGCTGATTTCGGGCGCATCAGGCGCAGTCGGCTCCGTCGCCGTGCAACTGGCCAGGCTGCGGGGCGCGCGGGTGCTGGGCACCTGCAGTTCGCCGGACAAGGCCCGCTGGCTGATCGAACAGGCGGGCGTCGATGTGGTGATGAACTATCGGCTCGAAAAACTGGAAGATTTCATCGCGCGCGAAGCGCCGGACGGGCTCGACTGCTATTTCGACAATGTCGGCGGCGACATGCTTGATCGCAGCTTTGACCTGATGAAGCCCTATGGCCGGATCGGCCTGTGCGGCGCGATCTCGCAATATGAAAGCGGCGATTACCGCAGCGGACCCGCCAATTTCTTCGCCGCCATCGAAAAATCGCTGACCCTGCGCGGGTTCAACGCCTTCCTGCTGAGCCCCGATGACAGTGCCGGGATCGCAGGCTGGTTGGCGCAGCAAGCGGCGCAAGGCGCGATTGCCTCGTTCGAAACGATCATCGAAGGACTGGAAAACGCGCCCGCCGCCTTTGCGGGCCTGTTCGAAGGGGGCTATCCGGGCAAGGTGGTGGTACGCATCTGAGCGGACGCGCGCCGCTCACCTGCCCGCACGCTGGTCCGTAACCTTCTCGACCCGCCCGTCCAGCATTTCGACCCGGACATCCGAAAGCGCGGCGATGTCCAGATCATGAGTCACGCACACGATCGCCCGCCCTTCCTCATGCGCCAGCCGGCGCAGCGTTTCCACCACCCTGGCGCTGCTCACGCTGTCGAGATTGCCCGTCGGTTCATCCCCCAGCACCAGCGCCGGATCATTGGCCAGCGCCCGGGCGATGGCAACGCGCTGGCGTTCCCCGCCTGACAGCTTATCTGGCGTCTTCCGCTCTTTGCCTTCCAGCCCCATTTCAGAGAGCAGCGCAAAACCGCGCGCGCGGACTTCATCGGGCGCAAGCCGCCCCCTCCGCCGCATCGGGATCATGACGTTTTCCAGCGCCGAAAACTCGGGCAGCAGAAAATGGAACTGGAACACGAAACCCAACCGCGCGAGGCGGGTCTGCGCCAGCACGTCGCCTGACAGCCCGCTCATATCGCGGCCTTCGAACAGCAGGCTGCCTGCAGTCGGGCGGTCAAGCATGCCCAGCAGATAGAGCAGCGACGATTTGCCGCAGCCCGACGGGCCGACGATGGTCGTGAAACATCCCCGCTCAATCGTCAGGTCCACATCGTGCACCAGCACCACCGGCCGTTCGCCCGCCAGCGTGCGGCCCAGCCCGTGCGCTTCCAGTATCGGGTTCATGCCGCCCCCCGCAGAATATCGACCGGATCGACCCGCGCCGCCTTGCGCGCGGGCAACCAGGCGGCAACTGACCCGGCAATGAAGGACGATGCTGCCGCGATCACATATTGCCGAGTCGAACGGTCCAGCGGGACACTCTGGTCCTCTCCGGCGATGGGAAAGCTCAGCGAAGCGAGAATCTCCATCAGCACATAGCCCAGCATCCAGCCGAAGATGACCCCGATGGCGGCCAGCATGATCCCTTCGAGCACGAAGATCAGCTGCAGGTCGCGCTCGGAAAAGCCGATCGAACGCAGGATCGCGATATCGCGGCGCTTGTCCGAAACACTGGTCGAAACAACGGTGTAGATCCCGAAACTGGCCACCAGCAGGATCGCCGAAACGACCGAATACATGATGACATTGCGCGTGACGAGCAACGAGAGGAATTCGGAGGAACGTTCCTGCCAGCTTTCGGCCTTGTAGCCGAAGCGTTGCTCAAGCCGCGCGGCGACCTCCTGTGCGGCATAGGGATCGTCCAGATGAATGCCGATGCGGTTGATGATGAAGGGGCGCCCGAGCAGCGATTGCGCCTCGCGCAGCAGCACATAACCACTGTTCGACGAAATCATCGCCTGCCCCTTCTTGAACAGGCCGACGATGCGCATCGAGCGCGCCTTGGACGAAGATGTGCTGGCGGCGACGATATCGCCCATCTTCACCCCCAGCCGTGCGGCCAGTTCTTCCCCGATGATGATCCCGCCCTGCACCGTTTCAAGATCGCGCAGCCGCCCGACGCGCAGCTGATCCTCGATCGTGCTAATCTTCGTTTCGACCTCGGGATCGACACCCACGATCGCCAGCGCCTCTTCATGCCCGCCCAGCCGCAGCGTGACCCCGCCGGTCAGGCTGGGCGATGCCAGCGCGCCCGGCACCGCATTGGCCGCCTCGACAATGCCCTGCCAGCCCTTGACCCCGCGCACTTCGGTGCGCACCTTGTAGCCACGCAGATCCACCGCACCCTCGCCAAAGCGGCGCGTGCCGGGCTGGGGCGACGGGCTGCGCAATTCATCCGAGATGATGACATGCGGGGCCGCTTCGATCAGCTGTTCGACAAAATCGTTCTGGCTGCCGATCATCATCGCCGAAACCGCCAGGAAAAAGCCCACGCCCACCGCCACGCCGCTCACCGCCACGGCGGTCTGGCGCTTGCGCCGCGCAAGGTGGCGAACCGCAATCGACAGCAGGAAACTGATGCCGCGCAGGTTCACGGCGCAACCCTGTCGCCATCCTCCAGCCCTTCGGGCGGGTTGACGATGATCGTGTCGCCAGCGGCCAGCCCCTGCCTGATCTCGACCTTGTCAGCGCCGATGATCCCGGCGGTGACCTTGCGCCGGCTCGCCCGCCCGTCCACCACCGCCCAGACCTGGTCATCGGCAAAACCACTCGCCGGGACCAGCAGTGCCCCTTCCCGCTGCTGCGTCACGATATTGACCTCCAGCGTCAGCCCGAGCGGAAGGCTGGCCGTATCGGCAAAGGCAATCCGCACCCGAAACGCGCGCTGGGCCGGATCGCCGCCCGGCGTGATCTCGCTCACCCGGCCACGGATCAACTTGCCAGGAAGCCCGTCAGTGGACATCAGCACCGCCTGACCCACCCGAACGCGCGGAATATCGCGCTCGTCTACCGTCGCCGTGACGCGCGCGGTGGCGGGGTCGCCCAGTTCCATCAACGCCTGGCCCGGTATGGCCAGATCGCCCGGCTCCACGTCGCGTTTCAGCACCACCCCCGAAAGGCCGGCACGGATCACTGTCTGGCCCAGTTTCGCCCGGATCGCGGCGGCGGCGGCGCGCGCCGCCTGCGCGCTGGCGACAGCTTCATCACGCTGCGCCCTGGTTACCCAGCCCTGGTGAAACAGGGTGACCATGCGCTGTTCCGCCAGCGTCGCGCCGCGCGCCTGCGCCTCTGCCTGCGCCAGCTGGCCGCGCTGTTCGCCATCGTCGAGCAGAACCAGCGCCTGCCCCTGCGTCACCCGCTGCCCTTCCTCGGCCAGCACCTTGACCACCGGCGCAGTCAGCCGGGCGGATACAGTCGCCGGGCGCGCGGCTTCGACAAAACCCGTGGCATAGACCAGCTCCACTGCGGGGCCGCGCTCCACCTGCGCCGTCTCGACCCGGGTCGCACCGGTGCCCAGCACCAGCCAAGCCGCCAGCGCCACCAGCAGCAGGCCTGCGGGGATGATCCATTTGAGATGGCGGTGCATCAGCCGAACGCCCCCGCCCCGGGCCGGGGTGTCGCGTGCCGCATCAGCGGACCTGCAGCGTTGCATTTGCGCATTGAAATTCCGGGCCTCTTGCTGATTGCCGGTCTGGCGCATGACCCTCCCGCGCGCATTGCGCTGCGTCAAGCCCCGCGTCGCAAGGCGGCGATTTGATCGCAACCGCACAGAAAGCCGATCTGGCTTGTTGACAAGCGCCTACCTGCGCCGCTATCGGCCCGCTCCTACCCGGCAGTTTGCACATGCGCAGGCGCCCCGTGCCCAGATGGCGGAATTGGTAGACGCACCAGCTTCAGGTGCTGGCGCTCGCAAGGGCGTGGAGGTTCGAGTCCTCTTCTGGGCACCATTTTTCTGAAAAATTAAACAATTTTTCGAGCCCTTAGGGGCTATATTGAAATCTGGCCCACCTTCTGCACCACCCTGGCAAATGCGGAGCAGCGGGCAGCCATGTTCCGCCATGCGCTGTCCATTGGCGGCACCCCGCGATCCCGATAGCGTCAGTCCTCCCAGCCAGCCAAGCAACCTGATGCCGGGTCGGGACATATGACTCTAGCGGCGCGCACCGCCGCCATTTCACCTCAGGCCAGTCGGGGATTTCGGGACCGCGTCAGTTGATCAGCCGCGGCACCTTATCCGACCCATTGAGCCACCTGCCCGGCAACTTCGTTGGCTGCTTCGTTCATCGCCCGGCCAACGGCGGCGGCATCGGCGCTGACGCCGGGCACCTCGCTTTCAAAGCGGCGAGTCGAAATCTGCCCGCCCGGGGCGGTCAGCACCGCTTCATAACGGATCACCACGGCCTGCATTCGCGCATCATAGCCCATGGCAAGGAGATGACCGGTCAGCTTGGTGGCGGCGGCATATTGTTCGTCCGCCCCGCTCAGCACCAGCCGGGTGCCGCCCGCGCGGATCGTTTCGGACAGCAGCCGCTGGAACAGGCGCGCGGGTTTTTCCACCCACACCGCGTCCTTGATATAAGCGATGCTGGTATCATTGACCTGCACCGGGACACGCAGCGCATCCAGTTCCTGCGGCACTCCGGGTTCGATAACCGCCAGCGCATCATTCACCGTGCCGCTGGCCGATGAGCCAGCGGGTGCGGTGGCGGTAGCGCTCAACGTCAGCAGCTGGTCCGGTAACTTGCCGCCCAGGCTGACGCAGCCGGGCAAAGCGAGGGCCAGAGCGAGGGGAAGCCCCCCCACTGTGAGCGTCCTGCGCATCGTGCCTGACAGTCTCATCATCATTTCCGCCCCTTATCGCTTGTAATCGGGCAATCTCTGCCCCTTCAACAAGGCGCCCGCCCCACCGCTTTCAATGCTTTCAGTGACATTGCGCAAGGCCCGGCTGGTAGCGCGCAGATCGCGCAGCGTGGCTTCGGCTGACGGCAGCGTGCTTTGCGACAATTGCCGCGCGGCAGGCTGTGCATCGGACAGGGTGGCTTCCAGCTGATCGGATGCCTTCTGAACGGAGGCCAGAGTATCGCGCATCTGGCTGGCCAGCGAATTGCCGTCCTTGGCCAGCAGTGCATCGGTCGAATTCATCAGCTTTTCCATGGCCGCCAGGCTGGCCTGCGCCTGCGCCAGCGTGGCCTGCAATTCGGCCAGAGTCTTGTCCACCCGGGGCGACGCATCGGCCAGATTTTTCGTCATCCGGTTGGTATTGGCCAGAATGCCGCTGATCGATTGCTGATTGTCGTCCGAGAGGACCAGCGTCAGCCGTTCGGTCAGGGTCGCCAGCCGTTCCAGCAGCAGCGGCGCGTTGGAAAGGATTTCACCCAGCCCGCCCGGCTTGGTGGGGATGACCGGCGCGCCTTCCGGCCCGGGTTCGGTGATCGGCGGGGCGCCGCGCACCGCACCGTCGAGCTGGATCTTGGAAACGCCGGTGAAGCTGCCCTGCACCGTGGCGGTGGTGCCCAGCAGGATCGGGACGGAATTATCAATGCGGATGCGCACGCGCACGAATTCGGGATCCCTGGGCCACAGCTCGATCTTGCGGACCTGGCCTGCCGGAACCCCGGCGAAGGTCACTTCCGAACCATTGGCCAGCCCATCGACTGACTGCTTGAAGAAGATGTCATATTCACTCTGCTCACCTTCGCTCAGCCGCGCGATCCAGATCAGGAACGCGGCAAGCGCAGCGAGCAGAGCCAGCGTGACCGCCCCCACCCAGACATGATTGGCCCGTGTTTCCATGGTCAGCCCGTATCCCCTCTCGGCGCGTCCTTGTCCATCGCCGCCTTGGCCTTATGAACGGCCCGCTCCTTGCTTTCCATCGCCGCACGCCCGCGCGGACCGTTGAAATATTCCTGTATCCAGGGATGATCGCTGGCCAGCAGTTCCGGGATCGTGCCCACCGCGATCACCCGCTTGTCCGCCAGCACCGCCACCCGGTCGCAGATTTCGTGCAGCGTATCGAGATCATGCGTGATGAGGAAGACGGTGAGACCCAGCGTTTCGGCCAGATCGCGGGTCAGCCGGTCGAAGGCCGCCGCGCCGATCGGGTCCAGCCCTGCCGTCGGTTCATCCAGGAACAGCAGTTCGGGGTCGAGCGCCAGTGCGCGTGCGACCCCTGCCCGCTTCTTCATCCCGCCGGACAGTTCGGACGGATATTTGCTCGTCGCCGCGTCCGGCAGGCCTGACAGGCGCACCTTGTAGCGCGCGATTTCGTGGCGCAGATCATCCACGATTTCGGGGTAATACTGGCGCAACGGCACTTCCACATTTTCGCCCACGGTCAGGGTCGAAAACAATGCACCGCCCTGGAACAGCACGCCCCAGCGCCTGCGCACACCAATATTCTGATCGAGGTCCGCCGCGGTAATGTCGCGGCCCAGCACCTCCACCCGCCCTTCCGCGGGCCGTTGCAACCCGATGATCGAGCGCATCAGCACGGACTTGCCCGAGCCAGATCCGCCGACCACGCCCAGCACCTCGCCACGGCGCACCTTGAGCGAGAGATTCTCGTGAACCACCTGATCGCCGAAGCGATTGGTCAGCCCTTCCACCATGATCGGATAATCGCCGGTGAAACGCGCCGGAAGATCGGGCAGGTCGGAGAGATGATCGAACACGCTCATGCTCAGTCCCAGCCGATTTCGGTGAAGAAAATGGCGAAGAACGCGTCCAGCACAATCACCATGAAAATGGCGTGGACCACCGCCATGGTGGTGCGCCGCCCCACCTCTTCCGCGTTGGATTTGACCTGCATGCCCTGATAGCAGCCCGCCAGCCCCACAATCAGCCCGAACACGGGTGCCTTCACCAGCCCGACCCAGACATCATGCAGCGGCACCACTTCCTGGATGCGGCGCAGGAAGGTGAAGAAGGGAATATCCAGCGCAAGATCGGCCAGGAACGCGCCGCCGATGATCCCGACCACGGCCGAAAAGAACCCCAGCAGCGGCATCATCAGCACTGCGGCCATGACGCGCGGCAGCACCAGCGCCTCGACCGGGGAGACGCCGATGGTGCGCATCGCGTCCACTTCCTCGGTCAGCTTCATCGTGCCGATCTGCGCGGCAAAGGCCGAACCTGACCGGCCCGCCACCATGATCGCGGTCATCAGCACGCCCAGCTCGCGCAGGGTGAGCCGCCCGGTGAGGTTGATGGTGTAGATTTCCGCGCCGAACTGACGCAGCTGCACCGCGCCCTGTTGCGCAATGACGATCCCGATCAGGAAGCTCATCAGGCCGATAATGCCCAGCGAATTGACCCCCACCAGCTCCAGCTGATGCACCAGCGAGCGCAGGCGAAAACGCGAGGGGTGGCGAATCGTCTGCCCCATGGCGACCAGGATTGCACCCAGGAAACCCAGCAGATTCACGATCCCGCCGCCCCAGGCGTATACCATTTCGCCCACCGCCAGCGGCACCCGTTCTGCCAGCGGCCGGCGCGGCGGCACGATTTCGGCGTCGCTCGCGCTCGACTTGACGGCATCGATCAGCCGCGCGGCAGTTTCGCTTGCGCCAGTGATCTGCGCGCCATGGTCACGCGCAATCCGCCATGCGACCCATGCGCCGACCGTGTCCATTTCCGTGACATTGGCCAGGTCGACGCTGGCCAGCGGCGTTTCCAGATCGCGCAGCTCATGGTCGATCGGGCCGACGGTGGACACGACCAGCCGTCCGCTGAACGCCAGGCAGGCGCCGCCACCGTCCGCTTGTGCGATGCTGTATTCTGCCCAATCCCGCATGCCCCGCAGGGTATGGTGGCAAAATGTGGCGCGGACAAGTTATTCAGAAGAAATGGGTCGTTGCGCGCGAAAGGTTGCGCCGCAGCATCGCCACTGGCAAAGGCGCTGACCAGCATGAGCACCGAACTGGACAAGACTTTCGACCCCGCCGCGATTGAGGCGAAATGGTATTCCCACTGGGAAGCGAACGGGCTGTTCCGCCCCGACCGGCCGGACGCGACCCCCTTCACCATCGTCAACCCGCCGCCCAACGTCACCGGCAGCCTGCACATCGGCCATGCGCTGGACAACACGCTGCAGGATATCGTCATCCGTTACGAACGGCTGCGCGGCAAGGATGCGCTGTGGGTGGTGGGAACCGACCATGCCGGGATCGCCACGCAGATGGTGGTGGAACGCCAGCTGGAAGAGCGGCAGGACAAACGCACCAATTACACGCGCGAGGATTTCGTCGCGAAAGTGTGGGAATGGAAAGCCGAAAGCGGCGGCACGATCACGCGCCAGCTGCGCCGGCTGGGCTGTTCGATGGACTGGAGCCGCGAACAGTTCACGATGGACCCGCATTTTACCAAAGCGGTCGTGAAAGTGTTCGTGGACCTTTACAACAAGGGCCTGATTTACCGCGACAAACGCCTGGTGAACTGGGACCCGAAGCTCAAAACCGCGATTTCCGACCTTGAAGTGGAAACGCGCGAAGTGAAAGGCCATTTCTGGCATTTCAAATATCCGCTGGCCGATGGCGTGAAGCTCGACGGCCCCGGTGTTGGGGGGCAGGACTATATCGAAGTCGCCACCACCCGGCCTGAAACGATGCTGGCCGATATGACGGTGGCCGTGAACGCGGATGATCCGCGCTACAAATCCGTGATCGGCAAGTTCGTGGAACTGCCCATCACCGGGCGGCGCGTGCCCATCGTGGCGGACGAACATGCTGACCCGGAACTGGGATCGGGCGCGGTGAAGATCACGCCGGGCCACGATTTCAATGACTTTGAAGTGGGCAAGCGCGCCGGGATCGCCGCGGCGGATATGCTCAACATGTTCGATGCCGAAGCCAACGTGGTGCAGACCGCCGATGGCCTGATCCCCGACCGCTACCTAGGCATGGAACGCTTCGCCGCGCGCGACGCGGTGGTCGCTGAAATGAAGCAGCTCGGCTGCCTCATCCCCCATGTCACGAAGGACAAGGAAGGCAACGAAACCTTCCACGACGCCGAACCGCGCACGATCCAGACCCCCTTCGGCGATCGCGGTGGCGTGGTGATCGAACCCTGGCTGACGGACCAGTGGTATGTGAACGCCGAAGAACTGGCCAAGGCGCCGATCAAGGCCGTGAAGAACGGCGATATCGAAATCGTGCCCAAGACATGGGAAAAAACCTTCTTCAACTGGATGGAGAATATCCAGCCCTGGTGCGTCAGCCGCCAGCTGTGGTGGGGCCACCGGATTCCGGCGTGGTATGACGCCGATGGCAAGGTCTATGTTGCCGAAACGGAAGAGGAAGCGAAGGCGCTGGCCAAGAACGCGGAGCTGACCCGCGATCCCGACGTCCTCGACACATGGTTCTCCTCCGCGCTGTGGCCCTTCGCCACGCTCGGCTGGCCGGAACAAAGTCCCTCTCCCTTGACGGGAGAGGGAGGATCGCTCCTCGCCCGCCATTACCCCAACGATCTGCTAGTTTCAGGTTTTGACATCCTGTTCTTCTGGGATGCGCGCATGATGATGATGGGGCAGGCGATGACGGGTCAGAACCCATGGCCCCGACTCTATCTCCATGGGCTGGTCCGCGCCGCAGATGGCGCAAAGATGTCCAAGTCCAAGGGCAATGTCGTCGATCCGCTGGGCCTGATCGACCGGTACGGGGCGGACGCGCTGCGCTTCTTCATGGCGGCGATGGAAAGCCAGGGCCGCGATGTGAAGATGGATGAAAAGCGGGTCGAAGGCTATCGCAACTTCGCCACCAAGCTGTGGAATGCCACCCGCTTCTGCCAGTCCAACGGGATCGGAGCGTCCAGCAGCATTGCCGCGCCTGCGGCCACGCTGGCGGTCAACACATGGATCATCGGTGAAGTGGTGGAATGCCTTGCCGAACTGGACAAGGCGATGGCCGATCTGCGTTTCGATGCGGCGGCCAACACCATCTATCACTTTGTTTGGGACCGGTTCTGCGACTGGTATCTGGAACTGATCAAGCCGGTGTTTCAGGGCGATGCGGCCAGCGCGCCAGCAAAGGAAACCCGCGAAGTGGCAGGTTGGGTGCTGGACCAGATCTTCGTCATGCTGCATCCCTTCATGCCCTTCATCACCGAAGAACTGTGGTCGAAGCAGGGCGAGCGGGCGAACTATCCGCTGATCACAGCGAAATGGCCCGATCCTCAGGCCAAGGTGGACACCAACGCCAAGGCCGCGATTGACTGGGTCATCGATCTGACCACCGCGACCCGTGCGGCAAAGAACGAACTGGGCATTCCGCCCGGCGCAAAACTGGCCGCATGGTGCGCCAATCCGTCAGAACGCGCGAAGCAAGTGGTGGAGCGCAGCGCCGCTGCAATCGAACGGCTCGCCCGGCTGACGCCTGTAACCTTTGCCGAGGCGCCCGGTGGCCCGGCGATTCAGATCAGCGCACAGGGCGACGTGTTCGTCATCCCGCTTGAAGGCGTGATCGACATCGCAGCGGAAAAGGCCCGCCTGCAAAAGGCGCTGGCCGCTTCGCAGAAGGAAGCGAAATCGCTGGAAGGGCGCCTCTCCAACCCGGCCTTCGTCGAAAAGGCCAAGCCCGAGGCGGTGGAGAAGGCGCGCGCGGACCATGCTATCCATGCGGCGGAGGCCGAACGGCTGGCCGCCGCGCTGGCACGGCTAGGCTAGGGTGCGATCAAGGTGAGCCTTGCACTCGCCTGTGTCGTCCCCGGCGAGCCGGAGATTTTCGCCAGTCTGCAAGGCGAGGGACCGTCTTCCGGGCAACCATGCGCCTTCGTTCGGCTGAGCGGCTGCAATCTCGCCTGCCAGTGGTGCGACACGGCCTACACCTGGCGATTTACCGGCGATAACCGCCCGCATCGCGATGATGCGCATTATGACCGGGCGGCCAATCAGGCGACGCTGGACGAAGCGGATGTGGCCGCGCGTATCGCGGCGCTGGGCCAGCCCCGGCTGGTGGTGACCGGGGGCGAACCGCTGTTGCAGGGTGCGGCCCTCGCCCGCCTGCTGGCAGCCCTGCCCGGCATGGCGGTGGAAGTGGAAACCAACGGCACCGTCGCGCCGCATGCCGCGCTTGACCCGCTGGTCGGGCAATACAACGTCAGCCCCAAGCTGGCGCATAGCGGCAATCCCGCACGGCTGGCGCTGGTGGCAGAGCGGATGGCGGCGTGGGCGGCAGACCCGCGCGCCTGGTTCAAATTCGTGATCGCGCGCGCCGAGGATGTGGAAGAAGTGCTGCAGCTGCAGGAAGCCTGCGCCATTCCCGCCGAACGCATCTATCTGATGCCCGAAGGGCGGGACAGCGCCAGCCTGCGTAGCCGCGCAGGGTGGCTCGCCCCGCTATGCCTGCGCCATGGCTTCCGGCTGAGCGACCGGCTGCATATTCACCTCTACGGAGATGAACGCGGCACCTGAGCAGGAGTGCTCAGCCGCCCTGGGCGCGCCAGCGCGACACGGTGCGATAGACCGCTTCTTCCTCGTTCAGATTGTTGCCGTTCCACAGTTCGACGAAAGAAGGATCTTCCGATGCCGGGCGCTTGATCTCTTCCAGCTCGTCAAATGAAACGCGCATCGGGATGGACACGCCTTCGCCGCAGACGATGCATTCGCGATTGCGCAGCGCCGGGATCGAATCGAGGAAGCCGCGCGCGCCTTCGGGCATGGCTGCCTTCACGAAGGCCTGGTCGCGTTCGTTGTTGAGGCGCATCGAAATGATCGTGCCGCATTGCGACAGCACGCCTTCGGCAAGGTCGGACGGGCGCTGGGTAATCAGGCCGAGCGAGATGCCGTATTTACGGCCTTCCTTGGCGATGCGGCTGAGGATGCGCCCGACGGAGGAACCATCGGCGTTCTTCTCGCTGGGGACGTAACGGTGCGCTTCCTCGCACACCAGCAGGATCGGCGTCGTCTTCTCGTCGCGGCCCCAGATGGCGAAGTCGAACACCAGCCGGCTGAGCACCGCCACCACGGTGGAGGTAATGTCGGACGGAACGCCGGACACGTCGATGATGGAGATCGGACGGCCAGCGGTGGGCATACGGAAGATCTTGGAAATGAACTCGCCCATCGTGTCGCCCACGAGCATGCCCGAGAACATGAACTGGTAGCGCGGATCGGCCTTGAGCTCGTCGATCTTGGTCTTGATCCGCATGAACGGCGCGGTGGACGTCGCCTTTTCCAGCTTGCCCATCTCGTTCTGCAAGGTGTTGGTCAGATCCGAAAGCAGGTAGGGGATCGGCGAATCCACCGTGATCTTGCCCATTGTATCCGCCAGACGGTTCTTGGATCGGGCCTGAAGCAGGCACTTGGCGAGGATGTCGGCATCCTGCTGCCGGTCATCGCCGCGCGTGGTCAGGAACACTTCGCAATGTTCCTCGAAGTTCATCAGCCAGTAGGGCATCTGAAGATTGGATACGTCGAGCAGCATGCCGTTGGTCTTGAACGCCGCCGAATATTCACCGTGCGGATCGATCATCACGATATGGCCGTTAGGCGCAGCTTCGCAGATCCGGTGCAGGATCAACGCGGCGCTGGTCGATTTGCCGGTGCCGGTCGATCCCAGCAGCGCGAAATGCTTGCCCAGCATGGCATCGATATAAAGGCCAGCGCGGATGTCGTCCGTCGGATAGACCTTGCCGGCCTGGATATTGGCGCGGCCATCGCTGGCGTAGATCTGGCGCAAGTCGGCATTGGTGGCGGGATAGATCAGTGAGCCCGGAATCGGATAGCGCGTCACACCGCGGCGGAAACTGTGGAGGCGCCCGGTCAGTCGTTCCTCATCGCCTTCGCCCAGGAAGTCGATGCTGGCGACGATTCCATCCTTGTTGCGCCCGTCCTTCTTCTGCGTGCGCACATTGGCCAGCAGCCAGCGTTCGCCCACCCGGATCTTGACCTGGCTGCCAACCTGCCCGGCAAGGGCAATGGACGGGTCGGAATCGTCAGCGCATTCGTTGAGACGCTGAAGATCGAGGGCGATCTGCGAGGAAGAACCGGCGATTTCGAGCACGATGCCGATCGGCATCACTGCATTGTCGTCAGGTGCCGCATTGGCGGAAGGCTGCGGCGCAGCACCGGTCAGTTCCGCAGGCGCCGGACTGTCGCGACGCGTATCGAACTGTTGCTGCGCACTCATACTGTTCATACCCTGCCCTGCAAAGCTGCCTCGATGGTTCAGGTTTGCTAGCGGCAGAGGGTTAAGAACGCGTCAATCACTGCGCATCTTGCTTGTGACGGAACGAATGTTGCGCGCCGAGCGATCAGATCAGCACGAAAAGGCGACCCGCCATCCAGCCCATTGCGATCGAGAGCCCCACGGCCAGCAAGCCATAAGCCAGCGACCAGTTCTCGGCGAAGGTCGCCACCAGACGGCCAAAGCCGAATTTGCGCACCTCGACCTTGGCTGTGGCCGAAGCGATCACCCGGCCCTTGGTAATGGCCAGCGTTTCAGCGGTATAAACCCCGGTCTGAACATTCGAAGGCAGCGAAATCCGGGCCTGGTAAAGCACCTGCTCGCTGACCCTCACCCCGCGATCATTCTGCTGGTACAGACCCTGCCGCGCGCGCAGATCGACTAGTCCGGCGGAAAAGCGCGCCTGTTCATCCGGGTCGATCTCTCCGACCGGTGACAATTGCAGCCGATTGAGCCCCAGCTCGTAAATCGCGGCGGTGCGTTCATCCACGATGTCCTTGATCGGGCGCGATGACGCAACGGCATAGTAGGAGGGTGCGGACCGGAACGCCGTGCTGTGCGCGTTCAGCCAGATGCCGCCGATCTTCTCCTTCTCGCGCAGGGTGATGGCCTGCGTCGGCCCTTTGAGGATCACGACGATATCGTAATCGCGCCCCGCGCGCGTCCCGCTGGGGTCGAGAATTGCGCCGAACAGCAGCAATTCAGTGCCGGTAAAGCCCTGGCTGACCTGAATTTCATGCTGCGAGACCTCGGGAACGAGGATCGGATCGCGCGCACCGGCGAGGAGAAACAGGGCGATCAGGGCAAGCAGTGGTCTCATGCCAGATCGACCGAGTAAATCTCGGGCGGGCGGATACCCAGCCCAAAGGCCATGCGCAGCGCCACCGCGATGACGATCACGGCGAGCACGAGCCGCAAAAGTTCGGGCCGCGCCTTGAACGCGAGCTTGGCCCCCAGTTGCGCGCCCGAAACCGACCCTAGCAGCAGCAGGAAGGCAAGCACGATATCCACTGCCTTCGTGGTCAGCGCATGCATCAACGTGGTGGCGATGGTGACAAAGAGGATCTGGAACAGCGATGTGCCCACCACCACGCTGGCGCTCATCCCCAGAATGTACAGCATCGCGGGGACCAGTATGAAGCCCCCGCCAATGCCCATCAGCATCGTCAATATGCCGACGCAGATGCCCAACAGCAAAGGGGCGAGCGGCGAGATGTATAGGCCCGAGCGATAGAAGCGCCAGCGCATCGGCAGGCTGGCCACCAGCGGGTGATGCCGCCGCTTGCGCGGAGCAGGGCTGGCACCGCTGCGCGAGGACCGCAGCGCCACCAGGCTTTCGCGCGCCATCAGACCGCCGATTCCGCCCAGCATCAGCACATAGAGAATGTTGATGACCGTATCGATCTGCCCCCAGGCTGCGAGCAGGCGAAACAGCAGCGCTCCCAGCCCGGTTCCCAGAATGCCGCCCGCGATCATCACCAGCCCGATCTGGTAATCGACATTGCGGCTGCGGCTGTGCGCCAGCACCCCCGAAACACTGGCGCCGGTTACCTGACTCGCGGCGGAAGCGGCGGCCACGGTAGGCGGCACGCCGTAGAAGATCAGGAGCGGAGTGGTCAGAAAGCCGCCGCCCACTCCGAACATGCCTGAAAGGACGCCGGTAAGCCCCCCCAGCAGGACAATGAACAGCCCGTTGACCGACAGATTGGCGATAGGGAGGTAGACGTCCATCAGGCTGGACTAAGCCCTGGCGATCGAAAGCTCAATCCGCCTGCCCGGCTTCTTGCACTAAAATCCCGCGGCCACCGTCAGGGCAGGTCCAGAGCCGGGTTGCGCATCACCCAGGACACGGAAACGATAGTCCATCGACAGGCGCGATGGCACTCCGGCAAGATCGAAAGCCGCAGTCGCTCCCGGTCCGATATCCAGCCGTTCGGACCCCCTCTGCGCCCCGCCCCAGATGCCACCGCCCAGCCGCAGTTCGGTGCCTGCAATCCGGGCCAGCGGCCGGTCTGCACGCAGATGGCCGTCGACGAATGCGGTCTTGTACTTGCCGCCGACATAGCCACCCTGAAGATAGGCATCGCCGGTCATGCCAAACGGCAGGTCGAAGGGCGGCAATTGCGTGTAAGCCAGTGCGGCGGGCCGGAAACTTGTCTGCCGGTTGGCGCGATAGGCCCGGCCTTCCATGCCGACCATCAGCGGAAGGCGGGCAAAGGGCCGCGCCGCCACGCCCAGCGCCGCCTCATTCTCGCTGATCGAACCCAATGCGGATGTCGCCCTCAAATAAGCGACAGGCTGATGCCCGCTTTGCGGCGCAAGGTGATATCGCAGTACCGCCCCCGCCTGGCTGCCGCCATAGCGTGGCAGGCCGGAGGCCGGGATGCCCGCCTTTTCCTGCCGCGCCAGCATCCATGCATCGGCCGACCAGCGATCCGTCCGGCCCTGAGCAAGGCCGGGGCTGAAGGCAACCGGGGCCATGGCGGCGGGAATGCTCTGCCCGCCCAATGCCTGATTGCCCGCCGCACCTGCAGGGGCTGCTCCATCCAGTCCGCGTCCCACATAGGCGGCCAGTTCCTGCGGAACGGTAACTCTGGCGAGCGAGGCCATCCACATCAACTGATGGCCTGCGGCAAGGAGCGGCGCCGCGGCATCGGCAGGCGCGGAATAATGAACAGCGAGATTGACGGGAATGGCTGCCGGCAGGGGTCCGGGCGCACCGTACCAGCCTGCCACGGCTGGCTGTTCCAGTGGCATTCCCGGCCAATAGGCAAATGCGCGATCCGGCATCGAAACCGGCCCCGCCATCACCACATCAGGCGCGCCACCGGCCAGATATTCACCCTGCGCAGGAGGCAATTCGGCCAGCAGCGGCACACCGCCCCCATCGTCGAGCTGTGCAACCCAGGTGGGCGCCTGCCAGGTCATGACGCGCAAGACGACCCAGCATCCCAGAATCAGCGACAGCACGTGCAGCGGCTGGCCTGGCAATTTCGAACGCGCATTCATGCCGCCACCCGCCTTGCCGGACTGAACGCTGGATGCGTGTCATGTTCGGTCTTTTCCCAGACCGGTTCATGCCCCTTGAGCGTGCGCATATAGGCAAGCAGCGCACGCCGCCCGGCCATGATCGAAATCACATTGGCGACAGGGATCCGCAGGATCGCAAAAATGCCTTCCGCCAGCCCGTATTCGCGGGTCGTAAACGCGAACCGCCAGACAGCGCGCCAGACAAAGCTGGCCAGATTGAGTGTCAGGATGAGCTTCACCGCCGGATCGGGCGGAGGCAGGCGAACCAATCCCGCCGCATCCATCAGCCACAAGGCAGTCGCCAGGATGAGCAGCAGATAGGCGATGGCCAGGACCAGCGCCGTCAGCGGGCTGCGCCGGTCGCGCGCCAGCATCCAGCGTTCGCTGAGGCCGCCCTTCCAGCCCAGCCGGTCCCAAGCCTGAAAGGCAATACCATGCACCCAGCGGGTCTTCTGGCGCACCGCATCCGCCAGGCGATTGGGGAAACAGGCGCGCGTGGCGACCAGCTGTCCATCATCCCCCCGCACGCGCAGGAAGCGCGAACGCCCGCCCGCTTCGGCGATCTGCAGGCCAAGTTCATAATCCTCGGTGAGCGAACCGTCGGCAAAGGGCGAGTCCGGCCGGCCCTTGCGCAGCGCGAGCCGGTCAAGCGCGTCATGCGAAAAAGCGCAGCCCACACCCGCCGCGGGTAACGCCGCGCTCAACGCCTCACGCACGACCATCGCCTTGCCGTGCGCTTCGGCAAATTCGTCGGAATAATGGCCCGCGATCCAGCGCGAACCGGCCTGCGGTTCGGGCAGAACGGGGATCTGGACAAAGTCGCAATCGGCCATCGCCTGATCGATCAGCGGCAAGGCCGCGGCATCCACCATGTCTTCGGCGTCGTGCAGCAGGATCGAGCGCGCGCGCCAGCCCATCCGCGCTTCGTCCGCGCGCAACGCGCGATACAAACGGTTGAGGCAGTCCGCCTTGCTGCTGGGGCCCAAACGATCGTGAATCACCAGCCGCAGGCGCGAATCACCCCCGGCGGCACGAATCACCGCCATGGCAGTATCGGGATCGTTACGATAACAGCCGACATAAAGGCGCAACTGCGGTTGCGGCCAGGCATCCAGCATATGCGTGACAGTGGCCCCGATAACGCGGTCTTCCTGCCACGCCGGGACCAGCACCGCGATCGGTGCCGACAGTGGCGCATTCCGCAGTTTTGCGCGATTTACACGCGGCGTGAGTGCGCGGCCCGACAGCTTCAGCCAGAGGTAATGGAGGTCAAGCAGGACATCGTCCAAGGCACCGATCAGGAAGAACAGGCCCGCGAACAACAGCAGTTCGTAACCGGCCAACGCCAGCCATTGTAACACGCTGAAGCCCCCGAGGATCGCCACGGACGATCGCCCCCCGTTAGTCAAAACGATTAATATCGGTAACTTAACGTAGTTCGGCTTGCAACGCGCAATCATTTGGGAAATGGTCGAATCATGCAAAAGCGCGCCCTTTCCCTCACTTCTGCCATTCGCCCGCTCAGGGCCTTGTTCGTCAGCGATGCGTTCGAAGGGGTGCTGCTGATCTTCGTCGCCGCTGCGGCAATGATCGCGGCAAACTCGGCCTTCGCGGACAGCTACCACGCGCTGTTTCACGCCAAGCTGGCGTGGAGCCCGATCCCCAAGCTCTACAATCTGCACCTGTGGATCAATGACGCGCTGATGGCGATCTTCTTCTTCGTCGTGGGGCTGGAAGTGAAGCGCGAAGTGGTGGCGGGCGAGCTGTCGGATGCACAACAACGGCGGCTGCCGGTGCTGGCTGCGGCGGGCGGCATGTTCGTTCCTGCCGCCATTTACATGCTGCTGATCGGGGGGGACGCAAGCCTTCAGCGCGGCTGGGCCATTCCGGCGGCGACTGACATCGCCTTTGCCATGGGCGTGCTGGGGCTGCTGGGCAACCGGGTTCCGGCGGCGCTACGCCTGTTCCTTCTTACCGTCGCGATCGTGGATGATATCGGCGCGGTGCTGATCATTGCGCTGTTCTATACCGCCAATCTCAAGCTGGCCTGGCTGATCGGCGCGCTGCTGGTAACGGCGGTGCTGATCGGCTTCAACCGCATGAAAGTGCAGTCGATCTGGCCATTCGTGCTGGGCGCGCTGGTGCTGTGGTTCTGCGTGCTCAATTCTGGCGTGCACGCCACCATCGCCGGGGTGGTCGCCGCGCTGACCATTCCCATGCGCCGGACCGATGGCAACAGTATGCTGGAAAATATGGAACATTCGCTGGTCGGCTGGAACGCCTATCTGGTGATCCCCGTGTTCGGTTTTGCAAACGCTGGCGTAAATCTGGTCGGAATTGGCCTCGAAGGATTGCTCGCTCCTCTTCCCCTTGCGATCGCAGGCGGCCTTGTCCTGGGCAAGCAACTGGGAATTTTCAGCTGCATCGTCATTGCTGACCGGCTGGGCTTCGCCCCGCGCCCGGCAGGGGCAAACTGGACCCAGATCTGGGGAACATCGGTGCTGTGCGGGATCGGCTTCACGATGAGCCTGTTTATCTCCGCCCTGGCCTTTCCGCGCTATCCCCTCCTGATCGAGGAGGCGAAGCTCGGCATTCTGAGCGGCTCGGTCATATCCGCAATCATCGGCTATGCGGCACTGCGCTTTGCGCGCCCGTTCAACGGCGCGGGCGAGGCGGCCTGACCCCTTCCCGCTTTTACCAGCTGCCGCAATTCTCCATGCTGGCCCATGGTTCTGCCGGGGCGAGGCTGCCGCCCGCCTGCAGCAATTCCACCGAAATGCCATCCGGGGTACGGATGAAGGCCATGCGCCCGTCGCGCGGCGGGCGGTTGATCACCACCCGGTTGTCCATCAGCCGCTGGCAGGTCTGGTAGATATCCTCCACCTCATAGGCGAGATGGCCGAAATTGCGCCCGCCACCATAGGATTCGCTCGGGCTGCCGTCCTCGGCGGGCCAGTTGTATGTCAGTTCGACCTCGGCCACGCCGTCCTGGCCGGGCGCTGCCAGGAAAATCAGGGTAAAGCGGCCCTGTTCCGATTCATGGCGGCGAACCTCTTCAAGCCCGATAAGATTGAAGAAACGAATCGTTGCAGCGGGATCGGTAACGCGGATCATGCTGTGCAGGTAACGGACCACGGAATCACTCCATTCATCTCTATTCAAGCACGGTTCATCGACTGAACGGCATCACGGCTTCACTCGCCGCAAGCCATGGTAGGAACGAAACATGAGCGATACCAGCCTTGATGAACAACCCGCAACCGCTCCTCTCTGGCGCGAGGCAACCGGCCAGCGCTGGCTCGCCAGTTCCGCGATCATTACGCTGGGCCTGATTGCGGGTGGCTATCTGCTGGGTGACGGGCTGACCCGTGCGAAGGTCGCGGACCGGTCAGTGACCGTGCGGGGACTGGCCGAACGCGATGTCACTGCGGACCTTGCGATCTGGACCATCGCCTATTCCGCCAGCGCCACCAACCTTCAGGAAGCGCAGGCCAATGTGGACCGGGATACCGCCTCGATCCGCTCCTTCTTCAAGGAGCTGGGCTTTCCGACAGACGCGATTGAACCCTCGGGCGCCAATGTCTCGCAATACAGCAATGACGGCATCCCCAATTTTACGGTACGCCAGCGCATGACCCTGCGCACGACTGACATCGACAAGGCGCAGAAGGCGGTACGCCGCCAGTTCGAACTGGTGCGGCGCGGGGTGGTGCTGGAAGAAGGTTCCGGTATCGCTTACACCTTCACCAGGCTCAACGATATCAAGCCCAAGATGGTTGCCGAAGCGACAAAGGACGCGCGCGCGGCAGCCGAACAATTCGCCAAGGACAGCGAAACCAGCGTGGGCGGGATCAAGAGCTCCACGCAAGGCTATTTCTCGGTCGAATCGCGCGATGGCGACAGCGGCGGCTGGGGCGCATCCGACACGCCTTACAAGAAGGTGCGGGTCGTCACGACGATCGACTTCTACCTGCGTTGAGACAGGACAAACAAAACGGCCCGCGCACGAGGCGCGGGCCGCAATGGATCAAAGGTCTCTGAAACCTTAGAAGCTGTAGGACAGCGTACCGACAACGGCGTCGTCAGTGAAGTCCTTCACGCTCGTGCCTTCAGTGTCCATATAGGTCACACCCAAGCTGAGACCGCCAAGGAACGTAACCGACGCGCCAACCGACCAGTCGATGCCGTTATCATCGGTTCCGCCAGCGAGCAGGTCAGGCGCCAGCGCGCCGTCGGTGTAGCCGAGGTGCGCAGAAATCGTGATTGGAGTTTCGGGGATGCCGGCTTCCAGATCAGTGTATAGATAAAGGTTGTCGTCATCGCCCAGCGAATCCTGATCCCACGCGTAGGCGACCCCAACTGTGGCACCGACCGGACCAAGCGTGGTCGAAAGCGACATATAGGGCTCAAAATAGTCGACCGGGCCAAACCCGTTGGTCTTGGCCGGATAGGCGTAATAGAGGAGGCCGACATCGAGATCGAGACCCGGGGTCAGCGTGCCGCTCCAGCCAGCGTAGATATCAAGTTCCATTTCGCCGTAGGCGTCACCACCTTCAATCGACGACCCCCAGGTTCCAACATAAAACCCGCTTGAATGAGCAATATCGATACCGCCCTGAATCGCCGGATCGCCTGCTGAAAGCGAAACGCCACGAAAACGATAATCGGTTACGAGAGCGACATTGCCCGAAACGGTGATGTCGGATTCAGCTTCGTCTTGCGCAAAAGCCGGGGTGGCAACGGCAGCGCTAGCGAGAATGGATGCAGCGAGAAGGCTGCGGACGGACGTAAGCATGGCTTTTTTCCTTACAAAAAGTTTTCATTGCCTCGTCCCACCTGCGTATCAGTGGATTGCATCATTCGCCGTGCAATCGCTTCCTGAACGGCTTTAAAGTTGACCGCCCTTGCTGCATTGCACAAGAGGCATATCGCCTTTTGATGTGCGTTCGCAAAATAGTGTTGATTTTTTGCATCAGTTGGATGCGTTGACCATAATGCTCATCTAAGTGTTTGAGATAGCGCAACGGAGACGTTCCACAGTGCCCGATAATCCGCAGAGCATGGCCAGAAAGCCCACCGTTCCGGCGGGGCGACGGGTCTATGCGGTGGGCGATGTACATGGCCGGCTGGACCTGCTGCACGCGCTTGCCTGCGCAATCGAAGAGGATAATCGCGCGGCACGGTCTGCACGCAGCATCGTCATCATGCTGGGCGATCTGATTGACCGAGGTCCGCACAGCAGGGCGGTGGTCGATTATGTCCTGGACTGGCAATTGCGCCGCGAAATGCGGATCATCAGCGGCAATCACGAAGAAATGCTGCTGTCCTGCATGACCAACCCGGCCGTGCTGGTGCATTTCCTGCGTTATGGCGGGACCGAGACGCTTGAAAGCTATGGGATGGACCCGGCCAGTCTCGATATCGCCGATTTCGAGAGCGTTCGGCAGAGCCTGCTGCAGGCGATACCGGGGCGGCACAGGGCGTTTCTGGGCAGTTTCGAAAATATGGTGGAGGTCGGCGATTATTTGTTCGTCCATGCCGGCATCGCCCCTGATCAGCCGCTGAAAAAACAGAAGACCAGTGATCTGCGCTGGATTCGCGAGCCGTTCCTTTCGCATCAGTCGCCGCACAGCCATGTCGTGGTGCATGGCCACACCATCACGCGCGAGGTGCAATTGCGCGCCAACCGCATCGGTATCGACACCGGCGCTTATCGCCATGGCCGCCTGACCGCGCTGGTGCTGGAAGGAAGCGAACGGCGGTTTCTCCAGGCCCGCGACGAAGCGGAGGCAATTCACGTCGTTCGCATGAGCGAAAGTGAAGTGTCAGGGGGCCTGTAAGCCGGGTTCTGTATCGCGGACGGTATCTCACCGGAGACCGTATCCGCAATGGCAGCCATTCATCTACGCCATGCGTTGCCGCATGACTCAAGCAACCAACCCGGGCGACTGGTGCGAAACTCACCTGCCTATGCCCCGAAGGACGCAGGCGCGCCGCCCCTATTCGGTCTTGCTCCGGGTGGGGTTTGCCATGCGGGCCCTGTTGCCAGCGCCCCGGTGCGCTCTTGCCGCACCCTTTCACCCTTGCCTGTGAAACCCGCCTGAGCGGGCGTTACATCGGCGGTATACTCTCTGTGGCACTTTCCCTGGGGTCACCCCCGGCGGGCGTTACCCGCCACCCTTGCTTCGTGGAGCCCGGACTTTCCTCGGTGGAGCGCAAGCCCCAACGCGGCTGCCCGGCCCCCTGACGAAGCTGATATAGGGGCACTCTGGCCGGTTGACCAGCCAGAGCGCACCAACCCTAGCCACCGACAGCTTCAAGCGATTCGCCGGGTGCCAGCAGATAGCGCCAGATCGCAGCACCGATGGCACCACCAGCCAGCGGCGCGAGCCAGAACAGCCAAAGCTGTCCCACCGCAGCGGTTTCCGCATAGAAGGCGACGCCAGTCGAACGCGCCGGATTGACGGAGGTGTTCGTCACCGGAATGGAGATCAGGTGAATCAGGGTCAACGCAAGGCCGATCGCGATCGGCGCAAAGCCGCCCGGCACCTTGGACGAGGTTGAACCGAGAATCACGATCAGGAAGCCGGCTGTCAGCACCACTTCGATCAGCAGCGCAGCCTGCATCGAATAGCCGCCCGGTGACAGATCGCCAAATCCGTTCGAGGCAAAGCCGCCCGGTGTCCAGCCCGGCTGGCCTGACGCGATGACAAACAGAATGCCCGCTGCCGCAAAGGCGCCGATGACCTGCGCCACCCAGTACGGGATCAGCTCAGGAGAATCGTCCACTGACTGCAAGCCCGAGTGAAACAGCGGGGTTGAAGTGCCCGCCTGATATGCCGCCAACCGCATAGGCCATAGTCAGGACGGTCAGGCCGAACGCGAGCGCGACGCCTGCAAAACCGATCCCCAAGATCGGGAAAGGCCGCAGCGAGCACGGCAGAGCCACAGCCGCCAAATACGAGCCAGAAAGTGCCGAACAACTCGGCCAGGAGTTTTCGTGTCATTGCTTGTCCCCTTCCATCCTGCGTCGGGGATTTTTCCCCTCTGCAAATAAAAATTTGCAAAGCACCGAATCACACTGTGGATATCTTGCAGTCAGCCAACGCCCGGCCTCAACGTGTCATGCCCCGGTCGCGGTCCAGCAATAAGGCGGACAAGATGGCTCCGATTTCATTGTCGATCGCGCCATCGATCTTGCGCGGACGCCAGCGGCGCTGGAACGCAGTCACCGCCGCCTGCTGGTCCGAGATGTCATAGCCGAAGCGTTCCAGACCCAGGAAGAAAGCTCCGTCATTGGGAAAGAGATTGCCCAGCGAGAGATGCGGTGCGGGCAGGGCGAGCCTGCGCGCAGACAGCGCTTCCCAGTCGAACAATTCACCCGGGTCCTGTTTGCGGTCGGGCGCGATATCCGAATGGCCCACCACATTGGCGCGCGGAATATCGTGACGCTGGATGATATCGGCCAGCAAAGGCAGCAAGGCCTCCATCTGCGCATCAGTGAAGGGGCGATAGCCGAATTCGTGGCCGGGGTTGACCAGTTCGATCCCGATGCTCGCGGAATTCACATCAGTGATCCCGCGCCAGTAACTGCGTCCGGCATGCCAGGCCCGGCGCGCCTCGTCGATCAGGCGGCAAACCGTGCCATCCTCGTCAATCATGTAATGGGCCGACACCTCGGCCTGCGGATCGCACATCCGCTCCAGCGCGGCGGCGGCGCTTTCCATGCCGGTGTAGTGGAGCACCACCATTGACACGGGCAGTTTGCGCGGATTGTGATTGGGCGAGTCGACCTCGCGATGGACCAGCTCGTTCATGCGCAGATGGTCCTCATCGCCTGATCATCCCTCGGGCAGCACCGCACCCAGCACCAGCGCGTCCTCGCTCAGCGCATATTGCAGGCCCCCGCCCGTTCGCGCGGCGAGCAGGCACAGCATATGCGCGGCGGCGGTGCGGCTCGACACCTCGTCCGCTGGCAGCGAACCGTCCAGTGCCTTGCCGATCGTGGGATCGAACGCGATTTTCGGGCCGGTTGCGCGGACCACGATTTCTGCGGCACCTTCGCGCATTTCCATGCCGATATCCAGCGTTCCGCCGCGCACCAGCGCATCAATGCCAAGCTGCGCGAAATTGAGCAGCACCTTGACCGCCGGCTTCGACATTTCAGCAAGCCCCAGCGCCCAGTTGATCGTCACCCGGTCATTGTTGCGCACCAGCGCATCGATCAGGCTGCGCGGCTCGTCTGCTGCCACCATGTCGCCGAACCCGCCTGCCGCGCCAAAGGCGAGCCGGAAGAATTTGAGCTTGTCCGCCGAAATACGCGCGCTCTGTTCGAGCAGTTCCATGCAGCGCTGGCGCATTTCCGGGTCTTTTTCATCGGCCAGCAGTTCCAGACCGTTGGACAGCGCCCCGACCGGGCTCAACAGGTCATGGCACAGACGCAAACAAAGCTGGCTGGCGAGATCGAGCGGGTTGGTTTCGTTCATGTCGAGGATGCGTTTCCTGTCAGATATAACATTGTGCAAACGATATTAGTCGAAAAGCGCGGCGCTTCCACCATGCCCGCGCCGCACGCACACCGCCTTACCCATCCGTGACGTTGTATGAAAGCGGCAAAAACCCCCTTTCACCATCACGCCAGAAACACACCTCCTGCCCGGCGATGATCGCCCACACCCGCCCGTCGCAAGCAGCGCTGGCCCTGTCCACTGCCGAGGGTTCCGCCGCACCCTGCGGGTGAGAGTGATAATAGCCGATCACCGCAGGTCCGCCGGCGCGCGCCGCCCGATGCGCATCGATCAGCGCCTGCGGGTCGATCTCGAAATGGCTGGCCGGATCGGGATGAACATTGGCGCAGCCCCGCGCTTCCTCGATCCGGTCATCACGCCCCAGCAGGATGCCGCAGGCTTCGCGTGGATGCGCAGCAGCGGCACGATCCCGCAATTGATGCAACAGCGCCCTTGTCACCAGCAACTCCATAGCCATCTAGTTAGCATGGGGGACAAGGAAGTCATCAGCGGCACGATCAGCGATGGCGGCCAGCGGCTGGACAAGGCGCTGGCTGACGCGACCGGTCTTTCGCGGGAGCGGGTGAAGACGCTGATCGCCGAAGGACGCGTCCTGCTGGACGGGACAGCCGCATCTTCTCCATCAGCGAAGGTCGCCGCGGAAACCGCTTTCACCATCGAATTGCCCGCCCTGGCCGCGGCGCCCGCCCGGCCGCAGGACATTCCGCTGGTCGTGGTGTTCGAGGATGAACATCTGATCGTGATCGACAAGCCCGCCGGGCTGGTGGTCCATCCAGCCGCAGGCAATCCTGACGGTACGCTGGTCAACGCGCTGCTGCACCATTGCCGGGGTCAACTTTCCGGCATCAACGGCATCGCCCGCCCCGGCATTGTTCACCGGATCGACAAGGACACCTCGGGCCTGATCGTCGCAGCGAAAAGCGACGCGGCGCATGAAGGGCTGGCCCGCCAGTTTGCCGACCATTCGATAACGCGCGCCTATCTGGCGGTGGTGAACGGGGTGCCGGTTCCGCCCTCCGGGAAGGTCAACGCGCGCATCGGCAGGTCCGATGCCAATCGCAAGAAAATGGCGGTCCTGCCTGACAGCGCCACCCGTGGCAAACATGCGGTGACGCATTACCGCATGCTCGAAGCGTTCGCCAACGCCGCATTGGTCGAATGCCGCCTTGAAACAGGCAGAACTCACCAGGTGCGCGTTCACATGGCGTCAATCGGCCATGCGCTACTGGGCGATCCGCTTTATGGACGCACTAATCCTCGAATCAGACCGATTTTGTCGCATTCCGGTTTTGCCCGGCAGGCGCTTCATGCTGCCGAACTGGGCTTTGCTCACCCGATTTCGGGCGAAACTCACGAATTTCGCAGCGAAATGCCGGCAGACATGCGGGAAATTCTGGAAAAAATTGCAGACTTGTGATAGGAATAAAATCAGTTCCATCATCCTAATGTGGCCGCGCCAGGCGGATGCCCATCAGGGGTCCATCGAAAGCGGTCGACGCGAAAGGTAAGGGAAAGAAGTGAGCGAGACCAAACCTACGAAGACCAGCCTGCCCGCGCTTGGCGGGGAGCAGAGTCTCAACCGCTATCTGGCGGAAATCAAGAAATTCCCGGTGCTGACGGCAGAGCAGGAATATATGCTCGCCAAACGCTATCAGGAACATGAAGATCCCGAAGCTGCCGCGAAGCTCGTCACCAGCCATCTGCGGCTGGTGGCGAAGATCGCCATGGGCTATCGCGGCTATGGCCTGCCCGTGTCCGATCTCATTTCCGAAGGCAATGTCGGCCTGATGCAGGGCGTCAAGAAGTTCGAACCCGATCGCGGCTTCCGCCTTGCCACCTATGCCATGTGGTGGATCAAGGCCAGCATGCAGGAATTCATCCTGCGCAGCTGGAGCCTGGTGAAAATGGGCACTACCGCCGCACAGAAGAAGCTGTTCTTCAACCTGCGCCGGATGAAGAAGAATCTCGACGCTTACGAGGATACGGATCTTCACCCCGACGATGTGGCCAAGATCGCCACGGACCTGGGCGTGCCCGAACAGGAAGTCATCAACATGAACCGGCGCATGCTGATGGGGGGCGATGCGTCGCTCAACGTCTCCATGCGTTCGGACGAGGAAGGCTCGGGCCAGTGGCAGGACTGGCTGACCGATGACCGCCCGCTGCAGGATGAAACCCTCGCCGACGCTGAAGAGGCCGCGCTGCATCACGAAATGCTGACCGAAGCGATGGAAAGCCTGAACGAGCGGGAACGCCATATCCTGACGGAACGGCGGCTGGTGGACGAACCGCAGACGCTGGAAGAACTCAGCGAGGTCTATGATGTGTCACGCGAACGCATCCGCCAGATCGAGGTGCGCGCCTTTGAAAAACTGCAAAAGGCGATGCAGCGCATCGCGGGCGAACGGCTGATGCCGACGGCGGCACTTGGCTGATCAAGGGGATTGCGGGGGTGGTTTCGCCACCCCCGTTTGTCCAGCATGCAACCGCATCGAAGGGCGCGACAGGGGCATTTCCTCGCGCTAGAGCTTGCGCGTGAGCGAGAATCGCAAAAAACCGGGCGACAAGATCGTGCTTTTTCCTGGCGTGCGCAGGGTACGACGGGCGCGCAAGCTCACACTGGCGCGGCTGGTGTGGTGGGTGATCGTGATCTTCCTGATCTGGAGCATCGGCTCAGTCCTCCTGTTCCGCTTCGTGCCCGTCCCCGTCACCGCCACGATGCTGCTTGACGGAAACGGTATCACCAAGGACTGGACCCCGCTGTCACGCATTGACCGCAACATGGTGTCCGCCGTGATCGCAGCGGAAGACGGCAAGTTCTGCCTGCATGACGGGTTCGACCGCGAGGCGATCGAGAAGGCGATGGAACGCAACGCCCGTGCCGAAAGGAACGGCGGGCGAATCCGCGGCGGATCGTCGATCAGCCAGCAAACCGCCAAGAATGTCTTCCTGTGGCAGGGCGGCGGTTATGTCCGCAAGGGACTGGAGGCATGGTTCACCGTGCTGATCGAACAATTATGGGGCAAGCGACGGATCATGGAGGTCTATCTCAATGTCGCCGAAACCGGCATCGGCACATATGGAGTTGAAGCCGGCTCCCAACGCTATTTTCGCCATTCGTCAGCGCGCCTTTCGCGCAGCGAAGCCGCCCGCATGGCGGCCGCCCTGCCCCTGCCCAAGAAACGCGCCGTAGTGAACCCGACAGGTTTTACCCGCCGTTACGGCAACACGATTGCCGCGCGTATTGGCGTGGTCCGGCGTGACGGCCTTGATTCCTGCGTTTACGAGTGATTGGATGAGCGACGCGCACCATCATCATGATCACACGCATGGGCATGGGCATTCCCACAGCCACGCACCTGCGGATTTCGGGCGCGCCTTTGCCATCGGCGTGGTGCTCAATTCCGGCTTCGTGGCGGTAGAGGCAATCTATGGCTGGATCGCCGGATCGATGGCGTTGATTGCAGATGCGGGGCACAATCTGTCAGACGTGCTCTGCCTGCTGATCGCATGGGCGGCCAGCGTGGCGGCCAGGAGACCGCCAAGCGCACGCTTTACCTATGGGTTGAAATCGGGGTCGATTCTCGCCGCTATGGCCAATGCCGCCCTGCTGCTGGTGGCGCTGGGCATGATCCTGATCGAAACGCTGCGCCGCCTGTGGCAACCCGCCCCGGTTGAGGGCGAAACGGTGATGATCGTGGCCGCCATCGGCATCGCCATCAACACGGCAACCGCACTGCTGTTCATGCGCGGTCGCCGCCATGACATCAACATTCGCGGCGCCTTCCTGCACATGGCCGCTGATGCGCTGGTGTCTGCGGGTGTGGTGCTGGCAGGGTTACTGATCGTACTGACGGGCAGGCTGTGGATCGATCCGCTCACCAGCCTGGTGATCGTGGCTGTGATCGCCTGGGGCACCTGGGGATTGCTGAAAGACAGCGTGGCGATGGCCCTGCTGGCAGTGCCCGCCGGGATAGACGAAGGCGCGGTCCGCCGCTTCCTGCTTTCACGTGCCGGCGTCCATTCCGTGCATGACCTGCATATCTGGCCGATGAGCACCACGGAAACCGCGCTGACCGCGCATCTGGTCATGCCGGGCGGGCATCCGGGCGATGGCTTCCTGCATGAACTGGCGCATCAGCTGGAGGCGACGTTCGGCATTCATCACGCCACCTTGCAGGTAGAACACGCCGCCAATGCAGGCTGCGCGCTGGAAGCCGACGAGCGAGTCTGAGGCACTTTCCCGCGAACGGGAAGAAACCACCTCAGGCCGCTTCTTCCTTCTTCTTGCCATGAACCTGGACGGGTTCCTTGCGGCCTTCCACCACGTCCTTGTCCACCACCACTTCGCTGACGCCTTCCAGCGCGGGCAGGTCGAACATCGTATCCAGCAGGATCGCTTCGACGATCGAGCGCAATCCGCGCGCACCGGTCTTGCGGGCGATTGCCTTCTGCGCGATCGTTTCCAGCGCGTCGTCAGTGAAGGTCAGCTCGACATCTTCCAGCTCGAACAGCTTCTTGTACTGCTTGACCAGCGCGTTTTTCGGTTCGGTCAGGATCTGGACCAGCGCAGACACATCAAGGTCGTTCAGCGTGGCGATCACGGGCAGACGACCGACGAATTCAGGAATCAGCCCGAATTTCAGCAGATCTTCCGGCTCCGCCTTCTGCAGCAGTTCGCCCACCCGGCGCTTGTCCGGGTCGGCGACATGCGCCCCGAAGCCGATCGAACGCTTCTGCAGCCGGTCAGCGATGATCTTTTCAAGGCCGGCAAAGGCGCCACCGCAAATGAACAGGATATTGGTGGTGTCCACCTGCAGGAATTCCTGTTGCGGATGCTTGCGCCCACCCTGCGGCGGGACTGACGCTGTGGTGCCTTCCATCAGCTTGAGCAGCGCCTGCTGCACACCTTCGCCTGACACGTCGCGAGTAATCGAGGGGTTTTCCGCCTTGCGGGTGATCTTGTCGATCTCGTCAATATAGACGATCCCTTGCTGCGCCTTCTCGACGTTGTAATCCGACGACTGGAGCAGCTTGAGGATAATGTTTTCCACATCCTCGCCAACATAGCCCGCCTCGGTCAGCGTGGTGGCGTCGGCCATGGTAAAGGGCACATCGAACGTGCGCGCAAGCGTCTGCGCCAGCAGCGTCTTGCCCGATCCGGTCGGGCCGACCAGCAGGATGTTGGACTTGGCCAGTTCCACATCGCCCGCCTTGCCGCTGTGCTTCAGGCGCTTGTAATGATTGTGAACCGCGACCGATAACACCCGCTTGGCGCGATCCTGGCCGATCACATAATCATTCAGCGTGGCGAAGATTTCATGCGGCGTCGGGACGCTGCCATCCTTCTTCCCGGCAATGCCGGCCTTGGTTTCTTCGCGGATGATATCGTTGCACAGTTCCACGCATTCATCGCAGATGAACACGGTGGGGCCCGCGATCAGCTTGCGCACCTCGTGCTGGGATTTACCGCAGAAGCTGCAGTAAAGGGTGCTCTTGCTGTCCGATCCACTCAATTTGGTCATGCCTTTTTCCTGCCCCCTGCCAGCCATCCACGCGACAGGGAATCACCGGGAAATGTAGCCCCCCGGCGCGTATAATCAATGCATCATGCCTAACAGGCAGCGGCTTTCTGCCACCTGAAGCGACAAGGTTGCCAAAATGCTACATCAGTTCGCCGCGCGATCAAGCCTCTGGCGCGCCGCCCGAACCGCTTTCGTCACCGCTCGTTTCGCTTTCCGGACGCGTTTCGAACACCTTGTCGACGATCCCGAATTTCATCGCTTCATCAGCTTCAAGGAAGGTGTCGCGATCAAGCGCGCGTTCGATATCCGTCAGGCTTTGCCCCGTGTATTTCACATAGAGATCATTCATCCGCTGGCGGATGCGCAGAATTTCGCGAGCCTGAATTTCGATGTCGGAAGCCATGCCGCGCGCGCCACCCGACGGCTGGTGCACCATGATGCGCGCATTAGGCAGGGCAATACGCATGCCCGGTTCACCCGCCGCCAGCAGGAAGCTGCCCATGCTCGCGGCCTGACCGATGCAGACGGTCGACACGCGCGGCTTGATGTACTGCATCGTGTCGTGAATCGCCATGCCAGCGGTCACCACCCCGCCGGGCGAGTTGATGTACATGCTGATGGGCTTTGACGGGTTTTCGCTTTCCAGAAACAGCAGCTGGGCGACGATCAGCGATGCCATCCCGTCTTCGACCTGGCCGGTGACGAACACGATCCGTTCGCGCAGCAGGCGGCTGAAAATATCGAAGCTGCGTTCGCCCCGGCTGGTCTGTTCGACCACCACCGGGACCAGCGCGCCGGTAACCGGATCGCGGGTGAACTGGCCCTGAGCGCCATAGGTTTCGCCGGAAGTGCCGAGCAGGTCGATCATGGAATCCCTCATCTTGTTGGAGCGCCTATTTCGCGTGCGCAGCCCCATTGTTCAAGAGGCTTGCCCGCCAATGAGCCGCGAATAGCGCATCAGAACGCAAAAACAGGGTGACAGACCACCATGCCCGGCACATCATCTCCACCCGCAAGACATGGTATGACAATGATAAATGGCAATTCATTCGATACTTTCGACGAACTCTGCTCCGAAATCCTCAAACTGATCCGCCCCCGCCAGGTTCTGGAAATCGGCGCGGGAAAGGGAAAATATGGCCGGCTCATCCGCGCGGCGGGGCTTGCAGAAACAACCCTGGTCGCGATCGAACCCGACGCGGCGATGAACCCGTTGCTGGCGGAAAACGGCTATAGCGAAATCGTCAACCGGGGCGCCGATTGCCTTTACGAAACGCCAGACATGATCTTCGACTTCATCATCATGGGCGACGTGCTGGAACATTTCCGTTATTCAGAAGGTCTCGATCTGCTGCAATACCTCAATTACCGCGCAGCCTATATTCTCATCGTCACGCCCGAAGCAATGCCGCTGCGTGCGCCCGAATTCATGGTCGGCCATAATGCACAATGGCCCCCGCGCCTGATGATGTGGCATGATTACTGGCTGTATCAGCGTTGCGGCCTGATGCATTTCTACCTGCTGCGGGGAAATATGGATGACGGGCAAACGCCCCTGGCCGCTGTCATGGAACAGATCAACGCGGCGGGCATGTCGCTGCGCTTCCCTACCAATGCGGACCTGACCAGTTATAAGACCATTCCCGTGCAATTGCAGCTGGTCGACCAACGCACACATGACGTGAGCGACGACGCCACAGTTGTCTGGTACTACCGCCCCGCCTGATAATCCGCCGCAGACACAGCAAAGGGGGCGGAAATCACTTCCCGCCCCCTGATCGCGATCACCTGAAGCCGCCGGATTGCGGCGTCCGATTTACTTCTTGGCCGCAGCTTTCTTGGCTGCGGGCTTCTTGGCGGGGGCAGCAGCCTTCTTGGCGGCCGGTTTCTTTTCCGCAGTCGGCTTGGCCTCAGCGGCGGGCGCCGCTTCCTTTTTGGCAGGGGCCTTCTTTGCCGCGGGTTTCTTGGCCGCAGGCTTGGGCTCGGCCGGGGCGGCTTCCGCCTTTGCGGGAGCTTTCTTGGCAGGAGCCTTCTTTGCGGCGGACTTCTTGGCTGCGGGCTTGGCCGCAGCTTCGCCTTCGTCAGCTTCCAGCGCCGCTTCGAGTTCTTCGCGCGTCACCGCGCGTTCGGTCACTTCAGCCTTGTCGAACAGGAAGTCGACCACCTTCTCTTCATAAAGCGGAGCGCGCAGCTGGGCGGCGGCCATCGCATCCTGCTGGACATACTGCACGAACCGCTGGCGATCTTCCGGGCGATACTGCTGCGCCGCCTGGGAAATGACCATCTGCATTTCCTGATCCGTAATCTGGACGTTGTTGGCCGCACCGATTTCCGACAGCAGCAGCCCCAGCCGCACGCGCCGTTCGGCAATACGCTGGTAATCGTCCTTTTCCGCCTCGATTTCCTTCAGCGCCGTTTCGGGATTTTCTTCCTTCTGGGCTTCCTGCTGAAGCTGAGCCCAGATCTGGTTGAATTCCGCTTCCACCATGGTCGGCGGAACCGGGAAATCATGGCCCGCAGCCAGCTGGTCAAGCAGCTGGCGCTTCATCTGGGTACGCGTGAGGCCAGCGGTTTCCTGTTCCATCTGGCCGCGCAGGATGCCCTTGAGCGCATCCAGACTGTCGAGGCCGAGCATCTTCGCCAGTTCGTCATCCGCCTTGGCTTCGCCCGGCACCTTGACCGCATGCACCTTGATATCGAAGGTCGCTTCCTTGCCGGCCAGATGTTCGGCCGGATAGTCGTCGGGGAAACTGACGCTGATGGTGCGCTCTTCACCAGCCTTGGCACCGGTCAGCTGTTCCTCGAAACCGGGGATGAAGCGGCCAGCGCCGATTTCCAGCGGCTGGTTTTCGGCCGCGCCGCCTTCAAAGGGTTCGCCATCGAGCTTGCCGAGGAAATCGATGACCAGCTGGTCACCATCCTGGGCCTTGCGCGTCTTGGGCGCATCCTTGAAGCTCTTCTGGCCAGCAGCGAATTTGGCAACCGCTTCGTCCACCTGTTCGTCGCTCACCGCGACATTGAGCTTTTCGAGCTTGAGCCCCTCGATCGAAGGCGCTTCGATTGCGGGAAGCACTTCCAGCTCAACCGTCAGTTGCGCATCCTTGCCCTGTTCATAGCCTTCGCCCAGGCTGACATTAGGCTGGAACGCGGGGCGCAGCTGCTTTTCACTGATGAGACTGTCGACCGATTCGCGCAGCGCCGCATTCAGCGCGTCAGAATGCAGCGCATCGCCATGCATCTTCTTGACCAGATTGGCCGGAACCTTGCCGGGGCGGAAACCGGGCATACGCACCTGCGGGGCGATTCGCTGCACCTCGCTATCGATCCGGGCCGCGATGGTCTTCGCCGGAATCGTTACGGTATAACCGCGCTTCAGGCCTTCATTGGTGGTTTCGACGATCTGCATTGTGTCCGTGCCTTCTCAAATCCTCAACGCGGAGCCTTTGGGCATCCTGACGGGACTGGTGCGGGCGAAGGGACTCGAACCCCCACATCTTGCGATACTGGAACCTAAATCCAGCGCGTCTACCAGTTCCGCCACGCCCGCGGCCCGACGAAATACCCGGGTGGTGACATACCGACCGGAGGGAAAGGCTGCGCCCTTATCCGCCGACGCGGAAAAGGGCAAGCGTTACGGGGCGGCAGGGTGCAATTCCATGCTGTCACGGGCCGGTTGCGCGGCGGGCGACCGCGCATTAAGGGCGCGCCATGAGCGACAGCGAACAGACCCCAGCCCCGTCAGCCGCCTCCGGCGCTGCTGACGTTCCCCCCGATCACCTCTCGATCAATCCGGCCAGCGAATTTTTCGATGCAGAAAAGCTCCAGCGCGGCGTAGGCATCCGTTTCAAGGGAACGGTGCGCACCAACGTCGATGAATATTGCATCTCGCAAGGCTGGGTGAAGGTGCAGGCCGGCAAGACGGTGGACCGCAAGGGGCGCCCGCTGCTGGTCAAGCTCAATGGCCCGGTCGAAGCCTGGTATGAAGATCTGGGCGAAAACCCGCCGGTGGCCAAGGCGGGCTGAACCGGCCCGTCAGCCGCCCTATTCCATCCGCGCGATAATCGCGCCGATCGGATCGGGCCTCGCCGATTTTGCCCGGACAACGGGTGTCGCGGCCGCAAGAACGCTGGTCGATGGCGCCCGTGCCTTCGGTCCATAAATGAATCCCGCGACAGGCCAGTGAGTGGTGCCAAGCGCGCCCAGCGGCGCATACCAGACGCGAACCTCGCTCCAGTCATTACCGGGCGAAACGTCCACCGCTTGCACATTGTCCTCGATCTGTCCGCGCCGCCCATTGATCGGTGACCAGTTGGCATGGCGCAGCAGAATCGTGCGCGAATCGACAATCCCGCTCACCGCAGCCACATGGCCAAGCTGCATGTTGCCGTGCGGCTTCAGCGCCATCACCGCGCCGACCCGCGGGTGCGTGCCGCGTTGATAGCGCCCCTTGGCCTGATCCCACCAGCTATGCGCATCGCCATAGATCTGCACTCCGCTGACCTCGCGGGCATAGGGAACACATTGCAGATAGGGTTCCAGCTCACCGCTGTCGCCCGCATCGCGCTGCCAGCCGGCGGCGCTTTCGGCATGCGCGGCCGGGCTGGCAAGGCCGAGGGCAAGCGCGGCAAGCACGGGTGCGTATCGCTTTGTCATCCTGCGATGGTGGCGCAATATGGTTAACATCGCCCTAGCGGACATCACCTGTCCGCGCTTGCCCCTTGCCAAGCGGCCCCAAACCGCCCACCTGCGCCCCATCATGCTTCCTCAGGTCATCATCATCGGTCGTCCCAATGTCGGCAAATCGACCCTGTTCAACCGGCTGATCGGCAAGAAGCTGGCGCTGGTGGATGACCAGCCCGGCGTCACGCGCGATCGGCGGTTCGGCGAAGCGCATCTGCTGGGCCTCGATTTCACGGTAGTCGATACCGCAGGCTGGGAGGATGAAGACCCCGAAACCCTGCCCGGCAGAATGCGTGCGCAGACCGAAGTGTCATTGAAGGGCGCCAGCGTCGCCCTGTTCGTCATTGATGCGCGCGCCGGGATCACCCCGCTGGACGAGGAGATTGGCCGCTGGCTGCGCGAACAGGATGTGCCGGTGGTGCTGATTGCCAACAAGGCGGAAGGCCGCGCCGGGGATTCGGGCGTCTATGAATCCTTTTCGCTTGGGCTGGGAGAGCCGGTGCCACTGTCGGCAGAACATGGCGAAGGCATGGCCGACCTGTTCGAAGCGTTGCTACCCCTTATCGAGGGCTGCGGGGCGGACGACGGGGCGGACCACGCAGTGGAAGAAGACGAGGATGGTGTGCCCATCGGCCCGCTCAAACTCGCCATTGTCGGTCGACCCAATGCCGGTAAATCGACGCTCATCAACCGCATCCTCGGCCAGGACCGGCTGCTGACCGGCCCGGAAGCCGGAATCACCCGCGATTCGATTGCGGTCGACTGGCAATGGACTGACCCCAAGAGCGGCGAAACCCGCGATGTCCGGCTGATTGACACGGCCGGGATGCGCAAAAAAGCGCGCGTCACAGAAAAGCTGGAACGGCTGGCGGTGGCTGACGCGCGCCATGCCATCGACTTTGCCGAAGTCGTGGTCCTGCTGCTGGATGCGACAAAAGGACTGGAACATCAGGATCTGAAGATCGCAGACAATGTGCTGAAAGAGGGGCGCGCGCTGATTATCGCGATCAACAAATGGGACGTGGCAGAAGACGCCTCCGCCCTGTTCAATGGCATTCGCGCGGCGCTGGACGAAGGGCTGGCGCAGGTGCGCGGCCTGCCGCTGCTGTCGGTTTCCGCGCGTACCGGCAAGGGTCTGGATGCACTGATCGGCGCGGCCTTCGAACTGCGCGAGGCGTGGTCCAAGCGCGTCCCCACCGCCGCGCTTAACCGCTGGTTCGACTATGCGCTGGAAGCCAATCCGCCGCCCGCGCCCGGTGGCAAGCGGATCAAGCTGCGCTACATCACCCAGATCAAGACGCGCCCGCCGAGCTTCGCGATTTTCGGGACGCGACTGGACATGCTGCCCGAAAGCTATCGCCGCTATCTGGTCAACGGCATCCGGCGCGAGCTGGGCTTCGCCGCGGTGCCGGTGCGGCTGAACCTGCGCAGCCGGAAGAACCCCTTCGCCAAACCGGACTGATGGCAGCGCGCGCATGGCTTCCAGCCCAAGATCCTGTGACGCGATCATTGTCGGCGCGGGGGCAGCGGGCCTGCTATGCGCAGCCGAGGCGGGCAAGCGCGGCCTGCGCGTGCTGCTGCTCGACCATGCCGACCAACCGGGAAAGAAGATCCTGATTTCGGGCGGCGGGCGCTGCAATTTCACCAACCTGCGCACGGCACCCGAATCCTATCTTTCGGAAAATCCGCATTTCGCCAAATCTGCACTCAGCCGCTATGGCCCGCACGATTTTCTCGATCTGGTGGAACGCCATGGCATCGCCTGGCATGAAAAAACCCTAGGCCAGCTGTTCTGCGACGGTTCTGCCCGTCAGATCGTGGCCATGCTGCTGGCCGAATGCGACGCGGGTAATGTGACGCTGCGCTGCGGTGCCCCGGCCCGCACGATCAGCCATGCGGACGGGCTGTTTCACGTCGAATGCGACGGTTATTCAGCCGCCAGCCGGGCGCTGGTGGTGGCCACCGGCGGGCCTTCGATCCCCAAAATGGGCGCAACCGGCTTTGCATATGATCTGGCTCGCCAGTTCGGCCTGAAAGTGGTGCAGCCGCGCCCTGCGCTGGTGCCTTTGACACTGAGCCGCGCCGACGCGCTGTTCACAGAACTTGCGGGCGTTCCGGCCGAAGTCATCGCCCGTTGCGGCAAGGCGGCATTCAGGGAAGCGGCCCTGTTCACGCATCGCGGCTTGTCCGGTCCTGCGATCCTGCAGATCTCTTCCTACTGGAAACGCGGCGATGAGGTGCGGATCGATTTTATGCCGGATCGCGAACAGGGCTGGCTGGTGCAGGCCAAGCGCGATCATCCAGGGGCTACGCTGCGCAGCATTCTGCGCGATGCCCTGCCTGACCGGCTGGCCAGCGTGCTGGATGGCAGACTGGGCCTTGCCGGCCCGCTTTCCTCCCACAGCGATGCGCGCCTGCGCGATGCCGCGGCAGCACTGGCCGACTGGCGCTTCTGTCCCGATGGATCCGAAGGTTTTGCCAAGGCTGAAGTAACCGCGGGCGGTGTCAGCACTGCGGAACTGTCATCCCGAACCATGGAGGCACGGAAAATGCCCGGCCTCTACTTCATCGGCGAAGCGGTGGACGTGACCGGCTGGTTGGGCGGATATAATTTCCAGTGGGCCTGGGCCAGCGCAGTGGCGGCGGCGCAGGCATTGGCGGACTGATCGCCTCAGTCCAGCAATGCCACCTCGGTCGCACGCGTGCCGGAGAATGGATTGCGTCCGTGACCGGTCAGCAGATTGTCGAGGATCATCACATCGCCGTTTTGCCATTTCCACGAATAGGTGAAACGATCGACCAATTGCTGGAAGGCCGCATCTTCATTATCCGGCAGATCGCTGCCATCGCCAAGATAGGCGCCAGAGGGAAATTCCTGCTGCGCGCGCAGCTCCGCCGCCTGGCCCGTGTTGTCATATGATCCGCGATAGAAATGCGCGATGTGCACCCCGCCGCGATAGACCCGCTCGCCCGACTGCGGATGGGCCACGAAGGCATCTTCCAGATTGAACACCGTCAGGCTGCCATCTTCATGCCAGTGCGGGCGCAGATTGCGCCGGGCGCACACCGCCTCCACCTCTGCTTCCGAATCGGTGTAGAAGGCAAAGTCCCAGCCACGCTTGTCCATCAGGCGATTTTCTTCGGTATTGCCCGTCTTCGCCGCGAAATTGCGGATGTTCTGAATGCCGAGACTTTCCAGCTTGGTGCGGATCGCACCCGGCATTTCGCGCGTAACGCCGCGCATGTCGGCAATCGTCGTTTCGCCACCCTGTTCAGCCACCTTCTTTGCAAAGAAGGCGATGCGGGCGGGATAATCGCGCAGATAGAACATTTCCTGGTGAATCGGGATGGTCTGGTCCCCGGTGCGCTGCGTAGCCTCGTAGACACCCTTGGCGACCGCCCGGCGCGCCGCCGCCCCGCCCTGATACCCGCCCGTATAGGCTGGAAAACATGCGCTGACCGCGCCGAAATCCTCTGAACTTGTCAGCGGGAAGCCGCGCAGCACGATTCCGCCGTGCTCAAGAATCAAGGCATCCAGCGCTTCGCGATGAGTGGTGACCCATTCCACTGCCTCCTCCAGCGAATTGAAGGCGCCAGCGCGCGCTTCAATGAACAAGGGCGGGCGGCCATCCCCTTCGGTCCGGCAAGTCACCTTGTCGCGCAGCGCGGCCATGTCCATCACCTCTGTCATGCGTCCCCTACTCCCTGAATGACGGATCGATCCGGTCCATCCGGCGCAGCAGCGCCTTCCATTGCAGCTCACCGCCCACCAGGCCGGGATTGGCCAAGGCGATCGCGCGGGTATTGTCCAGCGCCGCCTGCGACATCGCAGAGGCATTTTCCAGGCCGCCCGCCATGGCCGCGACCTGAATCTTGCAGGCCATTTCAAGCCGGTAAAGATAGATGAACGCTTCCCCGCAGGTCCGGCCGCAGGCCAGCAAACCGTGATTGCGCAGGATCAGCAGATTGCCATCGCCCAGATTGGCGACCAGCCGTCCGCGCTCTTCAGGGTTGAGCGCGACCCCTTCATAATCGTGATAGCCCAACACCCCTTCGACCAGCGCGGCATGTTGCGACAGCGGCAGCAGTCCGCATTGCATCGCTGAAACGCCCGATCCGGCCGCGCTATGCGTGTGAATGACGACATGCGCATCGTCCCGCGCGCCATGCACCGCACCGTGAATCATGTAGCCGGTGGGGTTCAGTCCAAGATCGAGGTCGGGCTTCAGCACCACATCGCCATCCAGCGTGATCTTGTAGAGATTGGAGGCGGTCACCTCGTCATATGTCAGGCCATAGGCGTTGATCAGCACATGGCCCTGTTCACCCGGTACGCGCATGGTGATGTGATTAGCGATAAGGTCAGTCATGCCGAAATGGTGAATGATGCGATAAAGCGCAGCCAGTTCCACCCGCGCGGCCCATTCCGCCTCGCTCACCCGCTGGCGAATGGGCAACGCGGTTTCAGCAGCGGCAATACGGTCCTGCACGGTCATCGGATTCCCCTCGTCAATTGCCGGTCCCGCTCAATCACCCGCCAGACGGCGGTTCGTGGTAGAATTCGACCTGCATCCGCATCGGCCCGCACAGTTCCACATGATGCACCTCCTGCGGCGCGATATGGCCGGGGTTTTCGGGCGTCACCCGCACTGACTTGCCCGTGTCGCGAAACACCAGCCGAACTTCCCCTTCCAGCACCCGCAACAGACCCCAGACGCCTGCCTTGGTATTGTGTTCGTTGCGCAGCGCCGCAGGCAGAATGTCCTGATCGAAGACCGGCGTTGTCTTGTAGGGTTGCAGGCTCATCACCGTTCCTCCCTCGCTCGCCTAGTCCCCTTCGCCAGCCGGTTTGCTTTGCAACTGGACATAATTTTCAAGTCCCATGCGCGCGATCATGTCGAACTGGGTTTCAAGAAAATCGACGTGCTCCTCCTCGCTCTCAAGGATACGTTCGAACAATTCGCGGCTGGCGTAATCGCGCACGCTTTCGCAATGTTCGATGGCGTCGCGTAGCAGCGGTATCGCTTCCATCTCCAGCGCGAGATCCGCTTTCAGGATTTCCTCTACCGTTTCCCCGACCTTGAGCTTGTGAATCGCCTGAAAATTGGGAAGCCCGTCCAGAAACAGCACACGGTCGGCAAGCTTGTCGACCCCCCAGTTCTTGAGCACCCGGTAATGCAGCCAGTACTGGTTGATGGCGGTCAGCTCGTTAGTCAGCGCCTTGTTGAGAAATTCGATGACCTTCTGGTCGCCCTTCATGCCCGCCTCCATACGAAATCAGGGCGCGAATATGCGCGCCCCGGCGCGGCATGGCAAGCGGCGCATGCCCGGTTTCGACGAAGTCAGGCGGCGAGAATGGCCGATTTCAGCCGCGCGCGTTCTTCCTGCAAAATATCTTCCGCTTCGCACAGGCAGGAACCGCAATCAGGTGTGCGCCCCATCGCGCGATAGATCGCTTCTGCATCGCCTGACCCGTCACGCGCCGCGCGGCGAAAATCCGTTTCCCGAATGGCATTGCAGATGCACAGATACACTGGCGGCCTCCCGATAATCCCTGTTACGTAATGCGAATTGATCGCATTAGCAAGGATCAATCACGCCGGAACGAAAAGCGGCGGCCATAAGTCAGGCAGCGCCACAGCCATTCCAGCGGTCCGAAACGATAACACGACAGCCATGGACCAGACCAGAGCAACATCGCGACCCAGGCACCCAGCATCGGCCACAACAGTTGTGTACGGGTTAGCGATCCGTACCAGCCCAGCCCCCAGCCCTGGAACAGGAACGCCATCAACAGCGAACAGGCAATGTAATTGGAGAGCGCAAGCCGGCCAGCCGCCACCAGCCGCCTACCGAGCCAGCCCCGCGCCATCCTCGCCGCCAGCCAGACCAGGCAGGCGGCAAAACCAATAATCACCGGGAGTCGGGCGACTTGCCCAGGCCCCATGATGGTGATGAAATTGCGATACAGCGGATAGCCGGCACTTTCGATCCACATGCCCAGCGGGACAGTCAGTCCGGTGCCCAGCGCAATCCCGGCAAGCCCCCACGCCGCCATTGCGGTCCCGCAACGCAGGAAAAAGCCCGCCTTGAGCAGACCCATCCCGATCAGGATCAGCGGAAATGTCTCAAGCAGCGCCAGAACGGCACCATCAACCGGGCCGAACAGATGTTCGCGCAGATTATACGAAAGCAGGCCAAAAAAGTTCCCCTGATAGGCTGCGCTTTCGGCAGCGGCTTCGGCAAGGTTTTTCTGCAGCGCTTTCCAATAGAGCGAACCCTCAGGGCTGGCGAGACAGGCTGCGGCATCGGCGCATGCGGCCAGCGCCGCGTTCTCCTGAAACAGGAAATTGAGGAACAGCGCAGCGCCAAGCCCCGCCCCCACGCAGTAAAGCACGACCCCGTTGACAATCAGCGTGGTCGCGCCGAGCCGGGCCGAACCCAGCCAGAGCGCGATCAGCCCGCACACAGCGTAGGAAAACAGGATGTCGCCGCGAAACAGCATCAAATAATGCAGCAGGCCAAGCACCATCAGCCAGCCCAGCCGCCGCGCCTGCAAGCCACCGCCTTTGGTTTCAAGGAACAGCGCCATCCCCGCCCCGAACAGCAGGGTGAACAGCCCGCGCATCTTGCCATCGATCAGGATGAACTGGGCCCACCAGGCAATCTCATCCGCAGGCCCCATCGGCAGGGACAGCGCGCCCGGCCAGACCGTGGCCAGCATCGGATTAGCAAAGCCGACGATATTGGCGGCCAGGATGCCCAGCACCGCGACACCGCGAATGAAGTCCAGCGCAAGGATGCGTGCGGGCTCGCTGCCCCTTCCGCCATGATCACCCGGCGGACCATGCGCCGGGATGCCCTCCATCACCGGGTGACGAGGCAGGCCTGCCCCGCGGATTTCAGCGCGGCACAGGCGGCATCAGCATCCGAACGGCTGGCAAAGCCACCCGCCTGCAGTTTGGTCACCCCGCCCGCCGGGACGAGCAGCTTGCTCTTGCCCGCCAGCGCGCCGCGCCCGCCGATCTGATCCCACAAGCGGTTGGCATTGGCCGCGACGGAAAACGCGCCGAGCTGCACCTTCCATGCGCCGCCACTTGCGGCAACCGGCGCCGGGCTGGCCACAGGCGCAATAACCGGGCGTGGCGATGCTGGCGCGGCGGTGCGCGCGACCGATGCGGGCGGAGCCGCCGCTTTCTGGCTGGGGCGGGCATAATCCGCGCCAGCCTCTGCCGGATTTTCGGTTCCGCGCGCCCGGGCCGCTTCCGCCACTGCCGCCTCGGCAGCGGCAACTGACGGCGGCACTGCGGCAGGCGCTATCGGCTGCGGCACGCGCGGCGTTGCGGTGATCGCCGGGTTGGCCATGGGCGACGGGGCGGCGGCAGCAATGCCCGCTCCCCCGCCCGATGTCTTTTCGGCAGCAGCCAGATCGGCTGACGCCAGCTGCTGGGCGCGGCGCGCATCGGCATCGCGCTGCAACTGCTGTGAAAGCGCCATGGCCTGCTTGCGTTGTTCCAGCGGGATATGCGCATCCATCTGCGCCAGCGCCCCGCTGGCCTGATCCATCCCCTGCGCATTGGCCAGGGTCATCAGCGCATAGGCCCGGACCCAGTCCTTGGGCACATTGTCACCGTTGAAATGCGCGATCCCCAGCAGATATTGCGCGCGCGGATCGCCGCGTGCCGCAGACGCCTCAACATAAGGCAGCGCCTCCTGCTGACGGCCCGACTGGAACAGCAGCAAACCGCAAAGATCCGCTGCCTGCCAATGGCCTTGCGAGGCGGCCTGCGCATAGAGCTGTTCGGCCATCGCATTATCCTGCGCCACGCCCTTGCCGAAGCGATAGGCCTGAGCAAGGTTGAATTGTGCGTCAGCATCGCCCGCAGCCGCAGGGCCGCGCCATTCGCTGACGGCGGCGGCATAATCGCCGCGGCTCCATGCATCGACCCCGTCCTTGACCCCGGCAAAAGCGGGCGCGGCCAGGCCAAACATCGCGGCGCCAGCGAGAGCTCCCGTGAACGAGCGGTTGAATTTCATACGCATAAACTCTCTTCCGGACCCCACTGCCGGTTACGGTTTCGCCACCATATAGTGAACGAAGCGTTAGCAAAGCCTTTCCGAAACGATGCAGCTTACCTGGGCAGATCGCCTGCACAAACCCCGCACAGCGCCGCAACGTTAACTTAAAATTAGGGTCGATCTGCGATCCCGGCATGGATTGAGGGGCGCGACCTGCGTCCCGGGACACGCTGATGAGGGGGATTTGGCCTTGCGAGTTTTGGCATTGGCTTCGCAAAAGGGGGGGTCGGGGAAGACCACTCTTTCCGGGCACCTGGCGGTCCAGGCACAGCGTGCTGGCGCCGGGCCGGGCGTGCTCATCGACATTGACCCGCAAGGATCGCTTGCGGACTGGTGGAACGAACGCGAGGCGGAATATCCCGCCTTCGCCCAGACCACAGTCGCGCGGCTGCAGAACGACCTTGCGACGCTGCGAGAACAGGGCTTCCGCCTGGCGGTGATTGACACCCCGCCGGCCATCACCATGGCCATTCAGTCAGTCATTTCGGTGGCCGAACTGATCGTGGTGCCCACGCGGCCAAGCCCGCACGATCTGCGCGCCGTCGGCGCCACGGTTGACCTGTGCGAACGCGCGGGCAAGCCGCTGATCTTCGTGGTCAACGCCGCCACGCCCAAGGCCAAGATTACATCGGAAGCAGCTGTGGCGCTGTCACAGCATGGCACCGTTGCGCCGGTCACGCTGCATCATCGCACCGATTATGCCGCCTCGATGATCGATGGCCGCACGGTGATGGAAGTCGACCCCGAAGGTCGTTCCGCCCGCGAAATCAAAGCGCTGTGGAACTACATGGCCGATCGCCTCGAAAAGAATTTCCGCCGCACCGTGTTTGCCGCGCCGAACAGCGTGGCCATGGCGCCTGGCATGCACCGGCCCGTCGGCGGCTTCGGCCGCCGGGTCGCGCAGTCCTGATGGGAGTGCGCGGGGCCATGACCGAATCCAAACCACTTGCATCGCTGAACGGAGCGTTGCTGGCCCGAAAGGGCCGCGCACGCCCGGCCATGCGCTCGCAAATGTTCCAGCCGCATCCTCCGGCTGAGGAAAACGGGTTCGGCGCACTGGAGGATCTTGGCTGGAATGACATGGGCGATGCCGAAGAGCACCGCCATTCCGATATTCTGCCGCTGACGCCCGCGCCGCTGAACGTGGATGCCCAGGCCGAAGCGCGCGCTGACGACGCCGAAGCAGCGGCACAGCTTGCGGCGAACGCACGCACGATCAAGACTGCCAACGGGAAGTCCCGCAGGGTTATTCCCGATCCAGCAGAACCGGAAGTGCTGCGCCAGATCGAAAAGATCGAGGCCAAGCTGGCCCAACCACCAAAGCCCGCCGCGGGCATGAACGGCCACGCCCATTCGACACAGGGGACTGAAAAGAAAGCCTCCGCGAAGCCGCGCAAGAAAGCGCTTGGTGAAAATCAGCGTGCCGCCTTCACCCTGCGTCTCGACAGCGAACGCCATCTGATGCTGCGCCTTGCCTGCACCATTCGCAATCGCAGCGCGCAGCAGATCGTCACCGAAGCGCTCGATCGCCTGCTAGGCGATATGGAAAATCTGAAATCTCTGGCCGCTCAGGTGAAGCGGCAATGACCTGCATGGAAAGCGAAAGGGAAATACCAATGACCCGCACTGCGAACCGCACGCGCCTGATCGGCCTCGCCGTATCAACCGCACTTGCCACCACGGCCCTGACCGGCTGTACCACCGGCGGAGGGACGCGCGCTGATGTGTCGGCCAGCCGCGCCGAATCGGCACTGGCTGCAGGCATGACGGACAAGGCCATCAAGAACGCCGAAGCGGCCGTGCTGGCCGATCCGCGCAATGCCGCTTACCGCTCCACGCTGGGCAATGCCTATCTCAACGCTGGCCGCTTCAAATCCGCCGCAACCACGCTTGACGATGCCATGTCGCTGGGTGACGCAAGCCCGCGCACCGCGCTCAGCCTCGCGCTGGCCTATGTCGGCGCCGGCAACCAGCGGCAGGCGGTTGCGGTACTCAATGACTGGCGCGACGAGATCGACCCGGCGGATCTGGGCCTTGCCTATGCCCTGGCGGGCAAGTGGCGCGAAGCGCGGCTGATGGCCGCACAAGACGTGCCTGCTGGCGAGATCGACCAGCGCATCAGCGACTGGGCGCAGAGCATCGGCGGCGCGGGCAGCGCTTATCGCGTTTCCACCCTGCTGGGTGTGCCCGTGACCGGCGATGATCCGGGCCAGCCCGCCGAACTGGCACTTAACAATACGCCTTCTGCCCAGCAGCTTGCAGCCGAGGCCGCAGCCTTGGTCCCGGCCCGGACGGCCGCCGCTGACACCGAGCTTCCGGCCCTGCTCGCGCAGGATGAAGATGCGCCTGCTGCCGCTCCTGCGGTCGCGCTGGCCCGCTATGACGCGCCCAGCCCGGAACGCCCGCAGAGCTTTGAAGCAGCATTCGCCACCAGCGCGCCCAAGGGTCCGACACCGGCCGCCCTGATCGCGGATACGGTGCGCTTCGTTTCGCAGCCGGTCGTGCAGAAAATGCCTGCCCGTTATGGCATCGCACCTGCGCAGCCGGCGCGCGCCGGAGCGGCAGGTTCCACCGGCGGATCGCATCTTGTCCAGCTGGGTTCGTTCTGCAGCGAACAGGGTGCGCGCCGCGCCTGGGGCATTTATACCAGCCGCAATCCCGCGCTTGACGGTCATGAAATGAAGATCAGCCAGGCAGTGGTGGGTGGCAAGCGTTACTGGCGCGTTTCGGCGGCCGGTTTCGACAAGGCCGAAGCCCGTTCGCTCTGCGCCAATGTGACCAGCAAGGGCCATGGCTGCATTCCTTACGCGGCAGACAGGCCATTGCCTGGCGCCGTCGAATCCTGATCGTTTCCTGATCCTGCAGCGAGGGGCGGTGGCCGGAAGGCTGCCGCCCTTTGGCGTTCAGGGTCCGGAGTTCTTCGGCGTCAGGGCCGGATCGAAACCCCGCCCTTGAACAGCGCCGTCACGCGGCCCTGCACCGGCTGGCCGTCAAACGGGGTATTGCCCGCGCTGGCCTCCATGCGCCGCGAATCCACGATCCACGGCCGCTCCGGGTCAAGGATGGCGATATCCGCCTCCGCGCCCGGGGCAAGGCGACCGGCATCCGCCCCCAGCAGGCTGGCGGGGGTCGCGGCGACAAGCTGGAACGCACGCGCCATGTCAATCACCCCGTCGCGCACCAGCCCCAGCACCATCGCCAGCAGCGTTTCCGCGCCCGCCATGCCGGGTTCGGCGTCGGCAAAGGGCAACCGCTTGTCCTCTGGACCACGCGGATCGTGGCTGGAACAGATGACGTCGATGGTGCCGTCGCCAACTGCCTCCAGCACGGCCTGCCGGTCTGCCTCGCTGCGCAGCGGCGGCGAAAGCCGGGCGAAGGTGCGGAATTCCCCCATCGCCAGATCGGAAAGCTGGAAATGCGCGGGTGTGACACCGGCAGTTACGGCGATACCGCGCTGCTTTGCCGTTCGCACCAGATCGAGCGCGGCGCGCGTCGTCACCTGACGCAGGTGCAGCCGGGCGCCCGCAAGTTCAGCGAGCGCAATGTCCCGCGCCGCTGCCAACGCTTCCGCTTCCGCCGGTGCGCTGGGCAGACCCAGCCGCGTCGCCATCTCACCCGCTGTCGCCACGGCCTTGCCCGCAATGCCGCTGTCCTCGGCGTGGCTGACAACCACCATGTCCAGCATCGCCGCATATTGCAGCAGGCGCAGCATCAGCCCTGAATCAGCGATCCAGCGCCGCCCGGTGGAAATCGCCCGCGCGCCCGCTTCGCGCATCATCGCCAGTTCCGCCAGTTCCGTGCCTTGCAGCCCGCGCGTGGCCGCGGCCAGGGGATGCACCCACAGGTCGGGCTTGCCGCTATAGGCCAGGAACTGGACGCGCGCGGGGTGATCCAGTGGCGGCGATTGATCGGGCATCAGCGCAGCGCGCGTGATCCCGCCGAAGTGAAAGGCCGGCTTGTCCACGGCGAAGACGCCGAAATCGACCAGCCCCGGCGCGACCAGACGCCCGCCTGCGTCGAACACATCATCGCCATCCTGCGGCGCAGTGGCATCGCCCAGCGCAACGATCCGCCCCTCTGCGCAGCGCAGCGTGCCCTTCACCACCCGGTCGGGGAGGACCAGCGAACCGCCGGTAATGGCAAGGGGACGCATCTGCTTCATACCCACTGTTTCGCCTCGTCACCCCAGCCGGCAACGCCGCGTCCGCGCCGGGTCAGCACATCAAGGCAGGCCATGCGGATCGCCACGCCCATTTCCACCTGATTGACGATAAGGCTGGTGCCCGCGCGATCCGCGACATCGCTGTCAATCTCCACGCCCCGGTTCATCGGGCCGGGATGCATCACCAGCGCATCAGGCGCGGCGCGGGCCAGCCGGGCGGAGGTGAGGCCGTAAAGCCGGTGATATTCGCGGGGACTGGGAATGAATTGACCGTCCATCCGTTCGTTCTGCAGGCGCAGCATCATCACCACATCGGCGCCGCACAGCGCGGCATCGAAATCCTGGAAGGGCTCTGCGCCCAGCGCCTCGATCGCGGCGGGCATCAGCGCAGGCGGGGCGCAGACCCGCACCCGCGCGCCCAGCGCGGTCAGGCACAGTATATTGGAACGCGCGACCCGGCTATGCAGGATGTCGCCGCAGATCGTCACGCACAGTCCGGCGAATTCATCCTGCCCGCGGGTGCGCAGCGCATGACGCAGCGCCAGCGCATCCAGCAGGGCCTGGGTGGGATGCTCATGCTGCCCGTCCCCGGCGTTGAGCACCGGGCAATCGACCTTGTCCGCGATCAGCGTCACCGCGCCCGAGCTGGCGTGACGGATCACGATGGCATCAGCGCGCATGGCGTTGAGCGTGACCGCCGTATCGATCAGCGTTTCACCCTTCTTGAGGCTGGAGGTGGCGGCATGCATATTGACCACATCCGCGCCCAGCCGCTTGCCCGCGATCTCGAAGCTGAGCAGCGTGCGGGTGGAATTTTCGAAGAAGGCGTTGATGAGCGTGAGGCCCGACAGCACGTCGACATGTTTGCTCGAACGGCGGTTGAGTTCCACCCATTGTTCCGCCTCATCCAGCAGGAACAGCAGTTCATGCGTTTCAAGCCCGCCGATTCCCAGCAAATCCCGGTGCGGGAAGGCGAGCCCGCCTGCCGGATAACGACCTGCGGCTGGAGCTTTGGCTGACGAAGTCATTAAAGCAACGCCCTTAGTGCAGGGCGCGGCACGGCTCAAGTGGTTTCGGGTGCCGGCCCCGCCCGCCCGGTTCGGGGAGCGAGGCCGGCCGATGGCCGAAACACGTCAGGCGGCCCTGACGTGAGAAAGAAACTGGTCGACCTGGCGCTGCAGCCGCGCCGCCTGCTGCTCCAGCTCAGTTGAGGAAGACAATACCTGCGTCGCGGCGGTGCCGGTGGCCAGCGAGGTTTCGCGCACTTGCACGATATTGGACGCGACATCATCCGCACTATGCGCGGCCAGATCGATGCTGCGCGACAAATCCTGCCCGGCGACCGACTGCTGGTCGACCGCCGAAGCAATCGAAACCGAGGTCGCTTCCAGCTGCTGGATCTGATGGCCGATCGAACGCAGCGCCGCCACGCTGGCGGTGGTCGAGTCCTGAATGGTGCGGATCCGCGCCGCAACCTCGTCAGTCGCCTTGCCGGTCTGGTTGGCAAGTTCCTTGACCTCGGCTGCGACCACGGCAAAGCCGCGCCCCACCTCGCCCCCGCGCGGAGCCTCGATATCCGCCATCATCGCCGCCGCTAGGCCAATGATCGCCAGCACCGCATCGACCAGCGCCGGATCAGGCTTGCGTTGTCAGGAACGGACATCGGCCAGCGCATCTTCTGCGGCATGGCTGAGCGCAGGCAGCTGCGGAAAATCAAAAATCCTCAATTACCCTTGACCGTGTGAACGAACCAGAAAATGGAATCGAGCCGCGCCCGGTCAGCCGGATCAGCTTCCCAGGCGACGATCTCGCCTTGCAGCGCATCCATCATTTCGCGCGTTTCGGCGATGAATTCACTAAGCAATTCATCCATTGGTTCGGGCTCCCAGATGGCGCGGATATGCCGGATGTTGGTTAACAGCCGGTTAGGACGGCATCGCTCCGTCGTCGACCTGGGCGAATGACCCGCAACCATCCGCCCCCTCGCCATGGCCGATCAATCTGCTAAAGCGGCGGGCAAGCAGCCATGGAGCGGGCATTCACGATGACATTTGCAGGAAAGGTCTGGCGACTGCTGGTGGGACTCAAGGATGCGCTTGCGCTCCTGTTCTTGCTGCTGTTCTTCCTCGCGCTCTATGCCGCGCTCACGGTGCGCCCCAGCCCCGGCGCGGTGCGCAAGGGGGCCTTGCTGCTGGAACTGGATGGATCGGTCGTTGAAGAATCTTCCGAAGTCGACCCGCTGCAACTGCTCCTGTCCAGCGACCTTCCGGCGCGCGAATATCAGACCCGCGACCTGGTCCGTGCGATCGACGCCGCCGCCGGGGACGAACGCATCCGCGCCGTGGTGCTCGATCTGTCCCGCTTTCTGGGTGGGGGGCAGGTGCATCTGGAGGAAGTGGGCGCGGCGCTGGACCGTGTGCGCGGGGCAAACAAGCCGGTGCTGGCCTTCGCCACCGCTTACGCCGATGACGCGCTGCTGCTGGCCGCGCATGCCAGCGAGGTCTGGGTCGATCCGATGGGCGGCGCGGCGATCATGGGGCCGGGCGGCGAGCGGCTTTATTATGCAGGGCTGCTGAACCGGCTTTCCGTGACTGCGCATGTCTTCAGGGTCGGCACGCACAAATCCGCCGTGGAACCGTTTCTGCGCAATGACATGTCACCCGCAGCGCGCGCGGATGCGCAGGCGCTGAACAGCGCGCTCTGGGCCGAATGGCAGGCCGATGTGAAGAAGGCGCGCCCTGCGGCCAAGCTCGATCTCGTCACCCGCCAGCCTGTGGAATGGATCGCAGCCAGCAAGGGCAACGCTGCCCGGGCCGCGCTGGCGGCGGGGCTGGTGGACCGCATTGGCGATCGCGCCGCCTTTGGCTCACGCGTGGTGGAACTTGCGGGCAAGGACACCTCGAGCGATGCGCCCGGTGCCTTTGCGAGCACGGACCTTGCCCCATGGCTCGCCGCCAACAAGGCCGCAAAACCGGGCAAGGCGATTGGCGTGGTCACCATCGCCGGCGAAATCGTCGATGGCGATGCCGGTCCCGGCACCGCAGGTGGTGACCGGATCGCTGCCCTGCTGGACGATGCGCTGGACGATAATCTGGCGGCGCTGGTGGTGCGGGTCGATTCCCCCGGCGGATCAGTCATGGCGTCGGAGGAAATCCGCCGCGCGCTGCTGCGCCACAAGGCGCGCGGCATTCCGATCGCTGTATCCATGGCCAATGTCGCGGCCAGCGGCGGCTATTGGGTCTCTACCCCAGCCAGCCGCATTTTCGCGCAACCCGATACGATCACCGGTTCGATCGGCATTTTCGCGGTGGTCCCGACCTTCGAAAAGCTGCTCGGCGAATGGGGAGTGACGACGGACGGGGTACTGACCACCCCGCTGTCCGGCCAGCCCGACCTAGCCGCCGGGCTGACGCCAGAAACCAGTGCCATGGTGCAAAGCGTTATCCAGGATGGTTATGCCCGCTTCCTCACACTCGTCTCCAGGGCGCGCGGCAAAAGCCCGGACGAGATCAACCGGATTGCGCAGGGCCGCGTGTGGGATGGCGGAACCGCGCGGCAGATCGGGCTGGTCGATCAATATGGCGGGCTAGACGATGCGCTGGCCTGGGCGGCTGGCAAGGCCGGTCTGAAAGATGGCGAATGGCATGCCCGGTTCCTCGGCAGCGGGAGCGATCCCTATCATTCGCTGCTGCGCGAGATGATGGGCAGTGGCGAGGCGCAGACCCGAGCACCTGCGCTGGACATGGTCGCGCTGCTCGCCACCCGCCAGCAGGGCATGACGCAGCAACTGGCGCGCGATGCGCAGCGCCTGCTGTCAGCCAGCGGGGCGCAGGCCTATTGCCTCGAATGCCCGCCGCAGCGCTTGCCGGCTCCGCGGGCGGCGAAGAGCGCGCTGGTTTCGCTGCTCGGCACCTGGCTGCGCGATTGAAGGCTTGTGAATCGGGCGCGCCCATGGCAAGGGCTCGCCCCTGCCGGGGCAACAAGCCTCACCGGCGGGCGCGTAGCTCAGTGGTAGAGCACACCCTTCACACGGGTGGGGTCGCAGGTTCAATCCCTGCCGCGCCCACCATCTTTTCAATAAGTTAGAAGCATTTGTGGCCCTATCCATGAAATAAACATGGAAAATAAGGGTGCGACTTTTCCGGGGTTCGAGCCAACCAGCCACCGTCCGGTCTGCTCATCGAATCGACACCCCCACCCCCTTTGAAAACCTGACCAGCTGCACCCCACCCCCGGGGCACCCCCCACATGGCCCAGATGGGACCCGCGCTTCTCCATACATACAATTCTGCGCGCTGGATGAGATGGGTTTGAGTTGGCGCATGGTGGCAGAGCAAGGCCCAGCTACTGAAGTTTGTTGCAGACCCTAGAATTCTCGGGCCGAAGCCAGCTGCTAGTATCCTTCGTTGTAGTCGTAGTCATCGTAGCCATAGGCACTGCTTTGTTCTTCGGCATAGGCCTGGCAGCCCTCTTCAAAACTCCAGCTATTTCCACCGCACTCATTGGGATCTGTAATCCCATTTTCCTCTGCCCACGCATAGCCAGCTTCGTGACCGCTACAGTCGTCTGTGCAATTATAGCCCATGAAGGTGTAACCCGAGCTAGTAGAATTTTCGTAGCTCTCGTTATCATCGTAGTCGGATGCGCTAGAATCCGAACAGGCACCAGCAGCCAAAGCCATAGAAAGAACGAAGCACCTCATTCGATTCCGCCATGGACGAGTGGCTGGCTGCGTCCCACGCTGCTGCATGAAATTGCCAGTGCCAGGCTTCGCGCAACCAGCGGAAGTTAAGTTGACAATGCCAATTCCACGTTCCTACCTCCGCTCACGCGGGAAAAGTTTACCTGACAAGAGCGATCCGATAATGCGATATTCGAAGTTCGAATTGACTTGCTGGGCTGCAGCCTGTTGGGATGACGGTTTATGATGCCAGATCCGGATGATCCAATTATGCTGGAGCGGCTGCCAGTCACCGAAACGCTGCTGCGCGAACTCGGGGTCGATGTCGAAGGGGTCGGCACTGCGCATCCAATCGAGGACTTGAGGCGCTATCCTGTACTAAGCGAAGACGGTTGGTTCCTTGTCATTCGCAATCAGTCGACGCTTGAGGAAATTCATCGTTGTCCATGGCGACTTCTGGGGCCCGTCCAGTTGATGTCGCAACTACTTGATCCCCGCTAAGGCGCTGCATCTCATCGCCGCGCCGCCAGTCGGTAAACACGGAGTAGAGATGGTAAAACTCGTCGGTGTCGATGTGGGCGGTACCTTCACGGATGTCGTCGCCGTAGACGAAAGCGGAATCAGGACGATCAAGCTCGCCACTGACCGGGCGAACACGGCTGATGCGGTGCTGGCGGGCGCCCTTGAAATAGAGAGCGCGGACGCCCGTTTCTTCAACCATGCCAGCACGCGCGGACTGAACGCGGTCATTACGCGGCAGCTGCCCAAGATCGCTTTTCTGACGACCTTCGGCCATCGCGACATTCTGGATGCAGGGCGGACCTGGCGGCCAGCCGCCGACCAGACAAATCCGCATTGGCGCCGTCGGTTCGGGGACACGCAATTACCTCTGGTGCCGCGCTATCTGCGTCGCGGAATCATGGAACGGGTTACCGCGCAGGGCGAGATATTGATCGAGCTGGACGAAGCACAGGCTCGCGATCAGATTGCCGTCCTGCGCGAATGCGCGGTTGAAGGCGTGGCGATCTGCCTCCTCAATTCCTATGTCGATCCGCAGCATGAAACGCGGCTGAAGGAACTGGTAGGAAAGGAAATGCCAGGCGTCCCCTGCGCCATTTCAAGCGCAGTATCGCCGCTGGCCCGGGAATATGATCGCGCATCGACAACGGTGGTCGATGTCCTGATGCGCCTGATTTACGAAGACTATGGCCAGCAGCTTGAAACCGGACTGCAGGCAATGAAATTCAGTGGCGCGCTCAATTACGCGAATTGCGCGGCGCAGCTTCTGTCCGCCGAAGTTGCGATGGAACGTCCTCACCAGATGGTCTTTGCCGGTCCCGCCGCCGGCACAATCGCCAGCACGCATTTCGGCAAGATGATTGCCAAGGGGAATCTGCTCTGTGCCGATATCGGGGGTACTTCCTGCGACATCAGCCTGGTCAGCGATTTCCGCCCCTATGTGAACACCACCTTCGAACTCGAACATGATCTCATTGTAAACGCGCTTTCAGTCGAGGTGTCGTCGATCGGAGCAGGCGGCGGCAGTCTGGCGTGGGTAAGCCCGGCAGGCGAACTGAAGGTCGGGCCAGGCAGCGCGGGAGCCGATCCTGGGCCGGCCTGCTATGGCAAGGGCGGCAAACGACCGACCATGACCGACGCGTGCCTGCTGATGGGCATACTCGACCCGCAGAATTTCGCAGGGGGGCGGTTCACGCTCGATCCCGACTTGTCGCGACAGGCGTTTCGGAACCTGGACAGCCGCCTGTCGCTGGGCGATCGCATACGTCACGCGTTTCATGTTGGGCTGAACAATATCGCTGAAGGGCTGGCGAATGTAGCGATACAGCACGGAATTGACCCGCGCGACTTCAGCATAATGGCATTCGGCGCGGCCGGGCCGATGCTGTTACCGGCGGTGCTAGAAAGCCTGAAGGCATCGGAAGTGATCGTGCCCCCTCATCCGGGCCATTTTTCGGCGCTGGGCTTGATCAGCTCGGAACAGACCTATAGCGACAGCCGCAGTGCCTATAGGATCCTGGCCCCCGATGTCGCCGGTGAAATAGACCAGGTTTTCATCGAGATGGAAGAGAATCTGCGCATGCGATTGCGCCACACGCTGGATGATCCGGTTTTCGTTCGCGCCTTCGACGGTCGGTTACTTGGCCAGAGTTGGGAAACTCCGTTCATTCCCATTCCGCCCGGGCCGGTCACCGGGCAGGTCGTGAAGGAGATGATCGGCAATTTCCACGCAACTTATGAACTGCGCTCGGGCAACCGGTTCCCGTCCATACCGGTGCAAAGCGTGACTTACCGCATTGAAACGATCGTGCCGACGGAAAAGGTCCAATACCCCAGGCTTGAACCGCGCATTGGCAAGACGCCCGCACCAAGGCGCATGATCGCGCTTGAACATCTGGCGGAAACCCCGATCCCGGCTGCTGAATATTGGCGTTCGGACCTGCGCTGCGGTGACGAAATCAGAGGCGCGGCGGTCATCCGCGAGCCCGGCGCGACGACCCTGATTCTCAGCGATCAGTTCATGATCGTCGGCGCCTTCGGCGAATTGCGCATCATCAGCGCCAGCAGCGGGACTCACCATTGATGCATCCACGGAAAGCCCTGGCCACACCATGAACGAGGATCTGGCAACCAATATTCAGCACGGTCGCAGCCGGGCGGAGTTTGCGCTTCGCCGTGAGGTGCAAGCACAACCCGCCCGCTCATCGCAGGATACGCCCAACTTGCGCGATCTGGACGAGGATCAGTTCGGCGTACGCTATAGCACGGACCGCTTTACCGCGACGATCATGGCAAACCGCATGCGCTACATCGTCAAACATATGAGCACGGTGTTGCTGACGACCTCGTTTTCGATGATCCTGCGCGAATGGTATGATTTCGCGGCGACCATTTCGGGACCGCCGCAACTCAATTACCCGATGTGCACGAGCTCAGACAGCCTTTCGATTTTCACTTTCACCATGGGCGACGGTGTCCGCAACATCGTCGAGGAATTCGGGGTCGAAAACATCCGTCCGGGCGATGTGCTGATCGCCAACGATCCCTATCGCATCGGACTGCATGTAAACGATGTCTGTTTTGTCAGGCCGGTTTTCTATCGCGGCAAGATCATGGCGTTCGTCACTGTGCGGGCGCACCAGCTCGACATGGGTGGAACCGTAGCCGGCGGTTTCAGCGGAACCAAGCACAACGTCTACGAAACCGGTCTGGTGATCCCGCCGATGCTGCTCTATCGCGATGATCAGCCACAAAGGCCGACATTCAACCTGGTCTTCGACAATGCGCGGTTCGGCGACCTGATTTTCCCCGACATGAAATCGCTCTATCAAAGCCTTCTGCTGGGAGAGCGACTGCTGTTTGAAACGATTGACCGTTATGAAGAGGGCGCATTCCTGGGAGCGATCAGATATTCCTGTGACGTTTCGGCAGACGCCATGCGCAACGCGATCAGAGAACGAATTCCGGACGGAATCTACGAAGGCGAAGATGCGCTGGACTGCGACGGTGCCTCGACTGACCGCGCATGCCGCCTCAGGGTGAGGATCACCAAGGTGGGCGATCGCGTGGAGTTCGATTTCAGCGGCACGTCCCGCCAAGCACCAACCAGCATCAATTGTGGACCTCTTGACGTCAAGGCCGCTGTGGGGGTGGCGATGAAGATGTTGGTGGAACACGAGACGCCCATCACTTCGGGCTGTTTTCGCAATATCGACATCGTTCTGCCACCGGGCACTTTTGTCAGTGCAACGCCGCCGGCGGGGCCTGTCTTCATGTATTGGGAAGCCTCATTCGTCATTATCGCTGCAATCTATCGCGCACTCGCGGACACGCTGGGCGAAGACGCAGTGGGGCCGGATTTTGGCTCCATGATGGTTCATAACGGCAGCGGGAACTGGCCTGATGGATCGCCCTGGCTTTCCGTATCGACCTGCGGCGGGGAACACGGACCGTGGAGCGCCACGAAGGTGGGGGATGGTGACAGTTACAATGTGAATCACACGGGCAACAATCTCGATCCGGCTACCGAAGCGGTCGAGGCAGATGTGCCCACCATCGTGCTGCGCAAGGAATATGTAATGGACAGCGGCGGCCCCGGCCGCCATCGCGGCGGGGCAGCGGTTATGCGCGACACATTGTGGCTCTGCGATGGGGATCACAACACCACTGCCCTGCACACCAAGACGCCGGCCGGAACAGGCGTCTACGGTGGGCAGGCCGGCACGGTCCAGGCGTGCTGGATGCACCCGGCAAGTCAACGCGGCCTGCAGGAAAACGCCGCCTGCCTGTTGACGCAGCATTCCTCTTTTTATGCGCATTGCGTGCCCATTGCCGGCATGCTTGACCCGCAAACCAGGCGGATCGCCGCCGATGGCCAGTATTTCTATTTCGGTTCGCGGCCTTCATGGCAGTTGGATGCGGGCAGCGCGCTCCGCTTCCAGACCGGTGGGGGTGGAGGCTGGGGAGATCCGCTGGACCGCGATCCGGAAATGGTCCTGCGCGACGTCCGCGATGAATATGTGAGCATCGAAGGCGCGCGGCACGATTATGGTGTGGTCATCCGGGGCGACCCCGAGCGCCATCCCGAGCAGCTCGAAATCGATCATGGCGCAACTGCCGCGCTGCGCAATGTAATGCGCGCTGGCGAGGAGGCCTGATGTCCATGGAATCGCTCGAGGCGATGCGCCTGTTCCTCGTGGTGATCAAAGCGGGCAGCCTTTCGGCGGCGGCGCGACAAACGGGGCAGTCGCCCGCATCAGTATCGCGCAAGATCGCCCGGCTGGAAGCGTCCGTCGGCGCGAAACTTATTGACCGGTCCAGCCGCAACCTTGCTGTCACCACGATCGGCGACCTCTATCACGAAAAGGTCTCGCGCATAATCGGACAGATCGATGATCTCAGCGCAACGATTTCCGAACAGCAGACCGTTCCCAGAGGGATTTTGAGGTTCAACACGAACTCCGTGATATTCGACCGGTTTCTGAGCGGCACCATTCCAGAGTTTCTGGCGCTTTATCCAGAAATCATGATGGAGCTCGAACTGAGCGACGATGTTCCCGATCCCAATGATACCGCAATTCACGTGGATCTCCGGATTGGCATGCCCAACGATCAGGGTCTGGTCATTCGCCGACTCTCCCAGGGAGCCGAGAGGGTGTTGTGCGCCAGCCCAACCTATCTGCAGAACCATCCGCAAATTTCGCAGGTGCAGGATCTCGCGACACATAATTTTGTTACCGTCCGTAAGCCCGGGCGCGAACGCACCGTCCTCTATTGCCGGTCCGCGGCAGGCATGAAGGAACTGACGATTTCCGGTAGCTTGACCGTCAGCGACGCGAGCGTGCTGCGCGAAGCCGTTTGTTCGGGGGTTGGCCTCGGCCTGCTGCCTGCATGGGTCATCGCAGAGGATCTCGATGCAGGATTGGTCACCCGCATCCTGCCGAATGTGGAGATGACACACGGCGGGTTCGACCATGGGATTTTCGCGGTTTTCCGACGCACGGACCAGTCTCTCCCGAAAGTCAGGGTGTTCGTCGATTTCCTGGTCGAAACGTTCCGTCGCCGGGATGAGGAAATTTCGAGAGTGGCGATGAGCACCCGGCAGCAGAGTCTCGAGCACGGAATGCGCGCGCCGGACGCAATGCGCTGGATCACCCCAAGCGGTATCAGCCGCCGTTGACCGCAATTACACCGCGTACAAAGCGCGACGCCGTTCATCTTTGCAATATATGGAAAGATGAACGGCAGTCTTTTCATCTTTTCCTCGGCAACCAACAAGCATAGTGACTCCCGACAGAGTCGATGTAATATCGGCTTCATGACAGCCCACATAAAGGGCGCAGAGAGGAAGCTTGATGCGGTTTGCCTATATGGCTGACACCCATTTTGGGGTTTACGATCAGGAGGCACCGGCAGCAGAAGAGGCTGCGGCTGCTTTCGAGCAGGTCGTGGATGAAGCCGTTCTCGCCGAACAAATGGGGTTTGACGGCGTTTTTCTGCCGGAGAGACATGCGCGGGGTGAAACTTTTGTCCCTTCGCCTTTAATAGCGGCTGCGGCAATTGCAGCGCGGACATCGCGCATCCGTATTGCTACCACTGTGCTGCTTCCGACTCTCTATAATCCGATGCATCTGGCCGAGCAGGTCGCCATGATCGACAACCTGTCTCGGGGGCGTTTCACGCTCGGTGTGGGTGTTGGTTATCATGAGGGATATCACCAGTTCTTTGGCGTTCCCTGGGAAAAACGGGGCAAGCGCTTCGAAGAAGTTATGGCGGTTCTGAAGCTGGCCTTTTCGGGCGAGCGCTTTTCCTTCAATGGCCAGTTCTACCAATTCTCTGACGTGCAACTGACGCCAAGAACTTATCAGCGTCCATCCGTTCCGGTCTGGATCGGCACTCATAGCAAGGGCAAACCGCTGGACCGTGCGATCGCCGCTGATGGCTGGGTACTCTGGACGCAGCCCGACTGGGACGAAAGCGAACGCTGGATTGCCCAGACCCGCCAGCGCGCTGCGGCGACCGGCCGCAGGCAATGGGACGTCGTACTGAACCAGGATGGCTGGATCGGGGACGATCCTGCCGCCACTCGTGCCCGACATGCACCCCGCTGGCTGCGGGAGGCAAGTTTCTACGAAGAGCATGATTTTGACGCCGAGATCGCTCCCGATGGGGATACCAGCAAGGAAGACGAGGCCGAGCACGCAATTCGTGATTTTGAAACCCGGCAGTGGCACTTTGGAACATCGGAGAGCTGGATCAAGCGCATCCAGGAAATGGAACGACGCTTTGCACCCGATTGGCTGAATATCCGTCTCCGCACACCCGATATGGGCAGTGGACCTGCCTATCCGACACGGGAAGAGACAATGGAAGCAATCCGTCGCTTCGGTGCGGACGTGCTCCCGGCCTTTAGAACAAGCTGAACTAGTGAACGGGGCGGCGAGGGCCTCACGATGGAGAGACAGCACGCATGTTGCAATCTGAGGGATCGATGATGGCAGGTGAGTATGCGATCGGTGTGGACGTTGGCGGAACGCACACTGACCTCATCATGTCTACGCCGAATGAGTTGATCCGCAGCAAGGCCTTTACGACGCATGGAAATTACAGTGAGGGAATTCTCCACGCGATTGGTTTGGCTGCGGAGCAGATCGGAAAATCGACTGAAGAGGCACTTTCCAGTTGCCGTGCCTTTGTCAACGGTTCGACGATCGTCACCAATGCAATCACCGAACTGCGCGGCGCGAAGGTTGGTGTTCTAATTACCCGTGGGTTTAAGGACACATTCCGTCTTGCCGGGGGCGCGCGCACCAAGGAATATGATGACCAGTTGCAGGTCCCGCCGCCTGAAGTTGTCGCGCGCGACTGCATAGTTGAGATCTCAGAGCGGGTCGATAGCAGTGGCAGCGTGATTGTCACTCCTGACGCTGAGGAGCTGCGTGCTGGAATCCGCCTACTCAAGGCCAACGGGGTTGAGGCCGTTGCGGTGTGTTTCCTTTGGTCCTTCCAGAACCCGACCAATGAACTGCAAGCGCGGGCCATCCTGGACGAGGAATTCCCCGAAGCGTTCGTTACGCTTTCACATGCTACCCACCCCGTTATCGGCGAATTCCCGCGCTTTATGACGGCGGTTTTCAACTGCCTCTCGCATCGGGCAACAACACGCTACATCGAAGGTCTGAAATCCGAGTTGGGTCAGGCGGGATTCAGGGGCGCCATGACTTTCTTTCAGGGAATTGGCGGGTCCATAGGGATCGACGCGGTCGAGGAAAAGCCGATTACCCTTATGCAATCAGGCCCTGCTGGTGGCGTGATGGGCGCCCGCCAGATCGCCGAGAAGCTTGGAATCCGAAATGTCCTCGTTGGCGACATGGGCGGGACCAGCTTTGATACTGCGGTCCTGGCGGACCTTACGCCTAATGTCGCGCGAGAAGCGGCCTTTGGTGTTTATCGCACCGGGATCAACATTCTGGATATCGTTTCCGTCGGTGCTGGTGGCGGCAGCATCGCCTGGCTGGATGGGCGCGGTGTCCCGCAGGTTGGTCCGCACAGCGCCGGCTCCGAACCGGGGCCGGCCTGCTATGGTCGTGGCGGAACCCGTCCGACAGTAACGGACGCCAATGTCATTCTCGGTTTGATTGACCCGAACAATTATCTCAAGGGCGCTCATAAGCTGGATGTGAGTGCAGCCCGGCGGGCCGTTGACGCGGAAATAGGTGGCCCGCTCGGCTGGTCGACAGAACGCGCAGCAGCCGCCATTTATGATCTCGCGGTGATCGAAATGGCCAATGCTTTGCGCATGGTCAGCGTAGAGCGCGGTTACCACCCTCGCGATTTCACATTCTTCTCATATGGCGGCGGTCTTGGACTTTTTGCAGTTGAGATTTGCCGACGGCTTGGATGCCCGAACATCGTGGTGCCTGATAATTGCTCGGCTTTCTCGGCCTATGGCGTGCTGACGGCAGATTATGTCCGTCAGTATAATCGCACGGTAAACTGGGCCCTCGACGATCATTCGCAAACCGTCCAGGTCAATTCGGCGCTTGATGAAATGCTCGAACAGGCAAGGGCCGACGCGCTGAGCGAGAACATTAACGTGGATGCGCTCGAGATTGAACGGCGTGGCGACTTCCGCTTTCTTGGTCAGGTTCACGAAGTGAGCCAACCGATCCCAGATGGTGAATTGACCGCAAGGGATGCCGCTGAAATGGCGGCATCATTCCCGGCAATTTACGAAGCAAATTACGGCGAGGGCACGGCTTGGGAAGGGTCGCCCGTGGTGCTGGTAAATATCTCGATCAAGGCAGTGTTCCGTCGCGAGAAGCCAGCAAGCAGGGAGCAGAAGCCGGCGCCAAATCCGCGCCTGCCCGAACCTATCGCCATTCGGCGGATATTCCAGCCATTCCTGCGCGAAGAAGCCGACGTGCCCGTTTACGCGGAAGCTGATCTCCCTCCGGGCACTAGGCTCGAAGGGCCATGTATCGTCGATGTCGGCGACACCACCCTTTATGTGCCGAGCGGCGCTACCTGCGCTCGGGATCGATATTTCAACTTCAGTCTGACACTGAACGGATAAGCGGGAGGGCGATCTATGGACATGATGACTACCGGCGATTTCGACATCATCGATGTCGAGGTTCACCAGAAATCAATCCGCAACGTCGCGAACGAAATGGCCGTGACGCTAATGCGCACGTCAGGCTCGCCTGTCGTCACAGATGCTAAGGATTTTAGTACTTCCATTCTAGACGACCAGGTGGAGCAATTAAGCTTCGCAGGAAACGTGACATTTCATGTCTCCACGGCAGTGGCAGGCGTGGAAGCAGTGCTTCGCAATACAAGAGCTGAAGATATCGCGCCCGGTGACGGATTTATCTGCAATGATCCGCATAGCTCGGGAGCTATCCATCAGGGTGATGTGGGCATTGTAATGCCGTTTTTCGCTAAGGACGAGATAGTCGGCTGGGGTTACGTAAACGCACATCTTCTCGACGTTGGTGGTTCGGCTGTGTCCGGCTTTGCTGCCGGAGCTTTCGACAATTATTCGGAGGCGTTAGCGTTCCCTGCGGTCCGCGTGATCCGAGAGGGCCGCCTTGATGAGCAGTGGCAGCGCTTCATAAGCAACAATGTGAGGATGGCGGGTACCGTGATCAACGATATCCGCAGCATGATCGCCGCCAACAATGTTGGCGGGCGGCGAATAGCCGCCATGATCGACGACATTGGTCTCGATCGATTCAGACAGCTCAATGAGCAGGGCAAGAATCTGTCGGAAAAGGCGATGCGTGATGTGATCGCGCGCCTGCCTGATGGGACTTATGACAGTACGGATTGGGTTGAATACGACGGTCGCGGTATCGAAGGCCTGCATGAAATCCGGGTTCGTTTGCTAGTGCACGGCGACGAGATGACCCTGCAATTCCGCGGCGGGCCGCAGGTAAACTGTTTCATCAACGGAGCCTGGCCCGCGGTTGTCGGTCAGAGCTGGACGACGATCTTGGCCCAGCTTGCTTATGATATTCCCGTCAATGCCGGAATCTGGCGCCCGATTACGTTCGACCTTGGGCCAAGCGGTACGCTAGTGAACTCAGTCGCCCCCGCGCCTGTCACCATGTCTCATATCCAGACCGGGATGCGGGTCAACAAACTGCTGGCGGATGTATTTTCCCAGGCTTGCAGCATGAGCGACGATCCACTGATTGCATCGCGGGTGGCAAGCCAGTCCGCGCAGGATCAGACTTATTTCACCGCATTCGGAATGGATCGCCGCAACGGCCAGCCAACCGTTGCCTTCCCGATGTCGGTGGGCATGTCCACCGGCGGTCCAGCGCAGACCAACAGCGATGGGATGGAGGTTTATGCGGCCCAATGCATGTCGGGCTGCGACATGCCCGATGTCGAACTCGAAGAGACAAGCCAGCCCGGCATGATTCTGTGGCGGCGCGTGGCGCAGGATACGGGCGGGGCAGGCGTAACTCGAGGCGGACTTGGTGTCGATACGGCCATGGCCATCCTCCATTGCGATCGCATGAATGGTGGTGCCTACACAAACACTGCGCTCATTCCACCCCGTGGCGCAGTTGGCGGATTTCCCGGAGCGGCTGGCTCATGGAGCCATTGGCGTAAGACCAACCTCATCGATCTGATGGATCATAATGTCTTTGCGGATGTCGATACGCTTGCAGGTGACGTGCCGGAAACGACCGCGACCGTAACGGATTTTCAGGTCGTCAGGGGCGATATTTATCATGTAATTCATGGAGGAGGGGGAGGGTTGGGCGATCCTCTGCGGCGCGCTCCGGACATGGTCGCGCGCGATGTTTTCGATGGCTTCGTATCTGATGATGTGGCCCGCAATGTCTATGGCGTCATCGTTGGCGCAGATGGTATGGCGGACATCGCTGCTACTGAGAGCAGGCGCGCTGAAATTCGCGAAGCGCGCATCAGTTGCAAGCCCAGGTTGGCCGTCAATGAGGGGGCGCCACTTTTCGCGCCGCTTAGGGCCGAAAGTGACCATTGGCACTGTACGGCTTGCGGAGAAGATCTCGGCCCATCCGATCAGAATTGGCGGGATGTTTCGGTAAGCCACGAAATTGAGGTCAGTGCCCGTTTTGCGGAACTTCATTCGCGGGTTCGACGCCGCAAGGACGGAGAACCGGTCGTTATGCGGGAATATTATTGCCCAGGATGCGCGTCATCGATTTCGGTCGACATTGCGCTGGAAAGCAGCCCTCTGGCGGCTGCGCCTCGGCTTGGAAAAATCGATCCTTATCCCGAGAGCTTGATCCTCAACTCCTAGGCAAGACGTAAGCAAAAATCTCTCGCTTTCAGTCAAATTCCAAAGAAATTTTGCAATTAATCAGGAGGTAGAAAAATGAAAAGGTTCACGATCTTAACAGTGGCCATGAGCGGCGTTTCAATGCTGGGTCTCGCTGCCGCTCCAGCGTCAGCTCAGGAAACTTCCGGTATTCAGGAGATCATCGTTACCGCCCAGAAGCGGCAGGAATCCCTGAACAAGGTAGGTCTAACAGTCGCGGTGCTGTCAGGCGAGGCGCTGAAGGAACGCCAAATCACCAGCATTCAGGACTTAACTGCGTCCATTCCATCCATGTCCTATGCGGACACACCCACCTCTTCGCCTATTATCTCTCTGCGCGGTGTCGGCTTCTTCGATACGACCCTGTCAGCGACGCCGGCAGTCAGCCTGTACATGAACCAGGTTCCGCTGCCGTATCCGATTATGGCCGCGCACGGCATATTCGACCTCGAGCGCGTGGAAGTGCTGAAAGGCCCGCAGGGCATTCTGTTTGGAATGAACTCGACCGGCGGCGCGATCAACTATGTGCCGGCTGCGCCCACAGATACACTCGACATGGGAGCTTCAGTCACTGTGGGCAATTACAATAGTGTGTCTGAGGAAGCCTATATCTCGGCTCCGCTGTCTGATGTCTTGTCGTTCCGGCTTTCACAGAGGGTACAGCATACCTCCGGCTGGCAGAAAAGCCTGACCCGACCCGATGGACCGGATTCGCGCAACGGCAAGAAGCGGGTTTACGAAGGCCGCTTCCTAGTCGACTTTGAGCCAAGTGACACGGTCAAGCTGCAGCTGAATATTAACGGCTGGAAGGATAAGAGCGAGCCGCAAGCGGCACAACTGATCGGCTTCAATGTCCAGATCCCGGGGTTTGGCGACCCAGACGTTCTCGCCTCGCCGATAGACCCGAGTGAAAATACCCAAGCTGATTGGCTACCCAATCTGCCGAAACGCGACAACAGTTTCTACCAGTTCTCGCTACGTGGCGACATTGAAATATTCGATGATATAAGCCTGACATCGCTTACTTCTTATTCGAAGTTTAAGCAATTAGAAAGTGGCGATTGGGACGGAACTCCACTAGCTCAACAACTTTACGATCCTCAAGAGGGTAGTATTAAGAGCTTTTTCCAGGAAATTCGTCTGAGCAATGCCGATTCCAATCGCTTTCGCTGGATGATAGGTGCCAATTACTCAGACGATGATATTTTTCAGTCTAGCTTTTACCGGTACAACGTATCTTCAACAACAAATGCTTTTGGTATCACTGGTCAGAATGTTTTCTATGTCGACCAGAAAACTGAATCGAAGGCTGTTTTTGCCAACCTTGAATATGACGTGGTTCCGCAGCTTACGCTCAAGGGAGGCATCAGATACACTCATAGCAAACTTTCAACTGCCAATTGCGGTGCTGATATAACGCCACCTTATAATATAGGGCCAATATTCTATGGTGCCGGAAACTATACGCCTGGTGACTGCTTCCCGATCAACGATCTGGGAGTAGAGTTTGCAGGCACACCGGCAGGGAGCCCGAACCCGGATGGATTCTTCGATTCGGAGAAAGAGGACAGCGTGTCATGGAAAGTCGGTATCGACTGGAAGCCGAGCGACGGAGCTCTAGTCTATGCTAATGTGTCAAAAGGTTACAAAAGTGGCGGCTTTCCATCCATCGGTGCGTCAGTCTGGAGCCAGTTCCTGAAGCTCAAGCAGGAATCTGTTCTCGATTACGAAATTGGCACCAAGCTCTCATTGCTTGACCGGCGCCTACAGGTAAATGCCGCTGCCTTCTACTACGACTACAAGAACAAGCAGCTCCGCGCTCGTAACATAGACCCGATCTGGGGTAATCTGGATGTGGTCCAGAACATTCCGGAGTCTACAGTCAAGGGAGCAGAACTCGAAATTACCGCGGTCCCCGTCGAGGGGCTGACGATATTGGCTGCGGCAACATATACAAAGGGTGAAATCGATGAGTTTACGGGTGTGAACGCTGCCGGCGTGGCGGACGACTTTGCAGGCACACCCATGCCATATTCGCCGAAATGGAACCTCAGCTTCGATGGACAGTATAAATTCCCGGTGGGGGGTGACGTCGAAGCCTTTCTTGGCGGCACCGTGACATACCGTTCAAAAGCAATCTCCTCGGTCGGTGGCGGAAGCAATCCACCCAACGCAGTTCCGCAAGATTTCCCTCTTTTTGGTATCGATTCCTATACGCTGGTCAATTTGCGCGCTGGCATTGAAAGCGACCATTGGCGCCTTGAGGTCTGGGGTAAGAACGTGTTCGACAAATATTACTGGAACACGGCCTACCCCGCCTTTGACGCGATTGTCCGCTATACGGGTATGCCTGCAACCTATGGTGTGACCTTAGGCCTGAAGATGTAAGGATGAGGGAGACGCCCTGCCCGCCCGGTTCACCGGACGGGCAGGGTTTGCGCCGCCGAGCAGAACGCCTTTCCCGACGTTGTGGCGTTAGGCATTGGTCTGCAAGCTGCTTAGCAATTTTAGTCTGACAACGCCTCTGTCTGCAGTTAAGTTGACAACACCTCCTACCGGCCTCGGCCGGTCAGTTGTTCAGCGTTAGACTGACACCTCCCGTGTCCTGCTTTGCCCGGTAAATGAGACAGCCAGCAGAGCTCCTTGAATAGCCCCTAGATTTCTGGACGCCTTCGATCCTAATTTTGAGGACAGGGGGTGACGATGGGGAAGGCTAATTTCAGCGATGAGTTCAAGCGTGATGCGGTGGCCCAGATCACCGAGCGCG